>ENA-UESE01000012-UESE01000012.1-human-gut-metagenome-genome-assembly--contig:-NODE-12-length-325449-cov-20.379366_pt1 | contig 325449 bp, 225 predicted proteins | sample MGYA00242995_ERZ507996 | MGnify/ENA primary metagenome ERZ507996 (study PRJEB26167, sample SAMN06115489) | human gut metagenome | host: Homo sapiens | place: China:Sichuan | collected 2015-04-15...
TGAAAACAGAATCCAGATATAAGGAGAAACTTATAACTGAATCCTGTTTCCATTTACACAAAATTTTGGACAGTGTCGAAATATACACTTTGGCAGCATAATCCCACTCCATAGACTCTTTCGTTTTATCATAACGGAAGATTACAACGTAAATCAAAGAACCTAAGTCAATTCCATAATATTTACTTTTCTTTTTTTTTCTTTACCTCCCCCTTCTATAACAAATGACTCTATCTCAGGAGTACCATATTCTCGATAGAAATATTCCCATCGGGGATTCTTATAAACATACTTCGCCACCTCTATCAATTTGGCATTCCGCTCACTTTCCGGCAAAGAAGAGAAAGTTTGAGCACAAACAGTTCCACTTATTCCCATCAGAAACAAGGAAAAAAGAATTGCAATCATTTTATGTGCTGACATAATACTACTTTTTTTAGGTTTGAGCCGATAGCTTTGATTTTTCTTTCAAGGGGTATCAGCCCAACTCCCTGTAACTCCGATCAGAGCGATATCCACTTTATCTCCTATGAATAATACCGGCTAAATCATTCGATTGGGTTTTTCTTCATTTCATAAAATTTAAATATGATTCCATTTCCTAATGCAATCGCATAAGCCATGCCTCCTTTGTCTGAAATATACACTTTGGCAGCATAATCCCAATCCATAGACTCTTTCGTTTTATCATAACGAAAGATTACAACGTAAATCAAAGAGCCTAAATCGGGTCCCTTTTTACTTCTTGGGTCATTTTCTCTGCCCACCCCTTCTCTTACAAATGACTCTATCTCAGGAGTGCCATATTCTCGATAGAAATTTTGCCATTGGGGATTCTTATAAACATACTTCGCCACTTCTATCAATTTGGCATTCCGCTCACTTTCCGGCAAAGAAGAAAAAGTTTGAGCACAAACAGTTCCACTGATTCCTATCAGAAACAAGGAAAAAAGAATTGCAATCATTTTATGTGCTGACATAATACTACTTTTTTTTAGGTTTGATTATATATAGCTTTGTTTTATCATTAGGATTATGACCTCCCACTATTATATTAACACGCAAATCATAATCATACGCTCCAACATAATCGATAACTATGCCGCCGATACCATTCGAATCACACCATTCCTGATCCCCTTTTGAAGGACCAACCGGTCGCTGGCAATCTTCTTCATTACTTAGAGGGGTATGACCATGAACAAACGTAACAGGTATTGCGTTTCTATCTACGCCATTACTATTTGGCGATGCATTGCCAGGTTGCACAGAAGCATTTGTACCAATATTACCTGTTACATAATCACCATATTTCAAAATACCGTTTACATATTTTCCCGTTGCCGGATTATAATAGACATAGCAGCCCACTTCTCTTCTTCCTTTTTCTACACTTAGGGAACTTAAAACAGCGCCCCATACATCTTGAGTCATTTTCACAACATCCGGATTAGCAGCTACGACATCAATGTCCCGATAGCGAGGTATTGTATCACGATTACCACCACCTGATCCAGAATCGTCCTTATTATCGTCGTCTTCGTTTCCGACCTCACCATCGTCTTCATCAGGAACAAGATCACATACTGATTCCACTTCGTAATCCACATAGTCCAGTTCGCAACTTTGCGACATCAACTCACCCTCCACATAGACATCTGTACAAGAATAATGCGCCACCTCATACACATGCTCGACGCACTCTATATGCGATCTCGAAACCACAGCTGGACGAATGGATGCCTGCGGAACAATGTCAGAAGAAGATATCACATTCTTCTTCACACCATCCACATAATTGTTACCAGTCAAGAATTCACCATTCGTAGTATAATACCGTATACAGCCTGTAAAACCGTTCAGATTGCCAACACTTATATTCAAACTCTTCCGGGATTTCTTCCTCGCAAGCAGGTAGGCATCATCCAGCGTTATACGTACTATTGTATAGACATAACTGCCGTCATCCTGCCTATCAGCAATCAACCTGTAAATCGTATTGGGATATTTCTTTTTGTTTGTATCATTCTTTGCCAAAGGGTCATAGGAATGCACAATCGTTATACCTGTGTTAATCGGTACTTCAATAACTTCTTTCTTCTTAAAGGCCACCTTCTTGCCTCTTTCCCACAAAAGAGTCATCAAAGCCTCCTCATCAATCGAACGAGTAACATTAGGAGGAGACTGGTGGAGTTCTGTCACATGAGCATTAAAATACTCCATAGCTTCTTTCACCGATAAGACTGTTCGGCCGGACAAAGCTTCATCTTTCATTTGCCAAGCGCCATCCAAACACCCCATTAACAAAAGCAAAAGTGACGCAAAGATAAGACTGTCGCGCAGAATGTGTTTCTTCATAATATTTCAATTTAACGAATAGTAAGCAATTCAAGGTGCTATCAACTAAAAATACTAAAATTTAGTATTCAGCAATAGTCATACAGAACTTTCTTACAAAGTTCGAAAAAAAAATGAATATATGCAGGATTTTTCAAAAAAAAAAATCCAACAAGAGGAAATTCGTTTCTCGCGTAGATGCTATTTCCTACATTTCAGGAATTCTTTCTCAGATACACCACATTTCTCCCCGCCCCATGTTTCATCAGCAATCCGTCTTCAATAAACAAGTTCAAGTCCGTAACCGCCTGCTTCACACTGCGCCCCGTCAGGCGGGCATACTGTGCACGGTTAATGCAAGGATACTGTTGCAAATACTCTTCGAGCAAACGGAAACGCTGTTCCACAGAAAGAAGTGGTACGGAAGATTCGGATTTGGACGCTGACTGTGGATGGCGCTCCAACTGCATCTTCTTATCCAGTTCCTTATAAAACTCCTTACTTACACGGAAATTCAAGCCTCGGAGCCTCACCGAAGCTGCACGAAGTTCTTTTTTCTCCATTACTTCACGCTGGCAACTCAGTGAAGGCGTAAAATATCCGAGTTCACCCAACTCCACTGTCCAGCCATCGGCAAGGCAGTCACGCAACTCATCCATGAAAGCGGACATAGCACCCTCCAACAAACTGCGACTAATACCAGTAAAGAGATGAACACGGTTTAGAAATTCTTTCTGCTCAATAGTTCCCTTGGGAATGAAACGGGCGTAAAGAGGTTGTTGTTTACCTGTCTTGTTGACATCAGGTTTCTCAAAAAGGTCATAATATGCACTCATTTGTATGTTTTATGTTATCACACTGCCACTTTTATCCCTTTTTCCTATGACAGCTAAGGAAAATCGTACCAAATATCTATTCTTTCCACCGCGGAGAAAGTTTCTTTCCACCGTGAGGGAAGTTTCTTTCCACCGCGATGGAAAGAAAAAAGCTCCGCGGTGGAAAGAATAAGTATTGGTACACAAAAGTACTAAGATCCCGCAGGAAAAGCAATAGAAATACCCTATAAAACAATAAGTGCGGGCAAATAATAATTCACCCGCACACTATCCGTCATTTTTAACAAGCTCTCACGCCAAAGTGAGGGCTCCCACTATTTCAGTTCGAACCCGACCGTTCCACGAATATCCGCGGAAGAGGCTCCGATATAAGCCTTAAACTTACCCGGTTCTGCCGTCCATCCGCCAACAGTTTCATCATAGAACTTCAAATCATCCGGAGTGATAGTGAAAGTTACTTCTTTTTCTTCACCCGGTGCCAAAGTTATCTTTTGGAATGCCTTTAACTCTTTCACAGGACGCAGAACACTACATTTTTCATCTCCTACATACAGTTGTACGACTTCCTTTCCGGCAACACTACCCGTATTCTTTACAGGAATGGTCACAGTCAGAGAATTGTCAGCAGTTATTGTTTTAGCAGAAGCTACCGGTTTACCATAGGTAAAAGTCGTATAACTCAAACCATACCCGAAAGGGAATAAGGCGGGAATCTTCTTGGTATCATGCCAGCGATAACCTACCAGAATATCTTCTTTGTAGACCTGCTTGATACTATCACCCGGATAACTCAATTCGTCAAATGCATGCGCACCGCAATCCGTCAATTTCACAGGAAAGGAGAAAGGAAGTTTTCCGCTGGGATTCACTGCACCACTCAGTACATCAGCAAGTGAATTACCACCCATAGATCCCAGATACCAGCCTTGCAGGACGGCCGGAACTTTATTCAGCCAAGGCATTTCCACGGCATTACCACTCAACAATACCAATACCATATTTTTATTGACTCCCAACAGAGATTCAATCAGTTCATTTTGTCCGAATGGCAAACCGTATGTCACACGGTCACCGGCTTCACAATCCTGGAAATGATTCTTATTCAATCCACCGAACAAAATCACAAGATCAGCTTCTTTGGCAAGTTCAGTTGCTGCTGTGCGCAAGGAATCCATCACCGACTGGGGAATTTCTTCTGCACGCCCATACATCGGACGTCCGGCAGCGTAACCTTTCGTATAAACTACCTTGTCACCATAAAGAGCACGCATACCATCGAGTGGAGATATCATATCTTTTACCTTCAGTTCAGAAGAACCGCCTCCTTCGTTCAACAAGCGGACAGCATTGTCACCTACTACCAGTATACGTTGATATTTAGAGTCATCAAGCGGCAGCAAAGGGGTACCTTTTTTCTGGACAGGTGTGTTTTTCAGAAGCACAATACCCTCATTACCAATCTCACGGGCAGCCTGATAATGCTCTTCACTTGTCAGCGAACCATAAGGTTTCTGACGATTCATCGCCGTGCGGAATATCAAGCGAAGAATACGGGAGGCTTTATCGTCCACTGTGCTCATAGGCACCTTACCTTCCTTCAACATCCGGAGATAAGGCTTAGCCAGATAATAATCGTCGAAGGTAAATGCACTTTCTGAGGTCAGACCGTTGGTATAGGATCCCATCTCGATGTCCAAGCCATTCATGGCTGCTTCGTAAGTATCATGGGCACCACCCCAATCGGTTACAACTACACCGTCAAAACCCCAGTCATTCTTCAATATCTTATTCAGCAAAAGATCATTGTGGCAGGCATGCTGACCACGCACCTTGTTATAGGCTCCCATCACGGTCCAGGCACCACCTTTCTGCACAGCAGCCTTGAAAGCGGGGAGGTAGATTTCGTGTAAGGCACGGTTGCTTAGTTGCACATCAATGTGTCCACGCCATAACTCCTGATTGTTCAAAGCATAGTGTTTCACACTTACGGCAACCCCGTTTTTCTGTATCTCCCTAATATAAGGTACACACATCACGCCTGCCAGATAAGGATCTTCCCCCATGTATTCAAAGTTACGACCATTCAGAGGAGTACGATAGATATTAACGCCGGGGCCCAAAAGAACATCTTTTTCCCGATAACGGGCTTCTTCACCAATAGCCTTGCCGTAGATGGCGGACATTTCCGGATTCCAGGTAGCGGCAAGACAAGTCAAGGCAGGAAAAGCAGTAATACTGTCATTAGTCCATTTGGCATATCCCCAATCGTTCCAGTTGATTTCTGCACGAACACCGTGAGGTCCATCACTCATCCAAAGTTCGGGGATACCAAGACGGGGCACACCGGGACTGCTGAATTTGCTCTGCGCATGGCAAAGGGCTACTTTCTCTTCCAGTGTCATACGGTTGAGAGCATCTTTTACACGTGCTTCAATGGGTTGCGTATCATCTAAATATACAGGAGTTTGCGCTGTCAAAGTAGTCAATGAACAGGCAAACAGGAGAGTTGAAAAGAATTGTTTCTTCATTATTATTACATTAAAGATATTACTTTTAGTCGTTGGCGGAATTCATTCATTTCTATCGGGTTATGAACTAAATGATAAATAATCTTTTAGACGCAGATGACACGGATGACGCGGATCTTTTTTTATAGCGCAGCCTTTTAAATCCGCGTTATCCGCGTCTAAAAAATAATATACCGAATGGCGCTAATCACTTATCACTAAACACTTTTGTTCTTTTCTTTTCCGGTATGAATATAATTTTAGGCGCGGATTACGCGGATTACACGGATTCTTTTTCTGTAATATAGTGTAATAGCGCAGCCATTAATCCGTGTTATCCGCGTAATCCGCGCCTAAATCATTATCAGCATTTAGCTCATTACTTTCCCGTTATAAATGAATTCTGCTAACAAGTTACTTTTATTTTGCTTTAATAGCGGTCACTGCCGTTTTCAATCCTTCGGATGTAGCCGTCAGTTTGATGCCTCCGGATTTTCCGTCACTTTGAACAACCACCAGGCACTTCCCATAGAAAGCCTTGCGATGATCAGCTTTGAATTTCTCCATTGAAACAGGACTACCATTGTCTACACCGGCAATAAATCCCGCACCTTGCACATCGAACATGATCTGATTATCAGCATTCGGACAAAGATTACCATCTTTATCCAGCACCTCCACTGTTACAAAACTAAGATCTCTGCCATCTGATTTGATTTCATTCCGATCAGCCGTCAAGCGTATCTGTGCTGGTTCTCCGGCTGTATGGATCTCCTTCTCCAATACCGTTTTTCCATCCTTGCGGGAAACGACTTTTACCACACCCGGTTCATACTTCACACGCCATACGACATGAAAATCATCCTTACCTTTTGTACGCACACCCTGCGACTCGCCATTTACAAAAAGCTCGACCTCATCCGCATTATTATAATAAGCCCACATATCTATATCCTGCCCCGGCGCCCAGTTCCAATGCGGAAAAAGGTGCAATACCTTTTTCTCCGGATGCCATTCCGACTGATAGAGATAATACACATCTTTCGGAAAACCGGCCAGATCGACAATGCCGAAATAAGAGCTACGGGCAGGCCAACCGTAAGGAGTCGGTTCACCTAAATAGTCAAACCCGGTCCAGACATACTGTCCGCTGATAAAATCATTATTTTTCACGTGGCGCATCGTGCCCTCATGACTGTTCCCCCAAGGTACATGACAGTTATCATACGAAGAACAGGAGAAACTATCATCAAAATAAGGTTTATCCCAACGTTCAGGACAAATAACAGTTTCGTCACTCGGCATCCGGTAGTAGCCACGCGTCATCAGTGCTGATACACTTTCCGCCACAATGAACGGTTTACCGGGAAATTTCTCAGGTACACCGGCAAACCAATCATCATGATAATTAAAGCCGATGAGATCTAATGCTCCCGAACGGAACAAGTGATTATTCGGGTTCGGTTCATTACAGCCAGCCGTAACGGGACGGGTAGAATCGAGAGCTTTTACCATATCTGCCAGTTTCTTCGTCAGTAAAGAGTTCACACTCATCTCACCTTCTTTCGCCAGCATACTCTGATCATGACCAAAATTCAGAATCAGGTTCGCTTGTTCCAAGGTCAGCGTATCCGCTTTTGCATCCGACCATTGCTCCAGCACTTCGTTGCCAATGCTCCAAATGAAAACAGAAGGATGGTTACGGTCGCGAAGTATCAAATCCGTCAGATCGCGTTCATGCCACTCGTTGAAGTAACGGGAATAATCATGAGCCGTTTTTCTTTTGCGCCACATATCGAACGTCTCATCCATTACGATAAATCCCATACGGTCACAAAGATCGAGCAGTTCTGGTGAGGGAGGGTTATGAGAACAGCGAATGCCGTTACAGCCCATTTCTTGCAGTATCTCCAACTGGCGCTCGATAGCGCGGATATTAACTGCCGCCCCAAGACACCCCAGATCATGATGCATACATACACCATTGATCTTCAGCCGTTCTCCATTCAGAATAAACCCTTTCTGTACATCAAAACGGAAGGTACGGATACCGGTATTCGTACAGTAGTTATCCAATACTTTACCGGTTGTCTTATCAATAAGGATACTGTTCACCTTATATATATAAGGAGTGTTCACGCTCCAAAGATTAGGGTTCTTCACTACAATTTCCTGTTCTACCTCGTTCGGACAGGCAGGTATCACTTGCAGTTCCGATGCAACCTCACCCACAACATTCCCTTCTGCATCCATTAGCCGTGACTGCAACACAACATCTGCCAAGGAAACAATTTCCGAATCAAAAACAACATACGTACCATCCGCCTGCTTCACGGAATCTTGCAGTTGAGCGGCCGCATCATACTGTATTTTAGTACGTATATTTAGTCGTGCACTGTTCTTCGACACATCTTGCGCCGTGATAAAAGTACCCCATTGCGCTATATGCACGGGGTTAAGTTTCGTAAGCCATACATTACGGTAGATGCCACATCCCGAATACCAGCGGGAATTAGGTTGTTCCGCGTTGTCCACACGTACGGCAACTACATTCTTTCCGCCCCACTTGATATGGGGAGTCAGATCGTAACTGAACGAGACATATCCATAAGGACGTAAACCAAGGGAATGACCATTGATAAAGACTTCCGAATTCATATATACACCGTCAAAATCAATATACAGGCGCTTGCCTTCATCCGCTTTGTCAACAGTAAACGTTTTGCGATACCAACCGATACCACCGGGTAATGCCCCTCCTCCTGTTCCGGAAGGATTATCCCTGCTGAACTCTCCCTCGATAGCCCAGTCATGTGGAAGATGGAGGATCCGCCATGCCGTGTCGTCATAATCGGGACGGGATGCCGCAGAGTCATCTCCCAGATGGAAAGTCCAGTCAGCGGTGAAGTCCTGTCGACGGTTATCAGTAACCCGTTCAGCGGAGGTGCAACCTCCCAATACCAAGAAGAGGAGCAAACAGGATATTGGTATTATTAATAGTTGTTTCATGATATTGATACACTCTGCTGCTTCCCATCATACTTCACCGTCACCCCCTTAGCCTTCGCGTCAAAAGGTTGCGGCTTATCCTTACTTACCTTTACAACGTTGAATGTACGTTCTTTCAGCATACCGGGAAATTCTCCTGCACGGTCACCAATAGTCAGAGTGCCTTCCGCATCATTGTAAGTAAACGGGATGGTGGCATACTGTCCTTTTTCGTAGTTATAATTCACACCTTCATCCTCGTACAAAGTGAACTCACCATCTTTACCCGCATATACATATAGTGTGATTTCTTCCGCAGACTTCTCATCACTATACTGCATTTCCGGTCCGTAAGGCACAATAGCCCCTTCACGTACATAGAGCGGCATGCGTTCATAGGGAGCGTCCACTTTCAACTGTTGCCCAGCGGCCATGTACTTACCGGTATAGAAATCATACCAACCGCAAGTTGCCGGGAAATAGACCTCCCGAGTGCGTGCACCATACTCATACACCGGAGCCGCCATCAACGCCGGACCGAACATAAACTGATCACTGATATTATTCACCTTTGTATCTGCCGTAAAGTCCATTACCAGCGGACGCATAATCGTATAATCATCAAAATAAGTCATCCCGGCCAATGAATAAATATAAGGCATCATCGTATAGCGCAACTTCGTATAATACACTATAGAACTATAAGCCGGATGTCCTTCGGGAGCTATATTCCACACCTCACGGAACGGATACTGTCCATGTGCACGGAACAACGGGCAGAATGCGCCAAACTGATACCAACGTGTATTCAATTCACGCCATTCCTTATAGTCCGCATTCTCTTTTCCGGTCTTATTGAATTCCTTTTGTCCGTCTTCATAGCGTTTTTCTACGCAGAATCCGCCAATGTCCATCGTCCAGTAAGGAATACCGCTGACTGCAAAATTCAGTCCGGCAGAAATCTGCGCCTTCATATCTTCCCAACGGGTAGCGATATCGCCACTCCATGTTGCGGTAGAATAACGTTGCAATCCGGCAAATCCCGAACGAGTCAGCAAGAATACACGTTTGTCATTGTCTACGGCACGTTGTCCGTCATAAATAGCCTCAGCATTCATCAACGCATACGCATTGAAATATTGGTCGGACGGACCGAGAGCAGTCGGACCACACAAAGCTTTCCGGTAAGCCAAATCCGTACAGTCGCGTACATTCGGTTCACTGGCATCCATCCACCAGGCATCAATTCCGAGGGGATAAAGATGATCTTCCATCTGTTTCCAGAACAGCTTCCGTGCACCCTCAGCATAAGCATCATAGAAAGAACCGATGTAGCCGGGACCAATCCAGTCACGAATGCTGTCTTTAACGGCCTGCTGATACATCCAGCCTTTTTCATCAAACTCTTTATAATGTTCCGTAGTCATATAGAATTTCGGCCAAACGGAAATCATCATCTTGGCATTCAGGGCATGAATAGAATCTACCATTCCTTTCGGATCAGGGAAACGAGCTTTGTCGAACTCATGACTACCCCAGGCATTTTCCGGCCAGTAGCTCCAGTCGAGCACAATATTATCAATGGGAATCTGACGTTTACGGAATTCCTTCAAAGCATCCAGTATTTCTTCCTGCGTCTTATAACGTTCGCGGCTCTGCCAGTATCCCATCGCCCACTTCGGCATGATTTGTGATTTTCCGGTCAGAGCACGGTATCCACTGATTACCTCGTCCATATCCTCGCCATAAACAAAATAATAATCGATTTCATTCTGCATTTCTCCCCACCACGACTGTTTGTTCTGTTCTTCAGCAGATACAGGAGACAATGCACGCAAACCGCAATAGGATACATATCCATCAGGAATCCATTCAATTTTCAATGGAACACGTTTACCGGCTTTCAAATCTACGGCAAACTTATAACTGTTCGGATTCCAAGCCGTACGCCAACGTTCGGGAACCACCAGTTCACCATCAATGTATACCTTCATATATCCTGCATAATAGAGGATAAAACGGAACCTACCACTCTCCATCGGCTCAATTTCTCCTTCATACGTCACCTGCGAACCCATGAAAGGAAATCCTTCTGGTAAGTTCACGACTTTCGACAAATCTTCCGATTTCAGATGTTCAAAATAAACAGAATCTTCCCGGCGTACCAGTGTCTCCGCTGTTGATTTCTGAGAGGGTACGTATGTTCCTGTCAAAGCACCTTCCTTACCCTCCTTATCATAGAGTTTGAAAACTGTGCTTAACTGTGCATAATCACGTGGATCGCCGAAACGGCAAAGCGAATAACTATCCCACAGAATACCGTAATTCTTATTGGAAACGATAAAAGGTACGGAAACCTTTGTATTATACTGGAAAAGTTCCTCGTTCTTACCTTTATAGTTGAATTCATCAGCCTGGTGTTGTCCCAGTCCGTAGAATGCCTCATCATCGGGTGACTGGAATACCTGACGTACCGTATACGCCTTTGTTCCCTGCACTTCGATAGGCTTGAAACTCCTGCCTTTCTCATCTTCCGCCAAAATCAGGTTACCGGAAGCATCGGTAAAGCGTACTTCACCCGTGGCTTTGGATACAATGGCGCACACCTCTGAGGTTTTTACCGAAACGGCATCTTCACTTTCTTCCACGCTGAAGTCCGTCTTATCTTTTTGGGGAACTATAATCAGGCTTTCCGCCTTTGAAAAGTTTTTTTCGGGAGTGGCTGACACATGAATCAACTTCTCTCCCATTACTTCAACCTTCACCTTTCGCACATCCGTCGGTTGCTGTTGTTCGACATTTACAATAATGCCGTTACTCGTCTTCTCATACCCGCCTCCGGAGCATGCCATCAGCATCCATCCTGCGAGCAAACAAACTGAAGTGTTTTTCAATTTCATATCTTTGTTTTTAAAGTTATTTTCTCCGAGTGTAAAAGTAGGAAATCATACAGTAAACAAGCCCTCCCGATGTTGAAAGGAAAGGGCTTATTTGATTTATAGAAATATCAGATGTTTCAACAATGGGTACTTTTTGTTATTTGCCCTCCTTTTCCTGATATACAGAAGGTAAAACACCGAATTCATCCTTGAAATACTTACTGAAATATTTGGGGTTATTGAAGCCCACCTGATAGGCAACCTCCGACACATTCTGCTGGCTCTCGCGCAGAAGTTGTGCCGCACGTTTCAGTCGGATAATACGAATAAATTCTATCGGAGTTTTACCGGTAATCTGCAACAGCTTTTTATAGAGATGCACCCGGCTCATGCCCAGTTCATGACTCAATTCTTCCACAGATAAATCGGGACGGGCAATATGCGTCTCCACATACTTTATCGCATTCTCAATCAGCTTTTCGTCCATCGAAGTGATAACGATTTCACTCGGTTCGGGATCAATACGGGTGCGAAGTTTATTTTTGCTGCTCAAATCTATCAGTTTACGCATGCGCAAAATCAGTACCTCCATATTGAAAGGTTTCGTCACATAGTCATCCGCACCAATCGTCAGACCTTCCACTTTATTCTCTACGGATTGCTTGGCCGTAAGCAATACAAAAGGAATATTATTTGTACGCTTGTCAGCCTTCACCCAACGGCACAGTTCGTTCCCGTCCATTTCAGGCATCATCACATCACAAACGATGATATCCGGCATCAGTTCCGGTATCATCTGCCAGGCTATCTTTCCGTTTCCGGCAGATTCTATACGGAAATACAGACTCAACGTATAACGCATGAAAGAAACAAAATCTTCATTATCATCCACAATCAGTGCAAGTGGCTTCTTTTTCTCATTTTCATCCGGAGCTTCAGTTTCCGACTGTTCTTCAGTTCCTGACTTCTCTTCTGATCTCGGCTTCTCTTCTGATCCCAAGGCCAAAACGGCCGCATCCTCTTCCGCAGCTTCTTCCGAAAGCGGAGTAACCACATTGACAACGGAATGTTTCACCGGAATATCTACCACAAATACGCTACCCGTCCCTACATTATCAAATACACGCACCACGCCGCCGTGCAACGTGACATAGTCGCGCACCAGACTCAATCCAATGCCACTACCCGTAGTAGAACTCACTTCCCCCTTGCATTCTGTCTGATAGAAACGCTCAAATATCCGTTCTTTATCCACATCACTGATACCCACTCCCGTATCGGACACTTTGATCTCTAATGTTTCGGTAGCTCCTTTCAATAGCTCCAGAGAAACATCCACACGTCCACCGTCAGGAGTGAACTTGAATGCATTGGAGAGAAGATTCATCACTACCTTACCTATTTTATCCTCATCAAACGACATGTTCAACGACTCTATTGCCGAAAAGAATGTGAGATGCACATTCTTCTTTTCAGAAAGCATCAAGAACGAATTGCAGATGTTATGCACATACGACACAATTTCTCCTTCGGAAAGAGTGAGATGTAGGCCTGCCACTTCGTTCTTGCGGAAGTCCAGCAACTGATTCACCAGATTCAGCAAACGTAAGGCATTGCGGTGCATCAACTTCAGCTGGTCCAGTTTCCTACCATCCTTCGTCTCTTTTATCATGCTCTCCAGTGGTGAAATGATCAGCGTCAACGGGGTACGCAATTCATGGCTCACATTGGTGAAGAAGCGGAATTTCATCTGGTTAACTTCCTCGTTCCTCTCCGCTTCATGCTCCATTTGCTGTATCTTGAATTTATTACGCTCACGGCGCAGCACTGCATTGCGAGCCAGTATCAGTACTCCTATCAGCAACAAAGCATAAAGGACATACGCCCACGAAGTCATCCAGAAAGGCGGGCGGATGATTATCTTCAAACTCGCTTCCTCCGTCCCCGCGTATCCGTCGCTATTGACGGCTTTTACTTTCAGCATATAAGTGCCGGGCGCCAGATTCGTGTAAGTGACGCGATGCATATCCGCCGTACCCGACATCCAGTCTTCATTAAACCCTTCCAGCTTGTACAAATATTTAGCCTTATCGGGCAGAATATAATTATCCGATGCAAACAGCACGGTAAAGACATTCTGTTTATAGTCGAGTTCTATCTCCCTGACTTTATTCAATGACTCACGTAGCAAAACACGCCCTCCATACTCCTTCCCGATTTCAACCTCTTCATTGAACAGCTGGAAACCGGTGAACATCACCTTCGGCAGTGTAAGGTTATATTTGATGTCATTGGGGCGGAAAGTATTGAGCCCATACATACCTCCCATCGCAATCTCACCCGAAGTGAGCCGTTTGATGGAACGCTGATTAAACTCAGACCCTTGCAAACCATCTTTATCATCGTATATATAATAATGAAAAGCATAATCTCCGGTTTTCGTATCGATGGAAGGTACAATATTCAACACCCCGTTTCCTGTGGTCATCCACATGTTTTTATTCTCATCTTCCGCAATGCCGGCTATGTATTCTTTCGCTTCGTCCTGTCCGGAAGAAACGATCTGTAAATGGTCGTTCTTCGGATTATAAAGATTCAGTCCATTACGGGTTCCTATCCATATCAGCCCCCGGCTGTCTTCGTATACCTGATTTATGCTTTGATTGGAGAAACGCTGGTTTCCCGACAGGTTACCCACCATATTGGTTATCTTCCGAGTATTCAAATCCATAATAGCAACACCCGTAGAAGCGGTGCCGATGACAAGGCGGTTGTCGTGAGTGATGCAAATAGAAGAAATATGATTGGATATGAGATCGGAATTAGCCATGGTATAGGTGATGAACTTGCCGGTTTTCGGATTCAAGCATTGTAAGCCTCCGCCTAACGTGCCAATCCATATATTTCCGTCCTTGTCCTCCGCCAGTGACCAGACATTATTATTGGCCAGGGTATTTTCATCTCCGGGATGGTTACGGTAATTCACGAAACGTTTGCCGTCAAAACAGTCCAGCCCTTCCCAAAAGGTACCTATCCACAGTTTACCGTCGGTGGCCTGCAACAAAGTGACAATTACATTAGAGGCTATGGAATTCCCCACCCGTGCATGGGTATATATTTTCTTTTCGTCTGTCAATGAATTCCAGTGCATTAATCCGGCGTCATTACTGCCCAGCCATAAACAACCGTCACCACACTCTTCCATGCAATTGATGTCTCCCAGGCGGTTGATGGAAAACTTAAAAATGCTCTCATTATAGTAGGCCACACCTTTTTTATAAGTTCCTATCCACATTATTCCGCCGTCATCCTCATAAAACACGTTAATGGTATTATTGGGCAATCCGCGTTCATCATCCACATTATAAGTAAGCGAAACAGTTTTGCCTGTCGCCTTATTCCAGATGTCAATACCATCCTGATCTTTCCCAAACCAGATGCGTCCCTGCCCGTCCTGGGCTATGGCAACCACATGCGCCTGCCCCCTGTCGTTAAAATTCCACTGCGACTGCCATTTCTTTGCGGGCAAATTATACGCCCATACGCCGGGAGCTCCGTATATCCACAAATCCTCGTCCTTGTCCACATACAAGAAAAAAATATCGGTGCGGTTTCCCATCTCTTCCATAATTTCCGTCAATTCCCATTTCACCTTTACCTCTTCACGGTCAATACAGAAAACATGTCCGTTATCATACACCAATACGACGCCATCTTTGCACTCAATCATATCAATTATGATGCCTTCCGGTATCCCTTTCTCACCGAAAGGCAGAACATCCGCTTTCTTCTCTTCCGGACTATAACGATAACACCCTTTTCCGTCCACGGCAAACCACATATTCTTTTGGCTGTCTACAAATACATGCCGGGGAGTTCCATCTATTCCGATGTTCCACATCCAGGAACGCACATCACGCACGAAGTTTTCCGTATTCCAGTTATAAATGATATACCCATTCTCTCCGGTACGTATCCACAAACGGCCTTCACCGTCTTCCACGATCTTCTCGATGTAACTGTCGGGCAAAGACGTCGGATCATTGTCCGAACTATAAAAGACTTTGAAACGATATCCGTCGTAGCGTGCCAGACCGGATGCGGTTCCGAACCACATAAATCCTCTCGAATCCTTGTAGATAACATTGATTTGGTTGCTGGGCATTCCGTCCCTAACTTCCAGATGCTTAAACATGAAATTGTGTGCAATGGCAGATAAGCACATTACAACGGCCAGTACGATAAGTAAAATAAATCTTCTCATGGCATTAGGTATAAGGTAGTAGCTAACACATTGCAAATGAAACAAAAAGTAACTGTATAAACAAGGTTTTCCATCTGTTTTTTTATCATTTGGCACCCCATCATTTGTTTCTACAACAGAAAATAGGGAAGCCGCTTCCCTCACAGAAGCCGCTTCCCAGAACCAATCAAAAAAAAACCTGTATTAAAAACCTATCCCTTGCCTAAGGGAACCTATATTTATGAAAAACCTATCTTCCCCATTACTTTGCAATTCCCTCCATCAAGGCATCCAATGCCTGCTGGTCGTAAACCTTACAGGTATTACGGTTAAAGAGAGCCATCGTATTATCTCCATTATATCCATTGTCCCAATAGAAAGGAATAAGACCATACTTCCCGGCATTGGAAACCACCGTTTTCAGGTAATAAGCGCGCGAAGCTAAGTGCTTGGTCAACTCGTCTCCGGTTAAGGAAGAGCGTCTGTTGGCACCGAACTCGCCAAGAATTACCGGAATGCCCTGGCTGACATATTTCGTTTGCATCTTTTTGAACAGAGCTTCCATTTCCGCTTCCTCGCTTGCATAACCGCTGGCTTGGTAGTTTCTGTCAGATCCGTCCATGTGATATCCGGTTCCCCAGAAGTAGGCCATCTTTCCCCAACTCTCATCTGCCGTCATTCCGCAGAAGTTCCATGGAGTATAGTAGTGTATCTCAACCATCAAGCGGTTGGGAACATCATCCACAGGCAGCTGGCCATAATCAAAAGTATTCGTAATATCCGTATTGGGCCCCTGCACAATCAAGTTGCGGACAGCATTGTTCCCACCCGTAGCACGCACGGCATTGATAAAGGTTTGTTCGTATGACTTCAACACGCCCATTTCAGTGGCATTGGCAGCATTGGGTTCATTGCATCCGGCAAACAACAGATGTTCATCGTAATCCCTGAGTCTTTCGGCAATCTGCGTCCACAAAGCCTCTTGTACGGCGTTGACTTTATCCTGTACGGCGGTCTTGCAGTTCTTTTCCAGCCAGCCCCCGTCATAGTGGATATTCAGAATGACATACATATTCTCGGCATAACAATAATCCACAACCTCCTGCACACGATCCAGCCAGGAAGCTTTTATCTTATAGTCCGTCTCATTCTCCATATATCCATACCAAGCACATGGAACGCGCACGGCATTGAAACCGGCAGCTTTTACGGCACTGATCATTTTCTGAGTCACGACCGGGTTCCCCCATTTGGTTTCTCCCGGGTCCATGTCACTCAGCGAATTAGTTCCCCACACAAAACCGTTTTCGTAAGTTACATTACACGCCTCCAAAGAATTACCCAGATTCCAGCCGAGTTTGATCTTCGCAGCCAAAGTCATGGCATCACTCTCCATACCGACATCGGGCAACTCACCGGCAAGCTGTTTCACCGTAACGGTTTCCGTAAAATCTCCCAAAGTAAAGGTGATGGTTCCTTCGCGAGCCTCACCATAGTGAGCGGCAATGCTAAAGGTTTTGGTCACCGCAGACATTGCACGGGTAGTGGTCTCCCGTATCCAGCTATCATGAATGGTAACCGTAACATCGCCACTCGCTCTCATATTCACCGTAAAGATTCCACCTTCGGCAGCGACCGCCTCGGGAGAACAAGATTCCACAATCAACCCATTGGTAGCCAGCTGCACAACGTTGAATGTTTCCGTCAAGCCACCACCTTTCACGGTAATAGTAGCAATACGTTCCACCGCATCAGGATTTTCGTCTACCGTCACCGCGTACTTAAGTACTGTAGCCGAAGCGGAAGCAGCGGGCGTTACGGTACACCAATCCTCATTGCTGGTGACTTCCAGCGAAACATTCGACTTGATAGAGAGCGTGTTTGTTCCCCCGGTTTTGGAGAAACTCATTCCATTCGTCAGAATGTTCTCGGAAATTACGATTTCCGGGGTAGCCGGTGCATCGTCACTGTCGGAGCAAGCTGTCACGACAGGGAAAAGGGAAAGCACTGACAGTAGCAGGCACATACCCAGTTGTTTTACAGTATTTTTCATATTATTCTTTTTTATCATCGTTCTTACTTTATTGCGGAGCATTGTCATAGACTGACTGTAATGTATAGGAAGCATCTTCTGTGAAAATAGCCTTTTTCATGACTCCTACTATTTCCTGCGCATTATTCAGATAATCACCCGTAGCATGATTGAACAGGCCGGATTCTTCTTTCCCGGCTCCGGTGCCACCGTTGTCCCAGTAGACCGGCGCCATGCCATACTCTTTCGCCGCTTTGCATACATATTCCAGATAATATTTGCGGAAAGACTCTTCACGGGTATCCGCACGATGTACACACCCCATCTCTCCGATATATACCGGAATACCTTTATCCACGTAGGCCGCCTTCAGTTTGCTAAATATATTCTTCACATTGTCTTCATCTCCTCCACTTACTTTCTTACCCACAGCCCCGCTATGCCCCCATTCCGAATAAGTTGCATTCAATGTATACTCATAAGGATCATAGAAATGCACGGCTACCATCAGACGATTCCGAACCTTATCTGTAGGCAAGATGAAAGAACTTATCGTTAGTTCGGGATTGGTACAATATCCCGGCACACCGAGGAAACGGTCGGCATTTTCACCACCGACGGCACGCACCGCATCTACAAACACTTGATTCCACTCGTTCAGTACCGCATATTGTTTTCCGCCGTCTGTGCGGTTTTCGCCCCAGCCCCAACCGCCATCATGTATTTCATTCATCGATTCAAATGCCAGAAAATTTCCTTTATCCTTAAATCGCTCGGCAATTTGCATCCATACAGCTTTCAACTCAACCTTGATGGCAGTATTCTTACTTTCATTTTTAGCAGCCTCCTTTATGTTCAGCCAATAACTGCTGTCCGCTCCATCGTGATGGATGTTGACTATTGCATTCAAGCCTGCATTCTCCGCATATCCCACCACCTCGGCAACACGGTCCAACCACACTTTCTCGATTTCATAGCCGGGAGCTACTCCAATATGTCCCATCCATGTGACCGGGATACGCACGGTAGTGATTCCTGCGGCAGCCAGTTTGTCAAACAAGGCTTGTGTTGTCTTCGGATTGCCCCAGATTGTTTCATTAGCCACACCATTGCTGTATGCATCCAACTGATTACCCAGATTCCATCCCAGACCTAAGCTCTTAGATACAGCCCAAGGGGTCTCTCCAGCTATTTCGTTCGATCCGGGCTCATCGGTCTCACCAGCCAATTGTGTGACGGTCACGGTTTTCATCAAATCACCCAATGCAAAAGTGATGGTTCCCATACGTTCTTTTCCGGTATTGGGCTCCACATTTACCATATATTTAAATACTGTGTCTGAAGTAGAAGAAACCGGTGTCACCGTACACCAAGTCTGACTACTGGTAACTTCCAGCGACACATTCGCCTTGATAGAAAGTGTATTTGTTCCTCCTGCTTTGGAGAAGTTCAGTCCGTTTGTCAGTATATTCTCGGGAATTACGATTTCCGGGGTAACGGCTTCATCATTATTGCTGGAACAAGCTGCCGCGAAAGCAGAAAGAGCAATCGTGAAAAGAAATACAAGACAGGTTTTAATTTTATTCATGACCGTTATGTTTTTCGTTCTTAAATGTCAGGTTGTGGATAGAAATCCGTGTTGGCAAAGATAAGGCAAAACAGCCACACAGGATGTTCAAGATGTTATATGGAAGGGTATAATTTGTTATTAGCCCAAGACAAAAGGTTTCCAATAGGCGACATGTCGTTTATCGCCTTTACTGCCAAATTGAAAAGTGAAGTAAAAATCCGCTTTCCCACATATGGGGAAAGCAGATTATTCATTTAAGACTAAAGATTAACTGCTTCCTGTTTCTGATCCTGCATTTTTGCTATCAAGTATTTCACATTCGCTATATGCGAACAGAGTATATCGACATCGATTATTTTTAGTAAAAACATAGTTGTCATTATTGATAGTTAAGACTTGAAAAAATAATTCTTGCGATTTTATTTTCATTACAAAATCTATTACATAAACTATCTAATGGCTGATAATAGGATTCATGTAGAGTTTTTTTCTTATCGCAAAAACTACGAAGCCCATTTTCAAAATCATATTCCAAGAACAGAAATACAGGTATTGTATCCGTCCCATTTACATAATAGCGAAAGGGAATGCCATTCATTCTTATCTGTAGTTCTGCATATTTGACTAAATCATTCTGGAATTCGATATTCTGTCCAGATAGAATAATAGCATGACCTTCTTCATTAAAAAAACGTGGTTTGGAGAATTTATTATAAAATGCATAATATTCCTGAACCGAATCGCCTATAAATAAATCTATCTCACAAGGTGAAAAAAGCTGTTTTTTGTAGTAAAATAGCGTATCGTTGTTCTGCAGTATTCCAAAACCGTCATTATTTATTATTTGAATATTGCTATTATCTAACCTTGGCAATATTTTTGATTGAATTATTTTCTTTTCAGGAGAAGAAAAGTAGTTGGTATCTACAGTTAAACAATATTCTGTAAATTGGATTATTTCAGATGCAGAGTTAGGATATTGATAATAATAATAATAATAATTTTCCACGATATCCCTAAGATAATAATAATCATCTCTAACCGTATTTTGCATATTAGTACATAATAATCCACATATTAGAACAATAATAGTTGGTATTTTTTTCATTTTCTTTTTAGTATTAATGAATATTTTTGATAAAAAGTATCAGCTGCTTTTTGTGTTGGAAATACAATTTGCGCGGAGCGTTGAACAATATTTCCTGGTGTATTTTGTCTTTCAAAATATATTGGTATCCCATCTTCTAAGTTTCCAGCACCTCTATTTCCTTGTCCCCTTATCTTCCCCTTGGTAACATATCCAAATCCCCCAAATTTAGCTTTATTATTAACTCCTTCAGATACTTTAAAATACGTAACAGAACCTCCCTCCGTCTGAAATGTGAAATAAGCATCTTCATTTAAATTTAAAGAATTTTTTTGAGGATATTCTCCTATGTCAAAATCTGTCACTTTCTCTCCTCCTGATATAAGATTTCCATAATAATCATATTTTAAAGATGCTTGACTATAATTTATTAAGGCTTCATCTATTTTTTCCATAGTTTTTCCTTCCTTCGAATCCATAGAATATTTATTACCAAATAGGCTATAATAAGTATCCCCATCAGAATGAGTATTGCCAATATAAATGGCGTTTTCTCTTATTTTATCCAAGTCTTCTTGGGAACGAATATTTATATTCCATTCATAAATAGTTTTTCCATCTTGATTATAAGAATACCAACTCTTTCCATCAAGATCGACATTATTAGAAGGACTATTCGCACAATATACATACGGACTCGTCGAGTAATATTTCTCCGCCAACGGATCCACCGTCATGAAACGCCAGTCGTCTTTCCACCTGGCCGAGTAGTCATACCAGTTCAATCCATGCATCTGATCCAGTTCCTTACTGTTGTATTTGTACGGTTGTTTTCCCTGCTCGGCAACCGTATTATCGCCAAAAGTCGTTCCAAACGGGTAATAATTGTTTCTTTGAACAATCACTCCACTAGCGTTGACTACTATCCGATTATTCCCCTGATGGTCAGTCAGGTAATAGTGATATACGCCATTTTCAATATAGCCTCCATTAATCAGGATACGCTTCAATACGTTATTCTCATAGATAAAGTTACCCACATAATCCGTTGTCTTGCTCATGCTCAAAGCGGCTGTATTAATGACGGAACCTATGACCGGAATGGTAGAGTAGCTCGGATTCCACTTTTGAACCACTTTCAGTTTCGTTCCTGATGCCGAATATGTATATTCGTTCCTTGCCTCCGCCACCGGGCTCTTTATATCCATCCGTCTGGGCAAATTTAATGAATTATACCGGATATCGGATATTCCTTTATTTAAATCTTTCGTCATCGCCCCGTTGGCGTTGTAGGTATATTCCACGGCCGCATTGCTGTAGTTCTTAAAGTCCATGGACTGGGCGAAGCTGATTGTACCTACAGCGTCATCTACTTGAGTTAACTGATTCCCTACATAGGTCATGGTCAAATCATCAACCGGTCCGTATGAAGAAGTCCCTGTACCGACATCTTTTTTCCCGTACCTTTGTAAGGAGGTCATGTTTCCGTGCTTATCGTACATATAGGCTGTCCTGAAATGGGTACTGCTTACGCCATTAACCAAGTAATCGGCAGCAGTAAGCCTTGACAGACCATCGTATGTAAAGGCATAGCCGTTATAATTCGTCTCAGAGTTCTGTTTCCAGCTCATGGCTGAGATATTACCGTTATACTGCTTTGCACTTCCACCATAGGATTCATTGTAATAGAGAGTCTGACTGAATAAAGCACTGCTGACGGACTTTATCCATGAATGCACATTGTAAGTGTAGGTAGTAGTCGTATTGGCTACGCCTCCTTTCTTGTTGGTTTTCAACCTACCCAATTCGTCATAAGTGTTCTCGGCTAATGTTACTATCATTCCACCATTGAGTTGGTGAGTGATTTTCAGCAGTCGCCCGGCGTGATCGTAGGTGTAAGCGTAGACTTCAGTCTGCCTGCCGCCTCCGCTACCGTTTTTTGTATGGACATGCGTTTTCTTTACAGGCTGGTCTATGAAATTATAAGCGATGTATTCTTTCTCGATACCTTCCAGATGATTGGTCGATACGGACTGGATCAATCGTTTTCTAATGTCATAATACAAGCAGGTGTACAGATAGGAGGAACCTATCGTCCCATCGGGATGTAACTGTGCAACCTTAGTTCCTGTAACCAAGCCTTTGTGCTCGTATATGCCGGCGTCAGTTCCGTAGCGTCTCAGATAAGCCGCTTCTACTCCGGACGTTTCGTATGCCAAAGCCGTATTTGAAAATCCTGTCAGGCTGCGATATTTATAAGTATCATAATAAGTGGCTGCTAAGATTGTATATCCCATCGCTAAAGATACTCCCGACAGATTATATCCCTCGTACATTCCCGAACCGTTTTGCGGGTATTCCGCTTTTGCAACACTGTTACCTAACGGATTAGCCATATAGTCGAAATTATTAGTGCATATCCCGGACAGTACTACACGCCCGAGAGCGTCGGGTATAGTGAATGTCCATTCACCTTTTGCCCGTTGTTCGCCGTTCTGTGAGAAAATCAGACGGTCAGCTTTGTCGTAGATGTAATAATCCCAGTCACATCCGGGTATCCTCTTAGCAATGAGACGATTATACCAGTCGTACTTATATTGGTAAATCAATCCGTCTGACGCGCCTTCATCCTGCACTCTCGGGGGAAGTACGAAACTTAAATTTCCATAATCATTATATACATAGTAAGTATCATAATGCCGCCCTTCATTGATCTGTCGGATAAGGATAATCTGATCTAACTTATTCCTGAACTCGTAGGAGGTATTTCCGTTCTCATCTTTCACTTCTGTGACATGGAGAGTTCCTGTATCGTAGTTGCCGTATTGACCGAAACAGGGGGACTCTCTGCTGGCGTCGGTATACCGTTTGCAGTTAAGAAGGGCGTCGCCCGATATATTGGTCTTATAGGATGTTCCAACCGCTTTATCAGCGTTATGCCAGTCCTGCCCTGGAGCGAACCGTTTTAACACCCTGTTTAAAGGTGAGGCTTCATAGGTGATAGTCGAATAAGGATTCGCATCGTTACTGTTACTACCGATAGCCTGCGCTTTGAAGGTTGAAGGCTGAACGTAGGCTCCATTGTTACCCGAAATCACGGTCGGTAACCAAACATTGGACTCCCGGTCAAAGGAATCATATTCACGATAGACAACCAGATCGGCCATATTAGGAGTTACTCCACATTCCACAGTTTGGACTGGGCGTCCTAATCCATCAAAGTACTGTAGCTTATCTAAGTAGTGACTGCCGTCCTCCTGGGTATAAGTACGTGCCAGGATATAGTTCTGACCAGAAGAGGGAGATTGATAATGGTAATTGTATGTTCGGATGTTCTTCTCAGCAGTATTTTCTTTTATATAAGTGCGTTTCAACCTGTTAAATGAGTCATATTCATAATAGGTCGTAACGCCCGACGGATCAGTGGCAGTAAGCATACCTGTCAATGGTTTGTAAGTACAAATCGTCACGAAAGCATTTGGTAGACTTGTCTTTAGGGACTTGATACTGTTGATTATGCTCTCACTCGGATTCTTGTTACTTGCCAGCGCAGTCATATTCATGTTCAAGGCAGCGCTTACCTGGTTGTAGGTAGCACCCACGATTTCAGCTACAGGATACCGATAGTTGTAACTCCATATATAAGACACAGGTGTTCCGTCTAAGCGCGTGCACTGCAATAAGTTGCCTTTTCCGTCATAGCGGTCGTAAGTAAGTTCGATACGTGAATAAAGGCCCGCGAAATAATCAGGAAGAACAGCACCATTAGGATAATGGTAGCATTCATTGTAAAGAGTCAAACCGTTATTCGATTCTATCTGCTCCTTTTCGATAACAGTGGATAGCATATTGCGCCGGACCAACTCCGTATCGGACGATGGGTAAGTGTATTCCTCTATCAAATCATCCGTTCCGCAACAATCTCTTTTGGTTATTTTTACCGTTAGCTGGTTACGGGTATTGTATTCGTATAGCTCTACAATCGTAGCCGGATGTGTACCTGTAAGGTCGTAGTTTGTGATTGTTTTTTTGGAAAGAATGCGCCCTCCTCTTTCTATGGTATATTCCCTGCAATCATAAGCAGACGTGATATAATCATACGGAGAGGTTCCTACATTGTAATACGAGTCGAAATATACTTTACGTTTTAAACTTATTCCATAGTAGATATCCGGATCGTTACTTTTATGCTCAAGACCATATTCATATTGTTCTTCCCTGATTTTTATATTTTCATTGTTATAATAACTGCGGTTTGTTAGCAGGGGGATATATCCCGGACGGTATGTCCGAATGCCCTTAGGATAAGAATATCCGTTGTCTACCGTGGCATGCACATCTGAAATTTCCGAAGTCCCGGACAGATAATCAATTATATATTGCTGGTAAATATCATACCGAGATACAGTTTTCCCGTTCGTCATACCGTCGGCCTCCCTTACCTGATAGGTAGTAATTTGGGGGTAACTGACTTGCAACATCGAATTGTCTATTTCGCAGAAAGGCTTATTGGAATAGGATCTTATTGTTTTCCGATAATAAGTAGAAGTATAGGAAATGTAATGTGTTTCATCGGCGAACATATCCTTAGAGAAATGAATATTAGCGACTCCGATCCCGTTTTCATTTTCCCCATATTTAAAGATAGTGGTAACCTCTTCGCTATCAGCCGCCACAGATTTTATCTTTTTTATCCGTTGCCCGCCTCCGGTTACTACAGCGGAAGGATTTCGAAATTTATGAGGCTCGAATTCATATTCAGAATACCCTCCGGTAGGATATGTGATTTTTTTTAGAGAGAAATAATGAACGGTACTCTGATCATTGTTAGAGCGATCTAATGACGCCCCCGTGTTTATCAAGTTTCTGACTAAACTGACGACCGGATATACATGTCCTCTGGCAGTGGTGAGGCTACTTACATACTTATCACTCTCAAATTCTCGGTGTAAAAACGGTTCACGGACTCCCCCGTAACTGTTTTTATAAAATCCCCATTGGTCAGCATATAAACAATTGGATTCGGAACTTGTCATTGAAGCCGGACCATAGTACTCAAGATTATACTTTTGTTCAGATTGGTCTTTCGAATGAACCGTTACCGATTCTAATAAATGATGGGCATATCCACCTAAGCGGCCATTGTCAAGAAATATAGATATACTTTTATAATTCAAAACAAACCTCCTTTCCACTTCATTATTTTGCTTATTTGTCACGACAATTTCTTTGATTAACCGGGATGGAGGAAGTATTTCAGTACCGGGAAGCCTCTTGTCGCGCTTAAACTCAACTATTATGTCCTCCGTTTCTATTTTCTGAATATGAAACTGGTCATCATATCTGAAAGGTGATTCGGATGGGATTGTCGTGGAATTTAAGTTTTCCATTATCTGCGAATATTCTTCGCTACTGCTCCCCCATGGATCTGGCATACTAACAGGTCCTAACCAAGGCTCATGTATGGAAAGCGTTTTGCCGCGATGCGACTGCTCTTGAGTGAATTTTTCATACCTAAAATTTATTACATCATTGAACGGAGAGACAATCTGACGCAGCGGCCAGCTTGTCGGAGATGTCGCAGAACTTCCGTGTGCCAGTTCGTATAAATTAGTGTTATCCTGTTTGCCACCAAAGTAATAATTGAAGCCATTGCCGTCTATGATATGCGCCTCGTTCCATGCCACCTTGGCTAATTTATCCAGATTATTCTTTATCTTTACCGTCTGGGCGGCTCCTCCTAAATTATCCCGTTCCAAAATCAGAAACTCCCCGTTGGAAGAGGGCAACATATATGTGAATTGGTCGTATTCACCGTCTATATTGATTTTCCATGGATCTATCCGTTGCGACACCCCATATTCTTCCTTCCAAATAATCATACTGGACAAATAGGCGTCCAATTTATAACCATTATCCATGTCTTGAAAATTCGACAATTCGTCTCTGTCATATCTTTCATAATAAAAATCATCTCTTCCATTAATAGTCCGGCTTACTCTATACCCCCCAGCATTAAGACTCCATCCAGCACCGACTTCTCCGTCATATTGCTTATAACGAATTCCTGAAGCATGGTATGACAAAGTAACAGGAATTGTCAACCCTTTGACTTTGAGTTCATAAAGAGGAATATCAATCTCGGGTAGCCCATTATATTCTGTTATCTGGTGATTCAGATATTTTTGGAAAGATTGGGCTTGGGGTGACGCCGGAATAATCTGAAGCTGTTGAACAGAAGACTGTCCCCATAAAATTGCCGTACATAGCAAAAATAGTATGATTGTCGTTGTCCTTTTCATGGTGTTGTATCTTTTTATTTTTTAATAATGATTCTATTCATAAATACTCCGTTCGCAGTTACCCTCAGCGCATAGCTTTGGGGAGACAGACTCGAGCAATCTAGGGTTTCAAGGTATATACCTCTCACCTTGCTTTTTGGTGCAATCTTTCGTATCGGCGTGCCATTCGTTGAATACAGGTCGAATGAGACTTCGACGTCTTCTTTCAATTCATATTCCAAATACAGGGTTGATTCCACGGGATTGGGATAGATTTTGCAGGATATTATATCTTCCGGAATTACCGCCTTTACGGGACGGTTTTTCACGCCTTCTATGTTATTTTCTATTTTTTCCCATAGTTCATCCAGCAAGGTCTGATTCACAGGATCAGCATCCAAGTATAACTGTTCTTGCGGGGGATAATAGAAAGCCGTAGAGAAAACGGCAATGGTGTCTGCCGTGGCAGTGCTCCTTATCACTTCAACTATGGGATAACGATAACCTTTGCTGTACCAACGGAAGGTTTCCAATTGCTTATCTGTATGAGGGGTTGTATCTGCTGCATCTTTCGCCGATATAGTCTGAATCATCTTTACACGTAATACGGGACTGATAGTATCTCCTGATGGCAAAATCATCTTGCCGTAGGCATCGGCAGTGGTAATCACAGTTCCTTGCGTGTGGATATCCACAGTGCCGGAGTAGAGTCCCTCTGACTTGTAATTGGAAAAAACAGTCAAGCCATAGTTCAAAGGAAAGTGCATAAGCATCATCGGATGGGTGTATTCCAATAGTACCGAAGGGTTTTCATGTCCTAATTGCAGTAGACTATCATTCACTAAACGATAATAATACATAGTATTATGTTCGGTACCTACTATTAGTTCGTTAACTCCCGTAGTATTCCGGGAATAGCGTTTGTTTCCGAGCAGATATATGCTGTCACCTTCCAATGGGGGTAGAGTATATCGGAGGGTATAATCATCGTTGACAGATTTCAACCGGCTGAAGTCCCACAGTCTGTCAGCCCCAGACGCTCCAGGCTCTATATATTCAACTTGTTGTTTGATTAACACATCCCCTGGGCGTGGACAGTTATGAAGAGTATTCAGTTGTCCAAAACAAGGTAATATATAAATCATTGCCATAAAAACAGCAGACACAAATGATCTCATAGTAATAATTTTAAAGTTAGAGTTTGCCTAAATTTCGTTGAAAGTTCCTCTTTACTTGTAGTATTCATACTCAGAAATTAAAGGAGTAATCTTTTTGCAAGTAGGGCGAATTCTAAGTCTTGAGTATGAACAATGCAGTTTAACAAAAACTTATGGCAATATATGCATTTTTTTTTATAAATGCAAGAACAAAAGCAAGAATATAAAACCGCTATGATTATATTACTAAGTAGATGTTCATAATTAATTCACATATAGAGTATCTGTCATCCTGAGCGAAGCTGAAGGGTCTTATCCTTCAGAAAACACAAAAAGAGGAGATGCTTCGACAAGCTCAGCATGACAGATAGACAGACAAGTTCAGATACTTTTCTGAACCGCTGCAAACTAATTATGAACACATACTTAAGTACTTAGATATCACATAGACAGTCCATTGAAAAATGTGATATAACACTTATTTTATCCATCGAAAAATGTGTAAAATACAGGTATCAACCCACCGGAAAATGTGATTTCCCTTGCATAAGACTCTTATTATAAGTACATTTGTACAGAAATACAGAAAAGAATGAAACGATTATTGATAGAAGAACTTATCCTATGGAAGAACAAGCAAGGACGCAAGCCCTTGATACTTCAGGGAGCCCGGCAGGTTGGCAAAACCTGGCTACTAAAAACATTCGGTGCAGAGTGCTTCGAAGAGATCTGTTATATCAACTTTGAACAGAACAATTCCGTTAATCATATATTTGAGGGAAGTATCAACCCAGAACGCATCATAGAACAGCTTTCTGTATTCCATGGTAAACGCATTCAACCGGAAAAGACACTTATAATTTTTGATGAAGTACAAGAAGTTCCGCGAGCATTGACCTCTTTAAAATACTTCACCGAAGAAGCTCCTGAATACGCCATTTGCTGTGCAGGTTCTCTACTGGGAGTAGCATTACATCAAGGAACCTCTTTTCCGGTAGGTAAAGTAGAATTTCTGACTCTGCAACCTCTCTCATTCCGGTAGTTTCTGCTTGCCAATGGAGAAGAACTGCTACTTAATTATGTGATGAACGGTAATTTAGATACTAATGCTTTCACTGAAAAACTACAAGAACATTTAAAACGCTATTTCATCATCGGTGGGATGCCTGCTGCCGTGCAAAGCTGGCTTGATACACAAGACTTCTTCGAAGTGGAAAAGATACAGGAACAACTATTGAGTGCTTATGAAGGTGATTTTTCAAAACATGCTCCTTCTAATCTGATTGCCAAAATCAGATATGTATGGCAAAGCATCCCCTCACAACTAGCAAAAGAAAATAAGAAATTCGTTTATGGTATGGTACGTGAAGGAGCACGTGCCCGCGAATATGAAGACACGTTGATGTGGCTTCATGATACCGGACTTATTCGCCGGATTTACCGTGTACGCAAACCGGATGTACCACTGAAAGCCTATGAGGATTTGCAATCTTTTAAGGTATTTCTACTTGACGTCGGACTCTTGCGCGTCATGAGTGGACTATCTCCCAAGGTATTCATCGAAGGAAGCCGCATCTTTGAAGAATTTAAAGGAGCACTGACAGAGCAATATGTTCTACAGGAGCTCTCTCTCTTTCCTCAACTCAACGCTAACTATTATTGGACCTCCGATGCAAATGCCGAAGTTGACTTTCTTTTTTCCGATGGCCTTTATGCATATCCATTGGAAGCAAAAGCCGGAAATAACGTACATGCAAAAAGCCTGAAAGTGTACGATAAAGAATACAATCCACAACTTCTTTTCCGTACCAGCTTACTGCCGTATGAAAAAAATGGGAAGTTAGTAAACATCCCTCTGTATTTGCTATTTGCTCTGCCCAAAGTACTTACTTTTTGAAACAGGCAACTATTTCAGTTCATTCGTTTCACATCGAACTTTACTTACAACCCAAGCTTTCATTACCGATTTTTCACCGTTGACTATCAAAGCATTACAAAAAGTCAATTTTCTGTTTACAAGAAGTTAAGAGTTTGTCAACAAGAAGTTAACTCCTTGTCGACAAACTCTTAACTCCTTGCAGGCATGAAACTGAGTGTTTTTCTATTACTTTACATATAGCACTCTGTATAACACAAAACACAAATGCACCTGGTCGGCTAACTCCTTTTCTTCTTGTTTAGTCTGAACTTTAATCGCACTTTCAATGCACATTGGTGATCGCACTTTCCTTTAGCTCCCGCCTTCCACATCCAACGGGCGGAATATTCCACACCGAACCCTAATTGGGGAATGAGATAGTAATAGAACTGAATATCAGCTCCTGCGGCAAAACGGGTGAAAGAAAAGTCCTCTTCACCGTAATAGCCTTCTTTTTCACAGCTACTCATTTCATCTTCCGAAAAATTCTCTTCTCCATAGAAATACTTCCAGTTGTTCCATCCAAGCGTGGGGCCAATGCTCAGGGCAAGATGTTTCCAATAGGAAGTATGCAATAAGTTGATATTACAATATCGGGCGTCACGTCCCCATTCCGAAGGTTCCATAGACAAGACATAACCGGTAAGACCGACTTCTGCAGTCAAAGACAAAGTCCGGTTCCGGCAATAGGCATATTCAAATCCGGCACCAGTCCCCAGTATTGCCGTAGAGGAGCGATTCCGTTTTCCGAGTGTAGGGATATAGTTCCACTGACTGCAAACGATATTATCAATAAGAATCAGATTCCAACGACCTCGCGGCACGTCAAAGTCCCAAAACATTTCCGGCTGGTTCTGAGCCACACTATATTCCAAAGAAAGCAGAGAACAAAAAAGAATGCCCGCAAGAAAGCGGAACCCACGTTTCAGCGTGTTGTGTGAGGTTGGATGAGTCATAGTAATTCGCTTTAAGATAAAATGGTGCTATAACTTAAATGCGCGGAAAAATGAAATACTGCTTTATAAAAACGAAATCTACTTGAAATATTCTATCCCCAGATAGAGTGCACTTCTATCAAAACGGCACCCTCTCCTTATCAAATGCGTGAAAATGGGTTCATGCCTTATTGCACGTCCGCAAGACCTCCCCGGTTAAGAACATATTCTTTTCATCTTATATCTGCTTGATTTACTCCGAATGTTCCAAATAGTTAAGTCTTTATTTTGTCAATAAAAAAAGGCCTTCAACTCGTGAAAGCCTTTTTAAATGAGAGGAAAATCAGAGGATGATAAATGTTCAATTAACAAACTCATTTTTTTACGAAGTTCTCCCTCCTGTCATTAAGACTTACGGCCTCGCGATAGACCGAGAAGTTTCTTTCATAATATCGCCAAGCTCGGATAAGGCAATAGATAGCGTATTTAATTCGTCGGGAGTGAAATCGGCAGATTTACCATTCACAATGTTACCATTGACACGCTGATAGAGCCATTGGCGAGTTTTCCCGAAATAGTTTTTCGCAATATATGACATAGAAGCAAAATCCAGAACCCGATCGAGCTTTTGTCTAATCTCCACTATTTTAATCAGATTCTGAGATTCAGTTACAGATAGCTTGGCTCCAGCCTGAAAAGCTGCTGCAAATGCTTTTTTGTCTTCTGCCGAAAGAGACTGCAAAAACGCATTGAAACGTTTCTTATGAGCTGCCTGTTCTTCCGGTGTCTTAGCCACACTGAAATCGGCTTTCCATTTTTCTAATTCTTTCTGTGCATCCATAAGGCTATATTTTTATTGATGAAATGAAAGAGTAGCCCCTCGCAGGGCAAAGGGCTACCTTTCATTCAGCTTTTTCCGCAGCTTCAATCCGAGCCTTTAGCTCTTCTTCAGTCATACAAAGATCGCGATTCTTAATGACATCACAAAGACAATAACCTTTTGGTAATTAAACGAACTTTTCAGGATATATTTTTAATGCAAATCTAACCTTAAATCCGCAGTGCAGAAAGTAGATGTCAACAACACTTCTTCTCTTTCTGTTCCCTATTACCATTGAGGAACAGCAAAAAGCTTATGGAACGTAAATTTCACTTCCATAGAAGTGCTGAAACCAAGCTCCTTGATTACATCTCCATCAGGTGTACCGAAAGCACAACCCGCATTCTTTGTTGCCCCATAACAGTTCCAAAGTTCCAGACGATACTTGGAGCTATCATTGGCATCAAGCACTTTTGTCGCATCAAACGTCACCTCTGAACCATCAAGATAGAGATTATCCAACACAGCATGCGTACCAGGGAAGAAACCATAAAGATCCGCCACTTCAATGAAGGTCATAATGGAACCAGCTGCACAACCAGTACCTTCATACTTGATGTCGAACTGCGGAGCAACAAGACTATATTGGAAATTTTCATATTTCACTTCTAATGTACCTCCGGCATTATACCCCCATGTACCCGCACCATCCCAATTAGGAATAGTGACTAAATTTGGGGTATATACACCTTTCCCATTGCCATCAGTAAAGACTGTGCAAGTTATTTCCAGTCTATTACTGAAGTGGAGTGCCGGTTCGGAAGCCAGACTCTGCGAATTACTGAAAGCGCTGTTCAACACTTTGCCGTCTGCCGCACCTTTACCATAAATGTTGAATAACTCGACACGATAATTACCTTTACCCTCAATATCTCCATAGAAAAAATTATTAGCATTGAACTGAATGGCATTGCCATCGCACTTCATCTCATCAATACGTACGAAAGCGTTAGGATATCTGGTCAGCAAGTCCGGGAAATCAAGGGTAAATACCATAGCATCGCCGCATGAGCCTTCATATGTAAAAGTATGCTGACCAGCCAACTCAGTCGGAGCCAAACGCCCGACTTCGGTTCCCCAAGTACCACTCTCATCAGCACCTGCACAAAGCAATGTAACAGGAATCTTGGTATCGGCTTCCGCCTTGCGCTGACTGTAATAATTGACCGAGTAAGCATAACCGTCTTTATTGGGAAGAGCAATCTGCAAACCGTCACTCGTCAGAGACAGAATATTCAGCTTACCACTCTTTATCGCCACCCAAGTATTGGCACAAAGTACATTGATATCAATGTCAATCACTTTGTTCGCCTCATCAATGGTATATTTACCGGTTTCATCAGTAGCTACACCGTCATCAGTCAAACGATGGATATTGACAGTTCCGTCTTCGAAAAACTCCATGTAACCATAATCAATTCCATAAGTATAACCAATCCAGCCATTCTCAGTACCCATTTCCCAATGAATTTCTTTTCCGATATTGGGCTGTCCGTTAGATACTATAGCCCAGTCGTACGTTTCGCCCCACTGCGTGAACGGACCTTCGAATACATGTTGTTCACCATCCTGACCATTGTCAATATACCATTTACCATAAAGCAACGAGCGGTCGAACGGAACATTCTTGGCGGTAGAAACGGCACGAATAGCCAAAGCTTGATAGACAGGAGTGGTGGCACGAGTAGCAAGAGCACTATTGAAGTGATAGCTCATGGCAAACTGAGTATCAGAAACATTGATGGAACCGGAAAGATAGCAGCCTTCCACACCAACACCGGTAGTAGTGCCCTGTGTGCGCGAACCTGCGGCAGGCATAAAGATAGAGTTTCCGTTAGGACCGGTGAACTTATAGCCGGCAACACCTTCCACTTCCACCCACTCTCTGGTACAGAGTGCAAAGAGTTCTTCAAACTCGGCAATGGTAGGCATGGTCACTTTACCTTCAAATGCTTTATAGGCAAGGTCATTAGCTGTTTTGTAGATATCGGCAGAAGCATAACTTGCAGGATCAATACTGGTATTAAAACCTGTCTTATCGCCAAAGCCGAACAGACCACCAATTTCCGTTTCTGAGGTAGCACCTAAATTGTACTTTGCCCATTTAGTAGAAAGCCCAAGGTCAACAAGGTCATTATCAAGATCAAACGTATGCCCAGTCGTAGTGAATGACTTTTCTTCACCATAGACCATACCTGCACCGAGATCAAGATAAGCCACATAATAATAAGTAGTATTGGCCAACAAGCCTTCTACATCTACCGTATAGCTTTCCTTAGGAACAGTAGCAATACGTACACCGGCACGCACATTTTCCGTACCTTCTATACCCGACACAATGATACCACCTTCCGCATCCGCAGGAAAGCCAATAAGCGAACCAGACAAAGTAACCTTGTTCGCACCTATCTGGGTAGCATCGCCGGTAGTAGCACGAGCATTAGTCAGTACAAGGCTCTTTACTTCACCTTTATAAGTTACTTTGCCTTGTAAAGTGACATAGGCCTGATAATAGATGGTTTGATCTAAGCTACCGGACACGGTGGCAGCGAATTCTTCACCGCCTGTAGCAACAACTCTCTCAGTAAGCGCATCGGAGGCTGTACCATAATTAAAACCTATGACATAAGCACTTGAAGCCTGACTTTCAAGCCCAGATACGGTTCCATGCAATATTGCTGATGTGGCAGTTACATCTGCCGAACCGGTCACCACGGAGGAGTCGGTCAGAAGGGCTGTAGTGTTAATCGCATAGTCATCATCACTACATGAAGCCAGTCCTAACGTAAGCCCCATGACAAGTGACAGAATACCTAAATATATCTTTGTCTTCATATACTAAATTTTTTAATGTGTGGTTATTCAATAGTCATTGAGATCACTTCAATCTGCACATCCGGTTGTCCGTCTTCTGTTACGGCCACTGTGGCAAGCCCTTTGTTCTGAATACCGATACAGATGCAACTACTTCCGTCATAAGTCACGGTAGCGCCAGTAGTGTTGGTTACGGTAACTACTTGAGTAGCCCCCACGGTAGTATCAAAAGACGCAGCATGCTCCAACTGGTAACAAGCATCTTCCCAGGAATTTCCGATATTGTTGTCCATAATGACCGTTTTAGGTTTCGCGCCATCATTCCAAGTGATGCCACTCAACACCTTATACTGGATCTTCAAGGTCTGATTCTTTTTCAGTTTCACTTTCGTGATGTCAATGGGCCATTCCACATCACCTCCCCACGGATTGTAGAGTTGCAAGCGCAGACGGTCTGCATTTCCATCACCGAAGATAATCTGTACTTTACTGTTATCAACCTTAATTTCGGTGGGTCCTTCCGTCCCGCCGCTAATCTTCTTATAGAGCAGATTAGCTACAAGATAAGAATTCACCACACCATTCTCATCTTTTGATTCGGGAACACCAATAACCAGTGTCTCACCAGCCTCCATGGCAAGTACCGTAAACTCTTTGCTTGTAACAGCAACCGTACGCTGATCGCTGGAAGCGGTAAGAAGGGTGATTTCGCTATCGAAGGTTATTACGCCCTTTGCAACGCTTACCTTACCACTGGTTTCACCGAATTCGTAATTATAAGAGCCATCGGAAGCTTTACTTAGGATAAGTTCAAAGTCTTCCATCTCATCACCGGCAGCAGGAGCCCATGAGTCGTTGTACACGCCTCCCGTTACACTTTCCCATTTCTGTACGTTAGGAGAACCGTTCCACCACAACCAATCGTAAGGTGCTTCGGTATCAAGGTTAAATGTCATCTGGTTACCGACATAAGTCACACCGTTGATTTCGGTCGTGAAGAGGTCATCAAGAAGATTATCGAATGTGGGAAGCACGGGGGCTACTTTCTCAATCTCTCCACTATCTTCTTTGGGAATGCATTCACCCTTGGTTTCAATCACTTCTTCAGAAACAAAGTTCCATACAATATACCAGTTACCTTCGGAATTGGTACGTTTAGTTACTAATTGCAATATATACGGAGTAAGTTCTATTATCTGTATATCTTGCGTGTAGTTAGCACACATATCATCGGCATTCACGTTGTGCATGGAGTAGCAATCGGTGAACGAGATGGTAGGCTTAGTCTTTTCAGTAAGGTTCATATTGAACTTGCCTTTCATGTTTGCACCTGTGCTTGAGCCTTTTTCTCCGGATTCACCACGGTACATAGTAGCCACACAGCCGTTGACGGCATCCATGCTGAAAGTCATATATGAGTCCATGTAAGGATCTGTTGCAGGGATAAGCCAGCTTTGAAAACCCGGATCCCAGTTGGGTTTCCAATTTCCGGTGCCGAAGACGATGTCTTTGTAAACTCCGTTATCCACATCATCCTGAGTATAGCCAGCACCGTCACCATCAGGATCGTAAGGAGACAAATACATCACAGGTCCCGAACACTGACCGATACCATAGTTCGCATCGCAAGGATACCATTTCTTACTAACCCCTTCAGCCAATGTCTCAGCATCAGGCAGAGCATCACCCGACTTAAAGTTCTTATCGGACAGCAGGAACCATTTCTCATCTTCCAGCAACGAGAAATCGTTTTGTGCTAAACTGAAAGTATAGGGTTCGCCATACACGACACCGCCGGGCGTCTCTACGCCGAAAGTCACCTCATACGAGCCTGCAAAAGGCAATTCAATGGCAAGTTCACTTTCTTGCGAACGTCCCTGAGGAGTAACCCACAGCGGAGTACAACCGGTGATATTTGATTTGAGGCGTACTTGATTTCCTGCGATAGTCACAGTGTAGGCAATACCTTCCGCCAAGTCATCGGATACATAGGTCTTCTTACCCATATCATACTCATCGGGTGAACAGGCCGACAACATCAGCACCAAGCCTGCAATGAGCGAATATATATAATGATTCAATTTCATATCTTATTATTTTTAATGTTTTTCCTTGATAAACCTAAGCCTTCATGGATTTACCAACCGGCATTTTGAGTAAGCACATTACCCGAAAGGGTGATTTGTGTATTAGGAATCTGCATCAAACCTTTCTTCGAAGTGAAGTTACTTTCGGAGAACGAAGTGGTTGCCTCATTTCCGCCATTTGTCACCTTGGCACCATTTTGTGCGGCAGTAATGATACGTGCAGCGTATGCACCATCCTTCTCATAACGCATCAGGTCCCAATAGTGAACACCCTCGAAAGCCAGTTCAATAGCACGTTCTTTACGGATGTTTTCAATACTGTAAGCCAGTGTTTCACCGGGATATACACGCTGGTGAACCTGATTCAATCCGTCGGCATTGCCATTGAGTTCGGAATGCATCAGCAATACATCAGCATAGCGCATGATAGTGTAATCCTGATAGTAAGTAACATTCTGATGCTGTTCCCCCAACTTAAATCCTACTTCCTGACGTGTACCATCGGCAAAACACATCGGCGCATACTTGCGGGTATAATAACCGGTATATTCATACGAATCGGTAATGTCAGCATCAAAACCGGCCTCACTACAACTCCATACACAAACGCTGAAACGGGGATCATTCTTATATTGTTCCACGAAAGTGGGAGTCACCGGACAAGCACCCCAGCCGCTGGCAATGCATACGCTCGTAGCATTCCTGTTACGTGGTCCCAAATAGACCGAGAACGTATTACCATCACCATTACCGTTATAGTCATGAGTAGTATTCATCTTCAGGTTGAGCACTATTTCCCTTGAGAGTTTGCCTTGTCCGGCTTTCCAAGCGGAGCCGTCATACCACTTGCCGGCGTATGTCGTATTCCAGGCATAAGTGTCGCCATTCGAAGCATCAGTAGTACAAGCAGGCATCCAGAAGTCGGCATAGTTTTTCTCCAGTTCATATTTTCCATTCTGCACCACATCGTTGATAGCAGCCACTGCCTCAGCCTTGGTGCAGGAAGGGTGTTCGGCACCGTAGTAACCGGTATGGTAAAGATAGGCACGAGCCATCAATGCCTCTGCCGCATATTTGGTGATGCGACCATCGTTAGTATCGTTATTATCCAAGGGATAAGCATCGGCAGGAATATGTTCGATGGCATATTTAAAGTCTTCGAAAATGAGCTGATAAACATCACTTGCCGGAGAACGGGGAATATTCTCTTCGGAAGGAGCGGTAAGCAAAGGAACATCTCCAAACATACGTACAAGATCGAAGTAAAGGATACCACGAATGGCATGTGCTTCTCCCATCACTCGTCCTTGTGCCTTGATGTCCCCTGCCCAGTCGATATTATCTTCCTGAACAATGAGCTGATTACAACGGAATATAGCTTTATAATAGTTCTGCCAATCCACATTAAAGATATCATTGTATGAAGGAGCGATCCCCAGATTGAACTGGTCAATCACATTGTTGTTTTTAGCATCAGAAAGGCCAAGACCTGCAAAAGCCTGTTCGGAAGCAAACTCCGCCAGCAAATACATACCTACTCCTTCATCTGAAATAGTACGTTGCCATCCATCATAACAACCCACTAAAGCCATTTCTGCGGATTCCAAATTACTGTAAGCCGTTTCAGTGTTCAAATCCTTTTTTGATGAAGTGTCAAAGAAGTCTTCACACGACGTGAAAGCTAAAGCTGACACAACGAGCGCGCTCGTTAATAATATATGTTTTGTATTCATATTACTTTTCTTTTTCATGATTTAAAACGCAAGATTAATACCCACAATGAAGGTGCGGGGGTGTGGATAGTAACCCATATCTACTCCCGACACCCATGTCTGGTTGGTCGTACCGTCTGAATTCTGTTTGTTACCGTCTGTACCGTTGTATGAACCGATTTCAGGATCCATACCATCATACTTAGTCAGTGTGAAGAGATTCTGAGCCTGCACATAGAGGCGCAATTTAGACAGCCCCTTCCAAGAGATGAGACGTTTGAAGTCATAACCCAGAGTAATATTCTGCAAACGGATGTAGTCACCATCCTGCAAATAGAGATCAGAGAATTGCCAGTTACCTACATCACCATAGGTTACACGGGGAATCCGATTACTGGTACCTTCACCCGTCCAGCGATTCAGTATCTGACGACTGTAATTGGACTGTGAGGAGTTTGGGTCACGATAAGATTGAGCTATCTGGAAACCGGCGGCACCGGTAGCGTTCAGACTAAGATCGAAACCTTTATAACCCAAGTTAATATTGAAACCGAATGTGTATTTAGGAAGTCCGTTACCCAAGTCTACTTTATCCTTGGCGTCGATGACACCATCATGATTCACATCTACATACTTCACATCACCGGGTTGTACACTGCTTTGGTACACACCGTTTCCGGCAGCGATCCAATCATTAATCTCCTGTTTGTTCTGAAAAATACCGGCTGTTTTGAAGCCCCAGAAGTAACCTATAGCATGACCATTCTCAGCACGGTAGAACTCTTCCGCATTACTATAGATTTGATTGGTAGCACCATGAATAATACCATCTTCGGTAGGGATACTTCCTACTTCGTTGTGGTTGTATGCTAAGTTGGCACCTACGCTATAAGTGAAATCCTTCCCTATTTGGTCATTCCAGGAGAGCCCCAGTTCAACACCTTGGTTTTTCACATCACCACCGTTGATAATAGGGCCACTGGTACCTGCCGTTGCCAATACGGGAGCTTGTACCAACCAGTCCTTGGTATTCTTGATATAACCGTCGGCAGTAAGTGCGAGACGCCCATTCAGGAAACGGGCATCGATACCCACATTATATTGTTCAGAGGTCTCCCATTTCACTTTTTCATTGGCCAAACGGCTGGTATAAGAACCCGTAACCCAGGCATCTTGACCTCCACCGGAACCAAAGTTATAATTGGTATTCGTGGTGGACACAGGAGCAAGATATTGATAGCAGTTGATATTGGCATTACCTACCTGCCCCCAGCTGACACGTATCTTTAAGAAATCGAACCAGGATTTCACCGATTCCATGAAATTCTCTTCGGAGATAGTCCATCCGGCAGATACTGAAGGAAAATATCCCCAGCGGTTACCTTTGGCAAACTTCGATGAGCCATCGGCACGCATGGTGGCATTCACCATATAACGTTCTTTCCATGTCCAACCCAAACGAGCGAAATATGACATACCACGGGTAGAGTCGTAAGGAGAACCTTTCACTGTCTTATTTTCCGTACCGTTGGTATTTACCAGATAAGCATGATCCCAATCATCGAATCCGGGGATAAGGCCAGTATTGGAGCCTTCGGTATTACTACCATCATAGGTAGACAATTCGCTACCTATCAAGGCATTGATATGATGTTCAGTAGCAATATTGAAATCGTAAGAGAGAGTATTGGTCCACACCATCGACAGACCGTGACCATGACTTTGATTCACTTTGCTCACGGTGTTGGCCGTTTGCGGGGTAAACTGATACTTCGGTGTATAGGCACGGTATTCGGAAGCGCCGTAGCTGATACCGTAGACCGTTTTAAATCTCAAGTTTTTGATGGGTTCAATCTGCACATATACGTTAGCATCGAGCGAACCATTCTTGCTGTTGTTATAGCGATTCACCATCATGTTTCCATAAGGATTACCATCGTTTACATTCCAGTCGGAGTTTACCGTAGAATTATAGTTGCCATCAGCATCATAAACGGGAATAATAGGAGATGCGGAGAAAGCACTGCGCAGGTTGTTATTCCAGATGTTTCCCGTACCCATGCCTCGTGTGTCTTTCCAGACAAAACCCACATGTTCGCCCACAGTCACCAGTCCGTTCCACATCTTATGTTCAGAGTTGACACGGAAGTTATATCTTTTATAATAAGAAACATCTGAGCCACCAATCAGGCCATCCTGACCAGTGTAGCCACCTGAAATAGCATAAGTAGAAGTTTTGGAACCACCTGTGAACGAGAGGTTGTGGCTGGTAGTTAATCCGCCATCTTCAATAGCCTGGTCAATCCAGTCAGTATCATATATATTCCCCCTGGCATCATGTATGGAGCTAAGCGAAGCCCAATCCACCGGCGACATGCCTGAATTGAGACGGGCTTCATCCATAATACTCATATACTCTGATGCATTGAGCATACTGTATTTGCGACCTATCGTCTGCCAACCGGCAAAACCATCATAGCTGATTCTGCAAGTACCTTCCTTACCACTTTTAGTAGTAACCAACACTACACCATTGGCAGCCTGCGCACCATAAATAGCAGCCGAAGCTGCATCTTTCAATACATCGATACTTTCAATATCAGCAGGATTCAAAGTAGAAATGTCGCCACCCACACCATCGATAAGATAGAGAGGCTGAGAATTACCCACCGTACCCAATCCACGAATGGTTACACTCATGCTGGCACCCGGCTGTCCGGAAGTAGAGACGATGTTCACACCGGGTGTTTGTCCCTGCAAAGCAGAGAGAGGGTTCGTCGTGTTCAGTTTGGCAATGTTTTCACCCTTCACCTGAACCGTAGCACCGGTTACCAGCTTCTTCTTCTGAACGCCGTAACCTACCACGACTACTTCATCCAGCATTTCGGTATCTTCTTTTAATGAAACATTAATAACCGAAGAATCACCTACTTTAAATTCCTGAGATTTGTAGCCGATATAAGAGAATACCAGCGTTTGCCCAGTTTGGGCTGTTACGGAATATTTACCGTCCATATCGGTTATTCCACCGGTGGAAGTCTCTTTCACCTGGACGCTGACACCAATCAACGGCTCATTGTCCGTGGCAGATGTCACAACTCCCGAAATGGTTTTGCTTTGAGAAGGGATAGCCTGAAGACTACTGATTGCAGGTACCAGAAGTAGCAGTACCAATGCAACACGGCATAAATGCAAATTTATGCACTTTTCAAAGAATGTCTTTCTCATTGTACATTGTTTAATGGTTAATATCAAAGATTTTATTGTGTTCTTTTTCGTTTACAAAAGAAACCACGACAAATGTATGGAATGAAGTTGAAAGACTTTGAAAAGAATGTTATGAAGAGGAGACAGATTGGTTAATCCTCGCTCCTGAAATGTTACTAATAAAGGTACAATTTGTTTTTATCCCCCTCACAGAGGTACTGTGAAGGGGATAATGACTTACAGATTCACCACAAAATTACGTATCTGACACCCGGTTCTCTCACCTTTGGCTATACGCAAACGCAAGGTATGCCGACCGGAAACCAGTTCTGTTTCCAGCATATACACCCATGGAATATATAAGTTCCGACTCCAATCAGTAAATGTATCCAGCTTCTTGAACGGAGCGCCATCCACACTGTATTCCAGCACACAAGCTTGCGGACCGGCTGCGCAGAAGATACCTACAGCGCGTCCTTCAAAAGAGAATGAAAGACTGGCTCCGGCACGATCAGCCACCAACATGGGAACATGTACGAAACCTTTACGGGTATTCCCTTTCACTGTAGGCGTCCAGTCATCCACCACTTTCCAACCATTCAGTTGCTTGGCGGAACGGATATCCGCAAATACACCTTTATCATAAGAATAGGAATCTATCGGTCTTTCCGGCACCTCATGTGCCCGGACGGTTTTCTTCGCCACGTCACCACTCCATTCAAGGTCGAAGAGACGGTTAATAGCGGCAGCATAATATGTATGACCGTTCCAAGCAGGATGTGTGCCACCAAATTCTTTCCAATCAAACTCACCATCGCGCATACGCTGCGCCACTTCTTCCGCCAGATTGATAGAGGAAACATAATAATGATTGGCTACACTTTCATGATTCATAATAACCTGGGGTTGTATACCCTTATCCAACAAAGGTATGAATGGATCGTAAATAAAGTGAAGCATGACAATATCCATTTCCGGACTGACAGTACGGGCATGACGAATAATACCCTCCATACCGCGCGTCTGCCGGATATAATCGAATCCATTTGTATCATCATTTACCGCTGCCTCAACAAATAATAGATCAGGCATTCCTTTCTGCAACACATCATTTTCAAAACGGAAAGCATGAGGAGTGCTTCCGGTAGAAGGTATTCCGGCATCAATGAACGTAAATTCAGTTTCCGGGAAACGCTGTTTCAAATCTTCCTGTATCATATTCCGCCAACCACGCATTTCGGTAATGGAACCACCCAGAAAAGCGACACAACCTTTTTTCTCTTTTGCAAACTTCAGATAAGAGTTAGTAAGGCTACCACGTTGATGGATCACTTGTTTCTTCTGATAATCCGGTTGGTTACGGATTATAAAATCAACAACCGGTTCAGCATTATCCAAACTATGGGGATGATGATCGCAACCGGGTTTCAATATGATTTCGACATTACCTCCCAAAGCACGATAACGTTCAGCAGCAATCTTCATGTGCTTTTCATACGGCACAATCTTGTCACTATCACCACAAACGCCCATCACTGGAATACCGGCAGCCGCTAATGGAGCCAGGTTATCAATCGGATTTCCTTTGAAGTCTTTGGCATTTTCTTCAGTCAATCCCCATTCTGCAAGGAAGCCTTTCCAGAAATCACGTTCCCAGTTCTCGGAGAAATAGAGCATATCGCATACAGGAGCGTCCACATAGATACAGGCCACTTTATCAGGATTATTTGCCGCCCAGTTAAATGCGAATAATCCGCCACGACTGAAGCCTTCTAATGTCACTTTGGGAGAAAGACGATAATATCTGCGCATGACTTCATAGAAATCAGTGCCCAGACGTTGCGCACGCGGACTTCCATAAAGATGAGTCAAATCATAATACGCCACATGGAAACCTTTTTCCAACAAAGCCTTATCTACCGAAGGGAAAGCTCCGAAAAATGCAGGACGCCATATCCAGGGACGCCCTTCCGCTACCTTGCGGGGAGCAACAACGATAGCGCGGCGTGCATTACAAATAAAATCATAACGATCGAACCCTTCCCATTGCGACTTCTTACCGGGGAAAGGTTGATCGGTAACAATTGCAGGCGCCTCATTACCGGTCAGTGTACGATAAAGTTCACCGGCAATCAATGCAGCTCCTTGTTCATTGGGGTGGATACCATCTGTATAGTAATCAGGATATGGCTTCAGCAGTGCATAAAGATCCACAACGGGCAGATGACGTTTCTTCGCTACACTGCGTATTACAGGAATAATACCGTTTGTAATTACGCTATCGTTAATACCAAAATTCCGTTTTACGGCAGGAACAGGCAAACAAAGATATATCTTAGGTTTGGAAGGCAATTCCTGAAGAATATCCAGCATTTCCGTCAAATCCTTCTTAAAATCTTTTCCATAACGCCAATTCCAGGGTTTACTGTCATTCGTTCCCAATTTAATGGTAACGATATCCGGCTGAAATGCCAAAAGATCACGAAACTTCTGTTCGTGCATATAAGGATGATCTCCCTTATTCAACAATACACGGGCACTAATTCCGAAATTGCGGACATCGTACCCTTCACCCAAAAGCTGGGAAAGCAACCCCGGATAACTGTTCTGAAACTGATTTTTAATTCCTGAGCCATAAGTGATACTGTTTCCAACACAGGCAATCTTTACAGGTTTCTTTTCTTGTGCCACTGCCCACAGACTGAACAAGCACAAAAAAAGTAAAAGAGTGTTTTTCTTTTTCATAATATCTATATTAAATATACTCCATAGCATTTTTGACCGACACAAAGATACATTTTATTTTAAAATCAAAGCCTAATGATTGAGTCACTTAAAGGTTATCAACACTTTCGTATACGTATTTAGTTCGGATAAAATCTCCATCCTCGCTCCATAAATAGATAATATCTTTAAAGAAAGTCCCAGTCCAATACCATGACCTGAATATTCCCTTGTATTGGTTGCACGATAGAATGCCTGGAAAATAAGCTGTATTTCATCTTCAGGAATGCCAATACCTTTGTCTTCTATTTCCAAAATAGTGTTCCCTTCCTTAGGATACAGCCGCACGGCTACAGGTTGTTCACCGGAATATTTACAGGCATTGTTCAATATATTACGGATTGCTATTTTCAGCAAATGCAGATTAGCTCTTACCACTGGCAGGTTCTCTTTCTGAAATGTATTACTGAACTGCATCCGCTCATTCTCGGCACACAGTATGATCAGAAGTTCTGCCAGGTCCACATCTTCCATATTATTCTTCAGAAGTTCTTCATCCTGATGCGAAAGGAAAAGGAGGGATTTTATCAACAAGCTGATTCTTTTGCTTTCATCCGAAATACGGTTCAAAGCCTTGATATATTCTTGTGGCGAACGTTCTTTCAGCAAGCTGATTTCACACTCTCCCTGAATGGCCGTCAGCGGATTATTAAGTTCATGGGAAGCACTGCTTACGAAAGATTTCTCGGACTTAAAAGCCGCGTCTATGCGGTCGAGCATACCATTGATAGAAGTGATCAGATCGTCCAGTTCGTCATGGTTACCGGCTGTCTTAATCCTGATATTCAGATTATTCCCCCGGATGCGCCGCAACTCTTTCAAAATACGCTTCACCGGTGCCAACATTCGATTGGCATAAAACCTTCCAATGAAATAAACCGATATGGAACTGAAAATGAACAAAAGAAGTATCAGGATAAGCACATGATTCTGTATCTCCGTTCCATAGTTGTTCCGGGCAAGTATCAGAACTATAAAATTACCTTCATTATCCGGATAATACAATGCCGCACCCACCTCTTTTTTATAACGGAATGAAACCGGCTCTTCCATGAATAGTCGCTTCTGCTGCTCTTTGTTCAGATACTTATCCAGTGTATCTTTCACAGTCTCCATGCTATCGGTATTCAGTAAAATTTCCTTAGCCTGGGGAAGAAGCCCTTCATATTCCTGACGGATAATTTCATAACTGCTCTCGTCTACTTCATCCTTTTCCCAATGTTTCTGGGCAGTAAGATAGGCTTTATCTGCCAGGTAAGAATCGTACAGCCTATTGATATAGTTATAAATGAAAAAATAGAAAACAACCATGATACAGGTAAGCATACATATTGTGATACCCGTATAGAACAACGCTATTTTACTTCCTATCTTCACTACGATTCTCCGTTTAATGAGATTCCATAATATAGCCCAAACCTACCACCGTATGGATAAGTTTGTTTTCATAATCTTTATCAATCTTAGTACGCAGGTAGTTCACATACACATCTACTACATTGGTATTCGTATCAAAATTCTTATCCCATACATGTTTCAGGAGATTCACCCGAGAGAGCACAACACCCTGGTTATTCATGAAGTGCTCTAAAAGGCGGTATTCTTTTACCGTCAGTTCCATTTCATGGTCACCACGACGGGCACGCCTGGTATTGCAATCGAGGATAAGGTCACCACAAACAAGCTCCGAAGTTCTTTTCTCCTTGCTCCTGCGCAGCAAAGCGGTGATACGCGCTTCCAACTCCTGAAAGCTGAAAGGCTTCACCAAATAATCATCGGCACCTGCATAGAGTCCTTTTACAATATCATCTGTTGTACCCAAGGCCGTAAGCATAATGACGGGGGAATCGTATCCATAGAGTTGGCGGTACTGCCTGCATAGGTCCAGTCCGTTCATCTTGGGCATGATTATATCCAGAACAAGTAAGTCAAAAGGTTCGTCCTGGGCCATCTGCCAACCATCCGCACCATTATAAGCTACAGAAACCGTATGCCCGAATTCCTGTAATCCCCGTTCTATGAAAGAGGCTATATTGACTTCATCTTCTACCAACAGTATCTTTGCCATAGTTTTAAAAACTTAAAGAAAGCACAAATATACGCTTTATAGTTTTTTCTGCTTCAATCTACCGTCTTTATCATATAACATTTTACCATAAACGATCTCGACAATCAACGGAAAAACAAACAAAGCGAAGAAAGTAGCCCCGATCAGACCTCCGATAATAACAATGGCCAACGGTCGCTGCGACTCGGAACCTATTCCATGGCTCAGTGCCGCAGGCATCAGGCCGATAGCCGCCATTGCAGCTGTCATCAGCACGGGCCGAACCCTGGAACGCACACTGGTTTTTACAGCATCGGGCAACGCCAACCTCGCCTGCAGATTGTGTTTGATATCGGATATCATAATCACTCCATTTTGGATACAGATACCAAAAAGAGCAATGAACCCGATACCGGCAGAGATCGAAAAATTAAAGCGGGTTATGAGCAAGGCAGCAATACCACCCACAGCGGCAAAAGGTACATTCAGCAATACCAAACCTGCATCCCGTGCATTGGAAAACAGGATGAAAAGAATGATAAAAATGATGATAATGCTGACAGGAACCACCTGCGCCAAACGTTGAGTAGCACGTTGCTGGTTTTCAAAATCTCCGGTCCACTTCAAAGTATATCCCTCGGGCAAATGCACTGCGGCATTCACTTTCTTCTGAGCCTCAGCAACGGCAGTTCCCATATCTCTACCCCGGACCGAGAATTTCACGGCACAGAAACGGGCATGATTATCACGGAAGATAAGTAAGGGGCCGGTGATAGTCTTTATCTCCGACAGTTCCTTAATCGGCACCATCGTACCATCCATAGCGGGTACCAGTATTTTTCCTATCTCATCTTCGTTGCATCTGAATTCCTCTTTATAACGCACCATGATATTGAACTTCTTCTCATCTTCGTAAAGCAAGGAAGCCGACTTACCTCCAATCGCCATTTCGATAATGGACTGTACATCTTCCTTAGCCACTCCATAGCGTGCGAGCTTATTCTCATCCAGTTCTATGCGCAATTCCGGCTGTCCGATATTTCGTATTACCCCCAAATCTTCGATGCCATCCACGGTTCCCAATATTTTATAAATATCTACGGCTTTTTTCTCGGACTCATACAGATCTTTACCGAAGACTTTCACAGCTATAGAACCCTTTACACCGGAAGCTGCTTCTTCCACATTATCCGTAATCGGCTGGGAGAAGTTAAAGTCTATACCCGGGTAAATCTCCAGTTCATGTTGCATTTTGTCAATCAATTCCAGTTTGGTAAAGCCGCTTTCCCAGTCCTTTTCCGGATAAATATCTACGTGAAACTCGATATTATAAAATCCGGTGGCATCGGTTCCGTCATTGGGGCGTCCGGTCTGAGACATCACCTGTTTCACTTCAGGAAAGCTTCTTAACTTCGCCCGCATCTTGTTTGCCAGATTGACGGACTCATCCAAAGCTATACTTTGCGGTAAAGTGGCACGGATATAAATAGAGCCTTCATTCAACTGGGGAAGGAATTCCGTTCCGAGGAAAGAAAATGCATACAACCCCACCACTGCCACAAGCGTAGCAATCGTAATCGTCACCTTGCGATAAGCATAGCAGACATCAAACAAGGCGGATGATTTCTCATTAACAAAGCGGAGGAACCTGTTATTCTTTTCGCGCACATTCTTCTTTAACAGCATGGCCGAAAGTACGGGTACCAGAGTCAAGGTGAACACCAATGCCCCCAACAAAGCAAAGCCCAGCGTAAAAGCAAGCGGTGAAAACATCTTCCCCTCTACTTTCTGGAAAGAGAAAATAGGAATCAGCGCCGTAATGATAATCAGTTTGGAGAAAAAAACCGCTTTCGCCTTATCTTTGGCAGCATTACGGATCAATCCCATCTTTGACATGACATTGAATGCCGGCATTCCCACTTCACGCGCTTTCTTGTCAAGAACTACAAAGATACCCTCGACCATCACCACCGCACCGTCTATAATAATACCGAAATCAATGGCTCCCATGGACAACAAATTGGCGGACATACCCATTATACGCAAGCAAATGAAAGCAAATAATAATGCTAATGGAATGACCACTGCCACCACCACGGTAGTCCGCCAATCCGCCATAAATATCAACACAATGAAAGTCACAAACAGGATGCCTTCTATCAGATTGCGCGTCACTGTGCTCACAGCCAGATCTACCAGGTTCTCACGATCATAGAAAGGTACGATCTGTACATCCGATGGCAGCACTTCTTTATTGATATAGGCTATTTTTTCTTTCAGGGCTTTAATCACTTCACCGGGATTCTCCCCCTTACGCATCACGACAATGCCTTGCACGACATCATCTTCATCCATTCGGCCTACTTGTCCGAGGCGGGGTAAACAGGACTCGTGCACATCTGCCAGGTGTTTCACCAGAATAGGAGTACCTTTCACATTTTTCACAACGATATTTCCAATTTCCTCCACATCGTTAATCAGTCCGATACCCCGGACAACATAGGCTTGGGAGCTTTTTGTGATCACATCACCACCGACATTGATATTACTTTTCTCTATGGCTTCAAACAACTCCAGAGAGGAAATATCGTAATTCCTCAATTGGTTGGGATTCACACTGACCTCAAAGGTTTTCACCTCTCCACCGAAACTTACAATATCGGCCACACCGGATACGGAACGTAAATTCCGCTCAATCACCCAGTCCTGAATGGTCTTCAATTCACGAACCGATTTCTTCTCACTTCTCAACGTATAGCGGAAGATTTCTCCCGTAGGACCATACAAAGGCTGTACTTCCGGAGTAACGCCTTCCGGCAAGTCAGCATCATTCAATAGATTATAGACCTGTTGACGGGCTGTAAAATCGTCTACATGATCTTCAAACATTACATTCACCACCGATAGTCCGAACAAGGTGGTAGAGCGTATGTCCGTCTTCTTTTGTACGGAGTTCATTGCTATTTCAATAGGGATGGTAATGAACTTCTCCATCTCCTCGGCACTCCGCCCGGGCCATTGGGTAATAATAGTTACTTTGGTGTTGGTTACATCCGGAAAGGCATCTATCGGGGTATGCTTGAAAGAGACAATTCCTGCAATAACCGCAAGTACCGTAAAAAAGAATATGAAGAACTTATTCTTCAAAGAGAAAGCTATGATGTTATCTATAAACTTATGCATATCAAGTTCTTTATCTGTTATTCAGCATTCAATGCGTTATATACCAGCAATGTGTTTCTATTCAAGATACGGTCGCCCTTCTGCAAGCCGGATTGTATATAGCACCGATTCCTTAACTGTTTATACACTTCCACTTCCTTTACCTGCAGCTTGCCGTCTTCGTTTGCCGTCACTACATAATTCTTTCCATTCTCAAAGATCAGGGCATGTAAATCAATGCAGGGCATCGTATCATCCGTTGATTCGCATTGTACATATACATTGGTAAACATGCCGGGTTTCAACAGATAATCTTCATTACGAAGTTTAATTCTCACGCTCATGGTTTTACTTTCTTCATCGAGGATGTGGTAAACCTTATCAATACTCCCTGCAAACTCTCTGCCGGGATAGGCCAATGCCGTGATACGGACAGGAGCACCTTCTTTCACTTTACGGATATCACTCTCATATACATCGCCCATAATCCAGACATTATCCAGACCGGATACCGTGAATAGTTCTTCACCCTGGTCGGAGCGTATCTGCATATCTTTATTCACATGCTTCTCCGCCACAAAGCCCGTTATCGGTGATTTAATCTCATATCTGGATTCATCGGACAGATTATAGATGGAATAGACTTCCTTCAGGCGTCTTTCCTCCGTCACGGCACTCACCAATTCCTGACGGGCCTGCAATGTGTCGCGGGCCGAAGCCATGCCGGCATTGTACATATCTTGCGCAACATCCCAGTTACGGCGGGTTACGGCCACTTGTTGTTCCGCATCCTTCAGCTGTTTCTCATATTCCGCCACTTCACCACTCTTGACCACAGCAAGCACTTCCCCTTTATGTACGTAGTCTCCCACCTCGGCATTCACAGCAATCACCCGTCCACCGAACATTGGAAAAACCTGTACCACTTGCTCCTGATTAAACGTCACACGACCGTTCAGTGTCAACTCGTCGATTAAAATACGTGTATGTACGGTATCTATACTGACAACTTGCATCAAACTATCTGTCAGACACATCTCCGGAGATACTGAAGTTTCATTATTATCTTTTGTCGAGCAACTGCTCAAGAATAGTACTGCACCTATAAAAATCTGTAAAATCCTGCTCATATCCATTGCTTAGTAATTAAATATATTTCGTCCTACTACCGTATTCAAGTTCTCCATGGCCAGAAAAACATCTTTCCGGGTCTCATACAATTGTAAACTCGTTTCCTTATAACTCTCGTAATAATCGACAAATTCCAGCATACTGATATTACGCTTACGGAAATTCTCGTTCACCCCTTCAAGCAGCCGGTTGAAGTTCTTTTCCAAGTCATCGTCTGCTGATTGATAAAGTTCCATAGCCTTTTCCAGACGGGAATACGCCACATACAGTTCCGAGTTTGCCTTGTTCTCTGTGTATTCTTTCTCTTTCAGGCTCTTTTCTATTTCCAGTTTGGCTGACTTGATATTACCCTGATTCCGATTGAAAATAGGAACGGAGAAGCTAAGACCTACTGCAAAATAATTGTTGATGAAGTTTCCTGCACGGTCGTAAATCCCCTGAATAGCAAACTCCGGAGCAGACAATGAACGCTGTAACTTCAAATTTGCTTTGGAAGCCTCAAGTATAGAGAAGGCCAACCGTTGGTCGGGGCGGGAAGGTAACAAGGAATCCAGATCAGCAAGTGACAGACTAGACAGATCCAACCGGCTCAGCATCGTTTCATCCAGAAGTATTTCTATCTCCTGAGCGACCGGCAAGTTTAATAACATCTTCAGATTCCCCCTCTTCGATACCAATTCATTTACTGCATCATTCTTCTCCTTTTTCAGTGATAACAGTAATGCCTGCATACGGGATAATTCCAACAATGAAATATTCCCTTTCTCTGCCATATTCTTGTAGAATAGCAGCAGTTCCTCTAAAGAAGTGATCTCTTTATCATAAATCTGCACGGACTTGGTCAGGAAATACATTTCGACACAGGTTTCCTTCAACTCACTGTTTAAGGTGCGTGCTACTTCCTCAAATTGCAATAAAGCGGATTGGTGATTAATCTTTTCCAGACGTATTCGTTTGTTGCGTTGTCCGGCCAGATTGATGGCTTGTTCTATCTGCACTCCGGACTCTCCTTCTTTTCCCAAATCAAAATACTTACCGTTCAGACGGTTATAAATATTCTGCTCCAATGTGATAATGGGGTTATCAAATAATTTGGCCTGCACCACTTGTGCCTGTGCCATGTCTACATTGTAATATTCGGCAACCAGTAAAAGATTGTGGGTACGGAAAAGTTCCTCCGCCTCCTTCATCGTCAACTTTAACGGATTCGATTGCGCCCACAGGCTGCATGAGAAAATAAGAAAAAGAGTAAATGTAATCTGCCTCATCATTGTTTTATCAATTTTGAGGCAAAAGTACAACTCCTTAAAAATTAAGGCTTCCGGAACGGATTATAATAAACTTATACGAGATTAGAAAATGATTAGAAATCACTTATGGAAGGATAGAACGGTGTGCACCCATCTTTTCATAAGGCAGCGTAAACCAGAAAGTAGAACCTTTCCCCAACTCAGACAGCACTCCGATCTCGCCTTTGAGTTCCTTCACGATATTCTGTGAAATAGCCAGTCCAAGTCCGGTTCCTTGTTTGAAGGAATCGAGCTTTACAAAACGGTTGAATATATCCGCCACTTTTTCAGGAGGGATACCGGTACCGGTATCTGTCACAAAGAAACGTATATAACCATCTTTGGGTTCTTCATACCCAAACGTGATACTCCCTGTATTTGTAAACTTCATGGCATTGCTGATGAAATTATTCAGTACCTGAGTAATTCTACGCTGGTCAGTATATAAAAGAAGATCCGGCATAGGCATCACTGCACATATAGCGACATTCGCATTCGGTTGTCTCATTCTGGCAGCCTGCTCTATTTCAGATAACATCTTATTTACGTCTATATTTGCATAGACATATTCCAGTGTACCGGCTTCTATCTTTGATAAATCCAGGATGTCATTGATCAGTTGCAATAATATATCATTGTTCTTACTAATGATACTGAGGTATTCTATCCGTTCTTCTTCCGATACATCTTCAGCCAGTATACTCGAGAAACCAACTATTGCATTGAGCGGAGTACGTATTTCATGGCTCATATTAGCCAGGAAAGCTGATTTTATACGATTGGACTCTTCAGCCTCTTCCTTAGCCAGGCGCAGTTTGCGTTCCAAAATTTTCTGGTCTGTAATATCCCAGGCTGTATAGAGAATCCACTTACGTCCGTCGGAAAATGAAACAATATTATTATTCTGGAAAGTAAACCGTTCCTCGTTCTTATTCGTAAAGAAACGCCTGGTACCAAATTGGGCAATTCCCGTTCTTACCAATTCTTCATCTTCTTTCCTGATCATCGTTGCAGCCTCAGGCATTATATCGAAATCAGTTCTTCCAATCGCCTCCTTAGCCGGATATTCAAAGAGCTCTTCAGCCTTTTTATTTATAAAAGTATAACGCATATCATTATCGATATCTTTCACCTTGGCTGCAATAGGAAGGTTATCGAGAATATTTTCAAGCAAATGCAGATGCTCTTGCCACTCCGTTTCTCTCACTTTTTTGATACGCTTGTGCATAAAGTAAAATAGCAGAAGTACAATAGCAGTACCCAATACAATTACAACATAAATAATATTCTTCTGGATAAAACTGGGCGGAACATCACAATAAACCGCATTTTTAGGAAAGTTATCTAATGGAACTCCCTTGTCAAGCAATGTCTGGTAATTAAGATAGGTATTGGGCGTACCGGCAACAACCGTTTTCGCCCCGTATGTACCATCCTTTTTCAGTGCACCTCTAATTTCACCGATAACGGTACTTTCCACATCGGAACTGCCTATATAATGCCCACCGGCAAATAAAGCATGAACCCTTGTGAACTGGTCAGACAACGAGAATACCGGCTTTTTAACTATACCGGAAATATAAGAATGCATTCTCTCATCAGGATAATATTTCTCAGACAGATTCTGACTGGCTACATTCACCCATGAACAGTAGATAATACCTGTCTCTTTACCACACTCACTAATAATGCGGAGCATTGTTTCTGTATTTGTCTGAGGATAAGTAATAAATTCCATATCCAAATCAGAAAAGTACTGCTGATGTATGTCTTCTGCTTTTTTCCGAATTAGAGAACAGATAAATCTGTCATCCGATAACAAGACAACCTTTTTCATTTCAGGAGTAATCTCCTTCATCAATTCTATGGTTTCTTTAATGCAGACAGGAATATTTATGGCAGTCACATTATACCGTTCCAGCATTTCCGGTGTAGCGATAATCTGGTCTTCAGGTATATATTCACCATTATAATACTTATTTATATCAGCCGACGTATGCGGCATCGAGTGGCAAATAATTGTAGGTACCCCTTTCCAGATAGTATCAAAAAGCGGTTTGCAAACGTACCATCCCGGATCGCCTACAAATATGACGGCTTGGGGAGGAACAGAATATTTATCCTTTAGATAATCAACCTTCTGATTTATTTCCTGTTGATTATTGAAATGCCATGTTGTGAGAGTCTCCGAATATACCTTCACCGAATTTTCTTCATTGAATGCCTTTTCTACAGTTTCAAGCAGATCATAAGCCCATTTCTCACGAAAAGTGGAAGAACTGATAAGAACAATATACTCTTGATCTTTCGTATCAGCCATCGCCTTGGGCGCCAGAAATAAACAAGCGAAAATAGCAACCGCAAGTATTCGAAATGTCAAAGGGAGATACAGAAGTGTATTCTGATTTGGCATATTGGGTAAATATTAAAATATAAAATGGCAAAAGCTTCTCAACTATCCTTTGCAAAGTTAGGAAAAAATAAATGCCTAAGAAATATCCAATGACAAATTTGCATATTACGTTCATCTTTTTGCTATTTATATCCGCATTAAACATAAGTTGTGATATAAAATAGGGTATGATGTTGATGAAATAGAAAAAATGTCGCATTTATAACTTGAACTCAGTCTTCAATAAAAAGTTGATAGTATCTACTCTCACTACCCTCACTTTACAGACAAATCATTAATAATAAAAACATTAAGTGTGAGTGAGAGTAACTTTTAAGAGTGAGAGTAAAGATGTTACTCTCACTATGTCTCGTCCTGGTTTTGGTTGACTAATTTTATAATTAAGATTACAGCAGTTACTTACCCCAGTATATGGTATTCATTTGTATTACATCAAGAGTATTCTTATCCAGAACTAGGAGAAATCTCATTCACCCTTAGGAATAACTGGGTGTCAACCTTGGTCAACAGGCCTATTAGCCAAGGTCAATCGACCTGTCAACCTTAGTTGACAAGCCGATTAAGCAAGGTTGGTATACAATAAAGCTTAAGATACTGATACAACACAGACCGGACAAAAGCAAACGATTGCCCGTTCTTTGAACGATTAATGAAGCGGCACAAGGACTAAATGTCCTCATACACGTAGATAAACTGAAAGAAGAAGAGCTAATAGTTTAACAGAGTTAAAACTCTAATAACAAGAGCATAACATTTCAACCTGATCCCAAATCAATAAATTACGAGGAGTAGAAAAGAAAAACGGAGAGAGTTTTTCAACTTTCTCCGCTTCAGTACCCAGACCCGGGGTCGAACCGGGATGGAAGTGAATCCACTGGTGTTTGAGACCAGCGCGTCTACCGATTCCGCCATCTGGGCATGCTTGATTTCTCAATTGCGGTGCAAAGATACGGCTTTTTTCTAAACCTGCAATACTTTTCCTAAAAAAAGGAGAAAAAAGTCATAAAACATTCTACAAACATTCCGTGTTTCCAAAATATAGTGTACTTTAGCAGAAACTTTTAAAACAAACGATATGACAACAAATAAGGATAATTTCTGTGTTATCATGGGTGGAGGTATCGGCAGTCGCTTCTGGCCGTTTAGTCGAAAAACGCTCCCTAAACAGTTTCTGGACTTCTTTGGCACAGGCAGGTCATTACTGCAACAAACCTTCGACCGCTTCAATAAAGTTATTCCCACAGAGAACATACTTATCGTTACAAACGATTTATACGCAGATCTTGTAAAGGAGCAACTGCCTGAATTGAATCCCGAACAAATCTTGCTGGAGCCTACACGCAGAAATACTGCTCCGTGTATCGCATGGGCAGCTTATCACATTCGCGCATTAAACCCGAATGCCAATATCGTGGTAGCCCCATCCGATCATTTGATTCTGAAGGAAGGAGAGTTCCTTGATGCCATCGAAAAAGGCTTGACGTTCGTATCTCAATCAGAAAAGTTGCTGACTCTCGGTATCAAACCGAACCGTCCCGAAACAGGTTATGGTTACATTCAGATAGCCGAACAAGCAGGAGATAATTTCTACAAGGTGAAGACCTTTACCGAAAAACCTGAACTGGAGTTAGCCAAAGTTTTCGTAGAAAGCGGAGAATTTTATTGGAACTCCGGCCTCTTCATGTGGAATGTAAACTCTGTCATCAAGGCCGTGGAAGCACTACTTCCCGAGCTGGCAAGCAAATTGATTCCTGGTAAAGATGTATACGGTACTCCTGCCGAAAAAGCATTCATCGACGAAAATTTCCCTGCATGCCCCAATGTATCCGTCGACTTCGGCATCATGGAGAAAGCAGACAATGTATATGTTTCATTAGGAGATTTCGGTTGGTCCGATTTAGGTACATGGGGGTCATTGTATGACTTGTCCCCAAAGGACAAAGAAGGAAATGTAACCTTGAAGTGTGAGTCTCTAATGTACAACAGTAAAGACAACATCGTGGTGCTCCCACAAAACAAACTCGCCGTTATTGATGGACTGGAAGGCTATCTCATCGCTGAATCGGACAATGTATTGCTGATTTGCAAGAAGGATGAAGAACATTCTATCCGCAAATACGTAAACGACGCACAAATAAAATTAGGGGAAGATTACATCTAACCGGATATCGGAATTTGAAAGCATAGACTTTCAAACCAGAATAAAGGAAACGGGGACTGAATCCATTTCAGCCCCCGTTCTTATTATAAAAGGAAGGAGTTTTATTTTTAGAATGCAGCGCGAATCGCTTCGGCAACTGCTTTAAATTCTTCATCAGAAAGTTTCAGCTTTGGATTAGAGAACAGCATGTCCGACTCTTTCTGCATAGGAATAAGATGAATGTGCGCATGAGGTACTTCCAGACCAATCACTGCTTCACCTACTTTCTTGCAAGGGAAAGCCTTCTCAATGGCACGAGCCACCTTCTTGGCGAAAACATGCATTGCTGCCAGATCTTCATCATCCAGATCAAAGATATAATCCACTTCCTGCTTGGGAACGACCAGCGTGTGCCCTTTCACCAGCGGATTGATGTCCAGAAATGCAAAGAACTTATCATCCTCCGCCACCTTATAGCTTGGTATTTCACCTGCGATAATTCTACTGAATATTGTTGCCATAACTTTTATGATATATAAATTAAGGCAAGCCCGCATGCGGACCTGCCTTTACTTTAAAATGATATGTTCACTACTTCAAGATTAACCATGCCCTGCGGCACTTTGATTTCAGCTACATCACCCACTTTCTTACCAAGCAAACCTTGTGCAATGGGAGTGTTAACAGAAATCTTTCCTTCTTTCAGATTAGCTTCGCTTTCCGAAACAATGGTATAAATCATCTTCATGCCATTCTTTATGTTCTTCAGTTCCACCTTGTTCAAAATCTGCACGGAATCCGTTTTCAGCTTGGACTCATCAATAATCTTGGCATCTGCTATAATTGTCTTCAATTTATTGATTTTCATCTCAAGCATGCCCTGTGCCTCTTTAGCGGCATCATACTCTGCATTCTCCGACAGGTCACCTTTGTCACGTGCTTCGGCGATAGCAGCCGAAATCTTAGGACGTTCTACCGTCTCCAATTCTTTCAGTTCGGCCATCAATTTCTTGTAGCCTTCTTCTGACATATAAGCCATACTTTTTTCCTCCTTTTTAGTTTCTAAATGGTATTATATAACAAAAAAGAATTCCAACATGGTCAGCATGCTGGAACCCTCTTCCGATTTTTCTTTTGCAAAGATAGCCTTTTAATTAATGCGTGTCAAGCAAAAATTGCTGCTATGTAACATATTTAAATAAAAACTTCTAATTTATAACAAGTTACAACAGTGCTTTCACCGCAGCGTCCAAGTCTTTTATAGTCTCTCCACGAGCGCTCAACTCACTATTCCGATTAATCAGGAACAGAGAAGGAACCTCCTTTACGTTGTACATAGCGGCCACATTTGAGTAAATTCCATTTGCATCTCTTACAGAAATCCAAGGCAGATTATCAGCCGTTGTTTTCCAGAAATGCTCGTCAGCATCCAGTGAAACCTGATAAATCACCAGTCCCTGATCTTTATATTTAGTATAAAGGTCATTCAGCAAGAAGTTATGGGGAGCAGAAGCTGCACTTTGGTAAATAGTAAAGTCCAACAAGACTACTTTACCTTTCAGATCGCTCAACTTATGGGTATTCCCCTTCATATCACGAAGGCTGATATCGATGATACCGGTTTCGGAAATAACTTCTTCCGGCAACTCCAGAACTTTCTGTTGCGGTGTACGGGTATTCTTCATTCCCTTAATCACAATATTATAGAGATTCTTGGAGCGATCCGCATGCGGATAATAATTATTCAGACTGGTGGCAACGGCTGCAAAGCACTTAATATCATCCTTGCTATTCAAAGGATCGAAGATAAGGTAATTATTCAGTTTCTGGAACAGAGCAAAATAAGCGGCAGCCGTATTGGGAGCTGCAAAAATATATTTAGTTTTCACCTCATCCTTATAATCTTTCATCAAGGCAGCCAATTTTTCTTCAAAAACATCGGCACCTATCTGATGAGCCTGCATCTTCTTCACCAACTCATTCACCTCATTCTGCAACTGCACTTGCTTCAACGTCAATTCCTTTATCTTAGTGCTGTTTGCCGAACCTTCTACCGTATAAGCCGTAGCAAAATCAGTATACGGCGCTTTCAGTCCGATAGTTTCCGTAGAATCCACAGAGAAATTGATAACCTTGTCGTCCACACGAAGGCGGTAGAACTCCGGAGATACCGGACGTGTTTGTTTGAAACTGAAAGAACCGTCACCCTTCAACTTTACAGAATCCAAGGGCACGATGCCCTCCAAAGCAGCCGCTTCCAGGTACAGCATTTTGCCGTCGGCACCTGAAACTTCACCTTCAACTTTGAATTTCGGTTCAGAATTACATGCACTTAAAACCAAAGCGGCAAGTGCAACAAAACAGATCTTTTTCATATTTAGCTTCTTAATTTCTATTAGAAAGAACGTGCAAATATAGTTCTTTTCAAGTTTAGTCAAAGCATTTTCATTGCTTCTTCCACATGGAAACCTAAAAAAATAGTCAATTATAAACTTTTTTATCTCATTCCCACCTGATTACATGAATTAATATGTATCTTTGCACGAATTTTGAAAGAAAATATAGATAAAACATTTTTTATGATTAACCCAATTGTTAAGACGATCGAGCTCCCTGATGGCAGAACCATCACACTCGAAACGGGAAAGCTGGCAAAACAGGCAGACGGTTCTGTAATGCTTCGTATGGGTAACACCATGCTTCTTGCTACTGTTTGTGCCGCTAAGGACGCAGTTCCCGGAACAGATTTCATGCCGTTACAGGTAGAGTACAAAGAAAAATTCTCCGCATCTGGACGTTTTCCCGGCGGTTTCACCAAGCGTGAAGGACGCGCTTCAGATTATGAAATCCTGACCTGCCGCCTTGTTGACCGTGCTCTCCGCCCCTTATTCCCCGATAATTATCACGCAGAGGTATATGTAAACATCATCCTCTATTCCGCCGACGGTATTGATATACCGGACGCACTGGCAGGGCTTGCCGCTTCTGCCGCCCTCGCAGTTTCAGATATTCCTTTCAACGGACCTATTTCCGAAGTACGCGTAGCACGCATCGACGGACAGTTCGTTATCAACCCTACTTTCGATCAACTGGAAAAAGCTGACATGGACCTCATGGTGGGTGCTACTTACGAAAACATCATGATGGTAGAAGGTGAAATGAGTGAAGTTTCCGAACTTGACTTGCTGAACGCCATGAAAGCAGCCCACGAAGCAATCAAAGTGCAATGCTTGGCTCAGAAAGAACTGGCAGAGGCTGTTGGTTCTACCGTAAAACGCGAATATTGCCACGAAGTAAACGATGAAGAACTGCGTAAAGCTGTTCACGAAGCTTGCTACGCAAAGGCTTATGCCATCGCCGCTTCCGGCAACAAAAATAAACATGAACGCATGGACGCTTTCGATGCTATCCGTGAAGAGTTCAAAGCACAGTTCAGCGAAGAAGAGCTGGCAGAAAAAGCAGCACTGATCGACCGTTACTACCACGATGTAGAAAAAGAGGCTATGCGCCGCAGCATCCTGGACGAAGGTAAACGCCTTGACGGACGTAAGACTGACGAGATCCGTCCTATCTGGAGTGAAATCAACTGCCTGCCTGGCCCTCATGGCTCTGCTATCTTCACTCGCGGTGAAACTCAATCCTTGTCTACCGTTACCCTCGGTACAAAACTGGATGAGAAGATTATCGACAACGTACTGGAACATGGCAAAGAACGTTTCCTGTTGCACTATAACTTCCCTCCGTTCTCTACCGGAGAAGCCAAGGCACAACGTGGCGTAGGCCGTCGTGAAGTCGGTCACGGACACTTAGCTTGGCGTGCACTGAAAGGGCAAATTCCTGCTGACTACCCGTATGTAGTGCGCGTAGTATCCGATATTCTTGAATCTAACGGTTCTTCTTCTATGGCTACCGTATGTGCCGGAACACTGGCATTGATGGATGCAGGTGTGAAGATCAAACAACCGGTATCAGGTATCGCTATGGGATTGATCAAGAATCCGGGCGAAGATAAATATGCTGTATTGTCCGACATCCTTGGTGATGAAGACCACCTGGGCGACATGGACTTCAAAGTAACAGGAACCAAGAATGGTATCACCGCTACTCAGATGGATATCAAGGTAGACGGTCTGTCATTCGAAATCCTGGAACGTGCTTTAAACCAGGCTAAAGAAGGACGTATGCACATCCTTGGCAAGATTCTGGAAACCATCCAAGAACCACGCGAAGAACTGAAACCTCATGCTCCGCGCATCGAAACGATGACTATACCTAAAGAGTTTATCGGTGCAGTAATCGGTCCTGGCGGTAAGATCATCCAAGGTATGCAGGAAGAAACCGGTGCTACAATCACTATCGAAGAAGTAGACAACATCGGAAGAATAGAAATCTCCGGAACTAACAAGAAGAGCATTGATGACGCTATGCGTCTTATCAAGGGCATCGTTGCCGTACCGGAAGTTGGTGAAGTATACAAAGGTAAAGTACGTTCTGTAATGCCTTATGGTGCTTTTGTTGAGTTCCTGCCGGGTAAAGACGGTTTGTTGCACATCTCTGAAATCGACTGGAAACGTCTGGAAACAGTAGAAGAGGCCGGTATCAAGGAAGGTGATGAAATCGAAGTGAAACTGCTTGATATTGATCCGAAGACCGGTAAGTTCAAACTTTCCCGCAAAGTATTGCTTCCGAGACCGGAAAGACAAGAAAGACCTGAAAAGAAATAAGAAACACCTTATTATTCAGTATATAAAGCCCGACGGAAACCCGCCGGGCTTTCTTTTTGTAAAAAAAGGAAGAAAAAACTTTTAAGACTTTTGCGTATTCCAAAAAGATTATGTTACTTTACCCTATAAACCTTAAATAAGAGAGAGAATATTTAAAAATGCCTTTAGCCGGAAACCTACATACTATGGATTTATTTTCTCGTTTCTTTCGAGAGAATCAGGAAAAGTTTCTTGCCTTTGCCTATTCCTACATCAGAAGCTGGGCAGAAGCTGAAGATATTCTTATGGAATCTATGATTTCTTTGTGGGAATGTCGCGACCGCTGGGAAGAAGATAAAGGTCTGCACGCATTGCTCCTTACCATTATCAAAAATAAGGCACTCAATTACCTGGAACACGAACAAACCCGCCTGCGTATTGAGGAAGATTTGAATTCGCACCGTCAGCGCGAGTTAGACTTGCGTATTGCCACGTTGAAAGATTGTGAGCCCGACAAGATTTTCAGTACGGAGATACAGCATATCGTAAACAAAGCCTTGGACAAGATGCCACCACAAAGTCGCGAAATCTTTATGCTCAGCCGTTATAGCAACCTGCCAAACAAGAAAATAGCCGAACAACTGAATATCTCTCTCAAAACAGTAGAATTCCATATCACCAAAGCCCTACGTATTCTGCGTGTGGAACTGAAAGATTATCTCGCCTCTATCCTACTTTAGTAAAACTCTCCTGCTTTTCTTTGATAATATAAATAAAAGATATATGTTTGCAAAATCAGTAATATTGCTGGCTATTAAACATGGTAGTTATGAGATATATTGTAATAATATACTACGTGCTTATCGAGGGAGAACAAGTTTTCGAGACCCTGAATGTCAACAAGAATATTGAAGCAAACTCTCCGGAGGAAGCCATAGGCATTGCTTACAATCTATTTAAAGCCGAAGCTCCGGATGAATGTTACATTGTATCCATAATTCCCAATCCGGCAAGTTAATACCGGCAATTAATTAATTTCCTGTCACATTCCATAAAGTCCTGATGTGCCTCCGGTGCATCACACGGATATTCTATGCGCTTACGTTTGGAGTATCCGAAAAACAGAACAAAGCGATCCGCTCCATACCCGGTTCCTATCTTCTTCGTACCCTCCTCGTACCTGCTTCGCTATTTTCATCCTCCTATAGAAGCGAAGCAGGAACGAACCGGATACGGTTCAGAAGAGTTCCTGACCAAAATTACACATCTCATTCCGCCTGCTTCCAGAGCATCACTTCCCGACAATTTCTCTGTTTCCAACTCATTTCGAAGAAAAAACAAAAAAAGTTTCATTTTCCGTTAGGGTAGTTCCAAGTTCACCTGTATTAATTATAAAGGGACAGAAAAAAACACCCTTATTCAACAAACAAATTAAGTACCTTATGAACCAAGAACTATTATATAAGTATTTTAAAGGAACCACCACCATTGAAGAAGAAAAGCGCATCCTTGACTGGGTGGAAGCCTCGGAAGAAAATCGGGAAGCTTTCTTGAAAGAACGTATGATGTTTGATGTCGCCTTATTCTCCGACAGACAAAGTGCCGGAAAAAAGACCTTCCGTCTGGCTCCGATACTAAAATGGGGAATACGCGTAGCAGCCGTTATCATCGTAGGCGTATGCGGTTATTTCATGACTAATGATTATCTATATAATCAGGCATCCCTGCCACAAACAGTAACCGTCCCCGCCGGACAACGTGCACAAATCACTCTTGCCGACGGCACACGGGTATGGCTGAATGCACAGTCCACATTGACCTATGCTTCCAACTTTGGGCGTGGCGAAAGAAACGTAGAACTGGATGGTGAAGCCTACTTTGAAGTGGCAAAAAACAAAGATATCCCCTTCTACGTGCACACAGAGATGAATAAGGTGAAAGTTGTAGGTACCAGCTTTAATGTTTGTGCCTATGCAGGAAGCAAAGAGTTTGAAACCACCCTTGTAGAAGGTATTGTGGATATTTATCCTGCCAACTGTAATAAGGTTATCACCCGCTTACAGAAAGAGGAATTCTTTGGCAACTATGACGGGAAATGCAAAAAGGTAATACTCCCTTCTTATGAATATCTGCGATGGAAAGAAGGATTGTACTGCTTTGATGATGTGCCGTTCAGCTGCATCCTCACTAAACTTGAAATGTACTATAATGTAAAAATAACCGTTTCCGATCCTAAATTGCTGAACTATGACAGTTGTACCGGAAAATTCCGCGAACAGGATGGTATAGAGCATATTCTCCGAACCATTTCAAAAGACCATCCTTTTGAATTCAGCATCAACGAAGAAAAAGATTCGATTTTCATTTACGAGAAATAATTTGATATCAAAGATAAAACCTTAAAATTTAGTACTAACCCCTTAAACTGAAAAGCATTATGAAATAAAAGAAACAGTCTGCTAATTACCCCTACAAAAAAGATCGGAAAGTACCCCCATACTTTCCGATCCGAAACAGTCAAAAATCGACCTTAATCAATTTATTAACTTAACACATTACAAAGATATGAGAAAAATTTCTTTGAATGGGCTTTTTTGCCCAAAAAGTTTAGTATTTAAGCAAATATTACGAACTATGAAGATCACACTATTCCTTCTTTTGTTTGTAACGTTCCAGGCGTACAGCCACGCTACCTACTCTCAGAGTACAAGAATCAGCATCCCCCGTTCTGAGTTACGAGTAGGCGAAATCCTCGATAAAATCGAGGCTCAGACCGAGTATTTGTTTGTCTACAATAAGAAAAGTGTGGACGTGCGCCGCACCGTAAATGTAGATGCAGACAATCAACCGGTGTCCGAAGTTTTGGACGAAATCTTTAATGGTACCGACATCAGATATGTAATGGAAGGCAAGAATATTGTGTTGACCAAACAAAATGAAAAGGCCAGTGAAATCATTGCTACCGTGCAACAAGAAAATATCTCTGTAAAAGGTGTTGTTACCGATACAAAAGGTGAACCCATTATCGGTGCTAATGTCGTGGAAAAAGGAACTACAAACGGTTGCATTACCAATATAGACGGTGAGTTTACACTAAATACACCGACTAATGCAACGCTGGTTATCAGCTTTATCGGATACCAGCCTGTAACGATTGCTCTCAACGGGCAGAAAACTCTCAATGTACAGATGCAGGAAGAAGCCCTGTCACTGGAAACGGTTGTGGTAACGGCTATGGGTATAAAGAAAAAAGCAGCTTCATTGACTTATTCAACCCAACAAGTGGGTGGCGATGAACTGACACGTGCCAAAGATCCGAATATGATAACCGCATTAGCAGGTAAATCAGCCGGTGTACAAATCAATAAGAGCGCATCCGGCCTTGGTGGCTCAGCCAAAGTTTCTATCCGTGGTACACGTTCCGCTTACGAAGGAGGCAATAACCAACCGTTATATGTCATCGATGGTGTCCCTATGCTAAATACGACTACCGAATCTACTTCCACCGTTATGGGTGGAGAAAATGACGGTGTGAATCGTGACGCCGGTGATGGTATCTCCAACCTGAATCCCGAAGACATTGAAAGTATGAGCATTCTGAAAGGTGCTTCTGCCGCCGCTCTTTACGGATCACAAGCAGCCAACGGTGTTATCTTAATAACTACCAAGAAAGGTAAAGCAGGTATGCAAAGAGTTACTTTCTCTTCAAATCTGACCATCGATCATGCCATCAGTCTGCCGGAATTCCAGAATTCGTATGGCCCCAGCGGAACTGACAGTTGGGGAGAAAAAAAGTCATTAACCGACTACGATAATGTTGGCAAATTCCTCGGTAACGGTGTAACCGCTATTAACTCTATATCCGTACAAAGCGGAAACGAGAAGATGCAGACTTACTTCTCTTATGCCAACACTACAGCCAAAGGTATCATTGATTCCAACAAATTGCAAAAGCACAACCTTACGTTCCGCGAAACAGCGAGTTTCTTCAATGACCGTCTGAAACTCGATGGAAATGCTACCCTGATGACACAAAAGATTAAGAATAGCACTGCATCCGGAGGTATATACCTGAATCCATTGGTCGACCTGTACAGTTTCCCACGTGGAATGGACATGTCTGAATATGCTACTAATTTTGAAGTAGCCGACCCGACAAGAAATGGTATGCCTGTACAAAACTGGTATACAGACGTTTCCGAATGGTCACAAAATCCTTACTGGATTAAGAATCGTGTTACCAACACCAATAAGCGTTACCGCGCTATGGCATCCCTAAGTGCCAGCCTGAAAATAAACGATTGGTTAACCCTGCAAGCCCGTGGTAATGCAGACTATGTAAGCGACAAGTTCGATCAGAAAATGTATGCATCTACAGCTCCCAATATTACAGGTACCTATAACGAAAAGAGTAACGGACGTTATGTTTGGTCGGAAAGCGAACAATTCCAGATTTATGCCGACGTGATGGCCATGTTCAATAAAACATGGAACAAATGGTCATTGAATGCCGCTGTCGGTACCAGTATCAACAAGAATAAAGTCAACTCACTGATGCTCGACTCTAAAATCGCCTCACTTTACAAACCTAACTTATTTACGGTTGCCAATATCGTTATGGGCTCCAATGCCTCCATCAATCAGGAGATTGATCAGAGACGTACCATTCAGTCTGTATTCGGAACAGCACAAATCGGCTTTGACGAAGCCCTGTATCTTGACATTACAGCACGTAATGACTGGTCTTCCACATTGGCTCATACGGAAAGTATGAATTCAGGCTTCTTCTACCCTTCCGTTGGTTTATCCTGGATCATTAATAACTCATTAAAACTACCGGAATGGATTTCCTTTGGTAAAGTACGTGGTTCATGGGCACAAGTAGGTAACGACCTGCCTATCGGTATCACTAACCTTGTAGATATTATTCAGGCCGGTGGTGTATTGCAAGCAGCCGACACATACAATAAGGGCGATCTGAAACCGGAAATCAGTAGTTCTATCGAATTTGGTACGGAATGGAGATTCTTCCAAAGCCGCTTAGGAATTGACTTTACCTGGTATCAGACTGATACAAAGAATCAATTGTTGAGAATGCCCACCGCCGCAGGAGACAAATATGCATATCGCTATATCAATGCCGGGAAGATCCGTAATAAAGGTATAGAATTAACAATAGATGCAACTCCGGTTATGAATGATAATTTCCGTTGGAAAACTGCCGTCAACTTCTCAACAAACAGCAATGAAGTCATTTCTCTTCACCCGGATTATACTTCATTCATTTATGGTAGTTCCGGACTTTCTATGGCTTACCTGATGCGCATCAAAGAAGGTGGTTCCCTGGGCGATATCTACGGAAATGCATTCGTGCGTGAGAATGGAAAAATAAAGCTCAATGAAGATGGAAGCCCTCTTGTAAAGACTGGTAACAACGACTATCTGGGTAATGCAAACCCCGACTGCTTATTGGGTTGGAGTAATACATTTACCTATAAAGGATTCAGTCTCTATTTCCTGATCGATGCCCGCGTAGGTGGTGATGTCATGTCCTTGACACAAGCAGTCCTTGACCAAAATGGCGTGACCAAAGCAACGGCACAGGCCCGTGATAGAGGTTACATAGAATACGAAGGAACTCGCTTCGACGAGAATCATATTAAACCATTCTTTAAATCAGTAGGTGGTCGTAATGGTATATCCGAATATTATATGTATGATGCTACCAATATCCGTATGCGTGAATTGTCAATCGGCTATTCTTTCCCGCAATCACTGCTGGAAAAGACGAAGGCATTCAAGGGTATCGATGTATCGCTGGTAGCACGCAACCTGTTCTTTTTCTACAAAGATGCACCGTTCGACCCGGATGCAACCTTATCTGTTGGCAACTCACTTCAAGGTGTAGATGTATTCGGCATGCCTTCTACCAGAAACATTGGTTTCAATATCAAATTCACATTCTAACTTAAAGCATTTACGATTATGAAATATAATAAATTCCTAACCATACTTTTTGCAAGCGGATTGCTGGGTATCGCAGTCGCATGTACCGACAATTTTGAAGCAGATAACAGAAACAATACAGGGTTTGACTCCGAATTGCAGGAATATGATTTCCAAAAATATCTGTTGAAGTTTGAAATAATCCAGAGTGGTATCTACTTTAACTACGACTGGGGCGAAGGTAAAAACTGGACTTTCCAAATCGCACAAAATTTGGGGCAAGACATGTTCTCAGGCTATTTCCATGATTTCAATCAAGGTTTCAATGATAAGAACAGCGTATATGCACTGAACGATGGATGGACTTCTACTCACTGGACATACAATTACTCGTACATTATGCCCGAAGTACAGAAGTGCGAACAAATCAACGTAGAGCAGCCTGCACTGTTAGCTGTAACCCAAATATTGAAGGTTGAATTGATGCACCGTGTAGCAGATTGCTACGGACCATTGGTATATAGTAAATTCGGACAAGAAGGTGACAATGTAGATGATCTGAAGACAGCCTACAAACAATTCTTCACCGATCTGGAAAAAGGGATCACTTCTTTACAAAGTTTTATCAAGGACAATCCCGGCGTAGAGCCGTATAAAGACGCCGACATGCTGACTCCTAACAAGACTTTGGCAGAATGGGTTAAATTTGGCAATTCATTGCGTTTGCGTCTAGCCATGCGTGTTGCTAACGTAGACAAAGCTCTTGCCACCGAGCAAGCACAGAAATCATTCACCCTCGGGCAATTCCTGGAAGCACCAAATGAGATTATTTCCGTATCGACTGCCGGCGGCTACAATAATCCGCTGGGTGAAATCAACAAGTCATGGGGGGAAGTCTTCATGGGGGCCACCATGGAATCTGTACTGACCGGATATGATGATCCACGCATGTCCAAATATTATGATCCAGCAAATGGTGCAGTTATCACATGGAAAGAGAACGATGTAGTGAAAGAACTTCCGCAGCTCTTTGAGTACGCTGGAAGCTACAAAGGCGTACCACAGGGAACCGGCTTGCTTTCTGCCGACAATCGCTATAAAGAATGTTCAAAGAGTACAGTCAGTCAAAAAACGAACCCTATTTTAATGACTGCTGCCGAGGTATGGTTCCTTCGTGCAGAAGCTGCTTTACGAGGCATCTCTACAGAAGATCCCAAAATATGCTATGAGACAGGTGTAAAAACATCCTTTGAGCAATGGGGAGTAGGTGGAGTTGATGCTTACCTGCAAAGTGACAAGACACCAGCTGATTACAAAGATCCGTTCGATACCCAATTCGATATGAATGCACGCATCACTACTACTCCCAATTGGGCGGATGCCAACGGTACAGAAGAACAATTTGAGAAAATCATGACACAGAAATGGCTTGCCATATATCCCGAAGGTAATGAAGCATGGACAGAGCAACGTCGTACCGGTTATCCGAAATTATTTAAAGTCAAAGTGAATAATAGCGGTGGTGCCATTAACACAGATGAGATGATCCGTCGTCTCCCATATCCGGAAGGTCTGAAAACATCTAATCCTACTCAGTACAGTTCATTAACAAGAGCACTGGGTGGTGCCGACACAGGTGGTACTCGTCTCTGGTGGGATGCCGGAAAGAATAATTTCTAAATTCCAATAAGACCAAGGTATAGAATTTTGATTAGTGGTGTTTTTCTCCGTATTAGTTACGAGGAAAAGAAGATTGGGAGGAGTAAAGTCATTTGGGGGACTTTACTCCTTTTTTTGTCTATATTTTCAGATACACATAAAGACTGGTATATGTCAGTTTATCATCCATTATTAATAACCAGGATTCTGTTGTTGCTTCTTTTCCTCGGAAGTCAACGCATGACCATCCTTTTGGATAGCATCCAGATAAGTTTGAGGGATAGGACGCAAACAATGATGTTCATCAATATTAGGAGCAGCATCCGAATTAAAAGCTTTGGTACGTGCCACCAATGTTTTCGTTCTTGATAAGTCTTCCCAACGATAAAACTCACCGCAAAGTTCACGGGAACGCTCATTCAGCAAAAGGCACATCATACGATCATAATCAGAGCTATATTTCAGTTTTGAAATGACAGCCTCATCTTCAGCCGGAAGACTATGTATATCTGTTATTTCAAGATCAGTGGGAAGTGTAGTCTTATCAATATCATTGGACTCATAATAAGAATTTCCGGTGTAATAAGAGTTTATGCCGTCAATCTGCCACCCTAAGGCATTTTCATTATATGATGCACCACCGTCACAATATGCCGAACGATCTTCCCCGTTCTTGTAGGCAGCACGCTTGCGGAGTTCATTAATGTAATGCAGAGCATCACCATACTCGCCTTGGCGAATCAGAACTTCAGCAGCGATCAGATAAGTTTCACCAAGACGGGCCAGAATACCATCCCGATTGCCTCCCATATCACTGACCGTTTCACGCGAACCATCAATATACTTATTAAGAGCTACAAAACGACTTACATCATCATATAATGCCACATCGTCCTTACCGTTACGATCTTTCGGATAAGCTACAAATGTAGTAGGAATGGCTTTGCCGGTCTTTTCATCAATCACCTTTCCGCTGAGTTGCACTCCATCGAACCGGGTATCGCCCGGACGATTGACAACATACATCACGCCCAAATCTCCTACTTCGTAACCGGAACCCGCTTTCGGGTTATTAACAGCATACTTAGTCTTAAAGCTTTTCCAGAAACGGGAATCATTAATCATATCATAGATATTATACATATAATATGTGGTTCTTAAACGCTGGTACTCGCGACCGCCAGCCAAGTCACGTTTCATCTGAGGCAAGTTATTGTAAACAGACAAGAAGAAGAGATGGCATCTGTTAGTACCGGCACTTCTGGAAGATTTGTCAGAAGAGAACTGTGCCGAAAGAATAATCTCATCTAATTTTTCACTCGCCCCGTCAGGTTCAGTATAATGCCACAGATCAGAGAAATTGGAGGCTAACTGATGACGTGAAATTACTTCTTTGGCCAGTTTCAAGGCTTCTTTCAGGTCAGATTCTTTAGTCGCACTGTTCCATCCATCATTAATTTCACTGGCACGGAACAAGTAAGCCTTAGCTAAAAAATGAGCCGCAGCATCCCTGCTAATCTTCCCCACCATGCTTACCGTCGCCGGCAACAGATCATAAGCATTCTTCAAATCACCAATCGCCTGCTCTACCGTGGCTTCTGCCGTAGCACGGGTGAACTCACGGACAGGTACAAAGCTCGACTCTAATTTCAAGGGTACACCTCCATACTGGGAAACCAACTTCAGATAATTAAAGCCACGCAGGAAATAGGCTTCGCCCATATACGTCTTCTTATTCGTACCGGTATAACTATCAGGAGTTATTTTACTTAACAACAGGTTCGCATTGTTGATTCCGATATACATGGCATCCCAAAGGCTTTCGGCCATCGTAGTATTTGAATTAGCGGCTACAATCTGTGACTGGAAACTACCATCATAATTATTCCACACTTTATTGGAACCATCACCACCCACAGTAAACTCATCCGTACCGTAATTAGTGGTAGTATAGGCATTCTCCTTGAAGAAATGGAAACGCAGGTTATTGTAAATGCCCACAGCCAGCTGATCAATACCTTCCGGTGTATCAAAGAAATCGGTAGTCTGTTGAGTGGTAAGCTTTTCATCCAGGAAATCACTACAGGAAGCCACCACCCCTCCCAAGGTCAAGGCTAATAAGCCAAATGTAATATTCTTATATAATTTCATAATCGTTTGCTTTTTAGTTTAAAATCCTACATTCAATCCTATTGTAAAACCACGGTTCCAGGTAGATGTTAAATTCTGCGAAGCGTCCAGTTCCAGAAAATCTATATTAGAAAAGATACGCCCCGGATTCTTAGCCTGCACATATACTTTCAGATTAGATAGATTCCATTTGCTCACCATGTTCTTCGGGAAAACGTAACCTAATGAAACATTACGCACTTTCAGGAACGAACCGTTCTTATATCCCAGAATCCGGTAGTAGGGATCACCGCCTCCATCATCATGGATAGGTTTCTGATATTCAGCATTCTTATTATTCTCATTATAGTAATTTATCTTACGCTGAGTGTAACGGCCTCCCTGCCACTCACCACCTGTATCAACCATATAGTCAAAACGGCCGTACAACATGAAGGAAAGCTCAAAATTCTTATAAGAGAAAGTATTGGTCATACCCAAAGTCCAGCGTGGACGTGTATGTCCCACTACTATACGGTCATCATTCGGATCAATCTTATGGTCACCATTCTGGTCTACCGGTCGTGCCATACCTACCTGAAACGAATGTCCTTTCTTATTAAATTCAGCCATTTCAGCCGCATCTTCTTCTTTCCAGATTCCGGCAGATTCATAGCCATAGATCACTCCCAATGACTTTCCGATGAACCAATTATTATTAATATCATCTTCTTTACCATTTGCCAACTCCTCTATTTTATCTTTCTGCCAGGCGACATTTAGACTGGTAGACCACTCAAAGTCCCGGGTCCGGATATTCACAGTATTCAATGTGATATCCACACCTATATTGGAAGTTTCCCCCACATTGGCATAAGTTTGGGTATAACCATTTAATGAAGGAATTCCCATCTGCATCAATAAGTCTGTTGTGCGCGAAGTATAAAAATCCAAAACTCCCGAAATTCTTCCGTTCAGTACAGAGTAATCAACACCGATATTATATTGGGTGGTCTTTTCCCACGTTAAGTCTTTATTTGCCATAGCCACCGTACCACCCGTAGCTACAGGATCGGAAGCTACGAAGCCTGAAGTGGAACTGTCACCATAAGGATAATAGATAGGAACAACGGCCCCCTTTGTTTGGTAAGGATCAATAGCGGAGTTACCGGTGACCCCGACTCCCACACGTAGTTTCAACTGATTGAGCCAACTTACATCCTGCAAAAATCCTTCCTGATCAAGACGCCAGCCCAACGCCGCACTAGGGAAAAAGCCCATTTATTACCTTTGGCAAGCTGCGAAGCGCCATCCCAACGACCGGAAAGCGTGAGGAGGTATCTGCTGTTATAATCATAATTTAAACGGAACATATACGAGAGTAACTGCTTCTCTACTAAATCACTCCCCCAGTCATCCAGTGCAGAAATATTTGCTTTACTCAACGCATTCCATTTGGCACTGGCCAGGGGAATATTTAAAGCAGCCATAGAGGATTCTTCATAACGATATTTAGTGGCACTTTGCAGTAAAGTCACTCCCAAAGAGTGTTTTCCTATTTCCTTATCATAGTAGATAAGATTATCAAGTGTCCATGAAAAATCAGATTGATTCGTTAAACTGGCACGATTGGTTCCCTCGCGACTGACAGAGTTCGCATCTGCAAAACTTCCATTACGGTAACTACGAAAGTCGGGACCAAAATTGAAGCGATATCTGAGCCCTTTCAGAGGAGAGAAGATCTCACCCAAGTTCAACTGGGCATACAGACTACCGATAGCACGGAACATACGACGTTCATTCTCACTATAATTCCATTCGTTGACTATCGTTTTCACTTTATCATCTCCACCCGGATAATCAATGCGGTTCCCCTCATCATCAAAGGGCACGGCATACGGATACAAACTGGTAGAAGCTGCATACAGATTGGATGGCCGGTCACTGATCATCTGTCCTACAGCCTTAGCCGAAGAACCATATTGCTGTTCACTGAAAGTACCGTTGACATTCAAGCCCATCTTGAACCATTTGGTCGGATCAAGATTCAAGCTGACTTTGGCTGTATAACGAGTGTAAGACTGACCTTTCACGGTACCCTCATTATCCAGATAGCCGATAGAAGCATAACCTTGTACTTTATCCGTACCACCACTGGCGCTCAACGTATGTTCATGGGTAACACCGGTTTGTGTAACCATATCAGCCCAATCCGTTGTAGGAACCGCAGATGCATTCCAGCTACCACCAGCCCAACCTTTTTCAATGTTCCTCCAGGCATAAGGATCTTTTGCTCCGTTAAAAATCAGATAATCACTATCCTTATCAGGCTCGTCACCCCTCGGATATTTATTCGGTTCTTTATAGTAATAAGCCCAACGACGCCACTCAATGTATTCGGCAGAATTCATCATTTCAGAGTAATCCTGCAAATTTTCAATGGTCATCGTACCCGAATAGTTCAATGACATCTTGCCCGCCTTGCCCTGTTTAGTAGTAACCAAAATGACACCGTTGGCACCACGTGAACCATAAATAGCAGTAGCAGAGGCATCCTTCAGGACATCAATGGATTCTATATCCTGCGGATTCAAAGTCTCAATGCCACTTGTCGACATTAAAGGAATACCATCCACTACATAAAGCGGAGTATTGCTGGCACTCAACGAACGTACACCGCGTACATTGATAGTTCCTATTTCACCCGGACGTTCATTGCTAACAATATCCACACCTGCCGCTTTACCTTGCATAGCTTCGAAAGCATTGGCTGCCGGTCGGGAATTCAGTTCGTCCGAATTTACACGAATCATAGCACCGGTAACGTCCGATTTCTTCTGAACACCATACCCCACCACTACCACTTCGTCTAACGTTTCCGTATCTTCCTGCAGAATGATTTTCAGTTCTCTTTTATTCTCCACTTTGATTTCCTGCGGAATATAGCCAATGTATGTAATCCGTAGAATTGCATTAGCCGGGGCATTGATAATAAAACGCCCATCTATATCTGTAATTGTACCTATTGATTGTCCCTTTATCGTAACATTAGCACCAATGATCGGTTCACCGGCCATATCTTTTATAGATCCTGTCACCTTATTATCATCAGCTTGTTTTTCAGAAGCTTTCTCTTTTGCTTTATTCATCAGCATGATATTCTTGCCTTCCATAGCATAATAAATATCAGTTCCTTCAAAGACCTCGTTCAAGACCTCTGCCACCGGTTTATCTTGTGCATGAACTTTGACGTTACGTTTCAGATTAACCTCATTCATATCATACACAAACAGATAATCAGTCTGCTTTTCTATCTCGTTGATAACTTTGCCTGTTGATATACGGTCCGAAACAACTGTAACTTTCATGGTCTGTGAATAAGATTTCGTGGCAAAAGCTGTTCCGACAAATAAAAACAAGGCCAGAGCTGTGATTTTCATAACCCGAAATAAATGTTTAATTTCTACAATAGATTCTTGGTACAAAATATTTTTCATATATTTGTATTACTAATTTTAGGTTTTAACTTAAGATTATTAGAAGAAAATGTCAATGTATCATTGACTTCCATGGGATAGTGTTGCAGCACTGTCCCATTTTTATAAAATATGATGTGTGTTATTCCATAGGCAGAATATTTTAAAGGGTTAATTAATAGTTATCACATTGTTTTCGTCATCTTTTGTATAAGTAAATCTATTATTCAATCTCAGTACTTTCAGCACATGCTCCACTCCATCTTTGGTTCTGAACTTGCCTGTATAGCGATTCTTGAATATACTGGTATTGTTTACCACAATATCCACTCCATAATAAAGTTTCAATTTTTCAATCATATCCCTGACGGATATATCATTAAAACAAAGCAAACCTTCACGCCATAAAAAATAGTCTGATTCTTTAATACGTCCTTTCACCAGCCTGGTACCTTTCAGGCTTGCCATTGTGTTTGGCTCCAACTTCAACACTCCTGCGGATGGATCCGATAGCTGAATTTCTACCGCTCCTTTCAGCAAAGAAGTTTCCCAGACACTATCTTCCGCATAAGCCAATACGTTGAATTCCGTACCTAACACCTTTACATTGCATTTACTCGTTTCCACTATAAAAGGCCTCTCTTTGTTCTTAGCTACTACAAAATAGCCCTCACCATCTAATTTTACTTTCCGGTTATTGTCTTTAAACTTTTCCGGGAAAGTCAATGTACTCCGAGAATTCAACCACACCTTTGTACCATCTGCCAACATTATTTCCGTCCGTTGTCCGGCAGGCGCATAAATAGATTGAAGTGTACTGCTTTCCGCAGTCTGATGTTTATTATCCCAATAGTGTGTACCTAATAAGACGATTGCAACCACTGCCGCTGCTTTAGCCATTTCCACCCAGAGTGTATGCACAGAAAATATTTTTCCTGCTTTTTTCTTTTCTACCACTGCCGGCAGTGTACGCCACAAAGCGATATCATACAATTTGCGTTGCGCCATGTATTCACGCATATTCTCAGGCTTTTCCTGCATCCACTCGGTTATGTGCCGCTTCTCTGCTTCCGTGGCATTACCGGATATATATTTCTGTAATAACTCTGTATCCATATTCTATGCTATTCTATATAGTTAACGACTAAAGTGGAAACATCCCTAAAAGAAAAACTAAAAAAAATGAAGTAGTACTTTATTCAGTAGAAGAAATGATAAGAAATGCGCTTATCAGACGGCTAATTGAAAAGAGGCAAAAAGATAGATTTCCGATTAAATCTCATTTATGTTCTCTATCTTAAGAACAACGTATAATTTAGAATTTAATATAAAAATAGAAGTAAAAGAGGGGCAGATAATCCTTCAAGGATACCCGTAGTACCTTCAATGCCTTTGAAATATGGTATTCCACTCCCTTAATGGAAATTTTCATTTCTTCGGCAATTTCTTTATTCGACTTATTCTCAAAACGGCTTAAAAGAAATATCCGGCGTGTCTGCTCTGGCAGAAGGTCTAAAGTCTCACGAACAATAGATTCCACTTCTTCCGAAAAGATCTCATCGGGGTTACAGGCTTCCAGAGTGGAAATTCGAGTGGAAAGTTCAAAATGATGCCAGTCAGTCATAGATTCAAAAGCTGTGCGTTTCACCTCCTCATGTTTCAGATAATCCAGAGCTTTATTCTTCAGGATAGTAAGTAGAAGGGGTTCCACATAATCTATCGCTTCTATTTTCAGCTTCTCCCACAGCCTTATCAATGACTCGGAAGCGATGTCTTCAGCTGCCAAATCATCGTGAACATAAGACTTTGCAAAGAAAAAAGATTTCTTATAATAAAAGGCATAGATATCACTGAAAGTATTTCCTATTTTATCATTCATCAGTCACACTCTATTATGTTTTTCATTCGTTGCACTAAATATCATATAGCAAAGTTAGCAATAAACATTTAATAACCCGTTAGGAGAATTATCTTTTTGATCGGAGGAAAACGAACATATACTTACTACTTTTCTATCAACACATTACATTTACCTACTATTTACCCTAGGATGTAAAAGCATTTACCGCAGGATGTAACAACCTTTACCCCATATTGTAACGCTCTTTACCTCGGCATGTAACGACCTTTACCTCAGTATGTAAATGAAGTTACCATTTGGCATAAACATAATTTTCATGGAATGAAACAACCGTCGGGCTTATAGCCCACCAATCATCACTTATAGACTTGTATCGGCAACTCCCCGCGCAATGCTCCCAAAACGTTAACAGCAAGCGCTTCCAACTCATCTTCTCCAGGGTACACATACACTGGAGCAAGAAAAGAGACACGCTCTTTCAGACGGGAAATAACATACTCTGAATGGGCAATACCGCCTGTCAGCAAGATTGCATCTATTTTACCAAAAAGCGCAACGGCGGCAGCTCCAATGCTTTTGGCAACCTGATAGATCATGGCATTCAGCACCAATTCGGCTTTTTCATCTCCGTCTTCAATAGACTTTATGATGGCAGGTATATCCGTAGTGCCAAGGTGCGCTGCCAGACCGGCATGGCCGGAAATGCGTTTCTTCAGTTCATCCTTTCTGAAACGATGGGAATAACAAAGATCAATCAACTGTCCGGCAGGCAATGTTCCCGCACGTTCGGGAGAGAAAGGACCTTCACCGTCAAGCGCATTATTCACATCAATGGCACGTCCATAATGGTGAGCCCCAACAGAAATGCCACCACCCAAATGACAGATAATCAGATTCAAGTCTTCATAGCGCACCGGATGATCGGGAGAAGCGGCTGTTAACTCGGCAGCATAACGGCGGGCAATGGCACGCTGGTTCAAAGCATGCCAGATGGTAATACGTGGCATCAGTGGAGAACCCGTGATACGGGCTATCTCATCCAGCTCGTCCACGACACCGGGATCAGCAATAAAAGCACGGCAATCGGGAAGCAATGCTGCCAATTCGGAAGCTATAAGGCACCCCAGATTACACGCATGGCTTCTCATGGCATGGGTTATATCATCCAGCATGGCGTCGTTCACCTCGTACACTCCGCCCGGAATGGGTTTCAGTAATCCCCCACGCCCTACGATGGCATCAAATTCAAAAGGAATACCATTCTCTTTTAAGGCTTCTATTACCAGATTCTTGCGGAATTCAAACTGGTCGATGACGCGAGGGAAATGGGAAAGTTCTCCTACTGAATGGCGAATGTTACGCACCAAAAGCGGAGTTGTGTCTTCGTATACTGCAATTTTCGTTGAAGTAGAACCGGGATTGATAGCAAGAATTCTCATAATTTAAGATTTGACGATTTACAATTTACGATTAGGATCACCTACTTTATCACCCTGCCACTTAGTCACAGGCACAAGTGAGGCATGCCATGGCAATACTATAATATTTAGAGAGACCGGAATCACTACGTGAGGGTAACACCACCGGACATACAGGACCTTGCAACAGACCTGCCATATCAGCATGGGCAAACAAGGATACAGCCTTATAAAAAGCATTTCCCGATTCGATATTAGGGAAGATCAGCACATCCGCTTCTCCATTGATAGGAGATGCAATCCCTTTGATATCACCGCTTGTCTTCTCACAGGAAGTCTTTACATCCAACGGACCATCGATTATTACATTTCCGAATTCTCCGGCCTCCGCCAACTCCACGATATTGACATAATCTAACGAATGGGGGAACTTGGCACTTACCTTCTCCGTACAATGAATAAGTGAAATGCGAGGTTGTTCGATGCCAAAGTGGCGACAGGTATGAATGGCATACCAGATCATCTCTATGCGTTGCTGCAAAGTGGGTCGCGGAATTACGGCGGCATCCGAGAAGAACAGCAACTTATCATACGTAGGAATCTGCATTACAGCCAAATGAGTCAGGATTTTACCTTTAGGCAACAGACCTTTTTCTTTGTCAAGGATAGCATGCAACAAATTATCTGTATTGATAATGCCTTTCATTAAAATATCCGCTCCACCCTCACGAACAATACGTACAGCCTCACGCGCTGCCTCATCGGGATCCTCTATATGCACCGTACGGACGTACTGGGGATATTTCTTCAATGTAGGGTATTTTTCAAGAATCGCAGAGTCGCCAACCATCAGGAACTCCGCAATCCCTTCTTCCAGAGAACGGGCAATGGCATATTCCGTATTGGGGTCATTAGCACAAACTACTGCAATACGTTTCCTTTTGTTCAAGGATTTCAAGTGCGAGGTTAGTTGATCAAAGCTTCGAATAGGTTCCATAACGTTAGATTTTTAGCAAATATCTGAAAAAATGTCGAGAAATGCAGCATAACGCTCCAGGAAATTTCACAAGCCTTATTTCATTTTGATAGTTTACACCACAGATTACACAGATTAACACAGATTATTACTTTTCACCATGATTAGAATAAATCTGTGTTAATCTGTGTAATCTGTGGTGTAAACTAAATTTCGTTTTGAGTTATTTTATGTACTTTTGTCCCCATACGCAAAATATTGAATTATGAGCAGCCTTATTTTTCCGTCATACGTACAAAAAGGTGATCGTATCATCATCCTTTCTCCTTCTAGCAAGATAGACAAGTCTTTTTTGAAAGGAGCCAAAAAGCGTTTGAAATCCTGGGGACTGGAAGTGGTAATGGCTAAACATGCCGGAAGCTCACACGGAACGTATGGAGGCAGCATCAAACAGCGCGTAGAAGATTTACAGAATGCACTGGATGATGAAAAGGCTAAAGTTATTCTATGCAGCCGTGGCGGATACGGAGCAGTGCACCTGTTAGGGAAACTCGATTTTACCCGCTTTCGTGAACATCCTAAATGGCTGATTGGTTTCAGTGACATTACCGCATTACATAATGTGCTCCAGAAAGAAGGTTTTGCATCACTCCACGCCCTGATGGCACGCCATTTGACGGTAGAATCCGAAGATGATTTCTGCACATTGACACTCAAAGATATCCTCTTTGGACATTTTAATCCGGAGACAGCAGAATCTGTAGAAATCTCAGAAAATGGTTTCAGCTATATTTGCCCCGGACACAAATTAAACCATAAAGGAACCGCCAGCGGCATTTTACGAGGTGGCAACCTGTCCGTATTTTATGGGCTACGCGGCACTCCTTACGATATTCCCGCTGAAGGAACCATTCTCTTTATAGAAGATGTAGGCGAACGTCCGCATGCAGTAGAGCGCATGATCTACAATCTGAAACTGGGCGGTATATTAGAAAAACTATCCGGCCTTATTATCGGACAGTTTACGGAATACGAGGAAAACAAGTCTTTGGGGAAAGAGTTATACGGTGCAATTGCCGACCTCGTGAAAGAATACGATTACCCCGTCTGTTTTAATTTTCCGGTAGGACATGTCAGCATGAACCTGCCTATGATAAACGGAGCGGAAGTAACGCTGGAGACCGGAAGAAAAGAAGTGAAACTAAGTTTTAATTTAGATAAAGAATGAAACGGAATTATACTCTCATCCCTTTATGCCTGGTGTTGCTTGCATTCATAGCATGCAGCAACAATACCAAGAAGGCAAGCGACGACACTGAAACAACAACCAAAAGCGTCGTCAATGTTCCACAGTTCAACGCAGACAGTGCTTACCAGTATGTGAAAGCACAGGTTGACTTCGGTCCACGTGTTCCTAATACGAAAGCGCATGTGGATTGCGGCAATTATCTGGCTGATAAACTGACAGAATTCGGTGCAAAGGTTACTAGCCAATATGTAGACTTACCTGCCTATACCGGCACATTACTAAAGGCCCGGAATATCATCGGTTCCTACAAACCGGATACAAAAAAGCGTATTGCACTTTTTTCTCATTGGGACAGCCGTCCGTGGGCAGACGCTGACCCGGACGCTAAAAAGCATTACACCCCCATTTTAGGTGCCAATGACGGTGCCAGCGGTGTAGGCGTATTATTGGAAATAGCACGTCATTTGCAGAAACAGTTGCCGGAAATGGGTATAGATATTGTTTTTGTAGATGCTGAAGATTATGGAACACACCAGGCTTACAACGGCCCGCATAAAGAAGAATACTGGGGACTTGGCTCACAGTATTGGGCACGCAACCCGCACGTACAGGGATATAATGCACGCTTCGGTATATTGCTGGACATGGTAGGTGGCAAGAATGCAGAATTCCGTTATGAAAGCCTGTCTCATGAAGTAGCTCCCAATGTCAATGAGAAAGTCTGGAAAACAGCCAACGCTTTAGGCTTCGGGCGTTATTTTGTACAGAAAAAAGGCGGCTTCGTTACCGATGACCATACGTTCATCAACAAGTATGCGAAAATCCCGACAATCGATATCGTCCCTTACTATCCGGAAGGAGATTTCTTTGAGCATTGGCACACCGTGAAAGATGATATGGATGCCATTGATAAAGCTACATTGCAAGCAGTAGGACAAACTGTAATGCAAGTAATCTACAGCGAAAAATAAATCATAAATTATAAATCATAAATCTGCAACATGAGTATCAATGAACTACAAGACGAAGTGATCACCGAATTCAGCGACTTTGACGACTGGATGGATCGCTATCAACTCCTCATAGACTTAGGAAACGAGCAGGAACCGCTCGACGAAAAATATAAGACGGAACAGAATCTGATAGAAGGTTGCCAAAGCCGTGTATGGCTGCAAGCTGACGAAGAGGATGGAAAAATTATCTTCAAAGCAGAAAGCGACGCTTTGATTGTAAAAGGTATCATTTCGTTGTTGATGAAAGTCCTTTCCGGGCATACACCGGACGAAATTCTAAATGCCGATCTTTATTTTATTGATAAGATAGGGTTGAAAGAACATCTTTCTCCTACCCGTAGCAATGGTTTGCTGTCTATGGTGAAGCAGATGCGGATGTATGCTCTGGCTTTCAAAGCGAAAGATAGTAGTAAATAAATAGATATTCCCCTTATCAATAGTGCTTTGATAAGGGGAATAGACTTTCCACAATACATAGTTATTTTCCATACAATCATTGAACAACCTTATAAAACGCAATAATTGGATTATCTGTATCAGGATCATATTTACGAAATATATCAGGATAATCTTTGGGCTCTTTAGACAAAGCATATCCTATAGTTTCCGGGGTTAAAACACCCCAAAATTGTCCTTTATAAACTCCATCAATTAATTGAAAGATAGGAACTGATTTACCAACTTTATCAGTCAATCTTTTACCACAATATATCTGTTTCTCTTGGATTAAATCATATAGAGCAGATTGAAGAAAGCCATCTTTTGAAAATTGGAAATAAAGAAGATTATTACATTTGTATATACTTTCTAATCCCAGAGAATATTTTGACTTTACCAATTCCCATCCATTTATCTTATTTTCTATTTTAGAAAATGGCAAAGGATCCGGCAACATTATTTTATATAGAGCTTTTAAGCTATCTGGATTCAATTCGTAAATTACGTTATCAAAATTTCTGCAATAATACAATACTGAATCATTATAACTGAATGGTTGCCTCGTAGGTCTAAAGCGATAAGAAGATTCAGCATCATTGTGTGGAAAATAATGCCGGTCCATAATCATAGCATTTTTTGAGACTAATAAGGAATAATATAGATCAGTGTCATTCGGATAGTTACTATGATACCTATTATCATAATAATAAACTCCTCCCAACGAAGCCATTGCTGTAGGATCAGGCTTAACGAGCTTTTGTGTTTTGAAAAATATTCCATTATCCGCATTATAAAACAAAAGAGATTGCTTATGATTATCATAAATAATTAACTCCCTGCTTTGTTCATTAATAACAAATGTATTAACATCCGTATACTCACCTGGTCCTGCTCCTTTGGCATCTATCTTAAAAATCATTTTACCTTGCATATCATAACAAATAATTCTGGCAAATTTATCATGTATGTAGATCTTCTCATTTTTAATTTGTATTTCCTGTATGGAGGCAAGCAAAGGCTCTGCAGCCAACTGGATATAAGAAGTAACTTCTAGAAAATTTCCCAAATCTTCAAAATTGAAATCTTCCACTTCTACTGTTATAGTTTGTAAATTTGCTCTAGTAATATTCTCCATCGAAAACAATGCGTCTTCTTTCTTATTCCTGCTTTGGCAGGAATGAAGAAAGAAGGGAAACAATATAACAGCATATATACATTTCATAATGATTAAATTTTAAGATCCACTTCCACAACCTACAGGAGTACAGGAATAGGGTACAGCACAAAACACACATATTGTTTCTGTAGTAACATGAACCCAGCCATCTTCCGTTTTATAGTGACATCTTACATCGTCAGGCTGTAACCAACTATTAGGTCCGGTTTCATCCTGCGCAAGAGACTCTACATTCGCCAATGTAGAATTAATAAAATCTGCCAACTCTGAGCTCTGCTTAAAATACTGTTGCACAAATGCGAACATAAAACAAATTGTAAATAAAACAACAACCTTCTTTTTCATAATAACTAAAATTTAAAATTAAACATTAATTCAGGTATTTATCTTGTACTATTTGATAAAATTCAACTGCCAAATCTGGTAATTCTGACATCGGGAAAAAAAGATCCTTAATATATAGTTCTCTATTCGTAACAAAATAGAAAGGCGGTTCTACCTCTTCCAATATCGGTTTTTCTATTTGAAAGACCTTAGCTGTATCAATATGATTAATGGCTACAAAAGCCTTAAAATCTCTCAAACTTTGAGTCTCAATAAGAATATTAACAGACTTCATTTTTCCCGTAATATTCTTCAATTCAGATTCAATACAGCTACTGCAATCCGAAAGAGAAAATTTATAAAAAAGCTTATATCCATCATTAAATTCAAGACTAAAAGGTCGCTTTTGCCTATCAACTATCAGATCTAAATCTTTAATTCTCTCATTAGTGTATTTATGACATTGAGTTATTGCCCAAACAGCAGAGCCCAATGCAATACTTTTCTCTAGCAGTTTCAGATTACATTCCTTTAACTTACTATTAATTTGACAGTTATTTCTAGTCATTATTATTAACCCTATTGAAAGAACAAACAATAATGTTATTAGAATACTATTCTGTTTTATTCTCATCCATTTACTATTTATTAATAACAAATGTAGGCATCTTCCCTCAATAAATAATCATTATCAAGATAGACAAATTCATTTTAATATTTATAAGACATACCATTGCATATCAATCAAATACAAGTATATCATCATAAATATGGTGGACAAATAGGCCACCAAATAGTATAAACAGATACTAGTTATAATTAAAGAGAGGGAGGATTCAGAAATTCCAAATCCTCCCTCTCTTTTACAAACACCTATCAGTCCCCAAATGCTATTTTATTCTTCTCCTTCCTGATACTCCAGAATATCTCCCGGCTGGCAATCCAAAATTTTGCAAATAGCCTCCAGTGTAGAGAAACGGATAGCTTTTGCCTTTCCCGTTTTCAAAATAGATAAATTGGCAGGTGTAATATCCACCTTTTCAGCCAGCTCTCCTAAAGATATCTTTCGTCGAGCCATCATTATATCAAGGTTTACTATAATCATATAAATCACTTTTATCAAGGTTAGGATTAAATAGTCAGATCCTGTTCTTCCTTCATTTTCACACCTACGGCAAATATCTCGGTAAAGAGAACAATGACCACCAATGATACCCAATCTTCGGACATGCTGAAACCCTTTATTTCATACCCGGGCAGACTCACTTGTTTCACCACTTCAATATAATTCAGCCATTCCATCAACGCATTCAAGATGCTAAAAGCTAATAAAGAATAAGTGAATACGCGCATTCTTACCACATTGTCATGAGTAAACACATTACGCTTCGATATGGAAATTAAAACCCGTATCAGGCAGTAAATTCCGGCAAGAATAGCCAAAACAGCAAATGCACCAAAACAAAACACAATACTACTCCAGGTCGACGGAACAATAGCCACACTTACTTTATCTATTTTGTAAGGAAGGTTTTCATTCATTTTACTATTACGCAATGAATCCAATATTGTTGTTTCCAGAGGTCGTACCTCCACAGGGATACCTTCAGGCGTGTATAAGGCTGGCGTTTCCGCACGGGCACTTTTACTTCCCGCCAGAAAACTGTCACGTTCTTCTTGCCAACCGGCAGTAAAAGAAATGGCAAAATCTCCTACAATCACCAGTATCGCTAATATCCCCAATATTCTAAATTTCTTCATAATCGTATCATTTCTTTAAATTGTCAATTCCTGTTCTTCTTTCATTTTCAGTCCGATAGCGAAAACTTCTGCTACAATCAGGGCTGAAATCCCCAATACCAGAGAAGTAATATGCACCATATCCGCCATACTCAATGAATAACCTGTCACTGAAAAGACTTTTTCCACGTTATGAAAACTCAGAAACGCAAGAAGGAAGGTACATACAAAACCAATAATAAGCAGTACTCCTAAACGTCTGAGACGCCGGACATTCTTCCAATTGAATATATCGGATTTATTGATCGACACAATAAGACGGATAAAAAGTACTACAGCCCAGACAATGGCAACATAGTTTAAAATAAGAATCAGGAGAGAAACAATCCGTGATAAAACACTGGGTTGTGTATTCACACTGACTATCATTTGCCCGTAAGCAGCAGGTACATATTCACCGGTTTTTTCATTATAAACAGAATCAATCAAGATATCTCCGCCTAAATCTTTTGGTACCAGTTGCACTACTTGCACATTGCTGATCTCTTCTTTAGCCTTTGCATCAATCTTAGAGTCAAAACCTTTCTCGATCCCGGTCTTAATTCCCAAACCGACATAATAAGTAGTTTCTAAAACCGAATAACCCAGCACGAGCAATACAATCACGCAAAGAATATTCAATCTCCTTTTCATATTTCAGTAGTTGTATTAGATAATTTATAGGTATTCATCATTCTCCAGGACAATATAAACAAAAGGAAAGCAATTACGAGACCTGTCAGATAAGCTTTTTCTCCAATTAATTCACTGCTATATTCCACATCCGGGAATTTAAGAGCAAGATAGACAGAAAGGCTGTTGTTCATGATGTGAATCAGAATACAAGGTATCAGACTATGTGTCTTATAATAGATCCATGCAAGAATAAAACCGATCAGCGTAGCTCCTACCACTTGCGCCGGATTCATATGAAAGATACCGAATATCAGACCGGATATTAAGATAGCTACTACCGGATTATACTTCTTCAGAAGAACTTTAGTGATTGCTCCACGAAACAGTAGCTCCTCCAAAATGGGTCCCAATATAGCTACACAAATAATCCCTAACCAACCGGATTGCAATAAATCAAAAGTATCGCTCAGCCAGTCAGGCAAAAATGTGAGATGGGACATTAAAAAATCAATCAAATAAATCATGGAAATTCCCATCATAGCACTCCAGGATAAATAAGATACAGACACTGGAGAGTATAACCTCTTATCTCCTGTCAAATAGCCTTTTTGCCACAAATAAATCAGCATAAAAACAAATCCTGCCAGCAGAGTGGGAGCCAAGGCAAATTCGCTTGCTCTGTCTACAGTACCGTATTTTACATACGCATAGATCATAGTGAATGGCCCCACTGCCAATGCCCCGAGAATTTGCATCGCCAAGTAAATAAGAGCCAGTTTTATTGCAGTTTTCATCGTTGTCGTCCTTTAGAGTTTACAAAGATATATTTTCTCTATCAAATCATCAAACGGTAGCTCCTATACCGCAAAGAACAGCCATCAACATGGAGAGGGAAATCACTAATAAAGAGATACTCATAAATGCCTTTTTCATAATCGTCAACCTTTATATGTTTTGTTATTCAATAATAATTTATCGTTTTTCGATATGCAAATAAAAAGGTATTTTTTGAGACTAACAAGTAAAACAGAAAATATTTATCGAAAAACAATAAAAAAAGTACGTTTTTCGATAATCATACAAGAAATATAAACAGAAAAGGAGATATTAAAGATAACGGGAAGCTATTTCTTTATCTTTATGAAGCTGGGCAATCAGTTCATCTATGGAATCAAATTTCAACTCAGGACGGAGATAGCGGACAAAAGAAAGGCAGATATATTGCTCGTAAATATCTGAATGGAAATTAAATATATTCACTTCAATACTACGATCCGTACCGTTAGCCATTGTAGGACGATAGCCAATACTGAGCATACCACCATAACTCTGACCTGCTACGGTAACGCGCACTGCATATACCCCATCAGAAGGAACCAACTTATCCGGATCATCCACCCGAAGGTTTGCAGTAGGAAAACCTATTTTACGACCGACACGATAACCACTTACTACTATGCCATTCAAGAAATAATCATATCCCAGGCAAGAAGCAGCTTCCGAGACATTACCTTCCGACAGCAATTGCCGGATAACAGAAGAGCTTACTGCAACATCCTTATCTATATATGCATGTGCAAGAATAACTTCTATCCCCAACTCCTGCCCATAGCGTACATAGTCATCAAAACCTTCACTACGGTTATGACCAAAACGATGATCGTATCCTATAACAAGGGCACGTATATTATAATGATTGTAGAGGAACAACATAAACTCCTTTGCTGAAAGAATGGCAACTTCAGGAGTAAAGTCAAGCATCATGCAATAGTCCAGACCGGTTTCAGCGAGCAAAGCAACCTTTTCTTCATAAGCGGTCAGTAATTCAGGGTGATACTCCGGCTGTACCACCTTGCGCGGGTGCACAGGAAAAGTCACCACCCCCGAAGCAAAACCATGTACAACAGCTACTTCGCGCACCTGTTCAATCAGGTACCGATGTCCTCGATGTACTCCGTCGAAAAAGCCTATGGTAGCAACACAAGGCTGAGGAAGCACCTCCGGTATGTTACGAAGCAACTGCACTACTTTAATTTTTAATGGTTACTTAAACAGATGACTCCAGTCTTCACATGCTTTCGGCGTATAGGTAGAAATACCCAATGTTTCCGCCACACGACAATTCTCAGTAGAATCATCTATAAAGAAAGTTTCTTTCGGATCTATGCCTGTTTCCTCCAACAGCTTCTCAAAAATGGCAACGTCCGGTTTCACCATCTTCATTTCATAAGAAAGGAAAATTCTCTCAAAATAATCTTCTACCCGGAAAGCCTTATAGTGAAAAGCATGCTTGCAGGACCATTTCCAGTGAATTTCATTGGTGTTGCTCAATAGATAGACTACATATTTCTCACGCAGTTTCAACAACAAATCCAACTTATAGGTAGGAATACTTCCCAAAAAACTATTCCAGGCAGCATCTATACGGGCATCGGTCACTACCTTCCCTATTTGCTCACGAATCGCATTCCGAAACTCCGCACTGGTAATCAGTCCTTTCTCATGCTGTAAGAAGAAACCTTGCTGATGACAAACATCAAGCATAGCCTCTACATTGGGCATGCCTAACTTTGCAAAATTCTCAATACAACGCTGGCGGTCCAAGTCAATCAATACGCCACCAAAATCGATAATAAGGTTTTTAATTCCTTTTTCTTTCATTTTATTTCTGAGTTAAACGTCGGATGAAACGTATCGCCTCACCCACCCATAATACCAGTGAAGTGGAAGCAATAATAATCACCCAAGTGACTAAATCAAGCGGCACAGTACGGAATACGGCACCACCGAACTGTACTATAAGGAACTGTCCTACTAAAATAGCAAGTACTATCAGTTCCATACCGTACGATTTGGAAATCCCTTTGAAAGCGGAGTCTGTAGTACCAAACACACGTGCATTGAAAAGGTTCCAGAATTGCAGCATCACGAAGAATGTGAAGAATATGGTCAAACGTTCCGGTGTCATACCGCCCTCGGCATGATTAAACCAGTACAACATTCCCATTAGTATAATCAGGAAAGCACCACCTACACCTAAAATATAGGAGCGCATGGCTTTCGAAATAATAAAGTCACTGCTACTGCGCGGTTTCTCTTGCATAACACTCTCGCTGGGCGGAATAGAAGCCAGAGCCAAAGCAGCAAAAGTATCCATAATAAGATTTACCCACAACATTTGAGTTACAGTCAGCGGTAATTCCGTACCTATCAACGAACCAAGCAAAACGATAAGCAAAGCCACAAAATTGATAGTCAACTGGAAGACAATGAAGCGCTGGATATTCTTGTATAGCGAGCGTCCCCACATCACGGCAGTACCGATACTATTGAAGGAATCGTCAAGCAAGGTTATGTCACTGGCTTCCTTGGCCACAGACGTTCCCGTACCCATAGAAAGACCTACCTGCGCATGATTCAGTGCAGGAGCATCATTCGTACCGTCTCCCGTTACGGCTACCACTGCACCTTTTTGTTGTAACAACTGCACCAGACGTTGCTTGTCTGTAGGACGCGCACGCGACATTATTTTCAGATCCATCACACGGTCGAGTGCTTCTTCATCCGTCAGTTCAGCAAAAGCAGCCCCTGTTATCCGGTTGCGTTCCGTATCTTCCGGTTTCCACAAACCAATCTGACGTGCTATTTCCGTAGCCGTACCCGGTGTATCTCCCGTAACAATCTTGATATCGATACCGGCCGACTGACATTTCAAGACTGCCGCAGGCACATCCTGACGGATAGGATCACTGATAGCAACCACACCCAGGAATGACAAATCATGATCGGCAACCAATTCCACACAATCCCTTGTATCCGTATCTTCCACGATCTTGAAAGCAAAACCAAGAGTACGCATCGCCATATTCTGATAACCCAGCAATTGTTTTTCTACCGTAGAGCGATACTCTACCGCATCTACCCGTTTGCCGTCCAGAATAACATCCTTACATTTGCCTAAAACAATTTCAGGAGCACCTTTCACGTACAATACCTTCTTACCCATCAAAGGAGACTTCACCAAAGTCGCCATGAATTTACGTTCGGTAGAGAAAGTCAACTGATCCACAACCGGAGCATTCTCACGTAATTCCAGATAATCCCGATTCCTGCTATTCAACCATAAAAGCAAGGCTACCTCTGTCGGGTTTCCGACTCCTTTCGGTTTTTCACCTTCGGCTATCTCTTCCAGAAAAGCAGTAGAATTGGTACTGATACCTTCTATCACCAGTTTGCTGATATCATCTTCACCGACTTCTCCACCATTTTTCAAACCATAGAAGCTCGGTTCATAAATTTGCATCAGATTCTGAGTCAATGTACCCGTCTTATCCGTACAAATCACTGTAATTGCCCCCATCGTCTCGCAAGCATGCATTTTGCGAACCAGATTATTGGTAGAAAGCATACGGCGCATATTCAATGCCAGACTGAGCGTCACACTCATCGGCAACCCTTCGGGCACTGCAACCACAATCAGGGTTACTGCCATCATAAAGTATTGCAAGGTAGCTTTCAATGCCGGAAGCCAGTCTGCAAAAGTGTGGAAGGTTGAAAAAGGATATACCAGTATTACATCTTTAATAAAGAAAATGGCAAATGCCAGTCCGGCCACCGAGAAGCCGATCTTACCAATCAGATTGGCAAGTTTGGTAAGCTGTATGTTCAGGGGAGTAGGTTCCGTACTCTGTTCCGTACTTTGTCGGGCCACTTTTCCGATTTCCGTATCATCGCCCACACTGAGCACTCGCATTGTCCCATGACCGTCCACAACGGTAGTACCACGCAGCACACGATTGGAAGCATACGTAGCTTCTTCATCAAAATCCGCTTCTACAGTTGTTTTATTTATAACGGGTTCACCGGTCAGATTTGATTCATTCACCTGCAAAGATATGGCTTCCAGCAGTTCACCGTCAGCCGGTATTTCTTCTCCTGTTTCCAGGACAATAATATCTCCTACCACCACATCTTTCCGAGGAATTTCCTGCACACGACCATTACGGATAACTTTCACCAAAGTTTCCTCATTTACTGCATTCAGCAGATCAAATTTTTTATTGGCGTCATATTCAAAGAAGAAACCGATTCCCGTAGCCAGCAATATAGCGGCAATAATACCGATTGTCTCGGCATATTCATTCTCTACGATCGAGATGATCAAAGAAAATAGTGCAGCCACTAAAAGCACCCTGACAACAGGATCCTCAAACTTTTCAAGATATAACTTCCACAGGGAGGGACGCTTGGGGGGCGTTAACAGATTGACTCCGTACTTTTCGCGGCTTTTTCTTACTTCGTCGTCAGTAAGTCCGCCATGATAAAAATCATCCTTCATTGCAGTCATGCAAATTGTTAGCTTTAATTAAGAGCCGCAAAAATACAATATTAATTTGGGATAGCGAATGTTATTAAATCTTTTTATAAGTTAGTCTTGCCATCAATCTCCGTGCCTTGTTCCTTAATCTGGCGTCCATTAATCGGGAGGGTAAACCAGAATGTAGATCCCTTACCGTATTCAGACTCCACACCAATCTTTCCACCCAACTTACGGATAATCATTTCACAGATAGCCAGCCCCAGACCGGTACCTTTCTTATTCTGTTCTACCCGGACAAAGCGTTCAAAAATATGATTTACCTTATCTTCCGGGATACCACTTCCGGTATCTTTCACATAAAAATAAAGACCTTCAGCACAACGATTATAGCCAAAAGTAATGCTACCCTCATCTGTAAACTTCACAGCATTGGTCATAAAATTGGAAACCACTTGTTGCAAACGATTTCTATCGGTATACATAACACATTCATCGGGAGGTGTTTGCCTGATAATCTGAATAACGGCAGATTTATCTTCCAGTCTCATACGGAACAATTGTTCTATATCAAACATCAACTGATTGACATCTACCTCCGAGAATGTAAATTCCAATGTACCTGCCTCTATTTTTGAAAGGTCAAGAATATCAGCAATCAACTGCTGCAACAACTCGTTGTTAGAATGCACTATTTCCAGAAATTGCGCCTTCTCCTCTTCCGTACTGGCAGAAGCCAGCAATTCGGAGAAACCGACAATGGCATTCAACGGTGTACGTATCTCATGGCTCATATTGGCAAGAAAAGCTGATTTGGAGCGATCTGCATTTTCCGCTTTTTCACGGGCTCTGTTCAATTCCGCTTCCGCTTTCTTCAGTCGGGTAATATCATGTACAGTAATTACCATACCCTCCTTATCGTCTATTTCCATGTATTCACCGGAAACATACGTATCACATTCGGCTACTTCGCCCCTCCTATCCCGTATATCGAGTATAGCTTCTAAATCCGTGAAGCTACTTTTAGCACGAAATGTTTCCTCAATCTTCTTTCGGATAGGACAACTGCCGCAAAGTTCATGTGTTCCGCAACCGCCTTCGGCAGACAATGCATTGTTACAACGCAATAAATCTCCCACACGAGCCAATCTGCCTTCCGGTTGACGGGCTTTGGTGATATCATAGTAATTCGTCCGGGTTACTACAAAATCCCTATCTATCAAAAGAATAAAAGCATGAACATTTTGCATAATAGAACGAAACAGTTCTTCGGAACCGCGTAATGCTTTCCTGGCATTTCCTGCTTTAAGCAGCAGGCGTCTACTTCTACCAAGTTCAAATACATATAATAACAGTACTCCTACAAGCACCGCCATACCGACCAGAATTAGTATCGTCATAAAGAGTTCATTTACAATAAATACGAAACAAATATATCTCTTTCAAAGCAAAACCGGAAACAAAAAGCCGGGATTTATTGTTATTTATACAGAAAACCTAAAAAATAGTTTTATGGACAAGTACATTTGCACCGTTTGTGACTACGTTTACGACCCTGAGCTGGGCGATCCGGAAAATGGCATTGAGCCGGGAACATCGTTTGAAGATCTTCCTGAAGATTGGGTTTGCCCGCTATGCGGAGTTGGAAAAGAAGAATTTGAGAAAGCGTCCTAAGACGCTTTCTTTTCTTTTACATCACTACTAGCCTCTACTACATTCACCACATAATCACCCAATTTCTCACATTCGGCGATAATGTCCATATAGTAAACGCCCATCTGATAATCATATTCCTTGTTATTCACATCCAGAATATTCTGATTCTTCAGCTGATTGCGATAGTTATTAATTTCATTCTCAATATTGAATGACTTATTCACGTCGATGCTTTGATGCTCGGAACGCTCTACAACGACAATCATTTGTGCCAACGCATCATCCGTCAGTTTCATCATAAAGTGAATATGGTCATATTGCTTTTCCGTGAAATCCTGATTAGTCTGACGCTTGCGATTGATAGTACGCGCAAGATTATAACAGCTATCACCGATACTCTCAATTTCAGTTACTTCACGAAGCATTGCACGAATCTGAAGCTTACTCTCCGAACTCAAACGCCCGTCAGACACCTGGTTCAGATAATTGGCTATCTCCAACTCCATATTATCACTGATATTCTCATATTTTTCGATACGGCTGAACAGCTTATTATAATCATCGTCCTTATCCGTATGCAACAAGTCCTGTACCATATTGAACATACGGTGAGTACGTTCCGCAAACAGATGAATTTCCTTGCGTGCCTGCAAAATGGAAAGCTCCGCTGTAGAAAGCATGCCACCGGAAATGAAGCGGAGACGATATTCCTCATCAGCTTCTTTCTGCGGAATGATGGCACAAACCGTACGCTCTATCAGTTTTACAAACCAGATCAGCAGCAATACATTGCAGATATTAAAGCAAGTATGGAAAGCCGATAACTTAAATGAAACAGCTACGGCAGGATCTTTCGTTCCCATCACATTTTCCACAAACCAAGATACGGCACTCGTAAACGGAGTGAAAAGGCAAAGTACCCAGATAACGCCGAAGACATTGAACACCAAATGAGCCAATGCAGCCCTCCTCGCCTGCGTATTACCGGTCAATGCGGCAAGATTGGCAGTAATGGTGGTACCGATATTCTCTCCCAATACCAATGCAGCCCCCAATTCAAAGCTAATCCATCCATTAGCACACATGATAAGCGTAATTGCCATCGTTGCCGCCGATGCCTGCACAATCATAGTCAGGATAGTACCGATAAACACAAACAACAGAATAGAAATATATCCCATATCGGTATAGCTTTGCACAAAGGCCAACATTTCCGGATTTGCTTTCAAATCCGGCGCATTGGATTGCAGCATGGAAAGTCCCATAAATAGGAAAGAGAAACCGAAAATAAATTCACCGATAGACTTACGATGACTTTTTTGAGAAAAGAGAAGAGGAATGCCGAAGGCCAGTAGAGGAAGTGCGAAAGCGGCTATATCAACTTTGAAACCTAATGCCGAAATAATCCATGCTGTAACGGTAGTACCGATATTGGCTCCCATTATTACGCCGATGGATTGGGATAAAGTTAACAGTCCAGCGTTTACAAAACTCACTACCATAACGGTAGTTGCGGAAGAGGATTGAATCAGTGCTGTGACCAGCACACCCGTCAGTACACCGGTTACCCGGTTGGTAGTCATTGCCGTTAGAATTTTCCGGAGCCTGTCACCGGCAAACTTTTGAAGTCCTTCACTCATTATCTTCATTCCGTACAGGAATAATGCCAGCGAGCCAAGCAGCTTTAAAAAATCATAAAAAGAATATTCCATCTTTAATTAATTAGAAGGTTTTATGCCACATCTGTTATTATATCTATATTTAACGTATTAATCACCTAAAAAGGAGACGTCATGAAACACATGTTACAAATTTGTTGCAAAAATAATAATATTTCTAAAGAATTCCCCATCGGGAGTTCACTTTTGGATATTTATTACGGTTTTAATCTTAATTTCCCCTATCAGGTTGTCAGTGCAAAAGTTAATAACCGATCCGAAGGGCTGAACTTCCGGGTATACAATAATAAAGATGTAGAATTCCTCGATATACGTGACTCTTCCGGTTTGCGGACGTATGTGCGCAGTCTTTGCTTTGTGCTGTACAAAGCTGTCAACGAATTGTTTCCGGACGGCAAACTATTTGTAGAACACCCTGTATCCAAAGGCTACTTCTGCAACTTGCGCATTGGGCGCACAATTACGCTGGAAGATGTATCCGCCATTAAAAAGCGCATGCAGGAAATCATAGACAAAAATATCACCTACCGCCGCACGGAATGTCACACAACCGAAGCTGTGCGCATCTTTAATGAACGGGGGATGACAGACAAAGTAAAGTTGCTGGAAACTTCCGGCTCTATCTATACCTATTATTATTCATTAGAAGATACGATTGATTATTATTATGGTAATCTACTGCCCAGCACCGGCTTTATCTGGCTGTTCGACATTGTGAAATATTACGATGGGCTGTTGCTTCGCATTCCCAACAGGCAAAATCCTAATGTATTGGAAGAAGTCGTCAAGCAGGAAAAAATGCTGGATGTATTTAAGGAACATCTGCGTTGGAATTATATCATGGGATTAAGCAATGTCGGTGACTTTAACCTCGCCTGTGAAGAAGGACATGCCACTGATTTAATCAACGTAGCAGAAGCACTGCAAGAGAAAAAGATAGCTCAGATTGCCGATGATATCTATAATCGGGGTGAAAATGGCAACCGCGTAAAACTGGTACTTATCTCCGGCCCGTCCTCTTCAGGTAAGACCACCTTCAGCAAACGTCTTTCCGTACAACTTATGACAAATGGTCTTCGCCCATACCCCATCGCCCTGGACAATTATTTTGTGAACCGCGAAGACACTCCGAGAGACGTTAACGGAGATTATGACTACGAATCGTTGTATGCACTCGATCTCAAAAAGTTCGAGGAAGACCTGAAAGCTTTGTTACGAGGCGAAGAAATTGATCTACCGAGTTTCAACTTCTCTACCGGACAACGGGAATACAAAGGGGACAAGTTACGGATTGACGAACATACCATCCTCATCCTGGAAGGTATTCATGCATTGAACCCGGAACTCACTCCGCAGATACCGGCAGAAAACAAATATAAGATCTATGTATCTGCCCTGACTACCATTTCTCTGGACGACCACAACTGGATACCCACAACGGATAACCGCCTGTTGCGCCGTATCATCCGCGACTTCAACTATCGGGGATATTCGGCACGCGAAACCATCTCCCGCTGGCCCAGCGTGCGTGCCGGAGAAGACAAATGGATCTTCCCTTACCAGGAGAACGCCGATGTGATGTTCAACTCCGCACTACTGTTTGAATTTGCCGTATTGCGTTGCCACGCTGAACCGATACTGACCAGCGTCCCACGCAATTGTCCGGAGTATGCCGAAGCATACCGGTTGCTGAAATTCATCAAATACTTTACTCCGGTACAAGATAAGGAAATCCCGCCAACATCACTTCTGCGTGAGTTCCTGGGAGGGAGCAGTTTCAAATACTAATCCTTGCCATCTATCCTACCCGAGCCGTACCTGCACCGTACCCGCTCCGTAGTTGCTCCGTACTCTATAGATACGAAGGAGGTACGGAGCGAGTACGGAGAAGATATGGAGATAACACGGAAAAGATACGGAGATCATACGGAACAGTATATAATTCCATGTACCCTAATCATCAGAAAAATGAGATAAGTCAAGTTTTTAAGCGCTTTTCTTGTACAACCTACAGAAGAATGTCTTAACTTTGTAAGCAAATAAAATGAATCATATATGAGAAAGATAATTACCCTACTCTTCTTAGCCGCTTTCTGCATTTGCAGCCAAGCCTATTCACAGAACCGTGCCGATGAACTAATGAAACAAGCACAGGAAAGTCTCGCAAAAAAAGAATATATCAAAGCCCGCTATCTTTTCCTCCAGGCTTACAATGCTTTTTCCTCTCAGGCAAAGTATGATAAAGCAGTAGAATGTGGTGTCAACGCCAGTGCTCTCTACCATCGGGAAAACTATTATAAAGAAGCTTTTGAGCTGTTGCGCGGTGCCGAACTATTGGTTACAGACGGTGAGCAGAAAAGTGGCAAGACGATGCCCGACCTGCGTTTCCGTATCAATAAGGAACGCCTGCAAATGTATATCAACCTCAAGAATCCTGCCCGTGCCAAAGAACAACTGGTCAAATTGGAAGAGACAGCCAAAGCAGCCAAAAATGATTCACTCAACAATGATTTGCTTTACACCCAAGCCAATTACTACTATACCTTTGGGATGAACTCACAAGGAGATGCTTATATCAACCGTCTGATCAGCCAATATAAGGAACAGAAGAATTATGAAAAGGTAGACGAGTCATACAAAACCTTGATCGATATTGCCCGCAAGGCAAACAATGCCGGACTGGTAGCCCGTACGTACGACAAATACATCCTTTGGAGCGACTCGGTAAAAGCCCTTACCGCCCAAGATGAACTAAACGTGCTGAAACGTAAATATGATGATAGCCTGCAAACTATTGAGGAAAAAGACAGTTCACTATCCGCCAAGCAGTACATTATCATCGGACTTTGCATCCTTGCCGGACTACTGGCCACCGCACTGGTATTAGCCGGTATCGTATTGCTTCGTTTTGTCCTTCTTACCCGGAAACAAAAGAAAGCCATACAGATAGCCAATGAGCACAATGAACTGAAAACTAAGTTTATCCAGAATATCTCCTCACAAATGGAGCCGACACTGAATACTCTAGATACTACCTTACCGGGCGTCCGTGCACTGAAAGGCTTTGCTGAGCACATTCAAGAGTTGTCCGATTTAGAAAGCACGCTCTCTGAAGCATACGAAATGCGTGAAATCAATATCAACACTTTCTGTGAAAGTGTTATGGATAAGATAAAAAGCGGTCTGAAGCCAGACATAGCCACTGCCGTGAATGCTCCGAAACTCAGTGTCAAGACCAATCCGGAGCAACTTGAACGTATTCTTCTCCATTTGCTGAATAATGCAGCCGAGTTTACCCCTGAAGGTGGTAAAATCTGGTTAGACTTTAAAAAGCGCGGAGCACACACCCACCAATTCATTGTCAGTGATACAGGAAGTGGTATTGCCGAGGAGGAACAAGCAGACTTGTTCAAACCTTTCACTAAAGTGAAAGACCTTACAGAAGGGGATGGTTTAGGATTGCCCATTTGCTCTCTGATTGCCACAAAAATGAATGGTAGCCTGACATTGGACAGTAGCTATACCAAGGGCTGCCGCTTCGTGCTGGAGTTACATACCTGACAAAAAAACATACTTTAATTCAATACCCCCCTATTTATGAACTCAAGTTCATAAATAGGGGGGTACTTATTTTACAGACTGACATTACATTGTTTTATCATTAGAAACGGGTACTTTTGCAGGCTGCAACAACAAATGATAAATCAATGAAATCCAACACCTTAGCCATACTAATACTCGCATATTGCATATTAGTGGCTTGTACTCGTACCAGTCCGAACGCCCAACTTGTACAAGCCGATTCTCTCATGCAAAAGTTTCCGGACAGCGCTTTACGTTTTTTACAAAAAATTCGACCGGAAGAACTTAACTCATTAGAAGATCGAGCATATCATGCACTACTGTTGACAGAAGTCAAAGACAAGAATTTCATACAGCAAACGGAAGACTCACAGATACGTATTGCAGTACAATACTATGACTCCATTAAAGATATACCTATGCAGGCAAAATCATATTATTATTGGGGATGTATTCGAAGAGATCAAAACAATCATCCGGAAGCTTTAAAGAAATTTTTCACAGCCATTACTCATGCCCAAAGCATTTCTGACAATAAATTAGCTGGATACATATACAACAATATTGCTAATTTATATTTATTACAAAGATTGAACGAACAAGCCGATTCAATCTATCAAATTACAGAAAGATTAGCCATTCAAGAAAAAGATTCGAATCTTTTGGCAGATGTTTTATCACAACGAGGCATGATTGACATTAACAGAGGGAAAGAATACTATAGTGAAGCAGAACAAAAGATACTCCTTGCATTCAAAATATCACGCCACATTGCTCAAAGAAACTTGATGGCCAAAACAGCTTATTCATTAAGTCTGCTATATGGGCGCATGAATATGGGAAAAGAAGCCGTAGAATTTGCTAAATTGAGTCTTAACAACCAAGATAATGTAAAAATGTTGTATAGGGGATATTTACTTCTGGGAGATGCCTATTACAAAACTGTTCAATATGATTCCGCCTTAATTTATCTCAATAAAGCACTATACAGCAGAGACCACTCCACTAAAGCAGGCATTTATATGCGTTTGGCCGATATTGCCCAAAAGCAAGGAAAATTAGAACAAGCACTCGAAATGGAAAGAAAATATTCCGCCTACCTGGACAGTGCTCAACAAAAGCAACAAGGTGCTGCAATCGTCACAACTGAGAAAAATATATTAATACAGCGCAAACAGTCGGAGTTCAAAACAAACTTAGGACAACTTTATTATTATATAACCACAGGAACAGCGTTTTTTCTTGCATTATTTCTTGTATTATTAAAGTGCTACAAGAAAAAAGTGATCTATTACAAACAAAAAGAAATAGAAATGGGTAAAAAGTTAGAAGAAGTGCTCCGCCAGAAAAATGAGCAAATCAGTTTTCTACAAAAGGAGATAGCACTACACCACTATAGTCAAACTGAAAAGCAAACTTTAAAGGAAGAATTACACATCTTAAAAACAGAACGGCAAGCATTATTGAAAGAATCTTATGAGCATTCTGAAGTGTGTGTGAAAATGAAACGTATCATCCAATCATATAAAAAAACCGATAAATCGAATGAGCGTTTTGATGAAGAAGACTGGAAACAGTTGATAGCAGAAACTGATATACGCTGGAATGACATTACCATCCGCTTGGCTGCAAAGTATCCTTTGTCTCAGGACGAGATATACCTTTGTTGTCTGCATTTAACAGACATACCCACCAGCCATTTCAGATATCTAATGGAATGCAGTAGAGATGCCATATATAAAAAAGGCAAAAGAATACTGGAACAAAAGATGAAATGCACTGATAAATCAATCTCACTCCGAGAATTCCTAGAACAATTTCTATAAAAATAAGGGAAAATGGTCCGATAACAAGATGTTCCCCTACATTTCTACACTTTTTATACACTTTTATTGGATAAATTCTCTCTAAATTTGCCACCGTCATAACAAATTAAAAGTATATCTTATGAAAAAGTTATTATTTGTATTTTTCGTATTAGCAGTAGTTATGGGTAGCACATCTTTGCACGCCCAGAATTTTTTTCTGACCGATGATGATGAAAGAGAGATTCCTCTATTCCCATCTGGTTCAGAAGAAGGGGGTCCTGTAGCCAGGAGCATCATTATTCAACCCGCCAGTGCCTATATTAATAATGATATAGTCACTGTAGTTTTCAACTGTGATGCACCTACTGCAAGTATTACAATCACAGATGCTTCCGGAGCAAATGTTTATTCCGGAACAAGTATTAATCCTACGCTAATCACTATTGAATTAAACGCAACAGAGCCGGGAGAATACTATCTGGAAATTGAACTGGGAGAAGCCCGGTTGAGCGGATACTTTACACTTTAACAAAGAACCTAACCTAAACTTTAACTATAAATCAAGACTATGCTGGGAGTTGACAATGCCACCAGTGAAGTAGTCCATCACTTTTTACGGTCACTGACCGTAAAAGTGAGCAGGACTACCGTATGCCGTTTGCTCGACAGTCCGTTGGGCAACACGATGCAAGGTATCAGCGATGCCTTAAACGCACTTCATGTAAATAACGTAGTTTACCAACTTCAACCGAAGTATCTGGAGAAGTTACACGGTCCGTTTATCACCCAATTGGAAACAAGCCATTCCACATTCTGCCTTGTCGAAAAGATAGAACCGGACCGGCTCATCATCACGACTGCCGAAGTTAGCCACATGCCCATAAGCAGAAAGCTATTTGCGCACCAGTGGACAGGAACTGTCCTGTTTGGTGAAACAACTTCGAAAACAGTCTGTGAATCTCACTGCTTGCTCAGCAATATTCATTATATGTGCCGGCAACATAGGATACTGATTGCGGGAATCATATCCGTCCTCTTAGTTTTTTCTTCAATCTGGAGTAGAAACTACCCCACAGGATTACCACTTTATCTTTCCGCGCTGGTCTGTGGTATTCTCATTTCTACTATCATTCTATACAGAGAAATGGTAGATAATCACTTTCTACACCGCTTCTGCCACATAGGGAAGGTTATAGATTGTAATGAGGTACTCAAATCCAAAGGCGCAAATATTGCAGGAATAGGTATTGGAGAATTATCGTGGATGTATTTCACAACCATGTTCTTTTTCACTGCTGTCTGCCCAAAGGAATTCCATCTTCTGGCAGCCCTGTCTGTTTTCATTGCAATTGCATTCACCTTGTACTCCGTCATATATCAGATATTCTTTATTCGTAAAGCGTGCCTGTTTTGTATGCTCACCACCTTCTCGGTCTGGCTGACTGCCGTAGCACTTTATATCATAAGGAATAATTTCGAATGGAGGTTTTCAATCCGAATTCTTTTCTCAATGATTGCAGTCAGCACTATCTGCGTGATTTTCTGGATACAGGCTAAAGCACTTGTTTCTTCGGACAAAGAGAAACACTTTCTAAAAAACAAGCTATCCGGTCTGCTCAATCCGATCACTTTTCAGAAACTCCTGGCTTTGAAACCTAAAGTCAGAACGATGATTCACCCGGATATAGCTCTGCATAACTCTGCCGATAGCACAAAAGACAGGTTAATGGTAGTGGTAAACCCCAATTGTAAAGCATGCGCCAAAGTACATCGCCATATCCGGGAAATATCAGCAGACATATCCATCTCTTTAGTCATATATACCAATGACCGGCTCAGCGTACACATAGCACAAACCATCCTCTCCGCATACCTCTCGGAAGGCTGGGATAGGGCTATTTACTTGCTGGAAGTATGGTTTGAAGTTCAGGAGATACCGGACGTGGAGAAATACGAACTCAACGATACGGCACAGTTGCTCTGGAGGCAACAGCAGGAGTATTGCGAAAGGAATAACATCAGCCATACTCCGGCAGTTATCATCAACGGGCATTATATGCCAAGTGTTTATCAATTGGAAGAACTGAAGTATTTATTAGTATCCTCGGATAACCGATAAGAAGCAAATAGAAGTTTCCCTGAGAGAATAATCCAGTTGTTCTCCAATAAGCATAGCCTATTTGCTGTTTACAAACAGCATTTTTGCCTAAAAGAGGTCAAAACTCTGGCACAAATTCGGACATGACACATCTATATATCGGATGTGTTGCATCTATATATCGGACGTGTTGCATCTATATATCGAACGTGCAGTATCTATATATCCAACACCACCGATATATAGACGTTAAAAGTCATGGAATCGGACTTGCCTGAAATTACATTGCTTGTTGTGGATAAGAACAAGCAATGTAATCATTCTCAACATTACTTGTTCCGGATCACATCATTACTTGTTTTCAGATACTATTCAATACATTTAAGTGTTCTTTTTCCTCTTTCAGCCTTCAGTTTTCCCCCGGTCCCCCTGTTCATCGGTGTTTCAGCTGAAAGATACCTGAAGCAACTATAAGGTTGGAAGTTTCAGCCGTAATGCCGATGAACAGGGAATTCAGAGAGATCTGAAAGAACGGAAAGAACATTTTCTCAAAAATAGCGGGTGTAAAATGATACTTTATTTCAACCAAGTCGCCCGCTTCCACAAATATTCCAGCGGCCCGTGCGCATGACGGCTCATCCACCACCGGCAGAAAGCGAGCTGCACGATGAAGAGCACCACTCCTACCAGAAAGCTGGCTGTTATACCCAACTGAGAGTGAAGCGCAAGTCCCCAATTATAGAACAACAACGAACCAATGATACTCTGGGTAATATAATTTGTAAGGCTCATCTTACCGTAAGGAGTAATCTTCATCAACCAGTCGTGCAGGTTTGTCCGATAAAAAGCAAAGATAACACCCGACACCAATATCAGCATAAATGCAAACTTGGACAGGGAAGTTATGATAAGTAACAAGGGGGTGAGAATAGACTTATTAGCAATGAAATCCGGTAACATATTGCCCAATCCATACAGAGGAAAAAAAGCGATAAGAGCACCACAAAGTACCTTATTCCAGAACTTCAGATTCTCCTTCAGGAAAAGTCCCCGACGTCCTATCAACAAGCCGAACAGGAAAAGAGCAGCAGTCTGAAACACACGTCCATGGTCCCAAGCCCATGCAAGACTGGCAATCTGCCCTTCCCACAAATTCACACGCAGGGTTTCAAGAAATGTACCGTGACTCTGCACTTGGAAAGCCGCTCCCCAGTAACTACCTGTCGGAATAGAAGGAGTCACAAAAGAAGGGTCTACACAGGCATGTATCACATAATAAAGTGGCAATGGCTGTATCAGAAGCACACATGCCAGAATAAACAGCCATTTATCTTTCAGTCGGCAGGTAAGTGGTAAAATGAATCCGACTAAAGAATAGAGCACCAATACTTCAGCCGTGAAAAAGGCCGCATTTATATTACCAAGAATGAATAATAATATCAATCGCCAGCAGAAACGCAAACGAAAATCATTGCCACGCATACGCTGATTATTATCCTGAATAAAGAAACTAAACCCAAAAAGCAGGGCAAACACAGCATAAGCCTTTCCTCCGAACATGAAAAAGAGTCCGTCCCAAATGGCTTTATCTGAAAAGTTAAGCCACGCGCTCTGAGTGCTCGTATCGGGAAATGAATAGAAATTAAAGTGTTCAATGGAATGTAATACAATGATGCCCATAACGGCGAGTCCGCGCAGCACATCGGCTACGTCAATACGGGTGCGTTTTTCCAATTCCTGTACCATATTAGTATAAGTTCATTAGTAATCTGCTCTTTTTAATGTTAAAATCGCAAATATAGAATTTATTATCCACTTTTGGAGTCAAATTCCCAATTTCTTCCAGAATTGCCCGCCATCTTTGCAATACAATCAGCAATAGTCAAAGAAAACAATAATATTAGTAAACTCTAAAAAAACAAGTAACTATGAAACTGAAAATGTATCTAGCTCTATTGGCGATGGGCATGTTAAGCCTGCAAGGTTGCAACGATGATGATGACGATCTTCCAAACTCTAAAGTTCCTGAAGCCGTACGCAATGCATTCGACAGCAGTTTCTCCAACACCGCTAATCTGAGTTGGGAAACAAAAACTGTCTCACAAGGACAATACTACAAAGCGGAATTCAACAACAAGAGCGACAACGGGTATAAAACGGAAGCCTGGTATACGGCAGATGGTTCATGGTACATGACTGAAACTGAAATGCCATATAGCGATATTCCGCAAGCAATAAAGACCTCTTTTGAAAGCAGCGAATACGCCTCCTGGAAGAGAGATAACGAAGTGGAGCGTATTGAACGTGCCGGAACTGAGAAAGAGATCATCTACATCATAGAAGTGGAATCGGCACAGGATGTAGATATGGATCTGCATTATTCAGCAGACGGCATCCTCATTAAAGCCGTGAATGATGACGGTGATGGCAATAACGAATCATTGCTACCGGATGCCCCGTCGAGTACGGTTACTGCCGTAACGGAATTCATACAGAAGAATTATCCCAATGCCCGCATTATTGAGATTGAACAGGAAAAAGGTATGATCGAAGTGGACATCATACATGAAAACCAAAGCAAAGAAGTATTGTTCAACACAAGCTATGAATGGATTTCAACCTCATGGGATGTATATGTACTCCCGATTAAAGTGACAGAGGCCATTAATGCCTCACAATATAGCGGTTATGTAGTGGATGATGCCGAATATGTTGAAACTCCTACCGGAAACTACTACTGGATAGAATTGGAGCAAGGCGAAAAGGAAGTGAAAGTAAAGATCAACGAAAACGGGGAGTTTATTTAATCGGTGATAATCAGATACAGCTTGAATCATAACTTCAGGCTCTATGAACATAGCGATAATCGTTCAAAAGTTATAATTTGCTATTATAAACTTAAGATTTTTATCGCTATGTTTATTATTCAATCGAATAAATATAATGCTCATATCGAGCCCACGCTATCAATAGGAAGAAAAATTAAAAGGCTTCTAAAGCGGACGGCGCAATGATAAAATAAGCAAATATATTCCTATCAATGTCACAACTAAGCCAACAGCGACAGGTACGACAATGTTTTCCTCCGCAATGAAACCGAGAACTGTAATAAGCACACCGGACAGTCCGAGACCAATGCCCAACACTTTCTGTGTAAACCTGTCAGTCCGTTTAGACTCTTCAGTATCGCCTGCGTTTTCCTGACGCATCCTTACATTCCGTCCTGAAATATAGGCCATATATTCCGGAGCGATGAATTCTTTTGCCTTCAGCACCACCTCAATCCCGGCAAGCAGTATCACAGGAACCGCGGTACCGACTATCATTTCCCATGTCCTATCGAGAGCCAAGCCGAAATGCGGAGTCACAAATTTGAATATCAAGTTAATGGCAAGGCTTATAAATGTCGCTGAAAGTATCGTACGCGCAGTTTGCCGTTTTGAGAACAAAGACCATATTACAGGAAGGTAAACCGGAACTCCCGTCAATGCCGCCACGCTGATTACAACGTTTACAATACCTCCCATAGAGCGTATCAGAAGCGCTACAATAATAGCCATTATTCCGAATCCCCATGTGGAAATCCTCGCCACATTCATTAATGTCTCTTCAGAAGCATTAGGACGCATTCTCTTGAATATATCGTTGGTAACCACACCTGCCGATATATTCAGAGTGGCATTGAGAGAGCTCGCCGTTGCGAAAATCATTCCTCCGAGCATTAAACCAAGCAATCCGTCAGGCATGGCTTCCTTACACATCAGAAGATATGCCCCTTCGTTTTCAAGACCCGACAATGACGGATTATAAACTCGGTAAATCATGGGTATCAACATCCACAGAATCGGACTGATTGTGTAGAGCACCCCGAAAAGCCAACCTGTTTTCCGTGAATCCCTTTCCGTTTTTACTGAAGTATACCTCTGAACATAAGCCCAGTTGCCTCCGAGGAAAAACATATTATAGATAGCAAAGGCTATCACGAACCCGGGAGTGTACTCACCTTCAAAGAGTTCGAAAAATCCTTCCGGAACCTTTTCGAAAAATGCACCGACTCCACCAATCTTGTCGAAAGCAAGCGGAACAGCTATCACTACTGCCGCAAAAAGAATTACAAACTGAAGGACATCAGTCACAACCACTCCTCGCAAACCTCCGAGAGCGACATAAACCATGCTGAATGCCCCTAAAGCGAAGATAGCTGTGGTCAGAGGAATACCCGTAGTAACTTCGACTATTTTAGCTACGGGATAAAGAAACGACCCCGTAGTAAAAACCGACACGGCCAAAAAAATATAGGTATATGTCTTCTGCGTCTTGACACCAAGACGGCCCGTTATGTATTCGGCAGCCGTGAGACTGTGAGTACGATGCCATCGGGGAGCAATCCATGTGCCTACGGCATACCCGGCAACAGCCATTGTAAGCTGGATAATGATTGATACCATTCCATACGAATAGGCTATCGACCCCCACACGACGAAAGTTCCTGCCGAGAAAAATCCCATGAACAATGAAAGTCCACTCATTCCCCACGGTACGTTGCCGCCACCTGAGAAAAAACTTTTCATATCCTTTCCCGTCTTGGAAAAAGACACTCCTGTAATCAACACTCCTATCGAAAATAGGATAATGGTTATGTAATCAAGTATATTCATTTCAGTTTATTTATTATCAGTGTTATCTTAACACACATATACTCCCATAAGCCCCGGGCAGACATCACCGCAAGGACGGACAAAATTGACATAAATGGCGTCGGTCGTCACCGGCTGATCAAGTTCAAGCACATTGAGTGTCTGATGATTGCCAGTAATATGATAAAGTTCCTTACCCTCTGAATCCCGGATTATGTACTCCCTGTAACAAGTCGGGACACAAGCATCGAAATGCCCCATCTGGACGGTCTCCATTGCCTGATCCGTATCGGTATCGAAGTACAAGATAATGGTTTTAATTTGTTTCCTCCCATTCCACTTGAAACAGACTTCAGGTCTTGCATCATCGAAAGCTGCTACCCAGGCATTAGTACCTATATACGGACGGTAATAAGAATTCCTCAAATTTTCCGAGTTGAAAGACGCAAGAGACGGGGCAAACGACATCGCTATATTCTTGCTCTCCGGACGACGTTTCGGACACCAGAATTCAAATTCCTCCACCCCTATTCCTTCAGGTGGAACCTGCTTTCCAAAATTCGACACGGCAGGGTTTATGTAGTTATATACGGCAGTCAATCCTGTGACTAACCGCCCGCTCATCGGTACTGAAATCTCAGGATTTTTCATCAGGCAGATAAAAGCATAACGCGGAGTCGCGTATGAATAGGAAAAGTCTGCAACAATCTCATTCTCATCTTTTTTCAAATCGAATTCTAGAACTGCATCAATAGTATCCGGAGTGTAGTTCTCACTCTTGGATGAACTTCTCAACTCCATAACAAGCCTTGTTGCATTATCTGCCTTTACATTCATCCTGACCACCGGCACTTTACCATTCACCGGTATGAGTTGAGCTATAGGATAATCTAATCCAAACCAGGTACCATCGGCTGGCAAATCGTCAAGTTCAAGCACAGATGACACCGATATTTCCGCAGAGTCGGCAAGATTGTCCTCAACCGCCACAGCAATACCCGGTATAAAGTTCCCGTTTTTAACAAGGAGTGACTGCAACAAACCTATCCTGTCCCTATCAACAAGGTCTATTGGCTTATATCCTTTTGAAAGACAAATTGACGCGGCACGTCCAATGACTTCTCCACCGAGAGCCGACGTACACATGACACGAGTAGTACCGTTTGCCACGTGGCTTGAGGAAATGATGCGTCCACCCACGAAAAGGTTATCAAGATCCGGAGTTACATAGCAACGGTAAGGAATCTGATAGACACCTTTACTGTGCCACTGATGACAGCCATTTCCTCCAGCATACACACCATCCGCAGGATGAAGATCAATTGCCCATCCACCATATGCCACCGCATCATAGTGGGTTGACTGGTTGATAACATCCTGCTGCGTCAGAGTATAAAGACCGTTGAACCTGCGACTTTCACGTTTACCCGGGAAAAGCCCCACCCATTCAAGCGTCAGGGTCTTTGCCTGAGGAAATTTCCCGGAATTCTTTATATAATCCCAGACACCATAGACAACTTTCCATAATTCATATTTGATTTCCTCCGTGTCCAGAATAGTATCGAGGCGTCCGCCATACTCAAGCCACCAATATTTACAGCCCAATTGATTTACATTGAAATAATTTGGATTCTGTAACTTCGGTATCAATGTTTCGACATCCTTTAACGCAAAGTTTGGAGCGGTATATTCCACCGGCTTGCCAATGTCCTTGATATAGAACAATATGCTATGCCCGAGCAATTCTCCATACTCTTGCTTGTCTGGTGCAAATTCTTCACCATACACAGTTCTGTCTTCCGCCCCCATTCTGAATGATGCTCCGGCAAGATAACCTAACGTACCATCTCCGGTACAGTCTGCAAACATCTGTCCTGAAATAGAGTATTCTGTCCCGTTCTGCGAATTTATAGCTGTGACAGAAGATATGTTCCGATCATTGCTCTTATCAACCTTATATAAGGTTGTGTTAAGAAGCAAGGTGATATTCTTTTCTGTCAATACCTTATCCATCAGCACCATGTCAAAAAGCACAGGATTCCCCTCCTTATTGCGGTATACATTTTCTACAAGGATTTCGTCGATGATACCTCCTTCACGTGACCACCGGTTGTTGTTACCCATGTGTGAAGTGGCACCTAGTGCCCAAAGGCGAACTTCACTGGAAGCATTGCCTCCAAGTACGGGACGATCCTGTATAAGGACAACCCGAAGTCCTTCACGGGCGGCGGCAATTGCACTGCACACCCCCGTAAGTCCACCTCCAGCTACCACATAGTCCGCATTCAATACTACATTTGTAAAAGTTCTGTTTTTCGCTATATTCTTTATTATCATAATCGTTTTCGTATTATCGGACCCCGATTAGAAACTTTGTTATCCTCAAAGGTCGTCCGCATCGGAAAAATATCCTCAAAGGTTGTCATCAATGACAAGGTAACTATCTTTATTAACATTGGTTTCCAATCTTTTGTCTACCTCATTGTATCTGTTGTTATGAATCAGAACACCAGACGTATTAGTGGCATTTCCACCCAACAATACGGCATTCTTTGCGATATCAAACGAGTTGTCTTCGATTATAACGTCCGTTACTGCATCCGGATTGGCTCCCGGGGAAGTACGGATATAACTATATTCACTAAGCACATTCCTCCTGATAACAGTGCCTATGCTCATACCAGTTCCTCCGCTGCCGATTAGATTTATACTTTGGTGACCGGAATGCCCTCTGTCATCAATACCGAACCAATGACTGTAATTACCCTCCTTAAGACGGCAATTGACGATATCGATATACCACTCAGGCTGTTTCCCCCGATACAACAGCGATCCTCTGCCTACAATTCCGTTACACCGTGTCATCGTCATACCGGAAATCACACAATTCTGTACAGAGCCATACAACTGATAAGCTCCTACATCGACTGCCTCATTATTAATGAAATACAAATGATGCCTTACGGTGGTAACACTTATTTCAGATGTGGCATCCGGTTGTACAAGAAACGGCTGATCCAACTCAATTTTTGTCAGAGTATGGCTGCGGATACGTCTGAACTGCCCGGCTCCCGTCCCGTTAATAATATAGACTCCTCCGCCATTCCAGTGGTTTTCAGTCCATTGATTAGTTTCCGCATCTTCTGGGATAGTAATTATATTACCCTCGACGGATTTTATAGGTCCGTAATATCCGCCACTACCACCATCAAGAGTCATACACTCGCGGTCATTGGTATAATCGAACGGAATATAATTGCGCGCTTCATAAAGGTTCCTGCTTTCGTCAATACTTGAAGCATACCCAAAACCGTCCCCCTGCTTATAACAATCTTCGAATATCAACCCTTTGGGATGTACCAGCATATATGGTTGGTTAGTACCTGTGGTATGTCTCTCGAAACGGCAATTTTGGACAAATCCTCCCGCTGCATAGAAAGTGTACATGCCGGCTGAATTGAAGACGCAATTCCTTACTTTAAGATTCTTGCCACGAAGAATTATCCCTGTTTTGCTCCATCTGCTGTGAAACTCCGCTTCGACTTGATCCCTATTCGACTTCACCTGATATATCATACCGCTGAGCTGCCCTGTCTGACGCACAATCAGATTCTCGAGCAATATCGTTCCTTGTTCTTCCACGGGCCCCGTAGACATGATGACTCCCCATGCACGTGAAGACCACATTACTAAGTTTCTCAAACCGAAATGATGAGTTCCGCTAATAAGGCTGTTAGGCAACTCATACAAATCCCAATTAAGAGGATTCCAGAAAATATGAGTTAGTTCCTTTGATTCTCCCTCAATTAATGTGTTTGGAGAAAGAATGAGCTCACCTGTAAGCATATATCTGCCTCTCGGCACATATACCTTACCGCCACCATTTTGTCCGGCAGCATGAAGAGCTGCACGGAAAGCTGCGGTTTCATTATGGACGCCATCGCCCACGGCACCGTAGTCCATCACATTAAATACTTTCACCCCCCACCAGTCAGGAGATTTGGACACCACATCTATCCGCAAAGGTTCACTCCATGCTGTCTTTCCCCCCATTCCGTTATGGTAATACAAATAATATGTGCCTAATGGCGTGTTGTCCGGAATATCAACACTTACGGAAAAGTCGTCAAAAAAATCCGTAACCTTGCATCTTACATTTTTTCCGCCTTTTAGCGGAACAAGTACAGCATGCGCCTTGTCCTTATCCCGTAAAAGATTCTTTCCCTGAACCCTGAGATAATCTCCGGCAACCGCACATTCACCATCCTCGCTCAAAGCCCAACGGACAATCGGAACGTTCAGATAAAAATAAGCCTTTTCATTATTGACATCTGTCATTTCCACACTGAAAACCCCGTTCTTCAAATCCTCGGGTACAATAAACTTAAGAGACTGCTCCTTTTGCTGCAGCAAGTCCACCGCTTTAGCCTTATAGGACGCCAACGGCCCGGTACGAAGGTTGGTACCATTTACATCGGGCAGCCTGTCCTCTACAGGGAGCGGAACATACGCAGGCTCGGCATTGCCGACATTTCCATTGTCGAGGGTAAAAACTTTTACCGACTTTATCTTGTCAAGATATTCACCCCTGATAAGTACTGCATCATTAGGCCTTGTCTCTGCAGTTGTTACCTGAAACAACTTAGGTTCGAATTTACCATCTTGCCTATCGGCAGAATAGCCGTTGCCGGAACAAACCCATAAAAAGGTCAATCCAGATAAAAATATTTTATTCAGTTCCATTATTTCAAATATTGTTTAATAATATAATCAGGGATTTTCGTGTCGTAATAATCCAACAAATAGTTATCAAGATTTCCATTGATTTCATCTTTTATCTCAGTCACTTCTATACGGTATAAGTTAATATCACAGTCCGTGAATTTCAAACCTATATTCCCATAGGTTATAGGTTCTTTGGTATCTGAGCCTTTTATGACGCTTTCGCCATCCCACAAGACTTCGTAATCCTTATCCATTACACGAATCCTAAGTTCGTGCATGCTTCCGTCGTTATACGAATTTACTTTCACCTTTTGGAGCGGCTCTATAGTATTCCCACCCGACTTATATTTATTCAGAATGATTTCATTACCGTTCTTCAGGCTTACCCCGTAATATTTCAGCATTTTTGAATACATTGCTATATTCTGGTAACGCATCTGCACTGAAAATTCAGAAGTACTCATAGCCGGCTCCGGAAAAGAGAGCCGAACGGCAACTTCATAATCAGCCCATTTCTTGTCGCCTAAATAGTATATACCATCGCCACGTTTTCTCCAATATCTGCTGCCGTCTTCTGCATAAGGCAATTCTGCAAATTTGATACCGTTCCAGACCGGATTCACAACACTTGCAGGTACATTAGATAAACTACCATCTGCAAAATTCTCTCTCAAAAGAGTATTCGGCGCAATCGGCTCCTTGTCGACAAAATTATCTTCCGCAGGGATAAAATTATCGCTGTTTTCAATAGTCCAATCCCTGAATGTCACCTGCATTTTACGAGAAGAATCCACATCGTAGCCTATTTGATTGTCATTTCCGGAGCAGGCATAAAAACCGGACAAATGCGTTTCTCCAAGATCGACAAAAACAGCAGGGCCTTTAATCCACTCATCAGCGGCATTTTTATAATGACTCAAAAAAGAATTCCCTTGTCTCGTAAGCCTTATCTCAACAGGAAAACCGATATACCCCACTCGTCTGTAAGAGGTACTACCTCCTTCCTGCTGCCTAAAAAAAACGAATAAATCTCCGGTAGCAGTCGCTTCAAGATGTACATTCGCCGAACTTTGACTATCAGTGGATCTCATCATAATACCGGCAGAACCTTTCTTAATATCGTCAATTTTCACCGTTATCACAGACTTTGAACAATCGTCATGCAAAAACGGCTGTTCCTTATATGCAAAACTGTATTCATCAGATTCAAAGAAGGCATTTTTTGTGTTCTCTGTCTTAATTGTCAGAGTGTTGGAATCCATAGTAACAGATCCCTTAGCAGCTTTTCCATAGCTTGCGAATCGCCATTCATCCTGTCCGGTCTTATCCGCTGCATGCAGAGTTCCGACAAAGATTAAGACTGTGAGCAAAACAAGCAGTTTCCATGTAATTCTAATCAACGTCATTTTGGGGTTTAATTATTAATGGTTGGTTATATATTATGTCTTTCGCACTCACTGAGCACGTACAAATATATGTTCATAAGTATCAACACACAAGCATTTTATAGTATAAATCATCGCAAACGTTCCCGGGAACGTTTTAACACGTGAAGAACAGAAATATGTTGATTTACAAATAAGCGGAATCCAGTCGTGTCCGACTAGATTCCGCTTGCATTCAACGTGGAACATTTTTTAGTGGTTCAATATGAATTTAATAATAGGAGCTGGTGCGTCAAGACTGTGAGGATGATGATCGCAACCTTCTTTGATGATTACCTCAATCTCTCCCCGAAGTTTTTTATAACGTGTTGCCAAAATTTCAAGATTCTCATCATAAGGCACAGTTTTATCGCTGTCCCCTGCTACAGCTATAATCGGAATCTTCGCTTTTGCCAAAGGTTTCAGATTGTCGATAGGATTACCCTTGAAATTTTTCATATCCTCTTCCTTGATATTCCACTCCTGCAGAAATTCCTGCCATAAGTCAGTCCTTTCACGACTGGGCCAGCTCGTAATATCGCACACCGGAGCATCAAGATAGATACACGATACTTTCTCCGGATTTGCTGCTGCCCAATCGACTGCAAAGAGTCCGCCTCTACTAAATCCTTCAAGGACAACTTTTTCCGAAAAGCCGTAATACTTAATCATGGCATTGTAAAACAGGGTTCCGAGTTCCTGAGATCTCGGGCTTCCATAAAGGAATGCCAAGTCATAATGCACTACATGGTAACCCAATGCTAGCATTGCGATATCTACAGCAGGAAAAGCCCCGAAAAAAGCAGGCCTCCAAATCCAAGGCTTACCGGGAAGAGGCTTGGCAGGGGCTACTATATTAGCCTTTCTCCCGTTGAACTCGAAATCATATTTATCATAACCCCTCCATTTAGTCTTGACCCCGGGGAAATCCTGAAGCTGGAATTCTTTGGAATTTCCAGTCATCGCCCTATACGCACATTTTGCCATCTCCAAAGATGCCACCCTGTCCGGATGCAGTTTATCAGGGAAATGTTCTCGCATTCCGGAAGTCGCGGCATGCATGTCTACTATTTCAAGACAGTTTTTCTCTGCAACCTCCCTAATGCGAGGGATTACACCATGAACTATAACGCTATCTTTAATCGAACCTTTTTCAATATAGCATGTAGCCGGGAGACACAAATAAATTTTAGGTTTAGAATCCATACCCGAGAACACGTCAATCATAGCCTGCATGTCTCCTTTAAATTCATCCTTATGCTTCCAATTACCACCCTTTGAGTCATTGGTACCGAATTTAATAAATATTATATCTGGTTGAAAGTCAAACACCTGTTTATACACACGAGTATTTATATAGGGACTGTCTCCGGAAGAAAGCACAGTGGTGCCACTAACTCCGAAGTTTCTCACGTCATAACCGGAACCGAGCATCTGCCCAAGCACCGCAGGATAGCTGTCCCTTGCCTGATTGGATAAACCTGCACCGAAAGTGATGCTGTTGCCAATACAGGCAACCTTGATTTTTTCTTTTTCCACAGCAAGGCTGGCAGGAGCAAGCATAAACATAAGCCAAACTGCCAATAACAGAGTTCTAATCATATTATAAAATTTAGTTGTTCTGTTCTGCAATCCACCTCAGAACAGTAGTTTTGAATTCATTGAAATAAGGGAAAGGAGCCCCCTCGATAAAACCCCAACCATGTCTTCCTTTCGGATAGACATGCATTTCAGCAGGAACAGCATTCCTCAGTAATGCCTGATAGAACACGATGGAATTTTCCGGTTTTACCGCCGGATCATCTGAACAGTGAAAAAGAATGGTCGCAGGGGTATCCTCAGCAACTTGCTCTTCCGTAGAGAATTTAATTACAGTATCTTCAGATGGACTTTTCCCCATAAGATTAAATCTTGAGAACTGGTGGGTAATATTCTTTTTCATAGATATTACCGGATAAACCAAAATACCGAAATCTGGCTTCAATTCACCCTTCAACGTCACAAGCCCCGTTGCCGCAAGATGCCCTCCTGCAGAAAATCCCATCAGACCAATTCTACAAGAATCAAGATTCCATTTATCCGCATTGGCCATCACGATTTCAAAAGCCCTTGTCAAATCTTCGACAGGCACCTCTTGCCTTCCCGCTGGCATCCTGTATTTGACGACAAAGGCTGCAATGCCGTTCTGATTTAGCCATTTTGCCACAGAGACTCCCTCCGAGCCGAAAGAGAGTCCCTTGTATCCACCACCGGGACAAACCACGACTGCTTGACTACTCGGTTTATCCGTAAGGTACACATGCAATTCAGGCATTTCATCATCAAGGGAAGCAATCTTCTCAAATTCAGCCTTACCATATAGTGGTAGAACTAAGTTCTGTGCATTGACAAGCACAGAACCCAGCGTTATTAAAATGATTAAAAATAAATTTCGCATATTATTTGATTTCAACACTAACTACATATTTGATATCATCAGAAGCAGCTGCTATACTTATGTCATATCTACCCTTTTCCAAATTCCATCCACCCAACTGTTCATCCCAAAATGCCCAGTCATCAACAGGAAGTTCCACTTCAACCACCTTGGACTCACCTGATTTCAAAGAAGTGCGTGCAAACCCTTTAAGTTCTTTTACAGGCCGTTCGGAAGACGGGTTGATTTGAGAAACATAAACCTGAGATATTTCGTCACCGTCACGTGTTCCCGTGTTCTTCACACTGAACGACACCTTTACCTTGTCACCAGGACTGTAGACGAAGCTATCGGTCCCTGCATCCGAATATTCATAGGAAGTATAGCTCAAACCATGTCCGAAAGCATACATAGGGGTAATATTCTTAGAATCGAACCATCTGTATCCGACATAGATATCTTCTGAATATGTCACGGTTTCATTAACTCCCGGATATGTTTCGGGTCCAAACGCATGAGCTCCGCAATCTTCAAGGGTTGCAGGAAATGAGATAGGTAGTTTGCCTGACGGATTGACATCTCCGGACAACACGGAAGCTATAGCATGTCCAGACTCGGAACCGCAGTACCATGCCTGCACAATGGATGGGACATCTTCAGCAAAACGCAAATCCACGGCATTTCCGGAGACAAGAACCAGTACGACATTGCTGTTCACTTCGAGAATTCTACGTATGAGTTCCGGCTGTCCATAAGGAAGGTTATACGATTCTCTGTCATATCCTTCGCTGTCCTGCCTCCAGTTATGATTAAGACCTCCCACAAATATCACAAGATCACTTTCCCTAGCAAGTTTTACCGCTTCTACCGCCAACTGCATATTGTCATAAGCCGGAGAAGCGATCCTTCCGTCTATCATTGGAGTATAAGCACTATATCCCCTTGCAAAAGACACTTCCACTTCTTTTCCAAAAAGCGATTCGATACCCGCAAGCGGAGTAATTTCATATCTTGGTTTAAGAGCAGCAGCACCTCCATTACTGGCATGAGTTCTGACAGCATTTTCCCCTATTACAGCTATTTTCCTGCATTTTTTAGTATCTACCGGAAGAATATTATCGCGATTTTTCAACAATACTATCCCTTGCTCTGCGATATGGCGTGCCAAGTCAGTATGCTCTTTCGTATTAAAACTTCCCCAAGGGCGATTGCGGTTCATTGCCGTTCTTAGATTAAGTTTAAGAACACGTCTGACCTTATCGTCAAGTTTTTCCATAGGTACTTTGCCATTACGAACAAAATACAGGAGAGAATCAGCCATATAATACTCATTATATGGTTTTAATGTTCCCATTTCTATATCAAGTCCGTTCATTGCAGCCTCATACGCATTCTTTGTTCCGCTCCAGTCCGAGATGACTGCTCCGTCAAATTTCCACTCCCCTTTAAGAATATCATTGATGAGATAGTTATTGTGGCAGCAGTATTGTCCTCTGAATTTATTATATGCCCCCATTACAGACCATGCACCAGCCTCTGTTACAGCAGCTTTAAAGGCAGGAAGATAAATCTCTCGCAGTGCCCTTTCAGACACCTCTACATTAACGGTATCTCTCTGATACTCCTGATTATTAAGTGCAAAGTGCTTCACACATACAGCAATACCGTTATCTTGAATGGCTTTGATATACGGAACAGCAATTTTCGAAACTAAAAAAGGATCTTCACCCATATACTCGAAGTTTCTTCCGTTAAGAGGTGTCCTTGCGATATTTACTCCCGGAGCAAGCTGAACGTCTTTCTCCCGATAGTTCGCCTCTTCACTGAGAGCTTGACCGTATTGAGACGCAAGTTCCATATTCCAGCTGGATGCAAGAACCGTAAGAGCCGGAAATGCCGTACAGGAATCATTGGTAGTTTCCGCTTTTGTCCAACTGTTGTAAAGGACTTCGCTTCTTACACCGAACGGTCCGTCATTCATCCACAACTCAGGAATGCCGAGTCGTTGCACTCCGGGAGAACTGAATTTGGACTGAGCATGACATAATGCCACCTTTTCTTCCAGCGTAAGACGTGGAATAATATCTTCTACTCTCTCGTCTATCGTTTTGGATTCATCAAGATAAACGGGCAATTGTCTGCTAGTTCCTGTTTTGGATTCTGATGTACACGCGGATATCAAAATAAGGACAGACAATACAGTCATCGTAATTCTACTCATAACTAATTTAATTTTAAATTTCATTTACAATATTCAACCACCGGAAGCGTCGTCATTCTTATCCTTGTACATCCGGACGGTACCATTTCTATCTCTTCACATTCTGACGAAACCTGAATTTTCTCTTCAGGTAGCCCAGGGGTCGTATCACCCAAAAGTCGCCATTCAGGAATTTCAAATGCAGTTACTTTAAGCTTGACAGGTGTTGAATCTGGTGTCCACGGGAATCCTTTCTTCCCTGTGTTCACCACTGTTATTTCAGGGTTTTCAGGCAGACCGAAATTCCACTTAGAAGCAGGGGTCACGTTATATGCAGGAAAAGCTACAGATGTCTTGAACTGGTCCTTTATGATCTCAACATTCTCATCAATATCTACAGAATACAGCAATGGCCCCATATATACATTAATTCCGGCATCAGTTCTTTTCTCTGCCCTCGGCTTCATATCGATGTCCAACTCTACGACATCCCCATCCTTAAATCGTCTTTCTATCGTACTGAACCCTCCTGCATGATATTCTTTCGGCTGTTCTGCATTGACTGTCAACTTTGCATTCTCTACCCATGATGGAATCCTCATGGTAAACGGTATTCTGACAGGAGCACCATCGAGAGCAAACCTGAATGTTATTTTCCCGGAGAAAGGATAAGAAGTATCTTCCGTTATACATACTTTTGTGCCATTAATTTCTGTCCTATATTCCGACGGACCGTACAAAGCGGCAACTATCTCATGCTCGTCACCATTCATCCACATCCTTGAAATATAATTCGGAAACATCCTGTGGACATTGCCGGAACAACATTCAACATCAAAACCCGGTCTGTAAGCCTGACGTGACAAGCCCTCTTCACCATACGGAGCCATGGAACTTTTTTCAGTTGCCAATAACTGATTCGGAGATGAGAAGTACTGCAAAGCCTTGAAATCTTTATTAATAGCTCCCAAGGCTGCATTATACACAGCTGATTCCATCTTATCCGCCCACTTAACATCTCCGGTTGCCATCAGCATGTAACCGTAACTCCATATAAAGTCACTGATATCACAGGTCTCATGCAGCGCTTCCGCATGCTTAGGAAACAAGCTTTCATATGAAGCCGGTATCCCATCTGGAAGTTCGTTTTCCCGTTCCACGGAAGAATAGAAACCAAGCGCGGCATCGAGATATTCCTGCCTACCGGTATAAAGATACAGAATCAACGGCTGTTTGGAAACTTCAGCAGCCGTCACACCATGTACATCAATCGGCTTTGAAGAGACCATATCTCCATGGATGAACACTTCATTGTCTTTTGTTCCCCCGTTCATACTGAACAGATCCCAAATATGCCCGGCTTTCTGCAAGATTTCCTTGTCGCCCGTATATGAATACATTTTGCACATACTTTCTATGATACAAGTCTGCCTGTTGGTCAAAGTATCATTCAAGGCAGAAAAATGTTTTTTCAGCAGAACCGGAATCCTGTCGTCTTCGGTATAGTCGTAATATGCAAGCAACGTCCGTGCGAATACAGAAAATGCCCACTGGTTCTCACCAAGGGTTTCCGGACCTAGCATTCCGTTCGCCCGGGGATGGGATAAGACATATCCGACATTGTCGGAACCGAGCTGCATAAGTACGCTGTCTCTCAGGAATATTCCACACCTATACAGACCGTCAATCATATATCCCGACTGTTCATAAGGCCACCAACCTTTCGCTATCGGATTCCCTCCCTCCGGGATTATTCCATTCCACAGACATGTGTTATAAGGATAACCAGACTCCTTGCGATTAAGCCCGAGGCCGTCTCTCTGTCTCTGTAATATTTCTCTTAACCACGAAGACGGTCTTATATTTTCTATATTCGCTTCCTTATATACTCCATAATATTCAGGAGTGTCAGTCACATCAGCACATGAGCCAACCTCCAAGACAAGACCGACCGCAATAAACAATCTAATCAACTTCTTTTTCATGATTATCGGTTTTCAATATTTTATTTTTTCTCATCCATTCTACCAGTTCGACAGTCCAGTCATGTCCATAACCATCGACAGTAATTTCAAAAGCTCCGTGTCCCCCATCATCGACAGTCTTCCAATCCAATGGAACTCCGGCCTCCAAGAGTTTTTCCTTGACACTAAGTGCAAAACCGTAACCGCTGTCATTAGTCGCATGACGCATAAAAAAAGGAGGAGTCTCAGCATCAAATCTGAACGGCCATTTCTGTTTCCCGTAATACCAACTCGTTAATGGAATCACATAGTCAGGGCGCGAAAAGGCGTCTGGGCAATCGGCTGAAGCCAGCCTCAATACAATCAGCGCACCTGCCGACTGTCCTGCTACTCCGATTGCATTTTCATCTATATTCCACTCGGAGGCTTTCTCTCTGACTGTCCTTACGGCTTGTCTTGCATCTTCCAAAGCCACGTCAAGTCCACGTTTCACCCTGTATTTTACACCGATTACCGCTACTCCATATGGCCTCAACAGCTCTGCCGCCTCACGCGCATTTCTGATAAAGCCGGTATAGCTCAATCCTCCTCCCGGGAAAAAGATTACCACCGGAGACTTCTCTGACTGACGGGGAAGGAAAACTTCCAATTCCGGTTCGGAAATCCTGTCGATACGCGCTATTGAATTGATATATTCCGGCCCGGAATATTCATAATCGGGAATTTCACCCTGCCATACAGGCAGCCTTTCAATACCTCTATTTCCTTCTGCCATACCGGTCCACCATTGAGACACCGCATCTGCGATATATGATATACACCGCTTCCAGTCATAACTTTTCTGATTGGAACAAAAGCCCTCATAATCAGCAAAATCACAATTACAGGAAACAATTTGAGCCGTATCGGATGTCATCCATAATATGTCGGTATTTTGCCTAGCAGCCATCAAGCGGATTTTACAGAAAGTATTCTCATTAGTATTCAAATCTCTGCATTGTATGACAAATACTCTATATCTTCCTGTCTTTTCCGTAAATATGATCTCCGCGGCTTCCTTTATTCCCCTTACACAGCGGTATGTTACTTCCGGGCTGTCTGTCAAATCCAGTATTTTCAGCCCAGAAGCAATTTGGTTTTCAATATAGGTGGCACTTTCTTCAGGGAAATCCACTCCAAGAAACAGCACGGACGGAACATCCGGGAGTTTTCCGGCACTAGGCCACACCGGACAGAAAGTCATCGCAAACAAAATAACAAAGAAAAAAAGCTTCATCTCAAAATGGAATCAATAATTCGGAACACTCTATTTAATCTTCAATTTAAAACCCCAGACCAAATCGCAAGGAGGATTCTTTCTGACAGACTCCGGTATGATTATTTCTATTCCGTCTCCAGTTTTTTTCCATTTGAGGGGACGATTATGCCCCATCAGAAATACCGATTTGGCAGAAACCGGAACGAATGATCTGATTTTCACCACAGACGGCATATATTCATCCTTGGCATTCAAGTAAAAGGCATATACGTTGTTATCTTTTGAAGTAAACGCTATTCTGTCCTCTTTGTAAGGAGCAATTGCTTTCGTTCCATGGATACCCTCTGAGTTAACCTGCATCCAGTCACCGATTTCCTTAAGTCGCTGATATGCCTCCGGAGCAAGTTCTCCGTCAGGACCCGGTCCGACATTCAGTAGAAAGTTTCCTCCACGTGAAACTATCTGTACAAGGGTAGTCAGAATGTCATGCGTGGATTTGTAACTATCATCTGGTTTGTATGACCATTGAGTAGCCATAGTCATACAAGCCTCCCAAGGATAGTCCAAGGCACGATCCGGTATTTTCTGTTCCGGAGTCCTGTAATTTTCATAGATGGTATTCGTATGTCTTGCCACCATCATGATTCCAGGCTGATTGGTTCTTACCGTCTTTGCGAATCTTTCCCACTGCGGATGCCTGTCAGGAGAAGCATCGCACAAGTCGAACCACAGCATGCCGAGGTTACCGTACTTTCCTCCGGTCAGTTCATTCAACTGATTGTTGATAAAGTCATTTAAGCGCTGCCATTTTTCCGGGAACATTTCAGGAGGATAATTTATATTCCTGTCTTTGGGAGGGAAATAATCCCACCAATAGTCATTATTGTTCCAATCTGCTATGGAATAATAAGCACCTGCCATCATACCTTTGCCACGAAATGCATCGAAAATTCTCTTTGCAATGTCAGCATTCGCATCTGTGTGGAACGGACATTCGACATCGGTTATTTTATAGTCGCTGTACTGAGTATCGTACATATTGAATCCGTCATGATGCTTAGTTGTGAAGACCACATATTTCATTCCAGCATACTCCGCCGCTCCAGCCCATTTTTCAGGATTGAATTTTACAGGATTGAATGTCTTTTTCAAATCTTCATACTTCCGGACATAGTCAAAATAGTTCATTCCTTCCGGCCTCACCATACAGAATTTATATGCTTCCGGACAAATGGACCAGGACTCTACTATACCCCATTGGCTGTATGTTCCCCAATGGATAAACATACCGAATTTCATATCCTGCCACTTTTCTATATTTTCCCTTACAATGCTTTCCTCCGGATAGATATAAGGAGGTTTACTGTCAGTATTCTTTTTGTCCACCATCGGATCCTGTGCAAATACTGCAATTCCTCCGATAAACATGGCAAAAAGCGATGCTATTATTTTTTTCTTCATTTTCCTCATTTTATTTAGAATCAATACTTCTTGCTTCGTAAATCTGGCGGGCTATAGTCTCCCCGATAAGATTATATGCGTATTGGCTGTAATGGATGTCATCCGTCATCATATTCATCTGTGGAAAAAGCCAAGGATCCGCAGCTACAAGATGAACTCCATGCATTTTTTCAGACAGTCTGCGTTGTGCCGCACGAACCTGATGATAGCCCTCTTGCGGACGGTCGACATATTGTCCTGTGAGGACTATATAGAAAGGAAGGTCGGCATCATGAAGATGCTTTCTGAACCGGAGTATAAGATTGCGAAGCGCCGCCTCATAATCCTCACCGTCCATTTTCCCATCATTGATAGCATTTGCGTCACGTTCTCCTTGAAGCCAGATCACCCCACTGAATTTCAATCCTGTAACGGCAATCGCAGAATTACATTTAGCCATCGCTGCATCGAACAAAGGCAAGACACCCTTTTCCGCCCAAGTACCGTAGATTGTCTCTCCTGTAGTGGAGCATGCACTTCCTCCCCTCGCCGCAGATACCACTACAACCGAATCACCTGTCATTTTATTAAGGTTCCACGCGAACGAAGGACTGATGCTGCCGCTGTTCGCCTTGCCGAAATACTTGCCGTTCTCACCTACTGGGTCCTGCAGTATTTTCAACGAATCTCCGGATTGTACATAGTCGAAACACTCTTTGCTATAGTATTTCATCGAAGTTCTTCTATCACCCATTCCGGAAGCATTACTCTGTCCAGCTATGAGCCACATACTCTTTTGGGCAACTCCCGAAACGGACAGCCCCGCTAAAATCAACAATATAAAAAATCGTTCCATAAAATCGTTTATAGTGAAATTTCAATGACATTCATACCCCATGGAGCAAAATCAAGATTGATCTGCCCTTTCTTTCCCGCCGATCTAATAATTTTACCCTGAAGAGCCTTAGCAGAACGGAAACCTGTCTTATTCGCAACTAACTGCGACAAATCCAGAGTTACAGTGCATGACTGACTGTCATTAGACTGACACATTGCAATCAAGTATAACTTCGTGCCGTTCTCTGACAAAGCGGTAAGGAATTCAATCTCCGGATTATCGCAACCGACCATATCCGGTCTGAACAGAAGATCCGCTTTCTTACCGTAAATATTACCGGGTGCAAATCCATATGTGACATGTGGGCCAACCTTAGGAGTCATGTAGCCATATGGAAACGAAATATTACTGTCCGAACGCAAACCAGCCTCCGCAATCAGATAATCCACAATCCAGCCAATCTGCCAGTACGCATGCCACGGGAACATTGTGGAATATTTTTTCAACTCATTCATTCCGTGCCAGTAATAGACTGCGCATCCGCTTTTCTGATCGACAAAAGCATTTCTTCCGATTGACGCAGCTCTTGCCATAGTAAGGAAAACCGGTTCCTCCGTCCATTCATACATTTTCACAAACAAACCTGCATAACTTGATATCAAAATCGGTCCGTTTACTGCCGTACCTCGTATATGCTCCACACCAAGACCAGTCTGATTCAGCTCCCAATCTTTATATGCTTGCTCGCCGATGTATTTCGTTTCATCAGTCATTACCGGATTGGTGAATATAGACGTCGCGTAAATCATGGCGGCATCTATAGACGCCTGTTTATATGCCTTGTTACCCGTTATTTCATACAAGTCCATATAGGCACGAGATGTCTGTGCCGTACAGAAATCCCAGATATTGCGTCCATCACCGCATACTCCGAGATAATATCCTTTATCCACTCCGTTTTCCTGCTGCCAGTCTGCACCTTTGCAGGCTGCGTCAAGGTATTTCCTGTCTTTCAAGTGCTTATATGCTATGTACAATCCATACCAGGTTGGCCTGTAATCCTTAAGATCCGGGAAAGACGGTTTCATAGAAAATCTGTCATAGCCGACCTCAAAACTTCCATCATCTTTCTGCCATGCAAGCAATCTGTCACCTGCCATCCTCAACCTTTCAAGCAATTCCTTGTCATCAGGATTGAATAGAAGCATATTTCCGAAATCGACCATAGTATAATAGGTCGTATGCAAAGGTTCTATCCAATTGCCCCTTTCCGACTCCACACCGTCTATATCCGCATATTCTCCGAGAGCGGCACCGCAGAAATATCCCGGTTCTGTCTGCTGCTGAATCATTTTATAATTCCTCACATAGTGAAGACGGCTGCTCATTACGGAATCCTGCCCGTTTCGTGCAATCATAAACATGGTACCAGCGTCAGCAATCTTGGAGCCATTAGCACCTATTGTCTCACCTCTGCTCTGCCATGTTTTCCAGCTCGACTCTTTATCTTTACGCAGGAATTTCTGAAGCCGGCTCACGCGCTCGGACAAAGACACCTTGTTGGTAAGCAAATCCAAGGATGATGGTAAGGCGAAAACATCGTTCACTGCATGCTGGAATACATCGAACCAGCCCGAGTTCTTCAAGGTATAACGGAATCCAAATACCACTTCATCTCCGGCTTTGTGCTTAGCTCCCACCTGTCCGAGTACCGGATGATAAACCACGGGAGTAAGTTCATTATGCCTGTTCGCTAAACTCAATCCCAAGGAATTAGGACTCTTATCCGGAGCTTTGCCGGCTATCGGGTCGGTTTCCGTCCCCGGATCTGGAATAACAGCTAAGGTATAGCCATCCTTCGACGAATACAGCGGACACAGAGTCATCGTATTACGTTCTTGGGCAAGCATCGGAACACAAGGAATGCCCATGCTGTAAGTTTTTGCCATATTCAGATTATACTGGATTTCATTGCCATACCAATTACCCGGAATCATCGCCCATGATATATTGTTCTCTTCGAAGACGGTAATCGTAGGGGTGGCGATGGATACGGAACCGTTCGTCGACAGTCTGACCTTCATATCGACCTTTATATCAGACGGAAATAATGGATCTACCTTCCATATTGCTTCAACGTCTCCGAAACGGAGACTGTGAGAAAATTTCAGAGTACCATCGGGAAGCATTTCTGCTTTTGACGGATAGAACGTAAAATCCTTTCCCTCAAGATCCTGATCGACCAAATCCTTTGCCGGATTACGATCTATATACAAAACCGTGTAATATCCCTTGGGGGCAGGAATCTGCTTCCCGTCGATTTTAATACACGAGATATGCCAGCCATCCTCCTCCTGTTGCCATTCAAAATCAATACTGCCCGTATTAAGATTCAGTTTGGGCTGAGCGGACATCAAAACACTCACACAAGCAATGAGTAACGTAGAAAACAAATATTTCATAAATGTATTTTTCAGAAAATTATTTTTCAACTATTTCTATTTCTATATTTTGCACAGATTCTTCAGTTCCAAAAGCGGTAGCATTACGCGACACTACGGTCACCGTAAACTTACCCGGTTTGTAATATGTGTAATCATAGAACCCCGGAACAACCTCGCTGTACGACTTAATAAGCGTACCATAATCAGGAATCACTTGGCTCGGATCGACAGGAGAAGTAATTACCCAGCTTTCAAAATCCTCCTTACCGTCAGGCATGCCTGCACAAGTAAGCGATGTTCCAAGTGTCCACTGATAAGCGGGGAAAATAGCACCGGTCTGATCTTCCTGCAGTTTATTCGTAGTTGTACCACATTTTGCAAAAGAAGCATTTGTCCATATCGTATAAGGAAGAGCATCCGTTTCAACTGTATTATTAAGATTGAATGAAGAGATTGTATATCCTTCCTGTTTCTGTCCCTTTTTCGCAGTATAACGGAAAGCAAGATAGATATCCCGTCCGTTCCATTCTGACAAATCTATTGCTCCGGAATTAACATTAACACCTTTTTTAGTCCCCTCAACAGGCCATTTCGCTTTTTCAGAAATATCCAACCAAGTGGCACGTTTTATTCCCTCCATGGTGATGTCACCGTCAAAGTCAGTAGAAAGAAGAAGCTTGATTTCGGCATACTCCTCCAAGTTATCTCCATCTTTTTTACAATTGAAAGACAGGACTGGAGAACCATTCTCCCTTCCGCGATTTCTATAGATATAACGCGACCCTTTTATAGTTCCTCCCATCGTTCCGCCATTATAATTATCAACTCCGGTAAAAATCGTCACGAAATCAGCTTCTCCTGAGAAGTGGAAGCGAACATTCTCTCCAACTTCGTATACATTCTTTTCAAGCCTGGTCACAACAGTTGATTCGGTCACGCTGTCAACTTGACAGGACACAATGACTAAAGCGGTGACTAAAGCGGGAAACAGGTTTCTAATTATATTTCTTTTCATTGTCTCATACTTTTAATAATGTTAAATATACAATTACCAGCCTTCATTCTGTTTCAATTCAGGATTAAGCATTATTTCTCCGGAAGGGATCGGAAGGTAATAATGAACATCGGACACATTGTTGCCAGGAGTCATGATATAATCAAGTTGCGCTCCATTGACTCCTTTTGCATTCCTGCCATCATCCCTCGTAGCCTGAAGCACCTCCACAAGATTGTGCCAACGTTTGAGGTCTAAACGTCTCCAGCCTTCAAAGCATAGCTCCCTTGCTCTTTCATCCATAATAGTCTGAAGGAATGCCTCCTTTGAGTCTGTAGCTTCAGCAGGCAATTCATAAGACGGACTCTCATCCTTCATCACTGCGATTGCCGTAGCACCGCTACCCTTAGGACCTTTCCCGCCCTCGAGTGACCTGATCACCACCTTCGGAGTTTCACTGTAGGCATGTCCCCTGTCGAGCAATACTATTGACTCAATAGGTCTGGTGGCTTTAGTGTCCGGTTTCCCGTCAGAACCAAGAATCTCAGGCAACTTGGCAGTAGCAATTGTAAGAGGACCTTTAACGTCTCCGACACGATATGCCTTGGGAGATTTGTTCTCTTCCGTTGTGCATGTGACAGATGCAGTATTGTCGGTAACATCTACAATTTCCACACAAACTTCATCAATGGTATAATTTTCTCCCGGATTGGTAAGTTCAATATGATCAATAAACTTGCGACCGTCCATCTGTCCGTATGCCCTTTTTCTCACCGCGTTGACATAGCCTATAGCCTCAGGTGTCGAACCATTATTTATCTGACACAATGCTTCGGCTGCCATAAGCAATACATCGGAATAGCGTACTATACAGAGGTTGGTTCCTGTATTACTCTGATATGCAGGCCAAATCTTTGCATACTGACGGTTGAACTTGTTGACCTGACGATCATAAACCAATCTGTCATTATCAGGATCCTTATGCGAGCCGAAATAAGTAAGAACAAGACGATCGGCACCATCAAGCTTCGTAGGGGCATTGGTAAACGGAGCGATAGCCCAGTTACGTCTTTCATCATAAGAGCCTAACAATGCCTCAGTATCCTGCTCATAATATGAAAACATTCTTTTGGTGATCTTCATTGTATTATTAACCATAAAGGACACATTTGCTACAGCTTTGCTGCAATTGGTACCAAGCGAGGTCGACAATGAAGGAAAATATTCTTTCAGTCCGTCAGACGTACTTTTACAATACGCTTCTATCTCCCATAGATTTTCACGTATATCATACTTGTCCTGAATAAGCGGAATGAATGCTTCTGCAAAATTAGGAATCAAGCTGTGAGCAGGATCGTCGATGACCATCTTTGCCCATTTGTATGCATCTTTGTACCTTTCAGTGTTGTAGCAAGGGAATCCGGCATTGAAAAGGCAGACCCTTGCCAGCACTCCCCTGACAGCAGACTTATTGATTCTTCCTCCAAAGTTAAATTTGGTAATCGGAAAGACCTTACTCTCTGCCTCTTCCATCTCGCGAATTACAAAATCGTATATATCAGCCTCCTCTGCCTGCTTTGCAGAAGTACTATTAACATCCGAAGATGCCTCCGTTACAAGAGGAACCCTTCCATAATTTTGTACAAGATTGAAATAACAGAATGCCCTTATAAATTGCACTTCACCTTCCATGGCGAGCTTTGTTTCTGTTGTCATCTTGGCATCAGGAAGATAATGAAGGAACTGACAGCAACGCTGAATCGCCGCATAAAGATTCTTGTACATAGTAGCATTAGGAGCATATCCAGAAGTATAGCTATACACCTTAGGACCTGTTCCGGCTGCTGCATTATACATTTCATCCGTCACATTCCAGATGACGAACTGAGAGTTCATGCTTCCATCAAAAAGTCCTCCTCCCGGTACGCTAAGAGCGTCATAACAACCCACTAAAACCTTTGCGCATGCCGCACTATCTTTGAAAAATGTATTCGGAGTGTCCGAATCTATCGGATGCAAATCCAAATTAGACAAACAGCCTGTAAGAGGAAAAAATGCAATTCCGAACAATATACTTTTAATAACCTTATTCATATCCATATAAATTATTATATCACATTAAAACGAAATTTGTGCACCAAATATGAATGTACGTGGTACAGGGTATGCCGAATAGTCATAACCTGGAGTTCTTGCATTCGACATCGTGCTGACGGTAGGGTCCTGTCCCGAATATCCCGTCACCGTAAACAAATTCTGGGCAGAGAAATAAATCCTCATGTTGCTAACAAAAAACCTCTGGCTCACCTGAACAGGCAGAGTATATCCTATATTCAAATTTTTCAGTCTCAAATATGAGCCGTCCTCTACATAACGGTCACTGCCCCAAGCCGTATTGTTTGCAGATCTTGCACGCGGAAGTTTTCCGTTAGGATTGTCCACGGTCCATCTGTCGGCATACGAAGCAAACTGATTGGAACTCAATGATCTGCCTTCTTCTAAATAATAACGGTTCATATTAAGGATATCATTGCCGTAGCTGAATGTAAAGAACAATGACATATCAAAATTATAGAATCTGAAAGTATTTGTTATACCGCCCGTAAAATCAGGATTCGGATTACCTATAATCGTCAAGTCTTCTTGAGTAATCTGAAGATCGCCATTCAAATCCTTGAATTTCTGATATCCGGGAAAGACTCCCTTTCTGTTTGCATGAGTTGACTGTGAAACTACATCATCTCTCAATATCCAGCTGCCATCGCTTCCCTTACGGAAATCTTCATATTGATAAAGACCGTCTGTAAGGGCTCCGTACATCATACCGATAGGCTGGCCCACCTTCGCAATATACAATGCAGCCCCATTCGGAATCTTCAGATTATCAGCAGGAAGCACACTCTGGTTGTTGGCAAGTGCAAGCACTTTGTTCCTGTTGAATGAAATATTGAAATCGGTAGTCCAGTTAAAATGTCTTCTCTTCATATTAACAGTGTTTAGAGACAGTTCGAAACCTTTGTTCTCCACCCGGCCTATATTCCTATATGCTGAACCATAGCCGATATGGGCAGGCAATGTGGCATTGATCAGAAGATCTTTAGTATCTTTCTTATAATACTCGGCGGTCAAGTATATTCTATTGTCGAAGAAGCCCAAATCCATTCTAGCATTAAAGGTATATGTAGTCTCCCATTTCAATTTAGAATTACCTATCGATGAGACAATCGCTCCCGTTGTAGGATATTCATCATTGAATGAATAGTCATAATATGTCCCTCCGGAAGAAAATCCCATCTGCGGAAGATAAGCGTATTCTCCGATACCATTATTGCCGGTAGACCCATAGCTCAAGTTAAGCGATCCTTCGCTAAACCATGATCCGATATTGTTCTTGACAAAATTCTCATCTGAGAATCTCCACCGAACGGCTCCTGAATAGAACTTGCCCCACCTATTGTCACGTGCAAATTTTGAAGAACCGTCCGCACGCATCGTAAACGTCAGATAGTATTTTCTGTCATAGTTGTAATTCGACCTAAAAATGAAAGATTGTATTGCCCATTCTGTCAACTTCTTGGACATGATTTTCTGAGACAGCCCTTCATCAAGTGCCTCTATTCCTCTCCATTCTGATGTAATAGGAATCTGTGTAGCTTTTGCTTCGAAGATATCCGAAACATTTTTCTGCTGAGTACAACCGACAGTTACGGCAAGGTCATGAATATTATCGAACTTTTTGTTGAAGTTCAAAGTGTTCTCATTCAAGACATTGTTAGTTCTTGTTACTCTTCTCGAACCGTTAATTCCGTCATTTCTTCCTGGAAGTGTACTTCCGGCTTCTGTCTTGGAATTATTGAATATATCAGTCTGGGATTCAGTACTCGTATAAGAAATCGAAGTAGTAAATTTCAGACATTTGAGAATATTCCAATTGAACATGGCACTGGTTCTCAACTGTCTTGTGATATATTTCTGATCAGTATTTTGCGTCTGGAGCAATGGGTTGAACATCGGCACTCCACTTTCCGGCCTTTCAGGATCTTCAAGTTCATGGGTCAAGTCCACACCGTTTGTGGAAATAGGTCTGTATGACCACACTTTATACATATAAGCAGAAGATCCCTGTCCATAGTTAACTTGCATACCAGTTCTTTCCTTCTCCGCATAATTCGCTCTCATGACAAGCTGCATACGATTGCCTATCTTCTGGGTGATGTTCATGCTGCCAACATAGTTCTTCATACCGGTATTGAGAATGATACCCTTCTGATTGGCATAATTGAATGAAGCCATATATGTGGTCTTCTCAGTACCGCCAGATGCGCTTACGCTGTATTCGTGCATCTGTCCTAGCTGACTGATCTCATCTTGCCAGTCAATAGGTCTCACATTCTTATAGTCATCGAGTGTCCATGGAGTTCCATCCGGATGAGGATCCCTACCATCGAGATACATAGAGCCATAAGCCGCATCAAGTTCATTCTGAAGTCTGACAAATTCATAAGGTGACATCATTTCATACCTATTATAGTCTTTCGACAAGCTATAACGGTACTCGAAATTAATTTTCGGAGCGCCCTTTGAACCGGAATCGGTAGTAATAACAATCACACCATTAGCACCGCGTGCACCATATATGGCTGTCGCCGATGCATCTTTAAGTATCTCGATACTTTTAATATTCTGAGTAGGAATTGACGAGTTATCGGGAGACTCTAGTGGAATACCGTCTACCACATAAAGAGGAGCATTGCTCTGGGTTACAGAATTGCTACCCCTAATCAGAATGTCCGGAAGACCTCCAGGCTGTCCATCCCCGACATTGACCTGTACACCGGCGACCTTGCCGGCAATAGCATTTTCAAACGTCACTGCCTGAAGCGCCTTCATATCCTCAACGTTGACAGAAACAACGGAACCGGTAAGATCCTTTCTTGCTACCGGACCTCCGTATGGAACCACCACCACTTCCTCGAGCATTTTCGCATCAGGTTCAAGAGAGATTCTCAATTTCTCTCCCCCTTTTGTAACCCGCACCTGATAATCTTTGTAACCAATGAAAGAGACAGTGACAGTCTGTCCGACAGGTACTCCTGTAAAAATGAAATTTCCATCTACATTTGTGGATACACCTTTGGTACTGCCTTTGATATAGACGTTAGCTCCTATGACAGGAGTTTCGGTTTCATCAACGACAGTTCCTTCAACGGTAACCATCTTAGTTTTTTCCTGTGATCGGACTGGCATGATGCCTGCAAATGAAACCAGCAGGCACATCAGAAAAAAAACAATTTGTTTTCCTGATCTTGATTGAATACGATTTAATGTTAACATACTTTGGCATTATAAAAATGATTAGAATTAATATATTGAGAAATGTTTCGATCTGGGCTATTATAATAGCTTTTAACGCAAGCAAATTTATATAAGTACAATCAATTTTAATAGCATAATGCCTCAAAAATCAACGGAAACGTTCCCGGGAACGTTTGGATTTTGCAGAATGTCTAAAAAGTTGTAAGTTTGCAGACAAACCTACAATCATTCATGTTATGGAAAAGCCAATTACAATAAAAGACATAGCAAAAAAACTCGGGTTATCCACCTCCACAGTTTCCAGAGCTTTATCGGACAGTTGGGAAATAAAGAAAGAAACCAAGGAGCTGGTTATCAAGACTGCTGCAGAACTGAACTATCATCCGAACACGCAGGCAAAAGGGTTGGTCACAAAGAAAAGTTATACTATCGGAATCGTTGTGCCTGAATTGGTCACATCTTTTTTTCCTATGATTATATCCGGAATACAAAAAATACTAATGCACGAGGGCTATCAGATCCTCATTACTCAATCCAACGAATCCGCTGAAACAGAGCGTACCAATCTGAGTCTTTTAGAACAACACATGGTAGACGGTATAATAATATCCACGACATCTGACAGTTTCGTCAACTCTGATATGTATCAAAGCCTACAGGATAATGGGATTCCACTTGTGTTTTTCAACAGGGTGCCTTCCAACATTGATACTACAAAAATTATTATTGACGATAAGAAAATGGCCTATTCGGCAGTGGCTCATCTTATAGGTGAGGGATACCGGAAAATATTTCATTTTGCGGGTCCAGAAAAATTGGATATAACGAAAGATCGTATGAACGGATATATAGAGGCCATGCAGGATGCCAATCTCCCTATTTCAGACTCTACCATCATTCATTCCGGTATTTTTATTCGTGATGGAGAACAGACTATGGAAGATATACTGTCCGGAAACGGTGAAAAACCGGATGCTATATTTGCATTTAACGATCCTGTTGCTATCGGAGCGATGAAAGCCTTGAAACGGCACGGATTGAGGATACCGTATGATGTCGCTTTTGTCGGCTTTTCAGAATCGGATATGGCCACTGTCGTCGAACCTTATTTGACGTCTATAGAACAGCCGCGTGTCGAAATCGGAGAGATTGCAGCAAGCTGCATGCTGGACAAGATTCGTACAAATAGATTGCTCAATAAAAAAATTGTACTGGATGCCAAATTGAATATCAGGGAATCATCGCATAAAAAACACAATTATGATAAAGACACTATTCTAACATAGGAGGGGTAGTGATTGACCTTGATCTGTAAGTAAGCCCTCGTAATGTTCACTTCTTCCTCCTTTACTTGGTTGAACGTGAGGAACACAGGCAAAGTGAATTCCAGAAATTCGGTATACCACTCATCACCAAGATCAAAAACAATATGAGAAACTCCCTGATAAGTATACCCGCCATTGATGTCAACCTTATCAATGACGGGCAACTTGAAATCTTTTAGAACTGACGTTAGTATATGATCAATCAGCGGAAGAATTTAATGCTTTCAATAGCTCACCTTTCACCGTATCCGTTCCCGGAAAACCTACTGACCGGTACGTTTGTTTCCCTGCACGGTCGAGCACCAGATAAGTAGGTACGCCACGGACTTCGAATTTATCACAAATAGCTGCCCACTGAGCATTGGTCAACCGGTAATGCTCACCATGAATATCGGGTATCATATTGTTCCATGTTGTCCCCGGAGAATTTTCACCGGCAATAAAGACATACACGATATCTTTATCTATCAGCTCCTCCTTCATGGGTTTCATCATCTTCATAGCCATCTTACAAGGTCCGCACCAGGTGGCCCAGAAATCAACAAGCACTACTTTACCCTTGAACGGCTCGACAATGGCTTCAAAAAGGGCATCGTCCTTCACATCTTCGGGCAGAGTACGAACCATAAAACTGCGCTTCTTCTTATTTTCTTCTATCTTCTGAAGCAGCTCCGTATTCATTGCAGTCAATTGGTTCAGGAAATAGGGATTCTCAATCGTGCGTAATGTAGCAAAATCGTCTTCAGACAAAGGCATAAAATCTTCCAGTTTTGAAGCACATTGCATTGCTGTCTGCACATCATGATAGATACCTTTACCTCCTATTAGCTCTCCAACCGCCTTCTGATTAGCTTCCAAAGCCACTTTGCCACACTCCTGAAAGAGGTTGTCATACTTATCTCTCAGCACCCTCATTATAGAAGCATCCTGCGACGAAGGATTATCACGGTACTTCTTCATTGCTTCCTTATCCTCTGGACTTACCTTGGATGAGTCAAGCAGGTAATCAAAGATACCGACGGTCTTAACAGACGGCAAATGGATATATGCGGTATTCCTTACCATACCGGAATAATTGAAGCAATACACAGACTTGGGTGAATTAATGTAATCCAGTTTACTTAAAAAGTCAAAATAGCCATCTGACGGTTCTTTTGAGAGGTACTCCTTACCGGCATCACGCAACGACAGTCCTTTTTGCTGAGCATAAGCCTGCAATAGCTGATAATCATATCCACATAACAGTCCATACAATGCATCTTTATTCAGCACCGTCAACAATTCCGCATAAGCTGCACTTATTTTCTTATTGGCACGGATCACATTGTCCGCTTCTTCATATTTCCGCATGCAATATGCTTTATACTGATCCGGAGTCATGTCATATAAGTCTTTCAACTCAACAGAACAAAGAGGAATTTCCAGTCCGGAATTCATTTCCGTATTCAATCCTGCATTCAGTCCTTCAAAATAAACCTTCTTCCCTTCAGCCTTCGTGTCTTTCTGTAAACGACTGGAAGCACGCGTCATTTCACGAAGATTTACGGTAACCTTGGTTTCTCCACCCGGAGACAACAAAAAAGAAACAACAGATCCACCCACACTTAAATAGGCGACAGAAGGGTGTGAAACTGATATTTCCGTATGGAAATTTCCCACTTCATCCAACTCTAACTCTGTATTCTTTTGTCCATAGGCAGATAAGAAATCAGCAGAATGTAATTCAGCTTTTATCCGGAATGAAGGCTTATAATCCAAAATACGACCACTAATGATAGCTGTTCCCTCTTTGATTTCAGGAGTCGGCAAAGCTACAGCAGTCATTTTTCCTGCCTTCTCTAGACCTTTAGGCAATTGGAGTTTAGGCAACTTTCCAGTCAGGCTGATACCGAAAAGATTAAAATCTCTCTCACCTTCCCCTTCCACAAAATCGAATGATTTTACAGATGGTGGCAAAGGTGGAAATATCAAAGAGAAAGTGGCCTCTCCGGATTCTGGCATCCAAAATTCCTGTCCCAACTCAATACCTACTCCCTGCCGCACCTGATAACGTTCACCATTATCTGCCACCAGACAAGTAGCAGGGGCAATACGTATCCAGTACTTTGGAGTAAATTTTGCATCCACATCAATCACTGTAGCTGTATCCGATAAATGAACGGCAGCTATCTCAATGGTTTCCGTTGCCTTTGCTATAAACGGAGGGCGATTAATCGTCTTCTGTGCATTCAATGCACTCCAAGACAAAAGACACAATAAGAATAGTAGTTTTTTCATTAGACTCATTCTTAAATTGATACTATCGCAAAGCTTCCACTTCTTCCGGAGTCAATGGTATCTTCTTGCCTAAGCGGCGGGCACCGGTTTCTGTAATAAGATAATCTTCTTCATTGCGAATACCACCGAAGTCACGATATTCTTCCAATTTGTCATAATTGATAAAGTCAGTGAATTTCTTACCTTCTTTCCACATGTCAATCAATTCGGGAATGAAGTAGATACCCGGTTCAACGGTATGTACAAAGCCCGGTTCCAAAGGAATGGCAAGACGTTGAGACTTACGTCCGAACTGTGTGCTCTTGGGTTGACCGTTATAGCCTACCCACACTTCGCCCAGATTTTCCATATCATGCACATCCAGTCCCATCATGTGTCCCAGACCGTGGGGATAGAACAATGCATGAGCACCTTCGCGCACTGCATCATCCGCATTTCCTTTCATCAGACCCAGTCCTTTCAAACCTTCTACCATTACGCGGGCAGATAAGTCGTACACTTCCATATAAGGAATACCCGGACAGAGAGCCTTTACAGATTCCAGATGCATAGCATTCTGAATTTCGTAAACGGCACGTTGCTTCGAAGTAAACGTTTTATCGGCAGGTACAGTAGACGACATATCACCACAATAGCCCGATGGAAGTTCCGCACCGGCATCGATCAGAAACAAGTCACCCGATTTAATTTTATTACCATGATAATGATTATGCAAAGTCTGTCCGTTGATTGTGGCAATTGTAGGGAAAGAAAGTTCACAATTATTCATTTCGGCTACACGGTTCATCTCTGCCACAACTTCATATTCGTACATACCCGGACGAATCACTTCCATCGCCTTGATATGCATGTCGGCAGTCACATCACATGCTTTTTCTATTTCTGCAATTTCTTCGGCAGATTTATAATTACGCTGTGCCACCACCGCACGGATAAACGGCACGGAACCTTCCTGACGTGCAGGCGGAATACCCAGCCAATCCATGAGTTTCAGCTTATGTTCGGGACGGTAAGGCGGGAGATAATGCACTGTCTGACCTTTTTGTACAGCTTTGTGCAGATAGCTGATAATCGCGGCGGAAGGAAGCGTCTCCCGAATGCCTACCCGTTCACTCTTCTCTTTCAGAGTCGGCTGCGTACCCATCCATACAATATGATCGATAGTCAGTTCGTCTCCGAAAATGATTTCTTTGTCCTCATCGATGTCAATGATAGCGGAAAGTCCGGCAAACGACAAGCCGAAATAGTAGAGGAAAGTAGAATCCTGACGATAACGAAAAGCATTATCTTCATAATTCAGTCCTTGTTCGTCATTTCCCAAGAATAGTAACACTCCGGAGCCAATATTTTTTTTCAGCAGGGCTCTGCGCTGCACATAAGTTTCTTTATCAAACATAACGTTGCAATTTTTTAAGTTGATACGCACAAAGATAATGCAAACCGAAAGCAGCACAAAATAAGCTTGCCTATTTTTATTGCTGATGTACAGCTTATCTTCACTTTTAGCAAAGATAATGTAAATTAGGCGCCAATCTTTCATGCTTGCATGAAAAACTTATGCTGAGAACATTTCGCGTTCCCGAACTATTCACTATTTTTGCAAAAAGTGTGAAGATAAGTTGCGCCTCGGCATAAAAAATGAACGAGTTCATTTTATTCTGTCTCGTTTGCATTATCTTTGCGGCGAGTAAAAGAAAAGAATAAGTATGGCACAAGGTTCCAGACAAGTACAAACTCAAGCGCAGCAACAGGTACAGACACTGTCGCCCCAGCAGATTCTGGTAGTGAAGCTATTGGAATTGCCCGCTGTAGAACTGGAAGACCGTATACATGCGGAACTTCTGGAAAATCCGGCTCTGGAAGAAGGAAAGGAAGATACGGCAAGTGACGACTTTTCTGAAAATTCCGATACGGAAGGTTCCGCAGAAGACAGCGGAGCCAATGAATATGATTCATTAAGCGACTATTTGAGCGAAGACGATATCCCCGACTACAAATTGCAGGAAAACAACCGTAGCAAAGGTGAACAGGCCGAAGAAATACCTTTCTCCGACGCCACTTCTTTTTACGAAACCCTGAAGGAGCAACTAAGCGAACGTGACCTGACCGAGCATCAGCGTGAACTGGCGGAATATCTGATCGGATCATTAGATGACGACGGCCTGTTACGTAAGTCTCTGGATAGCATCTGTGATGAACTCGCCATCTACGCCGGCATCGAATGCACCCAGGAAGAATTGGAAGAGGCACTGAAGATCATCCAGGACTTTGATCCCGCCGGACTCGGTGCACGCAACCTGCAAGAATGCCTGCTCATTCAGATTCATCGCAAGATAGAGCAACAGCACTTCACCCCGAGCCCTCTACTTTATATAGAAGAAGCGATCATCTCCGAATGTTACGAAGAATTTACCCGTAAGCATTGGGACAAGATACAGCAGAAGCTCGGACTGGAAGAAGATGCTTTTGAACAGGCTATCAAAGAGATCTGCAAACTCAATCCGCGTCCGGGTGCCTCTCTGGGTGAAGCCATCGGCCGGAACATGCAACAGATCATCCCCGACTTCATTGTAGATACATACGATGACGGTACCATCAATCTGGCTCTGAACAACCGGAACGTTCCGGAACTGCGTATGAGCCGTGATTTCACCGAGATGGTGGAAGAGCATACCAAAAACAGGGCTAACCAGTCGAAAGAGTCGAAAGAAGCCATGATGTTCCTGAAGCAGAAGATGGATGCAGCACAAGGCTTTATTGATGCCGTGAAGCAACGCCAGAATACATTAATGACTACCATGCAAGCCATTATCGACCTGCAACGCCCGTTCTTCCTCGAAGGAGACGAATCATTGTTGCGCCCTATGATATTGAAGGATGTTGCCGAACGTACCGGATTAGACATTTCAACCATCTCCCGCGTCAGCAACAGCAAATATGTACAAACCAACTATGGCATCTATTCACTGAAATTCTTCTTCAGTGATGGATACGTCACCGAAGACGGTGAGGAAATGTCTGTACGTGAGATTCGTAAGATATTGAAAGAATGCATTGACAATGAAGATAAAAAGAAACCTTATACAGATGATGAACTGACGGATATACTGAAAGAAAAAGGATATCCTATAGCACGCCGCACGGTAGCCAAGTACAGGCAACAGTTGAACATACCGGTAGCAAGACTGAGGAAGTAATTATTAATTTGAGAACTCTATTCATGGAAGAACAACATATTGTAGCAGACAGGACCTTAATCCGGACAGCCCGGGTGATATCGGCTATATTCACGCCGTTTTCCATTCCATTCCTGGCGTTTCTGATTCTGTTCCTTTTCTCGTACCTGCGCATCATGCCTATACAGTATAAGCTGATTGTGCTTGGAGTAGTGTACTGCTTCACTATTCTTATGCCTACGCTCATCATCTTCCTGTTCCGTAAAATCAATGGTTTCAGTCCCGAAGACTTGGGTGAACGTAAGCGGCGCTTTATGCCATTCTTGCTTACTATTACTTCATACGTATTCTGCCTGGTGATGATGCACCGCCTGAATATCCCTTGGTACATGACGGGGATTATTCTTGCTGCATTGATCATGATGGTTATCTGCATTGTTGTCAATCTGAAATGGAAGTTAAGCGAGCACATGGCAGGTGTAGGGGCTATTGTAGGAGGGCTGGTATCTTTCAGTGCCTTGTTCGGATACAATCCGGTATGGTGGCTATGCCTGTTCATCCTGATTGCAGGTGTCCTGGGCACAGCACGTATTATTTTACAGCATCATACATTGGGAGAGGTACTGGTAGGTTTTGCCGTAGGATTAATTTGCTCTTTATTAGTGCTTCATCCATTGAGTAATATCCTGTTCCGTATTTTCCTCTTTTAAGAGAAGTAAAAAGGGCTCAGATTGTAATTTATAATTAGTAATTTGTAATTATATAAGTATTAACCTTTAAAAATAATGATCATGAATTTCCCAGAAAATGTAAAGTACACCAAAGAACACGAGTGGATACGCCTTGAAGGCGATGTAGCTTATGTAGGTATCACCGATTACGCCCAGGCACAATTGGGCGATATCGTATTCGTAGATATCCAGGCAGAGGGTGAAACATTGGCAGCCGACGAAGTATTCGGGACCATTGAAGTAGTGAAAACCATTTCTGATCTTTTCTTGCCCGTAGGCGGAGAAATCCTGGAGCAAAACGAGGCTCTTGCTGACCAACCAGAACTGGTTAACAAAGATCCGTACGGTGAAGGCTGGCTCATCAAAATGAAACCGGATGCTGATGCAGATTTCGATTCATTACTGGATGCTGCTGCCTACAAAGCGTTGATTAACGATTAACTATTAGTGGTTAGTGATTAGCATTGATATTGAGAAGTTTGCTAATCACTAATCACTAAACACTAATAACTAAATAATTATGTCTCCATTAGTAAGCATCATCATGGGCAGCACCTCCGACCTTCCTGTTATGGAAAAGGCCGCTCAACTGCTGAATGATTTACATGTACCGTTCGAAATGAACGCTCTTTCTGCACACCGCACTCCGGAAGCTGTAGAGGATTTTGCAAAGAACGCCCGCGGACGCGGCGTTAAAGTGATAATCGCAGCCGCTGGCATGGCCGCCGCTCTGCCCGGAGTCATCGCTGCCAACACTACACTGCCTGTCATCGGAGTTCCCGTTAAAGGTTCTGTGCTGGATGGCGTAGATGCTCTCTACTCTATCATTCAGATGCCTCCCGGAATCCCTGTAGCCACAGTTGCCATCAATGGCGCCATGAACGCTGCCATTCTTGCTATACAAATGCTAGCTTTAAGCGATGCCGATCTCGCTGAAACTTTTGCAGCCTACAAAGAAGGGCTGAAAAAGAAAATCGTAAAGGCGAACGAGGAACTGAAAGAAGTAAAGTACGAGTATAAAACGAATTAAAAAGGAGTAATTAGTGGATTTATTCAACTATTCCCGTCGGGAAACATCAGAAGTAAATATTGGAGCCACCCCTATGGGCGGCTCCAATCCTATACGCATACAGAGTATGACAAACACCGCCACACAGGATACAGAAGCCAGCGTGGCACAGGCTAAACGTATTGTAGATGCCGGAGGTGAATATGTACGTCTGACAGCACAAGGCATTAAAGAAGCGGAAAACCTGATGAACATCAATGCCGGTTTGCGCCGAGACGGATATATGGTTCCACTGGTTGCCGACATCCACTTCAACCCAAAGGTAGCAGATGTAGCAGCACAGTATGTCGAGAAAGTACGTATCAATCCGGGAAACTATGTAGATGCCGCACGTACCTTCAAGCATCTGGAATATACAGACGAAGAGTATGCACAAGAGTTGCAGAAGATACATGACCGATTCGTTCCTTTCCTGAATATCTGCAAGGAGAATTATACAGCTATCCGCATCGGTGTAAATCATGGCTCACTGTCCGACCGCATTATGTCTCGCTACGGCGATACACCGGAAGGTATGGTGGAATCATGCATGGAGTTCCTGCGCATCTGTGTAAAAGAAGACTTTACAGATGTTGTTATCTCCATCAAAGCCTCCAATACAGTAGTAATGGTAAAAACGGTTCGCTTGTTAGCTGCTGTAATGGAAAAGGAAGGAATGCAATTCCCGCTGCACCTTGGCGTTACAGAGGCCGGGGATGGCGAGGACGGGCGTATCAAATCTGCATTGGGCATCGGTGCATTGCTAGCTGACGGTCTGGGTGATACCATCCGTGTTTCTCTGAGCGAAGCTCCGGAAGCAGAAATACCTGTAGCACGAAAGTTGGTGGATTATATCATGCAGCACCAGGATCATCCTTACATACCCGGAGTGGAAGCAGAAGGTTTCAATTATCTTTCTCCGGTACGGCGTGAGACAACTGCCGTACGCAACATAGGCGGGAATCACCTGCCTGTAGTCATTGCCGAACGCATGGACGGAAAGTTTGATACGAACCCGCAATTCATTCCGGATTATATCTACGCCGGACGTGCCTTACCGGAAATTCGTGAAGAAGGAGTGGAATACATCCTGGATGCGGATATATGGGAAGAAGAGCCCGGAACCTATCCGGCTTTCAATTACCAGCAAATGCCACTTATGGGCAATTGCCAAGCCGATTTGAAATTCATGTTTATGCCTTATATGGCACAAACAGAAGAAGTGATTGCTTGTCTGAAATATCATCCGGAAGTAGTCATTATATCACAGAGTAACCATCCTAACCGACTTGGGGAACATCGTGCCTTAGTTCACCAATTGATGCAGGAAGGATTGAAAAATCCGGTTGTATTCTTCCAGCACTACGCTGAAAATGAAGCAGAGGACTTGCAGATAAAATCTGCTGCTGACATGGGAGCACTTATCTTCGACGGCCTTTGCGATGGTATTTTCCTATTCAACCAGGGAAATCTCACTCATGCCGTAGTAGATGCCACAGCCTTTGGTATTCTGCAAGCAGGACGTATACGCACCAGCAAAACGGAATATATCTCCTGTCCCGGATGCGGACGCACCCTGTTCGACCTTCAAAGCACCATAGCACGTGTAAAAGCCGCTACTTCACACCTGAAAGGATTGAAAATAGGTATTATGGGCTGCATTGTCAATGGTCCCGGAGAAATGGCTGATGCTGACTATGGCTACGTAGGTGCCGGACGTGGGAAAATCAGTCTGTATAAGAAGAAAGAATGCATTGAAAAGAATATTCCCGAAGAAGAAGCTGTAGAAAAGCTGATTGAGCTGATTAAAGCTAACGGGGATTATGAAGAAAAATAGTTTAAAGAAAAATGGCAAGCAGGATAAATCTACTTGCCATTTTTCTTTAAACTATTTCTTCTGACTGAACAGCCAACTCATAAAGTCGGGATAACTGAAAGCCGGATTCCAGCTACCATGATTACATCCCGGAAACTCAATGTATTCCACATCAGCACCTTCCTTCTTCAAAGTCCTGTATGCCGCACGCGAACCTTCAGGTGTAACCACATTGTCAGCATCACCGTGGAAAATACGAAACTTTACAGACTTGGCAGCTTTCAGGCGCGCCACATTTACTGTACCGCAAATAGGCACAGCAGCAGCAAATATCTCCGGGAAACGGACAGCCATGTCAAAGGTTCCCATTCCTCCCATAGAAAGTCCAATGATATAAATACGCGATTTATCAACCTGAGGCATTGCCAGATAAGTATCCAGCAAATCCTTCACTGTCTGAAAAATCGGAGTTATCGGTTCGTTCAACGGCATCTCATTCGGCAAAAATGATTCAGGACGTGCCGAGTATGCCCAATAGCCCGTTTCGGGACACTGTGGTGCGAGCACGAATGCCGGGTATTTCTCCCGGTTCACCGGATTCAAAAACATCTGTCCACCATGGGTCAATTGCCTCTCATTATCATTACCACGCTCCCCTGCACCATGCAGAAAGAGCACCAAAGGATACTTCTCACTCTTTTTCATGTTCTCCGGTTGCAGCAAGCGATACTGCAAGGTATCTCCCCGGGAGGAGATAAAGGTTTCTTTCTGGTAGGTTTCCTGAGCAGACAAAGGTAACAGGAAGAAAAGAACACAAATTGCACTGATTAATCGTTTCATAGCATTGTTATTTTACATGTTTCACTTCTGAACGTAAAGATACACCATTCTCATTAAATGCTTCCACACAGAAGTAATAATCCTGATCGATGGTAAGAGATTTCATAAGTAATTCATTATTTCCATATACCATCCAAGAGCTATAAAGTTTATCGGGAGCAATACCCCATAACACATTATATCCCTGTGCACCTTTGACCGGTTCCCAACTGATAGTAATATCACGACGGTCCGCATGGCGATCAAGGGTTAATTTCTTCGGCTGTTGCGGTGTTTTCCCCATGCCCAATCCAAATACCCGAAGTTCAGCAATTGCCAAGTTCGGGGTCGGTACATCTATGTTCTTATAGCGGATATAACGCGCAGATTGGGATTGTCCGAGTTCAACATAATCATTCGGGGTATCTTTATAACTTTCTTTGCGGTCAACCAATATTTCCCAATTCTGTCCATCCAATGAACCCTCAATCACATAGCGGTGGCGAAGCCCTTCATAACGACCATACATATCACTTTGGTAATCATGATAGTTGATCTGAATAGCAGATACAGCAGCCGGTTTTTCCAGATCGATCATTACCCATTGGCGTTCATCGTTAGCCTCAGCCAACCAGAATGTCTTAGTCAGTTCATCAGTCAATGCAGAAGGTTGAAACTCTCCTTTCACAGTAGAAGCGGTAACCGGCTTGCCGTAAGAGAGCAACATCCACCCTCTGAACTGTCCTGCCTTACCCGGCACGGCAGGAGCATAACGGGGATAATCTCCAAAACGGGTATCCACATACATAACACCATCTTTATCGAATCCAGCAGGAAACATGCAGAGACGACGTTCCCAGTTCACGTTGATGGAAAGAGACATCGAAGCAAAATGCCAATACTGTCCACCGGGACCAAGCACAGTGCTTCCATGCCCGGCACCATTCATATAACCACCCGGTTTATAAGATACCGGATTATGTTTCTGGTAGGTATAAGGTCCCATCGGATGATCTGCTACGTATACTCCGTCCGCATAAACATTGAATTCCGTACCCGGCGCACCGTATTGCATATAGTATTTACCATTATGTTTTGTCAACCAGGGGCCTTCGATGTAACCGCCCAATACTGTATCCGTATGATTCTCACCAAAACGCTCCCAACCATGTTTAGGCATATCCAGATTGAAAAGTTCTTTCGTCTCCCCTTTCTTTGTGAAACGGTGATTTTTATCTAATTCCATACCCCGGATAGGGTAAACATTGGAAGATCCCCAGAACATATAAGCTTTCCCATCGTCATCAATAAACAAATCAGGATCTTGCAGATTATGCAGAATGGCAGGCGTAGCTTCCCAATCACCGGAAGCAGGGTCATCGGTATAAAGGATGCTCATAGAACCTGAAGGATCGCCTGCAACATAAAGCACAGAGTCCTTATAATTGTGTGCAGCCGGAGCATTGCATCCCTGAGGATACCAATTCTTACCGGGACTTACAAACTCCCAGTTCAATAAATCCCTGGAACGCCAATAGCCGTGCGAGCGCGTTACGAACATATAATATTCCCCGCGAAATTCCACTACTGCCGGATCGGCCCCCGAACGGTAAGAAATATCCCGGTCGGAATTATAAATCATATAGGTATAATCTATATTCAAGGGATTACAATATGTATCCTGACGCATATCCTGCGCCGGAAGAGTAGTCCACGCAATCAGGCAGACTATAGTCAATAACAGATGTTTCATTCTTTCGTTCTTTATATTACTTGCACAAATTCTGAGGAACTTCATATTGTTTTTGTAAACGTGCAAGTTCTGCCATTAGTTCAGCAGTTACTTTCTCCATTCCTTGCTTTCCGTACAGATTGTGCATTTCTGTCGGATCAGTTTTCAGATCATACAGTTCCCATTTGTCTTCCACATAGAAGTGCATTAATTTGTAGCGTTCCATCTTTACACCATAATGGGCACGGACACTATGAAATCCGGGAAATTCATAATAATGATAATAGAGCGATTTACGCCAATCACGCGGTTTCTTTCCCGTCTCTACCAACTCCCGGAACGATACACCCTGCATATCCCGTGGTACTTCGATACCGCACATATCCAGAAAAGTAGGAGCAAAGTCTATGTTCTGCGTCAGTCCTGTTACCTGAGTTTCCGGCTTGATATGTCCGGGCCAGCGCATAACCATCGGCATGCCGAAAGATTCTTCGTACATGAAACGCTTATCAAACCAACCATGTTCTCCCAAGTAGAAGCCCTGATCGGTAGTATAGACTACAATCGTATTTTTATCCAGTCCGGTACGTTTCAGATAATCAAGAATCTCTCCCACACTTTCGTCTACACTCGCTACAACTCCCATATAATCTTGCAGGTAACGCTGGTATTTCCACTCCGCGACTTCTTTGAATGAACGTTTTCTGGAGTGGAATTCATTATTTCTATCACGGTATGCATCAAGAAAGCGGCAGCGTTCATCCGGTTCCATTGTTCCCAGAAAAGCATGCGGCCAAGGGTCGAACAGTAAACTGTCACTATCCATACCGGTAACCATCTTCAGATCGTGTCCTTCGTACATGTCACAATAGATATTCATCTTTTGCATCTGTGCCGCATAACGACCCTCATAAACATCAAAATAATTATCAGGAAGTGGAAAAGTAGTATGCTCATACAGATGGTAATGTCTTTCTGCGGGTACCCAGTTTCTATGAACAGCTTTGTGATGCATCATCAGAAAGAAAGGTTTGTTCTTGCCTTTCCGTCCGTCGAGCCATTCTTCCGTGTATTTAGTAATCAAATCCGTCACATACCCCAAATGACGTGTGGTATCATTTTCAGTAATAAAATGCGGATTACAATATTCTCCCTGATCATCCAGAATCATCCAATGATCGAAACCTGTAGGCTTAGAAATAAGATGCCACTTACCAATAACAGCTGTCTCGTAACCATTTGCCTGCAATATCTTCAGAAGGGTTTGTTGCGTACCGTCAAAACCTTTCGCCCAGTTCTTCATGAAACCATTTTTATGGCTATGTTTACCCGTAAGTATGGCAGCACGGCTCGGCCCGGAAATAGAATTGCAACAATAGTTATTCTGGAAAACCGCTCCTTCATGCCCGATACGGTCAATATTCGGAGTCGGTGCCACTTTCCCTATAGGATGACCATAAATACTCATAGCCTGACGGGCATGGTCATCACTCATAATAAAAATGATATTGGGGCGTTCGTTACGGACTTCCTGTTCTTGACCTTGTACAATGGAGGAAGGCACAAAAGGTAAGACGACAAGCCCCAAGGATAATTTAGAAGTCATGGCACTATCGAATTGTCAGATTAGCCAGAATAGGCGCATGGTCGGATAAATAGCCATTGTCCGGCTTGTCTGCTATCACTCTGAATTTATTGGCTACCACCTGTCCATTGACAAAAATAAAGTCGATCAACTGGCGTTCTTCAACCGGAATGCGCCCAAAATCATGGAAACTCCATGCAGGACCATAAACTACGTCAGATGTGGAATAAGTATTCTGCATCCCCCCTTCCGTAAGAACAGAAATCGGGTCTGAATCAACAGTACCATTAAAATCTCCCGTAATAACTACCGGTAAATCCGAAGCTATCTCACGTATCTTTGCAAGCAACAAAACTGCACTTTCACGACGGGCAACCTTACCAATATGATCGAAATGTGTATTAAAAGCAGCCAATTCTTTACCACTGACTTTATCTTTAAGAACAGCCCACGTCACAATGCGTTCGCAAGCAGCATCCCAGCCTTTTATTCCTATAGAATCGGGTGTTTCACTCAAACCGAAATTTCCACTCTTCACAAGATCGAAACGATCGGTCTTATAAAACAGGGAACAGTATTCCCCCTTTTCTTTTCCATCGGCACGCCCCACACCTAAAACCGTATATTGCGGAAGGCGGTTCTTCAGGTCATCCAACTGGTTCTTTAATACTTCCTGCATACCTACTACATCCGGAGCATAATAAGTGATCATTTGTGCCGCAGCATCTTTACGATATTTCCAGTTGTTCAAACTATCCGCTACATGGTCCAGACGAATATTGAATGACATCACATCAACCTTAGCTTCCGGCTGCTTGCTGCACGAAGCAACAAGCAGAACGAAAGCAACTAATACACTATTAAAAAACATGTTTTTCATAATTATGTAACCTTTTTAATTTAAGTATGGTGTTTTAAATCCTAACTTCTTCAATCCTTTTTGTACATCCGGATGACTCATAAACAATTTCCATATTAAACCTGTACGATAATTTTCTATCATAACAATAATAGGTCCCTGATCTATAGCCAGATAAGATGGCGCAAACCAATCAGCAGTCAGGTTAAATGCATCCTTGAAACCATATTCTCCCCAAAGCTTATCGCCAAGCTCTTCATAGAAATATCGCATGGCTTGCAATGAATATTCCGGTGCATAAGGAATAGACGACAAGGCGGCTGTTGGAGTAATAACACCATGATCATTACCAGGACAATGCGCAGAGTACCCTTTATCACCATCACTGGCTGTCAGTCCCCAGCACTGTTCTCCATACCCTTTATACCCCTTCGGATTATCTATGCAATAAGCACGATTAATCAGAGTATGTGCTTTCATCTGTTCTTCATAATCAGCATAATAATCTTTCAAGCCACGCGGATCAAGTCCCATATAAGAATAATGGGTAAAGAACAAAGGTCCACCATAATCACTTCCCAATGGCAAGGTTATATCGTAATACTTCTTACCATTCTTGAAAACGATAGAATTGGCCCACCCTTTATGATATACCGACTCTGCAATGGGATAAGTGGGTGAAGAAGCAGCAAGTATATACGTAATATGACACTCATTATGCCCTTTTATCTGATGGTTCATCGACCAACCGTTATTGGGTGACCAATGCCAATAAAGTACATCCTCACCACCTTTAGTAAACCAATTCCATTCAGCCTGACGCCACAGGTCATTAATAAGACCACGGATACGTCTTTCCACCTGATTATCTTTGTTGAAATACTGATGTGCAGCCAGCAACCCTTCGAACATGAAAGCAGACTCTACCAGATCGGCACCATCATCTTTCCGGCTGAAAGAAATGGTTTCTCCATTCTGCCCATTTATCCAGTGCGCCCAAATGCCATGGTAACTGTCCGTATTCTTATCATTCAGAAAGCTGACTATTTTCAGCATACGCTCTGCCGCTTGTTCACGCGTTACAAATCCACGTTCTGCACCGACAATAATAGCCATTACCCCAAAACCGGAACCACCAATGGTAACAATATCGTCATTACCGTTACTACGTTCGCGTGCCAAGCCCGAAACCGGATGTCCGTAATCCCAGAAATAACGGAAAGTCTGTTTCTGTACGAGGGTCATCAGTTCTTCATCAGACAAGTTCTTCTCCTTCTTACCACCAGAAGCTGCCGGCAGCAGGCTAAACGGGTAAAGCAGAAGCATCACATATATTATAAGTCTCATCATATATTCTATTTATCAGTTTAGTGCAGGGCTTTCAAAGCCTAACTTTTTCATTCCCTGCTGAATTTCCGGAATAGCCATGAATAAATTCCAAAGCATTCCTGTCCTATAATTTTCTATCATACAAATGATTGGTCCCTGGTCTATAGCTATACACTGGTTATCATACCAATTAGCTGTCAGGTTGAAAGCATCTACGAAACCATAATCTCTCCAGAGTTTATCACCCATCTTATAATAGTAGAAGTGCAATGCAGACATCGACTCTTCCGGAGTATAAGGAAATGCAGACAATGCAGCCGTAGGAGCAATCACTCCTTTATCATTTGTAGGTGAATGTGCCGAATAACCATTATCACCATCACTAGCTGTCAGCCCCCAACAAGAGGCTCCATAACCAGCATATCCCTTAGGATTCTCCTTACAATAATTATAATTGATCAGAGTATGGTTTTGATTCTGTTCCCAATAATCAGCATATTGATCTTTCAGTCCTTTCGGATTAATGCCCAAGAAGGAATATTGAGATAAAAATAACGGTCCACCCTTATCAGCTCCCAGCGGAAGCTTGTATCCATAGTAGGTATTACCATTCTTCAAACCGCCATTCCTTGCCCATCCAGCTTCATAAACCGCCTTATCGATAGGATAAGTAGGAGAAGAAGCTGCAAGCACATAAGTTATCAGGCACTCATTCCAACCTCTGATCGGAAGATTCTTCTCAAATCCATAGTTCGGGCTCCAATGCCAATACAGAACAGACTCTCCACTTTTCTGAAACCAAGTCCATTCAATAGCTTCCCACAGGCGGGTTATATCAGAACACAATTTACTCTCAGCTTCCGAACCGTCCTTGAAGTATGCACGTGCTGCAAGTAGTCCCTGGAAAAGTAAAGAGGTTTCTACCAGATCCGCACCATCATCTTTATCACCAAATGGCTTTGTCTCACCAGTTGCACCGTTAATCCAGTGTGCATAGGCTCCATGATAACTCGTACACTCTTTATCCAGGAAAGTTACAATCTTCTGCACTCTTTCAAGAGCTTCCTGTCGGGTTACAAATCCTCTTTCAGCCGCTACCAGCATCGCCATCACTCCAAATCCTGTTCCTCCGGTAGTAACAACATCACCGGAAGTTGTTCTTTCGCATGCCATACCGGAATGTGCATGACCGAAGTTCCAGAAATACTTAAAAGTTTGTTTCTGCACCAAAGTTAATAAATCCTCGTCAGGAATGCGATCAAACTTATCCGAATCATCCATCCCTGTACGGATTTCATAGACTTTGCCATTGGTAAGAGATACTCCGGAAGTGGATTTCACCCCCGGATTGATCACCAGTTTATATGAGGAAAAACTTTTAAAGCCACCTGTTGGAGTCAATGAGAGTTTATCCTTTCCCTGTAGTTTTGAATCATACGCCACCGCCTGATCATTCAGTTTCAATATGATATTACTCTGAATCGTAGCTTCATCCACTGCATCTGTGAATGTAAGCACAATACTGGCATTGGGAGCTACATTTTCAAAGGAACTCTGATCCTGTTTTTCACCAATGGATATATTTTGCAGTTCAAATTTTCCGGGTGCTTCCGAAGCATCATCTTTACTGCAAGAAATCAGTAATAAGGACAGTATAAAATAAACAGCTCTCATATTCACTCTATTTCTAACGGTCATCATTCTTTACCTGAATAAAGTTGTTTGATATCAGAAGCAGATATAGCTCTGTCATAGAAGCGGAACTGGTCTAACTGTCCCGGAAAATTGGATGCCCAACTCTGTGCTCCTGCACCTTCTGTCAAACTGGGTTTTGTGCTAAACTGAAATGCTCCGATAGCAAATGTACCCAAATCTTTAAATTTAAGCTTTCCATAACCGGGCAGCTCTTTTGTAAATGCACTTTCACCATTCCGGTAAACTGTTACTGTCGAATTACTACCATCATAAACAAATGCCATATGAACCCATTCGGTACCAAAAACATTGTCTATCTTAGCTTCTACCCATCTCTCATCATTGTCCTTCACGGATGTACAGTTATACAGATGCATCTTGAAGAAAGCCTGGGTCTCACTACTTGTATTTTCCAGATAGATATCAAAGTTACCCCAGAAAGTCTTGGTATTAGGAATACTGAAGACACCATATGCGGAAGTATTTCTCGTTGTTTTCATCCAGAAAGCCACCGTACAACTTCCTAAATCGGGTATAGAATCGGTCAGATAAGAAGGAACACGGGCTAACAGATACGTATCTTTTGTACCTTGATAAGCTTGTCCGTTGATTCCATCAGTATAAGTAATATCCCCTCCGGCACTCATGAGGAAGGTGTAATTACCCTTATCACGCATATCATTCTCAAAAGGCAAGAATAATTTCATTGGTGAGAACACTTTGGGAGCAGAACTATCCGGATAATCAAAAGCCGGATGATCCATATCCTGAAAACAAGATTGCAAAGTGAGTGCTGACACACAAAATGCCAACAATAAATTAATATATTTTTTCATGGTCATTACTATATGAATTAATAATTAGGGTTTTGAACTAACACGCCATTTGATTTGTCAATTTCGTCCTGAGGCAAAGGCAACAATGCATGCTTATCCTGGTAACCGGTCTTTCCGGCTGCATGCAGCACTTCCTTCGCTATTCCCCAACGTACAAGATCATAGAAGCGATCGAATTCCATACCCAACTCAACACGGCGTTCATGACGAATAGCTTCCCGCAATTCACTCTGATTATCAGTGGTAACCTCCGGCAAGATATTAGCATTCGTACCACGGGCACGGGCACGTACCATCTCAAGATATCTTCTTGCACTTGTATTATCACCCAGTTCGCAAGCAGCTTCCGCAGCCATCAGTACGACATCCGAATAACGGATCAGACGAATATTCACCCAATACCCACTCTTCGTATACTTTTCACGCAAAGCCGGATCTGTATACACTTTCTTATTAAAGTACTTTGCTATCACATCGGCATTGGCAACCGGTTTTTCTCCATAAGGCTTATTTGCAGGAATGGTCGAAGGATCTTCTCCTGTTCTAATAAAATACAATAAAGTCTCATCCTTTCTCGGGTCACCTTCTTCGAATGCATCAGCCAATAATTGAGTAGGAGTATGTTGGCCCCAACCTAAATTCCATTCACCGGCCCCACGACAGCCCTGTACCTGAGCATACTGGCTACCAATTTCGTTGGACCCCGGAAGAGCAGCAGTAGCAGTACATTGAAGTTCCAAAACAGACTCACCGCAGTTTTCACCTTTCTCACGGAAAATATCTTCATAAGGTGTATTCAAATTATATAAACCGGAAGAAATAACGTCCTCTGCTGCCGCACGCATATTGTTCCAATCATTACGCATCATATAAGTACGGGCATGTAAAGCACGAGCCGCTCCCCAGCTAAGACGACCGACATATTGTGCTTCCCAAGTCCTCGGCAGGTAAGATTCTGCATTCGTCAGATCTTCATCAATCAAAGTATATATCTGAGCAACAGAAGATTTGGGAATATTGGCATCTGCTACACTCCCTACTTTAAAATCAATCAAGGGCACTTCGCCAAAAGCACGTACCAAATTGAAATAACAGAAAGCACGCATCAATAAAGCTTCACCCTTATTAACTAAGTCACCGCCTGTCAATGAAGGATTCGACTTCATCTCCTCCAATACATCATTTGCTTTATGAATCAAGGTATAATTGGCATTCCAGTAACTTTTTACCATGCCATTACTTGCAGCATATTCAAAATCATCAAACATTTTTCCTGTTGCAGATCCGTCAGACAGTGTACTACCCTTTTCCGCATCTTCCGAACGCATACCATGAATAGCCAATGCCGTATTTCCGGAAACAATATGATAACCACGAAGCAAAGCATACATGTTAAAAATCTGTGTTTCGTAAGTACCACCAGTCAGGTCATCTTCAGTCAATACTCCTTGCGGTTTCTGATCTAACAGGTCACTGCATGACATCTGGGAACATCCCAGTGCCAAAGCCATCACATAATAAAATATCTTTTTCATACTGATCGTTTTTCTTTTATTAGATTTCATGTTTAGAATGATAAGTTAAAGCCTAATGTATAAACTACAGGCATCGGATAACCTCCACCATCTACACCAAACGCTGTTGCACTACCACCAACTTCAGGAGTATATCCGGTATTGCGGCTCCATGTTTTAGGATTCTGCACATTACCATAGATACGTAAAGATTGCAGTTTGATGCGGTTCAACAAACGGGGATCAAAGGTATATCCCAACTCTATGTTACGGATACGGAAGAAACTTCCGTCTTCTACATAGTAAGAAGAAGCTTCCAAGTTTACAGAACGGGATGGATCAAGAATCGGATCCCAGTTAGATGTTCCTTCACCATGCCAACGGTTCAAATGCCCTGTACGATAGTTGAATTGTGCATAAGCACTACTATCCCAGTTACGATAAACCTCATTTCCATAAACACCCATCATATCTACACTCAAATCAAAATTCTTGTAACCCAGATTTACGCTAAAACCATAAGTAAAATCCGGAGTAGGATTACCAATCATAGTACGGTCTTTCTCTGATATAATACCGTCACCATTTACATCGGCAAACTTCAAATCGCCCGGCTTCACAGAAGCTACCTGGTTAGGTGCTGAAGTTTCGATATCGGTTTCATTCTGATAAACACCTGCCACTTTGTATCCATAGAAGTAGCCGATAGGATATCCTTCAGATACACGGGAAACGCCATTAATTATTGAATAATCCTTGCTTATCAATGATACAACTTCATTATCAATAGTCGTTAGATTGGCTGAAACACCATAACGCCAGTTTTCACCGATTTTATCGCTCCAGGATGCTGCCAACTCAAAACCACGGTTACGAATCTCTCCTGTATTCTGCAATGCAGGAACCGTACCTGAAAGACCGGGAACACTTGTCAGCAAGTCTTTGGTTGTCTTATTGTAATAAACAGGAGAAATCTGCATGCGACCATCCAACAGATGCATATCAAAACCAACTTCCCATGAATAGTTACGCTCCCAACCCAATGTCTGTGAAATCAGTTTATCCGGTCCTTTACCTGCAATAACATTATCACCAAAGACAGCAGAACCCGAGCTTGTAATATTAGGATAGGCCGGATAGCGGGAACCTCCTGTATTCTGGCTTCCCAAAACACCCCATGAGCCTTTCAGCTTCAGATAATCGATTACATTCTGTTTCTTCATGAATGCCTCTTCACTCATAACCCAACCGGCACCGAATGAATAGAAATTATCCCATGTATTTCCTGTTCTCTTAAATACGGAAGAACCGTCACGACGATAAGAAGCATTCAGCAAATAACGATTTTTATAGTTATACAATGCACGGAACAGATAGGACATTGTAAACCGTTTATATTGGGATCCACCATTAGTAGCTGATGTAGCATCATCAATCATAGTAATCCACCACTTATCTATATCTTCGCCAATGGAAACACCATAACCTGGCAATTGACTGCGGCCACCCGATAAATCAGAATATTCATTATAATTCGTAGTAAGACCGGCAGTCAGAGTTAAACCATGATCACCAAACTGATTAATATAAGTCAATACATAATCGGACTGTGCTGCCATTGATGTAGACTTCGACTGACTGATACTTTCTTTATCCGTCAATCTTTCTTTACCACCTTCTACATCCGGGTTATACACATAAATAAGCGGAGAATAAGAACGTGACTGGCTGGAAGCATAATCCAGGGAGAAAGTAGCCTTAAAGGTTAGATTCTTCATTAAATCAAGCTCTCCGTAGATATTTCCTGCCATACGATAATTTGCAGATTTATTATGAGCACCTCTCAACACGGGTTCAATCATAGGATTCCAAACCTGAGCACGCTGAAAATCAGGAAGAGTATGTAGAAGACCGCTTTCCGTATCATAAACAGGAGCAATCGGAGCTGCTTTCAAAGCAGAGCCTACACCTTTTGCATCAGGATATAATGCACGTACACCGTTCACCTGGAAACCAAAACGTAAGAAGTCGGTCACTTTATGTTCACTATGCAAATTCACAGTAAACTTATTCAGCTTTTCACTCTTGATGGAACCTTCTTCCATTACATATCCCAAGCCCAGATAAAACTTACTTCTATCTCCCGAAGCTGTAATGCTAACCGTATTGTTAGTAAGGAAACCTGTTTGGAACATCTCATCCTGCCAGTCAGTATCTGCATTCCATACGGTATAATCGTACGGATCGCCACCCTGATTCATGCGTTGTTCATTATAAAGCATTTTGAACTGCTCTGCATTAGTCAGGCTAACGCGGTCTGTAACCTTTTTCCAACCCACCGAACCATTAATGCTGACCTGAGTCTTACCTTCTTTCGCCTTCTTAGTAGTAATGATAATAACACCATTAGCACCACGCACACCAAAAATAGCCAAGGAAGAAGGGTCTTTCAGGATTTCCATAGATTCAATATCCGCTGTATTCAGATAGTTGATGTTATCCGTAAACAGTCCGTCCACTACATATAAAGGAGTATAACCATTGATAGAGTTTGTACCGCGAACACGAATTTCCGGATCCTGCCCGGCACGTCCTGTATTGATAACCTGCACACCAGCGACCTTACCTTGAATAGAAGCCAAAGGATTGGTAGATGGTTTTGAAGCAATCTCGGCAGCTTTCACCGTTACAATAGAACCGGTCAAATCACGCTTCTTGGCGCTACCATAACCTACTACTACAACTTCTTCAATGAGCTGACTATCCTCTTCCATCATAAGATTCACTGTAGAACGCCCATTAAGCGCCACTTCCTGTTCCTTCATACCAATATAGCTGAATATTAAAGTGGCATTCGCCGGTACGCCAGGAATCTGGTATTTTCCGTCGATATCCGTAATAGTTCCCATATTCTCCTGTCCTTTTACCCGAACAGAAGCACCTATAACAGTTTCGCCTGTCTTATCTGTAACGACACCCGAAACTGTAATCTTGTTCTGCGCCATCGAAACGACAGCAAACAGTAACATCACACATGTAATTAATAGATTTCTTTTCATTTTGTATTGATTTAAAATTACTCTGCAAACGTATAGCAATAATTGATTTAAGTCAAAAAACAGGCTACCACAAGAGTACCACGCCTAAACATGGTACTACTTTATAACTACTACATACTCGCAGAACTAATTAGTTATCAGACATTTATTTTTAATAAAGTTTCTGTATTCGTTCTTTATCTATCTACTACCAAGCAGATACTTATTGAAGCGAAAATAGGGCCTTATTCACATCACGGCTATCACCACCTATCATTACTTCAAAGTCGCCCGGTTCGCACACAAAATCCAGATTGTAATTGTAGAACTTCAACATATCAGCTGTTAGCTTGAAAGACACTTGTTTGGATTCACCGGCTTTCAGGAAGATTTTTTCAAAGCCTTTCAGTTCTTTCACCGGACGTGTTACACTGCCTATAAGATCGCGGATATATAGCTGCACTACTTCCGAACCGTCATACTTACCTGTATTGGTTACCGTTACAGTTGCCGTAATCTCTCCATTGATATTCATGGACGATTTATCCAATGTAATATCGCTATAAGAGAAAGTAGTATAGCTCAAGCCATATCCAAACGGATAAAGCGGTTCGTTATCTACATCCAGATAATTGCTACGGAACTTCTGGAACCAAGCTCCTTGAGGCAAAGGACGACCGGTATTCTTATGATTATAGAACAAAGGAATCTGTCCTACACTCTTCGGGAAAGTAGCAGTAAGTTTACCACTCGGATTTACATTTCCAAACAGTACATCACCAATGGCAAGAGCAGCTTCACTACCACCAAACCACACATTCAGAATAGCAGGTACATTTTCCTGCTCCCAATTCAATACTAACGGACGACCGGTAAACAACACCAATACCACCGGTTTGCCGGTTTTCAACAATTCCTGCAAAAGTGCACGTTGCGTATCCGGCATTTCGAGATCTGTACGACAACTACTTTCACCGCTCATCTCGGAAGACTCACCCAAAGCAGCAACAATCACGTCAGACTTGGCAGCTACAGCAAGCACCTCATCCAGCAGTTCCTTATCTGTACGATTGTCACGATGCAGGGTACGGCCAAACATAGTAGCACGTTCTTCGTATTCGGCATCACTCATCAGATTACTCCCTTTAGCCGTAAGAATTTTAGCCTTGCCTCCCACTACTTCTTTCAGACCTTCAATCAAAGAAGGATATTTGTTCATCACAGCAGCCACACTCCACGTGCCCGGCATATTGCTACGGCTATCAGCCAAAGGACCTACTACAGCAATGGTACCTTTCTTTGCCAGAGGGAGTACACTATTCTCATTCTTCAAGAGAACAAAGCTTTCCGAAGCTGTCTTACGGGCTATAGCACGGTGTTCTTTCGTAAAGATTTGTTTTTTAGGACGGGTTATATCACAATATTTATAGGGATTATCAAAAAGACCCAGCTTATACTTAGCTTCCAGAATACGGCGACAAGCAGCATCAACAGCCTTTACTGAAACTTTTCCTTCTTCCAAAGATTTCTTAAGTGTGCTTGTAAAAGCATCGCTCACCATATCCATATCAACACCTGCATTCAGAGCCAAGGCTGCAACTGTTTGTGTATCCCCCATACCATGATCGGTCATTTCAGTGATACCGGTATAGTCTGTCACAACAAACCCATCAAAGTTCCACTGCTTACGAAGTACATCGGTCATCAGCCACTTATTTCCGGTAGCCGGTACACCATCCACTTCATTGAATGAAGCCATCACACTACCCACACCTTCTTCCACGGCTGCTTGATAAGGTAACATATATTCGTTGAACATACGTTGATGACTCATATCCACTGTATTATAGTCGCGTCCTGCTTCTGATGCCCCATATAAAGCAAAGTGCTTTACGCAAGCCATAATCTCATCATTACTACTCATATCCTTCCCTTGATAACCACGTACCATAGCACGCGCAATCTCCGCTCCCAAGAAAGGATCTTCACCATTCCCTTCGGAAACTCGTCCCCAACGGGGATCACGGGAAACATCCACCATCGGACTGAATGTCCAGCAAATACCATCAGCACTGGCTTCGATAGCAGCAATACGTGCAGATTCTTCAATAGCTTTCATGTTCCAGGTACAGGATAATCCCAGAGGAATAGGGAATACAGTTTCGTATCCATGAATTACATCCATACCAAATAAAAGAGGAATACCCAGACGACTTTCTTCTACTGCCTGTTTCTGAACGTCACGAATACGCTCCACGCCTTTCAAGTTAAAGAGTCCGCCCACTTCACCGGCACGGATACGCTTAGCCACATTACTACTCTTGGCTTGTCCGGTGGTTATTTCACCCGTAACAGGTAAGTTCAACTGGCCGATTTTCTCTTCCAGCGTCATTCTCTTCATCAGATCATCAATAAAGCGATCCATATCGACAGGAGATTTTTGTGCTTGCACATTGGCAGATACCAGCACCAATAAAATTAAAAACGATTGTACCTTAAGGATTAATTGTCTCATGCTTTTCATTCTTTATTATTTTTGGAGAAAAATGATTTCGCTGCAAATAAAGAGAAAGCACCTTAAACTGCCACAATACAGAGCTACAACAAAAGTACCTTTAGTGCAAAACACAAAAAAAGGAGGTACTATTTTAGTACTTCCTTTCACATTATAACGTTAATAATCAACTATTTAAAATTAATCATAAAATCCGTCAGACTATCTTCCTGAGATAGATTAAATTTCTTACGCAAGCGATATCTTGCCGCATCTACGCCCCTCACCGATATATTCAGCAACTTGGCAATTTCTTTTGTCGGCATATTCAAGCGGAGTAAAGCACAGAAACGTAAATCACCCGCCGTCAGATCCGGGTACTGTTGTTTCAGGTTTCGGAAGAAGTTCTCATGTATCCGGTCAAAATTCGCCTGGAACATATTCCAGTTTTCCTCATCCGAAACGATACTTTGATTAATCAATACTAAGAGCTTATCCAGATTCTTCCGCGTATACTGCCCTGATAACTTCTGTTGTTGTATTTCTTCTTTCAACGAATTCAAAAACTCCTGATGGGCAATATTGGTCATCACAACTCCGGACAGTTCTTTACTCTTAAAACGTAAATCAGCTTCCAGTTGCTCTTTCTCCAATTCGATAATCTTCTTTTCCTGTATTTCTATCTCAGCTTGATGGGTAATGCGTTGCTGTTCAATCACCCTGTCTTTCTTCTTCTTCACAGACTGATAAACGATGTATTGCAACAACAATAACAACAACAGCCCAATCAGAACATAACCGGTGATAGCCCAATATGATAGAAACCAAGGTCTCAAGACTTCAAAAGGTAGCGTTACCAATGCCAATACTTCATTCTCATTATAAATCTCAGCTTTAAAAACATACGACCCAAATGGCAAACGGGTATATTTCTTCTGCAGACTGCGGTCACCTTCCACCCACTGATCGGACAGTCCTTCCAATTTATACCTTACCTTGTAAGTATAGTCATTATAAACCGGATAGCATAAAGAGAAGCATACGGTATTCAAATCTGCATCAATCTTATTCTCTTTTTGCACCGACAATCTTTTTATTTTTCCCGTCCACTCCGACTCAGTCGTTATAGCCGATATCCACAAAGAGCGCCTAATAGAGGACTTGTACAAAAGAGAACTATCTGAATCAATCCGGGCAACAGCATTATTCAAACAGAGATAAGAACTGCCACTCGCCTTGTCATAAACCATCGCTGCTCTCTCCTCTATAGACAAACCATCAAACAAAGAAAACGGAATTCTATGTTCAATCCGGAAAACATTCATTTCACATTTCACCAAATATGCCATCTTGCTGTTTACAAACCAGTACAGATTGCCTTTTGCATGACTCACACTATGTATTCCTTTCAAATCCGCCAATTGCTCATTCATCGATTCATAAGGAATAATAGAATCATTCATATCTTCGTAAGTGTAAAACATTTCCCCATTTGAAAAAACAACCCGTCCGTTGATCTTAAACAAAGAGAAGTCCCCATCTTTCACATCACCCAGTTCCATATAGGTTCTGACATCTTCTACCCGTTTCAGATCCGGATTAATCCGAAAACGGAATAATCCTTTCCGTAAATGCTTCACCCAGATATTCCCCTGGGGATCCATCTCGATCTCCCGCACCATGTGGGTAAACCCGCCTAACGACCGCAGAAACCTCCAGATGCCCGAAGACTCCTCATTGTATAAATTCAGAAACGTATAGGTACCTTGCAATAAGAACGAACGTCCTTCCAGATTGACTTCTTTCATGCACATCGCTCCTCTCACATCCGAAATCAGCGATGCCTGCGAACCCGATATCTGAAAAGTTCCTTTATTATGTCCACATAAAATCTGTTTTCCCCATTCACCAACAAACCATGCCTGCTCTTCCAGTCCCGGCACAAGTTCGGGGACTCTGTTCCTAATCCTGTAAAGTCCTTGATTGGAAGCGATATAAGCCTCATCCTCTTTCACCAGCACATCATAGACCATTCCTATTTTCCGGTAAGGAGGCTCATAGTAATATACCAGAGAGTTATTTTGTATATAGGCTATACCTTCATCCAAAGCTGCCCAAACATTGTTATCGGCATCACAATACAGCCCTAATACGGTATTATTCTGTAAGCGGCTGTCCGTATTCTCCTTCCAAAGTAAACGTCCTTCTTTATCTATTGCATAAATCCCATTAGAAAGCGTACCGATAATATAGCAACTGTCTTTTGTCATTACAACCCGGTTCACAGAGTACTTTTCAAGCTCGGCATCACATTCTGTATGCCACTTCAGTATCTTTCCGCTTTGATAAACAAAACCGCCGCTCTTTTGTGTCAGGAATAAAACGCCATCATTATACGGAAGTCCTGCCACCACATCACTGTTTCCCAGTAATTTTCGTTCAATCAGATTTTCCAGCCCATTCTTTGCAAGAACAAAAAGCCCTCCGTTTATCTGTTGAGAATAAACCGTATCACCTACCTGAAATAAATTCAAAGGAAGAGTTTTTGTACGAATCCCCTTCACAGTATGCCCGTCATAAAAGAACAGAGAACCGAAAGATTGAAATACAATCTCCCCATGTGCCGACGTAATCGTCCAGATTTCATCATTATGGAACCGGAAATCTTTCGCTTCATCTTTTAAAGAGTGGTACACAAGGCTATCCAATGAATTACGTTCGAAATATCCGAACTCTTCGAAAGATCCCACAAATATCTTGCCGTCTTTACCGATATATACAGAACGTACGATATTCCTGGAAGGCAATTCATGAAGCTCCCAGCTATTTCCATCAAACTCCAACAGACCTTTGTTATTGCCAATATACATAACTCCCCTATCATCTTGAGCGATAGACCAATTCTGAATACCTGCATTATAATCTGATACGGAATAGCTCCTCACGATGGGAGAAAAAGGAATAGAGGAACCACGTGATAAGCTACTAAAAAGAGAAAATATACAAAATAGCAACAGAGATACTCTCATATATATTGATTTACAAGTAACCTGCCAGCAAAGGTAATTGTTTTCCACCAAAAAACCGGATAACTTTATGGATTATCTTTTCCGGAAAGGTAAAGATAGGCCGTAAAATTATCCGGTTACTTATTTTAAGAAGCTACAAACTATAACCTACACTACATAGTCAAAAATCATCAGGCTGCTTTTTCGGTATGAATTAAAATTCACCAAGCTTGTTTCTTTCCCCTTCTCTTTTATGACCGTAGTTTCCGGTACGCTCAGCATTTTCTTATACTCCTCCGAGTTACCCAGCACTTTCACGGCTTCATTTAAATCATCATCATCCTTCAACTGCTGTATGATACCACCACGTTGGAAATAATAACGCTTAATGATATCCTGAGCAATCATATTCTTGATATCTTTTGCAAAGTAATCCAAGTCACGGTCCAGATTATGACTAAGTTTCTGCTCAAGAGCCTTGAATTCTTCGGAAGCATCTTTCATATAACCTTCAAATTCTGCCATTTCTTTCAAATTCTTCAGAATCTTCTCGCTCTGCTGGTCATATTTAAAATCTGCCTTCTTCACCATTTCCTTAAACTCTGCATAATCAGCATCCGTTACTTCGAAATTCTCGGGAGAAGCAATTGTCGGGTGCTTCAGGCAATATTGAGTAGCATAATTAAAGATCAGATTATCATTTACCAGATAAAACAAAATATTAGGTAACTTTTCTTGTTCCACTGCAACGTCCGGCGTCACACCACCGCCATCACGCACTTCACGTCCGACAGCCGTATGGAATACTGTAGTCAAACTATCAGGAATACGCCCTACACTACCATCCGGATTACGATGTTTGTAATCTATTGCCTGTACGCAACGACCACTGGGAATATAATATTTGGAAGTAGTCACCTTCATCGTACCGCCATAAGGCAATGTACGCGGCACCTGCACCAAACCTTTCCCAAACGTGCGGTTACCTACAATCACTGCACGGTCATAATCCTGCAATGCACCCGCCAGGATTTCCGAAGCGGAAGCAGTACCGCTATTTACCAATACAGCAATAGGAATATCCGTATCCAATGGTTCGCGCAAGGTCTTATACGTATTACTTGCTTGTTTTATCTTGCCTTTCGTTGTTACAATCGTCTTACCACGGGGCAGAAAGTAGTTGGCTATCTCTACAGCCTCTTCCAGCAACCCACCGCCATTGTTGCGCAAATCAATTACCAATGAAGTGATACCCTGCTTCTTCAAATCAAGAAAAGCCTTCTTAAACTCTTTAGAAGGATTTCCTGAGAAAGTACTCAGGTTGATGTAACCGATATTGTTATCCAACTTACTATAATAAGGAATAAACGGCAACTGGATGTTTTTACGGACAATTGTAAAATCCAATGGCTTTGCCTCACCGGGACGCTCAACCTTCAGTTGGAAACTTGTCCCTACCTGTCCACGAAGTATTTTGCTCACATCCGTATTTCCGGTCAAATCTTTTCCATCTATTTCAAGCAAGATATCACCTGCTTTCAATCCCACTTCGGCAGCAGGCATATTTTCGTAAGGCTCCACAATTACTGTACGCTTCAATTTAGGCTCATATCGGATGATAGAACCTATACCTCCATAAGAAGCCTTAAGCATTTGTTCCAACTCACTCCGATCCTCTTCCGGATAAAATTCCGTATAAGGGTCCAGAGAATACAACATCGCATCGATACCCTCTCGTATTGTCTTATTCGGGTCCAATGTATCTACATAGAACATATCCAGTTCCTTCACGATGGAATTGAATATATCCAGGTTCTTTGCAATCTGGAAACTGCGGCTATCACCACTCTTGAAACTAAAAAAGACAACTACACCTACTACTAACAGTAAGGTAGTTATCCAGCGTACTTTCAGTATTTTCTTCATATCCTATTTATTATAGTTCACTGATTCTCGTTTTAATCTCTTCCCACCACTCGGCAGGCATTTCTGCACCAATCACCCGGATGATGCTTCCTGAAAGGATAGAACCTATCTTGCCACATTTCTCCAATGAATATCCACAAGTCAGTCCATACAAAAAACCGGCTGCAAAATAATCACCCGCACCGGTCGTATCTATCACTCTATCCACAGTGACAGCATGCACATGCACTTCCTCTGTCCCTTTACGAATAAGCGATCCTCTGGCACCCAACTTCACAATAGCGATGCTGCACATTTTAGCAATCACATCCAATGCTTCTTCCGGTTCTTTACCCGTAAATGCCTTTGCTTCCTCCTCATTGGCAAACACAATATCCACATACTTGTTTATCAATAAAGAGAAGAAATCGTGATCTTGCTCCACAATATTATAGCTTGCCATATCCAGGCAGATTTGTAATCCGGCTTCTTTTGCCAGTTCAATGGCACGAAGTATCATATCATGATCCTGCACCAGATAACCTTCTATGAACAAATAAGTATACCCCTTAAACATCTCCCGCGAAAGATCTTCAGCCTTTAATGTAGCGGCGGCACCCAAATAAGTACCAAAAGTACGTTCCCCGTCAGGTGATATAAAAGTAGAAGCTACCCCCGAAGGTAACTCAGAAGAAACTAATAAATTTGCTTCCGTTCCCCGTTCCAACAAACTTTGCCGATAAAATTTTCCATAAGCATCATTACCAACCTTACCAATGAATCCTGTTCCCGCACCAAGGCATGCCATACCACGAATTGCATTTCCGGCAGAGCCTCCAGTAGCCAATTCTGTTTCCATTTCACTGAAACATTCATTGATTATCAGCAGTTTCGTTTCATCAATCAGGGTCATGCTTCCCTTGGGCAATTCCATTTCAGTAAGAATATGGTCGTCGTTGAGAGTAGCAAGAACGTCAACAAGGGCATTGCCCATTCCAATTATTTTGTCCATTTCGATATTTTTTTTGCAAAGATATTGCATATTTCAAAATATCCTATTACTTTTGCAGCGCATTTGAGAAAAAACAACATTCTTCCTTAGCTCAGTCGGTTAGAGCATCTGACTGTTAATCAGAGGGTCCTTGGTTCAAGTCCAAGAGGAAGAGCGAAAAAACTTGAATGCATATTCTTCCTTAGCTCAGTCGGTTAGAGCATCTGACTGTTAATCAGAGGGTCCTTGGTTCAAGTCCAAGAGGAAGAGCAAAAAGGTTCGTCATTATGGCGGACCTTTTTTGTTTTCATTATTTAGTTATCTTCATCAAGCTTCCGCAACCGCCAATGTCAATACACTGATACGTATCCCTCCTATCTCACGAAATACATCAGCACAGGCAGTAGTTGTAGCTCCTGTAGTCAAAACATCATCCACAATCAGAATATGCTTCCCTACTAATCGTTCCGGATGGCGGAGTTTAAAAATACCTTCCACATTCTCCCATCTCTCATAAATCGATTTACGGGTCTGTGTATTGGTATGTTTCTCGCGGATCACGGAAGAAGTATCTACAGGTATCCCTGTCACTTGAAACACGCCACGGGCAATCCACTCACTTTGATTATATCCACGAGCTCTCTGTTTACGGGGATGCAAAGGTACGGGAATGACAACATCTACATCTTCAAAAAAGCCGGTCGGCAGTAATTCCGCCGCCATGCAACGTCCCATCACCGCTCCCAGTTCTTTCCTTCCACCATACTTCAATTGATGTAGGATCCTGCGGAAATCACTTCCTTTCCGATAAAAGAAATAAGAGGTGGCACGTTCCAGAGGAAACTTTCCCCAAAACATACGCTCTACAGGATTATCCTTCATTTTATGGTAATTCGTACGCGGCATATCTATATTGCAACGAGTACAAATAGTATCCTCACCCTCTATAAGTGATGCTCCGCAAACTGCGCAGCAGCGTGGAAAAAAAAGATGGAACAAAGGACCGAACCAATATTTCACAGTATTTTTCATCAGGCTATTTCTTTATGTCACATCCCCAACGGAGGGACTTCTTGTATCAGTTGTTGTAATATAGGATGCAGATATCCATTCGTGGCAATAATATGATGCCCTTCTATAAAATTCTCATTCCCATAAAAGTCAGTCACCCGGCCACCGGCTTCCAGCACCAGCAATGCGGCAGCCGAATAATCCCATTTGCCGATGAAAGCTTCCGCCCAGGCATCAAAACGTCCGGCGGCTACATAGCATATTGCCAAAGCTGCAGAACCAGTCATACGGATACCACCAACCTTACCATACAAATTATGTATCAGATGTTCTCCCGTACGGGCATATTGACATGAGTTATAAGGCAATTCAACTACCAGAAAAGCATCTTCCATCTGCTGCACATTGGAAACCTGTATCCGCTGGCCATCCACATACGCACCTCCACCTTTCCAGCCATAGAAACACTCATCCCTACAGGGATCATACACTACTCCAATCAAGAGTTCCTCTTTAGACCGAAGAGCTATACATACACAATAAGGCGCGTTGTCATGGATATAATTTGTAGTCCCGTCCAACGGATCCACTACCCAACAATAAGGTTCATCCTGATACACTGCCGAACCTTCTTCCGTAATAAAACCGGCTTCCGGCAACAAAACGGAAAGTTCAGCAACAATCTGTTTTTCCGACTCTTTATCTACATAAGACACATAGTCATGCGCATGTTTCTTCTCCACGCTTTCACTGCGGAAAGTTTTTCTCTCTTCTTTCAAGAAACTTCCTGCATCCATAGCAATGCGGCAAACTTTTGCGGTAAGTGATGCTAAATCCATATTCGTATTCTTTTTCTTTGTTATTCTATTATTTCCCGGGCAATCCAGGCGCAGGCCTCAGCGTCGGCTAATGCATGGTGATGCTGCTCCAACTCATAACCAAAGTAGGCAGCTACCGTATGCAGCTGATAGTTGGGCAAACCTTTGATCCGTCTTCGTGCCGTACTCAAGGTACAATGAAATTCATAATCGGGATAATCTAGGCTATAAGTTCTGAAAACGGCTTTCAGACAACTCTCATCAAAACCTTTATTATGGGCTATGAGCGGTAATCCTTCAATAAGTGGCGCTATCTCCTGCCATACAGTGGGAAATATCGGAGCTTTTGCCGTATCCGCCAGTGTCAATCCATGCACACGCGTGTTCCAATAGGTATAATATTCCGGTTCGGGACGGATCAGACTATAATAAGTATCTACAATCTCCCCTTCCCGTACAATTACTATACCGACACTGCACACGCTGGTACGTTGCTCGTTGGCGGTCTCAAAGTCTATAGCGGCAAAGTTTTTCATTATCGGAAAAATTACTTATCCTCGTCTACCTGCTGGTAAATCAGATTTCCTCTTTGACTGATTGTCCATTTACCATTTTCCTGACGAACATTCTTCGTATCATCGTCTTCTACATTCCACGCATAACCACCAACGGGCAAGGAGCGACGATCCAATATTTCGTTTGGCTGATCATTAGAGAAAAACAATTCCACTTGCAGCGAATCGGGTGCAAAAACTATAAATGCCGTATTTGCCTTATCAGCAACAGACTCCATGCGCACACCTTGCTCCCAAAGGCGGATACAATCTTTCCGAACCTCACTCCAGGTATAACCTGCGGAAGCAATACAACCATGATCGTCTTTATCATTACCTACCAGGTTATCTTCACCCTTCTTATTTTTGGCATTACCACATCCCGCCAACAGGATACTTGCGCTCATAAAGAACGACAAACAGATTTTTCCAACTTTCATAAAGTCATTAATTAAAGTTTCGCAGGCCAAAAGTACAAATAAATATGAAGCGGTGAAGTATATAACTCAAATTTCATCGCAATACAGTACGTGTCGGGAGTACTGCATTTAAAAGTCATAAACCGGCAAGCATATGTTACATAGATTCTAATGATAAACAAATCATTTCTATCTGATATTTAGGCAATATATTGATCCCAAAGATTCTGCATATCACTATAAACAGATTCATTAATATTGTAGAATTCTTGAAATTCATCAATAACAAGATTAAATGTCCTGCCCACAGACAATTCCATCAAATACTGAAACAATGACCGGAAAGTGCGAATTTCATTAGGGACAAAAGTCTCCAGGGACTGAGCGATGACAGGAATAAACTCAGCGCAAAGAGTCGCCTCATTCTTACGACCTACAAATAAATATACAGTAGGTGAGTCTTCTATAGATCGCATGATAAGGCTTGTTTTACCGATACGTCTCCTACCGGTCACTACCGTCAAGCGGGAGTGGTCATTAAATGACAGTTTATTTATACGCTGTAACTCAGCTAATTCATTCGTACGATCATAGAACCTCATAGTTATATAAATTTTGTAACCCCCGTAACCGTTACAGAGGTTACAAAGTTAATCAACTAAAAGCGGTAACACAAAACATTACAAGAAAATCCTCTTGGCTGCCTGAATACAGAGAGTTTATACACGCTTTTACTTGCACGCTTGCACTATCCGCCATAAGCAACTGATAAACAGCCAAAAATCAGTGGTGGCAGCAACTTTTATTTAAGTGCAAGCAATTTTGCTTGCACTACGCACGTCGTCCTGACACGATACTTCTATCTGAAAGTTTAGCCATAATGAAGTAATTCAATGCAGCAAAACACAAGATGCCATCGCGGAGACCCTTACCTTCTAGCATCTATATATGGGTGCCGTTGGATATATAGATGCAACATGCACAATATATAGATGCAACACGTCCGATATATAGGCGCAACACGCCCATAGTTAACGAACAAGAACAATGACACTAATATCCCTATTTCACAAGCATAAAGATGTCATTATGCGAATTCCGCTAACACACGCTTGAATTAAAAAGACTCTTCCAACACAATAAATCCTCATTTTCCTTGAAATAGACCATCTGTTTGCCTAAAACTAATGATGTAATTGGGCAAAACTAACTATGTAATTAGATAAAACTAATAATGTAATGGAGTAAAACTAACGATGTAATTTACAAGATGGCTACACCATTCGGTGCAAAAGGTGTAGTCATCTTGCTAAAAGGGTGACACCATCCGGGAAAAAGGGTGTAGCCCTCCTCCAAAGCCGATTTATTCTGTCTATTTGAATACGAAGCCGGATCATTCGGCATCTTCCTTTTTGCTGCAATTACATCAAAGATGAAGATTATTTGGAATAAAATAGAACACAAGAAGAACATTGCGACTCCTTTTCTTTACAAACAATACTCATCGTGCACTTTCACCAAACGTTATCCTTGCGTTTTTTCTTCTTTCTCTCCGGTAGGGCTTGAAAGAAAACATTCTCACGCATTAGGATTATCACTTTGTCAATCTGTCAGATTGATAAAGTATGGCATCACTGAGTGATTTTTGGATGATTCAGCTCATACACCGGAAGTTTCAGCCGTAAAGCCGTCAAATGAGGCGATTCGGGAAAAGCTGAAAGAACAGTAAAAAGAAAAGTAGATTTATAGAAAGACAAATCAAAGTGCAGATTCAGGGGAAAAGTCGCCATACCCGGACATTACCGAATACGGTTTCATAGACAAACAGCATTATATCCATACTAAGTGGTCGATATAACAGATTATACAGAAAAAATACAGCAGACATTAACAGAAGTTCCACTATTTATAATAAAAAATTATCCAAAGGGAATTCTTTATTAAGAAAATTTATCCTACATTTGTACCAAGTCTTGCTGCTTATAGAGATAGGTGACGCATAAGACTATAAAATGTGAGTTTACGAACGCAAGAAGCGAAAGTTATTGTTCCCCTCTAGAATCTGGAAAATTCAACCCCGGAGCAATAGCAACAGTTTCTTCACGTCTACGTTATATAATATAACATAGGCGTGAGGGCTGTTGTTCATCCGGGGCAAGGTATTCCAGAACCTTAGAGGGAGATGAACAGAAACGGTCCTCACGCTTTTTTATATAGTAACCTCCGCCGGAGAGGATAGACGGAAGAAACAGAAAAACACGCTATGGCAAACAGGAAAGTCACAAAATGCTTGTCGATAAAATTACTTTTAGTGATAAGTTTGTTCTTCGTTGCAACTGCTACGAAAGCGCAAAACAAAATCCAGGTGACCTCATTCAACCGGATGGAAACAGATGTCACCGCCCGGATCACCGCTCCTCAGCGTGATCAGAACGGAGAAGTATGCGCACTAATCCGCATCGTTACAACCGAAAAAGACCTAATGTTCGAACCGGATGCACTTGGAATCGTTTCCCGTGAAAACAAGCCCGGAGAAATCTGGCTGTACATTCCTCGCGGAGCACGACGTATTTCCATTATGCACGATAAGTTCGGCGTACTCCGCAATTATTTCTATCCTGACATTATTGAGAAAGCCACTGTCTATGAAATGGAAATACAAATAGGAGACGGAACGCAGCAAACACCCGCAAACACGAATACCCAACTAATTGTGATGCGTCCCGATCCGGCAACTGCCGATATTTATATCGATGACGAAAAAGTACCGACCGAAAACGGACTGTTCACCGCTACCATGAAAAAAGGCACCCATACCTACAGGGTAGAATCACCCATGTACGCCTCCGAAGCCGGTATTATCGATCTGGGTAGCGAGCAGAAGATCATGAGCGTAACACTGAAACCCCGTTTCGGATATCTGGAAATATTCTCCCTGCCCGAACAGGACGCCAAAGTTTTTATAAACAATGAGCTTGCCGGACAGACACCCTACAAGAGTGACCGAATGCCATTACAAGAGTACCGGATACGCATCGAAAAAGATTTTTTCTTCCCGATGGACAGTACTATCACCATTTTCGCTGGCAAGACGAGCAGCCTTACCTTTAAAATGAAGTCCACCATCAAGCCTAAAGAGCCACGACGCACGCTGGTAATGGCGGAAGTTGGCTATCATCCTTCACAGATTTCTTTTGGCGCCATGGTCGGCATTGTCAGTAAGAACGGAGCGTATCTACGCTTCCGCAGCGACTTCGGTTCGGCATCCACCGAACTGGAATGCGATGATACAGGGGCATTGGACAATGGCACGGGTACACCTTATTATAAAGAAGGTATCACTACCAAAGCACGCATGTCTATCACGGCAGGCTATTTACGTCAAATCATCAAACCGCTATATGCCTACATTGGCGCAGGATACGGCAACCGGGTTCTGGCATGGGAAACGATAGACAGCGAACTGGTAAAGAACACCGACCACTCCGCCACGGGCGTAGCCGCTGAACTTGGCGCCATCGGACGACTGGGACAATTTGCGGTATCCGTGGGATTCCAAACCGTCAACTTCAAATACCACGAACTCAGCGCAGGCATTGGCTTCTTCTTCTAATTCTTAATTTAACATCCATTTAAACGATGAAAAGATTACAATATATCATTTGGTGCAGCCTGTTGCTATTCGTGGCAAGCTGTGAAAAAGACACTGAACCGATAAACTTCGCTCCGGTACCCGTCACTGGTGAAACATCCGGCATCACCCGATTTGAAGCCATTTTATCAGGTACGGTAACCCCGCATCCCGATTCACCTCAAGGACAGAAGCATAACATTTACTTTCTCGTTTCCTCTATGTCTTCCAAATTATTGGAAGCTGTAGATACAATTCCTGGCACAAAAAAGGCAGAGAATGAATACACTCTTACACTTAACAATCTAAAGCCGGGAACAACTTACTATTATAGTATAGAATCAAGCAGTGGGCATAATGCCGTACGTGGCGCAATCAAAGAGTTCACGACATTATCGACGGACATCCCATCGGTTACACTCAGTCTTACCAGCAAAACGGAAAACAGCATTTCAATTAGTGGCAAAGTAATAGACGAAGGTGGAGCCACGATAACAACCAAAGGATTCGTATACAAGGCATACACCGAAGGGACTAATGATCCCACTATCACTGACGGAACAATAGTGGCAGGAGACAGTGGAGAGAATGGTAGCTTTACAGGAGCGATAAAAGAAAACATACTACCTGAGACAGCCTATATCATACGGGCTTATGCAACCAACAATGACCATAAAACCGGATACAGCAAATCCATCACCGTCACCACAGACAAGCTACAGGTTCCCTCACTCACAACCGGAGAAGCAAGTGACCTAACTGCATACAGCGCAATACTTCACGCTATTTCGCTATCCGACAATGGGTTTACTGTAACCGAACGTGGTTTTTGCTACAGTGCCGAAAGCCAGACGCCAACAATCGATCATCCTCGTGTACGTTCCGGTCTGGAAGGGAATGAATTTACGGCAACCGTTTCCAGTCTGGAACCGGCAAAGACTTACTATTATCGAGCGTATGCCATTAATGAAAAAGGCATCGGTTACGGTGATACTAAAGAATTCACTCTTCCGGAGGTACAAACCTTGACTTTAAGTCCGCCTAAAGTGAGCGACATCACAATCAATGATGCCACAGTTACTTCATCTATCAATTTACCTGCCGGTGCCAGTATCTTAGAGAAGGGTATTTGCTACAGCACGTCCGTACTACAGCCGTCAATTGAAGATGAGCACATAGCCGACCCTTCGGAAGGTAACAGCATCTCTGTTACATTGAAAGAATTGATTGAGGGACAACACTATTATGTACGCTCCTATGCCATATCACGAGATGGTACATTCTATAGCGGTCCGGCAGAATTCACCACTGTACAAACCGGTTTGGCAGAAATTAGCAACATAACTTTAGGAGACGTAAATATCTCAAGCGCAGCACTTAGTGCCAAAATAACAAAGGACGGTGGTACAAATATTCTAGGAAAAGGGTTCTGCTACAGTCTGAATACGGAATCACCCACTATCGACAATTCACTTGTCATCGACAAATCAGAAAGTATGAATATCAATGCTACCCTAACAGGACTGGAAGAGGGTAAAACTTATTACACACGAGCCTATGCCACCAATAAAAACGGAACGGCATATAGCAATGCCATAACATTCACCACCGTACAACATTATAAGCCGGTGGTAGAAGAGTTAACGGAAGTAGAAGTAAATGACGACAATGCCACTATGAAAGCCCGATTGGCTGACAATGGAGGCATGAGCATAACAGAATGCGGCTTCTGCTGGGATAGTTCGTCTGCTGAGCCGGACATCACCCGCAACAAGAAAGTAATAGCAACCTTGAAAAACGGAGTGTTCCAAGCCAAACTTACCGGATTGGCCTATAATACGTCTTATCATGTACGCGCCTACGCTGTTAATGGCAAAGGAGTTGGATATAGTGCTTATGTTATCATAAAGACCGGAAGTTCGGCAAAAGCAACGATTGTGAATATGGCAGCAGGAAATCCGTCTCCATCCACATTGGATGTATCCGCAACGGTTTCTGCCGATGGAGGAGCCGAAATTACAGAACGTGGGTTTGTATATAGTTCAAAAGGAACACCGAGCGTGGAAGAATGCGAAAAGAGAATTGTAATGGAAGGAACTGTCGGAGATATGAGTACGACTCTTACCGGGCTGACAGGATATACCAATTATTCTATCCGGGCGTATGCTATCAATAAAAATGGGACGACTTACAGCACCACCGCCACAGCTAGAACGAAGAAAACAGATCCGAGCATTGACGATCCGGCATTCCCGGGAACAAGAACGATAAAATAGTATTAACATATTAACAACTCAGATTATGAAAAAGATATCATTTTTATTCACTGTAATCATTTTTATTCTTTCAGGAAACAGAGCCTCCGCACAGACCGAACTTCAGTCCGCAACCTTGCAGCAAGGTGACAAGACCAGTATCTATTATGGGAAAGATGCATTCATCAGTGCTTTCAATGCCGTAACCGGAGTAACCGATGTCATCACATTGTCTTCCGGAACATTCAATTCACCGACTTTCAACAAGGCCTGCACGGTCTATGGCGCAGGATGCGAAACCGATGAAAGTAAGGGAATATATTCCACAAATGTCGGAGAGATAACTATACAGCACGGTACAGAGGTGAATGGTGAGGGAGAAACGGTGAACAAGACAAACGATCTTGACGGAATACATATTGAAGGAATCGTTTTCACTGAAAGTGTAAATATATGCGACTACTACAGAATAGTTACACTGAAGGATTTTACCCTAAAACGCTGCAAATTCAATACATTATATGCAATGAACGGTTCATGGCATCTTTCTGATGTAAATATCATAAACTGCATCATTGGACACATGTATACAGATCAAACAAACAACATATCCATATACAACAGCATCATAAACATATTAGAGGGAAATCAGAATGACAACAAACTCCTGATCAAAAACTGCATATTATTTAATATTAACAATCCTGGTGTCGCCACCTACAAAGACAACGTCATATTAGAATCTTATGCTTATATGAGTGATACTTTCAAAGCATCATTCTTTGAGAAAAATATTTTTAGAGGTGGCGATGCCTTAAAATACGTTAACGACAGCAATACCAAAGATAACTGGACCGGCAAGAACGACATTGCCATCTTCGGAGAAGAAATAGGAAATGAATATGATCCCAGCAAGACTTATGCCATCAAAGCAGAAGCAGCCGGAACCTATATTGGAACCGACGGAACTCCCGTAGGAATCTATGGCGGTCTCTATCCATTTACAAAAACTCCTTCTAATCCGCAGATTATCTCTAAAGAAATTGATGTCAAGTCTACATTGGACGGCAAATTGAAGGTATCCATCAAAGTAGAAGCACAAAAATAACCCATCAATCGAAGAGGCTATACAAATGAGAAAAATATATTTATCAATAATGATTTGTCTTTGCGCCCTGACGGCACAAGCACAAAGTGTAGCCGGCTATGAATATTGGTTTGACAATCAATTTGACAGTCGCATAACCGAAAATACTTCCTCGGGAGACATTGTCCTGGAAACAGATGTCAGTACGCTCGCAGAGGGTATGCACTACTTCAACTTCCGAGCCAAAGATGGCAACGGCTTATGGAGCAATCCGAAAAGCTATTGGTTCTTCCGCCAGAAGACAGACTGGAGCGGCAATACACTCCGGAAATACGAGTATTGGCTAAACGATAACTATCAGGAAAAAATAAGCGGCACATTCGATGATACAGGTGAAGTATCACTGGAACTGGACGTGTCCGCACTTCCTGCCGGATTCCACTATTTCAACTTCCGGGCGCAAGATAACATGAATACCTGGAGTACTCCTGTCAGCTATTACTTCTATCGCACCGACATAGACCGAAGCGGGAACACATTAACGGAATACGAATATTGGCTCGACAGCAACTATCAGGAAAAGAAAACCGGAAAATTAGCCGAGGATGGAGTCATCAATCTAAATGCGCTGGACGTATCCGCACTGGGCGAAGGGTATCATTACTTCAACTTCCGCACACAAGACAGCTTTGGCGTTTGGAGTAGCCCCGTCAGCTATTACTTCTACCGCTTAGTTACCCCCATCCCGGAAAGCAACAAAATTGTCCAATATCAATATAGCTTCAACAATGATCCGGCAACGCTTCAAACGGTAGACATAGACCCAGTGAATCCATTGGAGTGGAGCGAAAAGATATTCGATATTCCAGATATGAATCTTGCAAGCGTACCCGATAGTTTTGGTCTGGACATCAATAATGACCAGACGCTATCAATCTCCGTTCCTACCGAATCACGGTTTGCCCTGTCTTTCAAAGACACTGTAGGCATTTGGAGCCAGCCCATAGTCGAAACATTCAAACATATCATCCGAAAAACTACAACCGCCACCACGCTGGAGAACAACCATCCGCAAAGTTTCGCCAAACCCAGCGAGGGAAAATGGGTCGCTTTTGTCATAGAGATTCCGGAAGCGAATTCCGTATACTGGAAAACCGACCAGCCATGTTCCGCCAGCATTTTCACCCCCGACGGTAAATGGATGACATGCCTGAAAGGAACAGATCTGGCAAAGGGCATAAAAACAGAAATCGCCACCAAAGGTACCTACTATGTATTTGTGCATACAGCAATGAAGGATGCTTCCTATCCATCGGAAACATTAAGCCTCATTGCCATCACAAGCCAACAAAGCAACGCTCTCTCTGTAGAGGTTGCGGGAACGTTACCCGAACTGGTAAGCGATCCGGAGGCCGTCGTCAATCTGGCACTTACCGGCTACCTCAACGGAACGGACATCAAGTTCATCCGCAGCCTGAAGAACCTGCAACGGCTCGACATCAGCGAAGCACGTATAGTGGAAGGAGGGGACAAATACTACGAAAACTACCTCACTGCTGATGATGTCACAGGAGACTACATGTTCTATAACTTGCCCAATCTGACACATCTTGCACTCTCCAACCATACGACAGAGATTGCCGCAGCTGCTTTAAATAGTTGCACCGGACTGACTGAAATAGAAATCCCTGCCAGTGTGAGGTCTGTAGGGAAATCCGCGTTCAATAACTGCAACCAATTACTACTGATAAACTGGAATGCGCAAGCCGCCATCACCGCCGAAAGCTTTGATACGCCTGCCAAGATGGGGAATTTGTTGATCTTCGCTCCCGAAGGAACCGGATGTACTTATGAAGGCAACGTGGTAATTAACGGCATGGCAGAAAAGATTTCTTTGACTCATGGCAAAGGTTTCCGCTCTCCACAGGCATTCAAAGCAAAAGACATTACCTACAAACGTAACTTCAGCATGAAGTCCGGTAACAAAATCAATGCCGCCGGATGGGAAGCAATCGTACTGCCATTTGATGTACAAAGTTTCAGCAACGAGAAGCAAGGAGAACTGGCACCTTTCAACAGCGGAAAGAAAGGAGTCAAACCTTTCTGGCTGGCTCAGATGACAACCGATGGCTTTGAACATACCACTGCCATGAAAGCAAACAAGCCCTACATCATCTCGCTGCCAAACAGCGAGTCGTATGAAGACGAATTCAACATCAGCGGAGAAGTACAGTTCCATGCCGAAGATGCCGACGGCGTAGAGGTTAAAGCTACTTCTTATAAAGAGCTCGCCCGTATAGAAGGAAGCAATCGAATAATGGTTCCCGCCTACGAAACTGTATTCAAACACGATACGGTATATGCCATTAACCCGGCTACGTATGAGGATATCGCCCCGGGTGGCGCATTCGTCCGTAACTTGCGCGATGTGCAACCCTTCGAAGCTTATCTGATTAGCAAAGAGGCAGCAATCAATGCACCGAAACTTTACAGTATCGGAGGAATAGGAGGAGAAATCACCGGCATAGAAGAACTACCTTCCGACGCATTGGACGGCATAGAAATCTATGTCCGATATGGGGTTCTTTACATCAAGAGCGACCGCGAACGTACGCTTTCCATTTACGACACAGCCGGACACATGGTACGTCAGGTTGAAGTACAGGAAGGTACCACTGCTGTCACCGGATTGGGAAAAGGCATCTATCTGCTGGCAAGAAAAAAGATTCTGGTTCAATAAGTAAATTGTTTGTTAATTTAGAGAAAGGTCCTACACCATGATGAATGAGTGATAGGACCTTTATTATCGAGTATATTCGATAATAACACATTCATTTTATCGAATATATTCGATAACTATTCGTATATTTGCCTGTCATCAATTACAAAAAGAGATATGGACAAAGACACCATCAAACGTTTAATCATTGAATATCAGCAATTTGTTGCTAATATTACATTAATAGAGCGTGAAATACATCTATCTCATCAGTTGAACTATGTCTTCGTGGGACTCCGACGAGCCGGGAAATCCTATCTGATGTACCAACAAATACAAAGCTTGTTGAATGATGGACATCAACCGGAAGAAATTCTCTATTTCAACTTTGAAGACGATCGCCTGGTCAATTTGACTGTAGAAGATTTGGACCTTATCAAAGTTTCTTACGAAGAACTTTATCCGCATAAACCTATCTTTTTTCTGGATGAAATACAGATTGTGGAGCATTGGGAGAAATTTGCACGCCGTCTGGCCGACCAACAGTATCGCGTTTATATTACCGGCAGCAATGCCAAAATGCTGAGTGCCGAAATTGCTACTACACTGGGAGGGCGATATATAGTACAAAATGTATATCCTTTCTCCTTTTCTGAATTTCTGAAAGCTTCTAAAATTGAAATTGGACCAACATGGTATTACAAAAACCGTACAGAGATAGTCCGGACATTCTCCGACTATTTCAGTTATGGAGGTCTACCCGAATTAATGCTCATAGAAACAATAGAAAAACGGCAATGGCTCAGTAATCTATTCAATAAGATTTTCTTCGGTGACCTGATAACCCGTTATTCCATTCGCAATGACCTCGCTATGAAAGTCTTGATTCGTAAACTGGCTGAAAGTGTGAAACAACCTTCTTCTTTCAACCGTCTGACCAATATCGTTTCAACAACAGGCGCCAAAGTTTCAACGGACACCATTATCGATTACCTTAATTTCTTGCAAGCCACATGGCTATTCTTCTCACTTGAAAACTATGCCAGCAAATTAGTAGAGAAAATATCGAACCGGAAATATTATTTCATCGACAATGGGCTGCTGAACTTATTCCTAATAGACCCGGTGACCTCGTTATTGGAAAATATAGTTGCCATCTCATTAAAAAAGAAATATGAAGAGGAACTCTATTTTTATCAACAAAATATAGAAGTAGACTTTTACATCCCTACTGCAAAATTGGCCGTACAAGTATCCTATAGCCTAAAAGAAGAATCCACCCGTAAAAGAGAAACAGACGCTTTATTGAAAATAGCAGAAACACAAGCGGTAGAGACGTTACTCGTCATCACCTACGATGAAGAGGAGACTATTCAAAAAAACGGCATGGAGATAAAAGTTATCCCCATCTGGAAATGGCTGCTGGATACATAATTTTAAAACCTAATATTCAACCATTTATGGAACATCCTTTTTCTCAATTCAAATACTGCCCCAAGTGTGGCTCCGTGCATTTTGAAATCAACAATGAAAAGTCCAAACGTTGTGCCAACTGTGAATTCGTCTATTACTTCAACCCGTCTGCCGCCACCGTGGCACTGATAATGAATGAACGGAACGAATTATTAGTATGCCGCCGTGCCAAGGATCCGGCTAAAGGAACTCTGGATTTGCCGGGTGGCTTTATCGACATGGCGGAAACCGGAGAAGAGGGAGTCAGCCGCGAAGTGAAAGAAGAAACCGGAATGGAAGTGAAAAAGGCGGAATATTTATTCTCTTTGCCCAATATATATGTGTATTCCGGTTTCACCGTCCATACCCTGGATTTATTCTTCCGCTGTACAGTAACTGACACCTTGCATTACCAAGCAATGGATGATGCCGCAGACGTCTTCTTTCTGCCACTGAAAGATATACATACAGAAGATTTCGGACTGAGTTCCATCCGCAAAGGGGTAGGAATATTTCTGAAAGAAATGGGCGAATAATGATTCGCACAGACCACGGTATATCCTAAAAAAGCCAAACAAGTGTAACAAATTCGACTTAAAACCCGTACTTTTGTAAAAACGCGTTGCATTATGAAGAATAAACTCTCCCGAATACTATGCACGGCACTCTGCTGTGCACCTTTGCTCGCTACGGCACAGACCAGCGAGAATATCACTTCCCCTCAACGACTTTACCAGGAAGGACAGTCACTGTTCCAACAAAAAGCGTATGCAGCTGCCATCCCACCGTTGCAAGCATTCGTGCGCCAGATAGATGCAGAAGGCAAGCCCCTGCCTGTCGCAGGCGAACGAATGGAAGCCGAGTATATGCTGGTATGTGCTGCCTACGAACTAAAAGACCTTAAAAGTTTAGACAAATTGCAGGCCTATCTGGATGAATATCCTGATACACCCTATGCCAATCGCATTTATGCACTTATGGCATCCGTGTATTTCTTCGAAGGAAAATATGATGAAGCCATGGCTATGTTCAATTCTGCCCGTCTCGATCTATTGGGAAATAAAGAACGCGACGATATGACGTACCGTCTGGCAACCTGCTATTTGAAAACAGGTAATGTGAAAGAAGCTGCCATATGGTTCGAAACTCTCCGTAGCACCAGTAAAAAGTATGCAGCCGATTGCACATACTACATTTCTTATATCCGCTACACCCAGCAACGTTATGACGAAGCAATGACCGGCTTCCTGCCTTTACAGGATAACGCCAAATACAAAGCGCTTGCGCCTTATTATATCGCAGAGATTTACCTGATTAAAAAGAATTATGATAAAGCAGAAATAGTAGCGCAGAATTATCTCTCCGCCTACCCGAATAATGAATATACAGCTGAAATGTACCGTGTTCTCGGTGATGCCGACTATCATTTCGGAAAGTATCACGAAGCCATGGAAGCATTTGAAAAGTATCTGGAAAATAATAAAGAGGCTGCCCCCCGTCGGGATGCACTCTATATGCTGGGACTTTCGTACTACAACTGCGGTGTATATTCCAAAGCGGCCAATACCCTCGGCGAAGTAACCGCTGAAAATGACGCACTGGCACAAAATGCCTATCTGCACATGGGGTTGGCTTATCTGCAAATGTCAGATAAGAACAAGGCACGCATGGCATTTGAGCAAGCTGCTGCCTCCAATGCAGATATGCAAGTCAAAGAGCAGGCTGCTTACAATTACGCCCTTTGTATTCACGAGACCTCCTATTCCGCTTTCGGTGAATCTGTTACTGTTTTCGAGAAATTCCTTAATGAATTCCCGAATTCCCAATATGTAGACAAAGTCAGCAGTTATCTGGTAGAGGTATACATGAATACCCGCAGTTACGAAGCCGCCTTGAAATCCATCGAACGAATCGCTCACCCGGGCACTGCAATTCTGGAGGCGAAACAGAAAATCTTGTTCCATCTCGGTACACAGTCTTTTGCCAATGCACAATTCCAGGAAGCTATCGGTTACTTTAACCAGTCTGTAGCCTTGGGACAATATAATCTGCAAAACAAGGCGGATGCTATTTATTGGAGAGGAGAAGCTTATTATCGTCTGAACCGGATGCAGGAAGCAGCAAGTAACTTCAGTGAATATCTGAATCTTACTCCGGACAGAAATACAGAAACTTATGCACTGGCATACTATAATCTGGCCTACATAGCTTTTCATGAGAAAGATTACACACTTGCCCAGAACCGTTTCCTGAAATTCACACAACTGGAAAAAGAAGAAAATCCCACTGCACTCGCAGATGCTTACAATCGCATAGGCGACTGTTATCTGCACGCACGCCGTTTCGATGAAGCCAAGCAATATTATACCAAAGCAGAAAATATGGGAACTCCTGCAGGTGATTATTCTTTCTATCAGTTGGCTTTGGTTGCCGGCTTGCAGAAAGATTATGATGGTAAGGTTGCATTGCTCAACCGCATGGCAAACAAATATCCGTCTTCACCCTATACCATAAATGCTCTTTATGAAAAAGGCCGTTCGTATGTACAGACAAGCAACAGTCGCCAGGCTATCGCAGCATTTAAAGAATTGCTGGATAAATATCCCGAAAGCCCGGTCAGCCGTAAAGCCGCTGCTGAAATCGGCCTGCTTTATTACCAAAACGATGAATATGATCGCGCGATAGATGCTTACAAGCATGTAGTAACCCAGTATCCGGGTAGTGAAGAAGCACGTCTCGCCATGCGTGACTTGAAATCGATCTATGTAGATGCTAACCGTGTAGATGAATTTGCCGCCCTGGCAGCCAAGATGCCGGGAGAAATCCGCTTTGATGCCAGCGAGCAGGATTCTCTGACTTATATCGCCGCAGAAAAGGTATATATGAAGAGAGAGATCGCTCCTGCCAAATCAAGCTTTACCCGTTACCTGCAAAGCTTCCCCAACGGCGCATTCAGCCTGAACGCCCATTACTATCTTTGTGTGATTGGCAAAGAACAGAAAGATGAAGCCGCCGTATTGGAACATGCCGGCAAACTGCTGGAATATCCGGATAATCCTTATTCACAGGAAGCACTCATTGCACGTGCGGAAATTCTGTTCAACCGTAAGCAGTTCGACCAGGCATTGAATGACTACAGACAGTTGAAAGCAAAAGCTACCACTCCCGAACGCCGCCAGCTTGCAGAAACAGGAATGCTGCGCAGTGCCGCCCTGATGCAGGATGACGTGGAAACAATCGCTGCTGCCACCGACCTGCTTGCCGAAACCAAATTGACACCGGAGCTACGCAACGAAGCCCTGTATTTCCGTGCCAAGGCCTATCTGAACCAACGCGCCGACAAGAAAGCCATGAACGACCTTCAGACACTGGCTAAGGATACACGCACACTTTATGGGGCCGAAGCCAAATACCTGGTCGCTCAACAACTGTATAAGGCAGGTGAATACACTGCTGCTGAAAAGGAAATACTCAACTTCATTGATCAGAGCACACCACACGCTTACTGGCTGGCAAGAAGTTTCGTTCTGCTGTCGGATGTATATGTAGCAATGGATAAAAAACTGGATGCACGCCAATACTTGCTGAGCCTGCAACAAAATTACCATGCCGACGATGACATCGAACAGATGATTAATGAAAGATTAGAAAAACTGAAGTAAAAACCTCGTCAATTATAAATATGAAAAAGGTACAATATATATTCGGGGCATTGGCACTTATAACCATACCGAACTGGGTGCAAGCCCAAACGCAAGCTAAAGATACTACCCTGAGCCGCACGGTCGTGGTAGAACAAGAATACAATCCGGACATCATAGATGCTTCCAAAGTAAACGTACTGCCCAAGGTAATGCCGCCAACAGTCAGCAAAAAGACTGTAGAATATGATGCCACACTCGCACCTGCGGGAAATATCCCTGCAACTACCATGGAGGCGTATACAGGAGCTGAAAGCCAGGATAAGGCAAAACGCGGCTACGCCCGTCTGGGATATGGCAATTACGGCAACCTGGACGCTCGTGCCAACTATCTGTTCATCCTGCCTAACAGTGACAAACTGAACCTGAATTTCCACATGAACGGCATGGATGGCAAGTTAGATCTGCCTGATTCCAAGGATAAATGGGATGCACGTTATTACCGTACACATGCGGGCATGGATTATGTACATGCTTTCCAGAAAATGGACTTAAATGTAGCCGGAAACTTCGGGCTAAGCAACTTCAACTTCATGCCCGGCAGCACAAATAATAAGCAGAAATTCCTGTCAGGTGATGTACATTTCGGAATAAAATCAACCAGCGAAGAATTACCGCTTCAATTTCATGCCGAAACCAACCTGATGTTCTATGAGCGCCAACACGATATACAATATCAGGACGCACAGGAAGTTATGGTACGGACAAAAGCCGGTGCAATGGGAACGATCTCCGAAGAGCAGTTTGTTGGAGTAGATCTCTCCATGGACAATACGTTCTACAAGAACAATCTTTTTGAAGATTATACCTCTGTGGAATTAAATCCCTATTATCTGTATCAGAGCGAAGACTGGAAAATCCGTCTCGGCGCTCACGTGGATTTTGCATTCGGATTTGGCAAGAAATTCCGGGTAGCACCGGACGTGACAGCCCAATATATCTTCTCTGACAGTTACATTCTCTACGCCCAGGCTACAGGCGGACGACAGGCCAATGATTTCCGCAGGCTAGAAATGGTTTCACCTTATGGCCAGAGTAGTACACAACTGGATGCCACCTACGAACAGCTGAATGCCGCTCTCGGCTTCAAAACCAGTCCGGTAACAGGTTTATGGTTTAATATTTATGGTGGATATCAGGATTTAAAGAATAATCTTGCTTCTGCCGCAATTGCGAACTATAGCGGTTCATACCTTCAATTGCTCCAAGGAAATATGCATAACATATATGCAGGCGCCGAAGCCAGCTACAGCTATAAGGATATTATTTCCTTCACCGCTTCGGGCATTTACCGTGACTGGAAAACTGCTAAGACAGAAAATAACAGCGGAGACCAGCTACTCTATTACATGCCTTCTTTCGAAGCAAACTTCAAGGTAGACATTCGTCCGGTTTCTTCTGTCCTGATCAATCTCGGTTATCAGCATATCACTCGTGAGAAGATAGGCAACGAGCGTGTAGATCCGGTTGGGAATCTATACCTTGGCGGTAGCTACGAAGTCTTTGAAGGCATATCAATCTATGTCCGTGCAAACAATTTATTGAACAAAGACTACCAATATTACCCGGGATATCCCACAGAAGGTATCAATTTCATGGGTGGAGTGAGTTTTCGTTTTTAACAAATTGCGTGACAAAAAAAGTCATTTTTGCTAAAAAAGAATATATTCTCCACATATTATAAGGTGGAAACAATTGTTTTTTTCTACTTTTGCGGGCAAATTCAGTGGCAGGAGCCACTATAAAACAGAAATTTATGCCAAAAAACCTTGTCATTGTCGAGTCACCGGCAAAAGCAAAAACAATTGAAAAGTTCCTGGGAAAAGATTTTAAAGTTCTTTCCAGCTATGGTCATATACGCGACTTGAAGAAGAAAGAATTCAGCATTGACGTTGAAAAAAACTTTGAACCGGACTATGAAATTCCGGAAGATAAGAAAGCACTGGTTAAGACACTGAAAGCTGAAGCTAAAGATGCTGATACCGTATGGTTGGCTTCCGATGAGGACCGCGAGGGAGAAGCCATCGCCTGGCACTTGTATGAAGTACTAAAACTGGAACCGGAACATACCAAACGTATCGTATTCCATGAAATCACCAAAACCGCTATACTGAAAGCTATCGAGCAACCACGCAATATTGATATCAATCTTGTCAATGCCCAGCAGGCACGCCGCATTCTTGACCGTATTGTAGGTTTTGAACTTTCTCCCGTATTATGGAAAAAAGTGAAACCCGCACTCTCTGCCGGACGTGTACAATCTGTAGCCGTACGGCTCATTGTAGAGCGTGAACGTGAAATACATGCTTTCCAAAGTGAAGCATCTTATAAAGTCACTGCTGTTTTCCTTGTTCCCGACACTGACGGAAAACTCGTTGAGATGAAGGCGGAACTTGCACACCGTCTTAAGACCAAAGCTGAGGCACAGAAGCTCCTGGAAAGCTGCCAATCGGCAATATTTACCATTGAAGATATTACGACACGTCCGGTAAAGAAGAGCCCGGCTGCACCGTTCACGACTTCTACTTTGCAACAGGAAGCCGCACGCAAACTTGGCTTCACTGTAGCACAAACGATGATGGTAGCTCAACGGTTGTATGAATCAGGACGTATTACTTATATGCGTACCGACTCCGTAAACTTATCGGAACTCGCCATCAACGGCAGCAAAGAAGCCATTGCCAATATGATGGGAGACAAATATGTACATCCACGCCACTTCAGCACCAAGACCAAAGGAGCACAAGAAGCGCATGAGGCTATCCGTCCCACATATATGGAAAATGCACAGATAGAAGGTAGTGCACAAGAAAAAAAACTATACGATCTGATCTGGAAACGTACCATTGCTTCTCAAATGGCAGATGCCGAACTGGAAAAGACAACAGCAACCATCAGTATAAGCAATACATCCGAGGCTTTCAGTGCCACGGGAGAAGTTGTGAAATTCGACGGTTTCCTGCGTGTATACAGAGAATCTTATGATGACGATGTGGAACAGGAAGATGAAACTCATTTGCTGCCACCGTTAAAGAAAGGTCAGAAGTTAGAGTATCAGAACATTACTGCCACTGAACGCTTTACACAACATCCACCCCGCTATACAGAAGCAAGCTTGGTGCGCAAACTGGAGGAATTAGGGATAGGTCGTCCTTCTACTTATGCGCCTACGATCTCTACCGTTCAACAACGTGAGTACGTAGAAAAAGGAGATAAAACAGGTGAAGAACGTTCATACAATGTAATTACTCTGAAGAAAGACAAAATCACAGATGCCACCCGTACTGAGATCACCGGAGCAGAAAAAGCAAAACTGCTACCTACAGATACAGGTACAGTAGTGACTGACTTCCTGACACAGTACTTCCCCAGCATCATGGATTACAACTTCACAGCCAGTGTAGAAAAGCAATTTGATGAGATTGCCGAGGGAGATACAAAATGGACGACTATCATGAAGACGTTCTATAAAACCTTCCATCCATCCGTGGAAAGTACTCTCGCTGCCAAAAATGCACACAAGACTGGAGAACGCATATTGGGAGATGATCCTGTTAGTGGCAAGCCTGTAAGCGTCAAAATCGGACGTTTTGGCCCTGTAGTACAAATTGGAAGTGCTGAAGATGAAGAAAAACCCCGCTTCTCTCCTTTAAAGAAAGGTCAATCCATCGAAACAATCACTTTAGAGGAAGCAATGGAGCTGTTTAAGTTACCTCGTACCCTTGGTGAGCATGAAGGCAAAACGGTTACTGTCAATGCCGGACGTTTCGGGCCGTACATTTATTACAGCGGAACTTATACTTCACTTCCCAAAGGCGTAGATCCGATGGAAATAGAATTGGAAGAGGCTTTGGAATTAATAAAAGAAAAAACGGAAGCAGAAGCAAAGAAGCACCTCAAGAAGTTCGACGAAGAACCTGAGTTGGAAATCATGAACGGAAGATATGGCCCTTACATTGCTTATAAAGGCAGTAATTACAAAATCCCAAAGGATATCGTTCCGGAAGATTTAAACTTGGACGCCTGCATGGAAATCATCAAATTGCAGAGCGAGAAAGCTGCATCAGCTCCAGCTAAACCGAAACGAGGAAAATATACCAAGAAGAAAGCATAAAAGGATTATAAAGCAATCAGCCCCGGAATGACCAATACATTCCGGGGCTGATTATTTTTATAGATAGCTGTTTTTACATTCTATCCGGCACTTCAATACCCAGCAAGCCCATGCTGATGCGAACTACCTTCGCTACGTTTTCCGACAAAGCGAGACGGAAAACTTTCACAGCCTCATTCTCTTCACGCAGAATACTAAAATCATGATAGAACTGATTGTATTCTTTCACCAGGTCATAAGTATAGTTGGCAATAATAGAGGGACTGTAATCCGTACCTGCCTGCTTCACTACAGCAGCAAAGTCGGCTACCATCTGAATAAGGCCTTCTTCTTTCTCACTCAACTCAATACCAACAGGAATTTCAGCCGGAATTACAATACCGGCTTCAGCAGCCTTACGCATTACAGATTGAATACGCGCATACGTATATTGAATGAACGGACCTGTATTTCCATTAAAGTCAATTGACTCTTTCGGATTGAACGTCATATTCTTACGGGCATCTACCTTGAGGATGAAATATTTCAAGGCGCCCAAACCAACAATACGAGCGATATTGTCAGCTTCTTCCTGAGACAAGCCATCCAGCTTGCCCAATTCATTAGAAGTTTCTTTGGCAGTACTAATCATTTCTTCCATCAAATCATCAGCATCTACCACTGTGCCTTCGCGGCTTTTCATCTTACCTTCGGGCAATTCCACCATACCATAAGAGAAATGTACGAGACTCTTTCCCCACTCAAATCCAAGCTTGTCAAGCAGGATGGAAAGCACCTGGAAATGATAGTTCTGTTCGTTGCCTACTACATAAATCATCTTGTCAATAGGATAATCAGCAAAACGTAATTTAGCTGTACCTATATCCTGAGTCATATAAACAGAAGTCCCGTCAGCACGTAGTAACAACTTATGATCCAAACCTTCAGCAGTAAGGTCAGCCCATACGGAACCATCTTCTTTTTTATAGAAGAACCCCTTTTCAAGACCTTCCATCACCTTCTCTTTCCCTTCAAGATAGGTATTTGATTCGTAATATATTTTGTCGAAACTTACACCCATTTTACGGTAAGTTTCATCAAAACCTTCATACACCCAGTTGTTCATTTTAGTCCAAAGCGCACGCACTTCCGGATCATTAGCTTCCCACTTCACCAGCATTTCGCGGGCTTCATTCATTAGAGGAGAAGCGGCTTCAGCCTTTGCTTTAGCTTCTTCTTCCGTCGCACCTTCAGACTGAAATTTAGCCATCAATTCCTTCACTTCAGCTTTATAGTGCTTATCAAAAGCTACGTAATAATCGCCTACCAAGTGGTCCCCCTTCTTTCCGGATGATTCGGGTGTTTCACCGTTACCATATTTGGACCAGGCCAGCATGGATTTACAAATATGAATACCACGATCGTTGACAATATTTGTTTTTACCACTTTATTGCCATTTGCCATCACAATGTTGGCTAAAGCATTGCCCAGAAGATTATTACGTACATGTCCCAGGTGAAGTGGTTTGTTGGTATTGGGTGAAGAGTATTCGATCATCACCAACGGAGAATTATCCGTGGCAGCAACAATACCGTATTGCTTATCAACATGAATGTCATTCAACAATTCAATCCAGGCGGAAGAAGCGATAGTCAGGTTCAGGAAACCTTTGATCACATTGAATGCAGCTATCGAAGGCTCGTTAGCTTTCAGGTATTCGCCAATCTCCTGTGCTGTCTGCTCCGGTCCTTTCTTCGACATGCGCAGGAAAGGAAAAACTACCAGCGTGAGGTGTCCCTCAAATTCTTTCTTGGTTTTTTGCAGTTGCACCTGTGCGGCAGGCACGTCCTGTCCATACAGCGCTTTCAGTCCGTTGATGACGGACGCTACCAGTTTATCTTCTATATTCATGATTTAAAAGTATTTTCCGGGTGCAAAGATACTATATTTTGGCGAATTACGCGTTGCATCTGTACGGATAATAAAAAAGGAGACACCTCATAGCGCCTCCTTTTCTATTTTTCATTCATAGCCTTCCTTTATTCGATGGCCAAAGTCAACTCCATACCAGGTTTAAACTTAGCAACTCTCTTTGCAGGAATCGTAATGCTCTGTTTGGTAGAAGGATTAATGCCCAGACGTGCTGCTCTCTCTGCTACAACGAACGTACCGAAGCCAACCAATGATACTTTGTCACCAGCCTTTAGGGCTTTCGTGATTGCTGCCATGAAAGCATCTAATGCTTTCTTAGAATCCGTTTTTGTCAAACCGGACTCTGCCGCCATAGCGTTGATAAGTTCTGACTTATTCATAATACTAAAATTAAATAATTAATATGTTACACAAAAGATATCCGCATTAGTCATTCACAAACCTCTACAAAAATAGAGCAATATTTCTGAATATCAAATAAAAACATTAAAAAAAGATTGGATTTTGGCGAAAAATAAAGAATAGAAAGGCCTTTTTCTGTTATAGAACAGAATTTATTCGTATTTTTGCGACTCATTGAACGAAATAACAGATTATGAATGCTATACCAACAGTTACTAAGAACCTATTAATCATTAATGTACTGGTCTTTCTTGCGACCATTGTTGCTCAAAGTTATCATCTTGATTTAGCCCGTTATCTGGGACTTCATTTCTTTCTTGCCGATGACTTTAACGTAGCGCAACTTATCACATACATGTTCATGCATGGAGGTTTCACACATCTTTTCTTTAACATGTTTGCCGTGTGGATGTTTGGTCGCATACTCGAACAAGTATGGGGACCCAAACGTTTTTTATCTTACTATATGATATGTGGTATAGGTGCAGGCTTAATCAGCATGCTGGTAACCTACATACGCATTCAGGCTGCAAAGACCGGAATGAGTCCGGAAATGATTAACACCGTATATCAGGAAGGCGCTCAAATCATACGGGATAATATGAATTACACCTATCCGCCCATGGCAAATCTGAATGCTCTCTTAAACGGAGTTACCGTAGGAGCTTCAGGAGCCGTGTATGCCATTTTGCTGGGCTTCGGAATGTTGTTCCCCAACCAGTCGCTATTCATATTTCCGTTGCCGTTTCCGATAAAAGCCAAATACTTTGTTATCGGATATGCACTGATTGAACTGTACGCTGGTTTTGCCAACAATCCTAACGACAATGTAGCGCACTTCGCACACTTGGGTGGTATGATATTCGGTTTTATACTGATAATGTACTGGAGAAAAAAAGATAGAGGAAATGGGTACTATTATAACTGACCTTAAAGAAGCTTTTCGCAGAGGGAATATTTATATCCAGCTGATTTATATCAACGTAGCTGTTTTTGTAGTTACTACGCTGACAGAGGTAATTCTGCAATTATTCAATCGCAGCCTCGGCGGTGTGTTTGAATGGCTGGAATTGCCAGCTTCACTCACACAGTTCATCATACAGCCATGGTCACTGTTCACATATATGTTTATGCATGCAGGATTTTTACATATCCTGTTCAACATGTTGTGGCTATACTGGTTCGGAGCACTATTCCTAATGTTCTTCTCGGCCAAACATCTGCGCGGGGCGTATATCTTAGGAGGTATTTGCGGTGGATTATTGTACATGGCAGCCTTTAATATCTTCCCGTATTTCCGCCCGATGGTCGATTATTCATTCATGTTGGGGGCATCCGCTTCCGTGCTTGCTATCGTAGCTGCTACAGCGTACCGCGAACCTAACTACCCCATCCGGCTGTTCCTCTTTGGTACGATACGGTTGAAATATCTGGCACTGATTGTTATCGGTACAGATTTACTGTTCATTACATCCAGCAATGCGGGCGGACATATTGCCCACTTGGGTGGTGCATTGGCCGGACTCTGGTTTGCTGCCGGACTCAGTAAAGGAAAAGATATCACTGCCTGGATTAACAAAATTCTAGATGCTATCGTTTCACTGTTCAGCTTCAAGCCCCGCAAACCGAAGATGAAAGTTCACTATGGTAACAGCCGTCAGAAAGACTATGACTACAACGCCCGCAAGAAATCTCAATCCGAAGAAATAGACCGTATCCTCGATAAACTGAAAAAATCAGGATATGAAAGCCTGACCACAGAAGAAAAGAAAAGTCTTTTCGATGCGAGCAAACGATAGTACAGAAAAATGGGAATAAAGCATATTGGTAAATTCGTAGCCTATCTGATTTTAGCGGTTAATATTTTCTTTATAAGCTTGCTGCTTCTCACCGCTTACAGCCCGCACATCAAGCCGGTTGCTCACCCCGTAGAATCCTGCTTTGGGCTGACATTTCCTATTTTCTTGGTGATAAACATCTGCTTTTTCATCTTTTGGCTTATTATCCAAAAGTATAAGTTTGCACTTTTTCCACTGGTAGCATTTCTTTTATGCTATTCACAAATACGGACTTATTTCCCGCTCAATTTCCACACAAGCAAATTACCCGAAAACAGTTTCAAGGTTTTGTCATATAACATCATGGGCTTCGACGGAGCCGTCAAAAAAGATGGCGAGAATCTCATTCTGAATTATCTGAAGAACAGCGGAGCAGATATCTTATGCCTGCAAGAATACCAAACGATAGAATCTCCCCGTTATCTCAGCCAGAAAGATGTGGAAAAGGCCTTAAAAGATTATCCCTATCATAACATCCAGATAGTGGGAAGAGGAAGTGGAAAAGGCCACACCAACCGGATAGCCTGCTACTCTAAATTCCCTATTCTTTCATCCCGTACACTGGATTATGCCAGTGAATACAATGGTTCAGTGGTCTATGAACTGAAAATGGGAGAAGATACCGTAATGCTCATCAACAATCATCTGGAATCTAACAAACTGACTAAAGAAGACAAAGTAGTCTACGAAAGTATGCTCAAATCTCCTGAAACGGAAAAAGTTAAAAGCGGTGCACGCCTGCTCATCCGCAAGCTAGCAGAAGCATCCGCCATTCGTGCCCCACAAGCAGACAGTATCGCTCAGGAAATCGCAGCGTCACGATACCCTTATATTATTGTCTGCGGCGACTTTAACGATACTCCCATTTCCTATGCACACCGGGTCATTGAAAAAGGATTAAATGATGCTTTTACCAAGTCCGGCCGCGGGCTGGGTATCTCTTATAATCAAAATAAATTCTATTTCCGGATAGACAATATTCTGGCAAGCAAAAACCTTAAACCTTATAACTGTACGGTGGACCGTTCTATAAAAGAATCCGACCATTATCCAATCTGGTGTTATCTGAAGAAAAAAGATTGAAAACGAATCAATAATTAATACTTTATACCTAATACTTAAAACTTATGTTTAAGAAGTGTATTTTTATTTTAGCTACAAGTTGTATGATGTACTCCTGTACCACACAGACGGAAACTAATCCGTTCCTAACTGAGTTCCAAACCGAACATGGCGTACCGCCTTTCGATAAAATCAAACTGGAACATTATGAACCTGCCTTTCTGAAAGGCATTGAAGAGCAAAATGCAAATATCAATGCAATAGTGAACAACTCCGAAGCGCCAACCTTTGAAAATGTAATTGTTGCTCTTGACAATAGTTCCCCGATACTGGACCGGGTTAGCGCCATCTTTTATAACATGACGGAAGCAGAAACAACAGATGATCTGAAAGAATTATCTATTAAACTCGCCCCGACATTGTCCGAACACAGTGATAATATCTCACTGAATCAGGATCTTTTCAAGAAGGTTGATGCTGTATACCAACAGAAAGATGCATTGGGACTGACTACCGAACAACAACGCCTGCTGGAAGAAACCTACAAAGGTTTTGTCCGTTCCGGTGCAAACTTATCCCCTGAGAAACAGGCACGCTTGCGCGAAGTCAACAAAGAACTGTCTACATTAGGTATCAAATTCAGTGATAACGTGCTGAATGAGAACAACGCCTTCAAACTTTATATAGACAAGGAAGAAGATCTAGCCGGACTGCCCGACTGGTTCCGTCAAAGCGCCGCTGAAAAAGCAAAAGAAGACGGACAAGAAGGCAAATGGCTGTTCACATTGGGTAATGCCAGTCGTCTTCCATTCCTGCAATACTCTGAAAATCGTCCGTTACGCGAACAAATGTACAAGGCCTACATCAACCGCGGCAACAACAATGACAAGAACGACAACAAGAAGAATATTACAGACATCGTAAAACTACGTCTGGAAAAAGCGCAATTACTGGGCTTCGACTGTTATTCTAATTTTGTTTTGGATAATACGATGGCTAAAAATGCCACAGCCGTTATGGACTTCTTAAACAACCTGTGGAGCTATTCATTGCCAAAAGCAAAAGCCGAAGCTGTTGAATTGCAGAAAATAATGGATAAAGAAGGCAAAGGTGAAAAACTGGAAGCGTGGGACTGGTGGTTCTATACAGAAAAACTCCGCAAAGAGAAATACAATCTGGAAGAAGACGAAATCAAACCTTACTTTAAGTTAGAAAATGTACGCGAAGGCGCTTTCGCTGTAGCTAATAAGCTTTATGGGATCACTTTAACGAAATTGGAAGGTATCCCCGTATACCACCCTGATGTAGAAGTTTTCGAAGTGAAAGATGCAGATGGCTCACACTTGGGTGTTTTCTACGTAGATTATTTCCCCCGTCCGGGTAAGAGCGGCGGTGCATGGATGAGCAACTATCGCGAACAACAAGGTGCCATCCGCCCGTTGGTATGCAATGTATGCAGCTTCACACAGCCCGTAGGCGATATACCTTCATTGCTGACTATTGACGAAGTGGAAACACTGTTCCATGAATTTGGCCATGCCCTGCACGGATTGCTGACAAAATGCAACTATAAAGGTATTTCCGGCACAAACGTAGCACGCGACTTCGTTGAGTTACCTTCGCAAATCAATGAGCATTGGGCTACCGAACCTGAAGTATTGAAAATGTATGCCAAACATTATCAAACCGGTGAAACTATTCCCGACAGCCTTATTGAAAAGATTCTGAATCAGAAAACCTTCAACCAAGGTTTCATGACCACCGAATTACTGGCTGCTGCCATTCTAGATATGAATCTGCACAACCTGACAGATACCCAGAATCTGGACGTATTGGCATATGAGAAAGAGGCCATGGACAAACTGGGACTTATTCCGGAAATAGCTCCACGCTATCGTACCACCTACTTCAACCATATCATTGGCGGTTATGCTGCCGGCTATTACAGCTATTTGTGGGCAAATGTATTGGACAACGATGCTTTCGAAGCTTTCAAGGAACACGGCATCTTTGACAAAAAGACAGCCGACCTCTTCCGGAATAACGTTTTGGAAAAGGGCAACAGCGAAGATCCGATGACTCTTTACAAGAACTTCCGCGGAACGGAACCACAACTGGAACCGATGTTAAGAAATCGCGGAATGAAGTAAAAACATTCCTATACGAAGGGAGTTAATTCTTTATCATGTGCAAATATTTGAGTTCCTTTTACTTCCGAATGTGAAAAAAAAACTATATTTGCAGCCTTGTACGCAACAGAAATTAATTAAAAAAGTAATCATAATAAACTAAAAGTAACATGCAAAACAAAGGATTTGTAAAGGTTTTTGCGGTATTGCTCACACTGGTGTGTGTGTTCTATCTCTCCTTTTCTTTTGTGACTCGCCATTATACCAATAAGGCTAAAGAGTTTGCAAAAGGCGATGTGAAAGTAGAGCAGGACTACCTGGATTCTCTGGCTAATGAGAAAGTATTCTTCGGCAATTGGACACTGAAACAGTGCCGAGAGATGGAAATCAGTTTAGGTTTGGACTTAAAGGGTGGTATGAACGTCATCCTCGAAGTTTCCGTTCCCGATGTAATCAAAGCATTGGCGGACAACAAACCCGACGAAGCATTCAATCAAGCATTGGCAAATGCTGCCAAACAGGCTATTAGCAGCCAGGACGACGTCATTACGTTGTTTGTGAGAGAGTATCACAAAATTGCTCCGGACGCACGTCTTTCCGAGCTTTTCGCCACTCAACAGTTAAAAGACAAAGTTAATCAAAAGACCTCCGACGCGGAAGTAGAAAAAGTACTGCGCACGGAAGTAAAAGCCGCCGTTGACAACTCATACAACGTACTCCGTACTCGTATCGACCGTTTTGGTGTGGTTCAGCCCAACATCCAAAGTCTGGAAGACAAGATGGGACGTATCATGGTGGAGCTTCCGGGTATCAAGGAACCGGAACGTGTAAGAAAATTACTTCAAGGTTCCGCTAATCTGGAGTTTTGGGAAACATACAACGCAAAGGATGTTGCACCTTATCTGCAAGCAGCTGATAACAAACTGCGTAACATTTTAGCTAATGAAGCACCTGCTGACAGTGTAGCTGTTGACAGCACCGCTGCTCCGGTTGTAGCGCAAGCTACCAGCACCGCCGACAGTCTTGCCGCTGCATTGAAAGGTGAAAACAAAGCACAATCCGTCGATCTTGCACAAATCAAGAAAGAACATCCGTTGCTGGCTGTACTGCAGGTTAATTCCAGCGGACAAGGTCCTGTTGTAGCTTATGCTAATTACAAGGATACCGCCGACATCAACAAATATCTTTCCATGAAAGAAATTCAAGCCGAACTCCCGAAAGACCTTCGTCTGAAATGGGGTGTTTCCGCTTACGAATATGATCCGAAAGGACAAACTTTCGAACTTTACGCTATCCGCTCAACCGAACGTAACGGACGCGCTCCGCTGGAAGGTGATGTTGTTGTAAGCGCTAAAGATGAATACGATCAGTTTGGTAAACCTGCCGTAAGTATGTCAATGAATACAGACGGTTCACGCCGCTGGGCACAGTTGACTAAACAAAACATTGGTAAGAGCATCGCTATCGTATTGGACGGCTATGTATATTCTGCACCGAATGTAAATACTGAAATTACAGGTGGTAACTCACAAATCACGGGTCACTTTACTCCCGAACAGGCAAAGGACTTAGCAAACGTACTGAAATCCGGTAAGATGCCGGCTCCCGCACGTATCGTTCAGGAAGATATCGTAGGTCCGTCTTTGGGACAGGCTTCTATCAACGCCGGTGTATTCTCATTCATCGTAGCATTGATACTATTGATGATTTATATGTGCTCCATGTACGGTTTCATTCCGGGTATGGTTGCCAACGGCGCATTGGTACTGAACATGTTCTTTACAATGGGTATCCTTTCATCCTTCCAGGCGGCCCTGACAATGTCCGGTATTGCCGGTATGGTGTTAGCTCTGGGTATGGCTGTGGATGCGAACGTGTTGATCTATGAACGTACAAAAGAAGAGTTACGCGCAGGTAAGGGTGTGAAAAAAGCCCTCGCAGACGGTTATTCTAATGCATTCTCCGCTATCTTCGACTCAAATTTAACGTCTATCATCACGGGTATTATCCTGTTTAACTTCGGTACAGGTCCTATCCGTGGTTTTGCCACGACCTTGATTATCGGTATCTTGATTTCATTCTTTACCGCTGTGTTCATGACACGTCTGGTATATGAATACTTCATGAATAAAGATAAATGGCTGAACCTGACTTTCTCTTCCAAGATCTCTAAGAATCTGATGACGAATGTACATTTCGACTTCATGGGTAGAAATAAGCAATGGTTTACAATTACAGGCATTATCCTTGTTATCTGTATCGGTTCATTGTTCGTACGTGGCTTGAGCCAGAGTATCGACTTCACCGGTGGACGCAACTTCAAGGTACAGTTTGAAAACGCCGTAGAACCGGAACAAGTACGTGAGTTAATCGCCAGCAAGTTCGGTGATTCTAATGTAAGTGTAATTGCTATCGGTACCGATAAGAAGACTGTACGTATCAGTACAAACTACCGTATCGAAGAAGAAGGTAACAATGTCGATTCAGAAATCGAGGCATATCTGTATGAAACGCTGAAACCGGTATTGACGCAGAACATCACGCTGGAGACATTCATCGACCGTGAAAATCACACAGGTGGCAGTATCGTCAGCTCACAGAAAGTAGGTCCGAGTATCGCAGATGATATCAAGACTTCGGCCATGTGGTCTGTAGTTCTCGCTCTTATCGCCATCGGTCTCTACATCTTGATCCGTTTCCGCAACATTGCATATAGTGTGGGTTCCGTAGCTGCACTGACCAGTGATACATTAATGATTCTTGGCGCTTATTCATTGTGCTGGGGTTGGATGCCGTTCTCTCTTGAAATTGACCAGACATTTATCGGTGCTATCCTTACGGCTATCGGTTACTCTATCAATGACAAAGTGGTAATCTTCGACCGTGTGCGTGAATTCTTCGGCCTGTACCCGAAACGTGACAGAAAGCAATTGTTCAATGATTCGTTGAATACGACTCTGGCACGTACTATAAATACTTCATTGAGTACATTAATCGTGCTGCTGTGTATCTTCATCCTTGGTGGTGATTCTATTCGCAGTTTCGCATTTGCAATGATTCTCGGTGTTGTAATCGGTACATTATCTTCTCTGTTCATTGCATCTCCTATCGCATATATGATGATGAAGAACAAAAAGATTGTTGAGCCTGCTGTTGAAGTAGCTAAATAAGAACTATATAGTAACAAAACAAAAAGGGAAGCCGAATAAATGGCTTCCCTTTTTTGTTTTGTAGTCCCGAGGGGAATCGAACCCCTATCTAAAGTTTAGGAAACTTCTATTCTATCCGTTGAACTACAGGACCAAAAACATTTGCGGTTGCAAAGATAAAGCATTCTCCCGATTTAACAAAGGCGAACGAATCTTTTATCGAGAAGTTAAAGAAATACAGCCTACACAAGATTTTATCAAAGTGTCAACCTAAATCAGCTACAAACAGTAGTATATTGGCGATCCAATCTTACATTTAGTCAACAGTTAGGCAACCAAAAATAAATGATAATATGCAACTTTTATTCGTTCAAGTCAGACACATAGTCAGAGTTTTGCTCACTCCAAATATCAAAAAACACTCATTTATCAATTCTTTTAGTACACAATCACAGATTAACTCGAAAAGATTTTGCCAAGTCGCATAACTTTCCGACATTTGCAAACGCATCTTTAAAAGCGTAGTACTTTTTGTAAGTACCCCAACCAACATAAGAACAGATTTTAAGTGATCCTATAAATTAATCATAGTAATACGAAATTATGGCAAACGACATGATGGTAAAAGAACTGGATCAAGTGGTAGTCCGCTTTTCCGGAGACTCCGGCGATGGTATGCAGCTCGCCGGCAACATCTTTTCAACAGTATCGGCTACGGTGGGAAATGACATCAGTACTTTCCCCGACTATCCCGCAGATATCCGCGCCCCGCAAGGTTCTCTGACCGGCGTATCAGGTTTCCAGGTACACATCGGCGCCAGCAAAGTATTCACCCCGGGTGATAAATGCGACGTATTGGTAGCTATGAACGCTGCCGCATTGAAAACACAGTATAAGTTTGCTAAGTCTACTGCTTGTATCATCATCGACACAGACTGTTTCCAGGCTTCCGATTTACAGAAAGCCGCTTTCAAGACTGACAATCCTATCGAAGAAATGGGTATCAAGCAAGACGTGATTGCTGCTCCTATCTCTCAAATGGTGAAAGATTGCCTGGCAGAAACAGGTATGGACAACAAAGCAATGCTGAAATGCCGCAACATGTTCGCTCTCGGTTTAGTATGCTGGCTGTTCAATCGTGACCTGAAGATTGCAGAAGATTTCCTTAGAGAGAAATTTGCAAAAAAGCCGGAAATAGCAGAAGCCAACATCAAGGTGATTCACGCCGGCTACGACTATGGTCACAATACACATGCTTCTGTAGCGCATACTTATAAGATAGAAAGTAAGATAAAAACACCCGGAATATACATGGATATCATGGGTAACAAAGCTACAGCCTACGGTTTCATTGCTGCTGCTGAAAAAGCAGGTCTGAAGTTGTTCCTGGGTTCTTATCCCATCACTCCTGCTACGGACGTATTACATGAACTTTCCAAACATAAATCTTTAGGTGTCATTACCGTTCAATGCGAAGATGAGATTTCCGGCTGTGCTACAGCTATCGGTGCATCTTTTGCAGGTGCATTGGCTGTAACTACCACTTCCGGTCCGGGTGTCTGCCTGAAATCAGAGGCTATGAACCTGGCAGTGATTACAGAACTTCCTCTGGTTGTTCTGAACGTACAGCGCGGTGGCCCTTCCACAGGTTTGCCGACTAAATCGGAACAAACTGACTTATTGCAGGCTTTGTTTGGCCGTAACGGCGAAAGCCCGATGCCGGTTATTGCCGCCACCTCACCGACAAACTGCTTCGATGCAGCCTATGCAGCTTGTAAAATGGCTTTGGAGCACATGACTCCGGTGGTTCTGTTGACAGACGGTTTCGTAGCCAACGGTTCCGGTTCATGGAAGCTGCCGAATCTGGATACATATCCTGAAATCAAACCTCAGTATGTTACTCCTGAAATGAAGGATAACTATACTCCTTATAAACGCAACCCTGAGAACCAGGTGCGTTACTGGGCCATTCCGGGACAAGAAGGCTATACTCATATCCTCGGTGGTCTGGAAAAAGACAGCAACACTGGTGCGATCTCTACCGATCCTGAAAACCACAATCTGATGTGCCACCTGCGTGCAGAAAAAGTTGCAAAGATTGCTGTGCCCGATGTAGAAGTACAAGGCTGTGCAGATGATGCAGACCTGCTGATTGTAGGTTTTGGCGGTACTTACGGACACTTGTATTCTGCTATGGAAGAGATGAACAAAGCCGGACAAAAAGTAGCCTTAGCTCACTTCTCTTATATCAACCCACTGCCTAAAAATACGGCTGAGGTATTGAAGAAATATAAGAAAGTGGTAGTTGCCGAACAAAATCTGGGACAATTTGCCGGTTATCTCCGCATGAAGGTAGATAATTTCACTCCGTATCAATTCAATGAAGTCAAGGGACAGCCGTTCGTAGTAAGCGAATTGGTGGCTGCCTTCACCGAGATACTGAAGAAGTGACAAGCTACAGGCTACGAGTAACAAGTACTGCCCTGAACAGACTTGTAGCTTGTAGCTCGTAACTCGTAGCTACTAAAAAACTTATCAACTTAAAACTTAAGAACATCATGAGCGAATATACAGCTAAAGATTTCAAAAAAGGACAACCTCGTTGGTGTCCGGGTTGCGGTGACCACTTCTTCTTGAACTCACTGCACAAAGCGTTGGCAGAAATCGGTGTTAAGCCTTGGGAAACTGCCGTTATTTCGGGTATCGGTTGCTCTAGCCGTCTACCTTATTATATGAATACGTATGCGATGCAGACTATCCACGGACGTGCTGCCGCCATCTCTACCGGATGTAAAGTAACCAATCCTAACCTGAGCGTTTGGCAGGTTTCAGGTGACGGTGACGGTCTGGCTATCGGTGGTAACCACTTTATCCATGCTATCCGTCGCAATATAGATATCAACATTCTGTTGCTGAACAACCGCATCTACGGTTTGACAAAAGGACAATATTCTCCGACGTCTCCCCGTGGCTTCGTCAGCAAATCCTCTCCTTATGGCACGGTAGAAGATCCGTTCCACCCAGCTGAACTCTGCTTCGGTGCCCGTGGACGTTTCTTTGCACGCTGTGTAGCTACAGATGGTCCTGGCACAGGAGAAGTTCTGAAGGCTGCCGCTAACCATAAAGGAGCCGCTGTGTGTGAAATTCTGCAACACTGCGTTATCTTCAATGACGGCACCTACGACTCTGTATACAACAAGGACGGACGTGCCAAGAATGCTATCTATCTGGAACACGGTAAGCCGATGCTTTTCGGTGAGAACAAAGAGTTTGGATTGATGCAGGAAGGCTTCGGACTGAAAGTTGTGAAGTTGGGCGAGAACGGTATCACAGAAAAGGATATCCTCGTTCATGATGCACACTGCATGGATAATACATTGCAACTGAAATTGGCTCTGATGGAAGGTCCTGACTTCCCGGTTGCTCTCGGTGTGATCCGCGATGTAGAAGCTCCGACTTATGACGATGCTGTAATGGAACAGATTGAAGAAGTATCAGCAAAGAAGAAGTATCACAACTTCAAAGAACTGCTGATGACAAATGATATTTGGGAAGTGAAGTAAGCAAATACAATATTCTTTTTCAGCAAAAGCCTCATTACCGCTGCTATTATATAGTACGGTAATGAGGCTTTTTGCGAAGGACGAATCCGCTTATTAGAGGGATTAATTCATTATTATAGGGATATGAGCTAAATGATAAATAATCTTTTAGACGCGGATGACACGGATCTTTTTTTTATCCACTTTTATAGCGCAGCCTTTTAAATCCGCGTTATCCGCGTCATCCGCGTCTGAAAAATAATATACCGAATGGCGCTAATCACTTATCACTAAACACTAATCACTTTTATTCCTTTCTATCCCATTCTTAATTAATCCCGCCAACAGGTAATCCCAAATATCATATATATTTTTGGGATTATAATCCTAAATATCATATATAATTTTGGGATTTAAGCATTAAAAGCCTATATTTACCTTGAAATAAAGTAAGATGAAAGAGATGATACAAAGAAGACTTTAGTCGGTAATTGAGAGTAAGCTATTCAAAGGAAAGGCGATTATCCTGATCGGTGCAAGACAAGTAGGAAAAAGTACACTATTTAATCAAATCACTCAGGGACGAAAAGAAGCAGTACTGACATTGAACTGCGACGAACCGGAAGTGAAAGAGATGTTAGCCAACATCAATACCTCCGAACTGAAAATGCTGATCGGCAACAACAGAATTATCGTAATAGATGAGGCACAACGTGTATCAGAAATAGGTTTAACCTTAAAACGCATTACAGACAATTTCACCAACGTGCAGCTTCTCGTCACCGGTTCTTCATCGTTTGAATTACAAAGTAATCTGAGCGAACCTCTCACAGGACGAAAATATGAATATCACCTCTATCCCATCTCTACGGCAGAATTATATGACAGCCAAGGTTTATTGCCAGTCAAACAAATGTTTGAATCCCGGCTTATATACGGTTCTTATCCGGACATTATCAATCATACTGATGAGGCTAAAGAATTATTAATGAACATAGCCAACAGCTACCTGTATAAAGACCTGTTGGCAATGAACGAGATACGCCGCCCCATACTGCTGGAAAAGTTACTTATCGCCCTTGCCCTGCAAGTAGGCAGTGAAGTATCCTATAACGAAGTAGCGCAAACCATCGGGACCGACAACAAAACCGTAGAAAAATACATCGACTTATTAGAGAAATGCTATGTCATTTTCCGCCTGAATGCTTTCAACCGTAACTTACGAACAGAACTCAAAAAGAGCAAGAAAATATATTTTTATGATAATGGCATCCGCAATGCCGTCATCCAGAATTTTGCACCGCTATCTCTCCGCCAAGACACAGGCGCTTTATGGGAGAACTTCTTCATCAGCGAACGCATCAAAGCAAATCATTACAACGGGAATTATGCAAAAAGCTTCTTCTGGAGAACCACTCAACAACAAGAAATAGACTATATAGAAGAAGCAGACGGCAACTTCACCGCTTTTGAAATGAAGTGGAATCCTAATAAACGTCCAATCACCTTTCCATCTCCTTTCTTGAATAATTATCCGGTAAAAGAGACTGTAGTCATCACGCCAGAGAATTATCTGGAATGGGTTATGTAAGTACAGAGTCATTACCTTGAATCAAATAAGGGAAAAGAGGTATAGTAGACACCTCCTTTCTAAGTTTTCCTATCCTTTCCCTTTGATAATAAAAGAATTAGTGTATATCTGTATCAGGCGTACATTAACCTCTAGTATCACTGTACTATGGGTAGAAGATTAATCTTTGACCGGTTTTCCCAGCAAGCTCTCCAGACCTTGCACCGGTATCGTGCCGTAATGTTCAGTCCCACCTGTAGAATAACAATTAAAAAGAACGTGATCCGGCTTGTCTGTAAAAAAAAACAGACAGGCCCGGTCACGCTCATATACGACAAGAGAATATCAATCCTCCGGATTAGCCTCTTCGTTCTCCGCCGGCAACGGCAAAGAAACAGTAAATTCGCTATATTTCCCTTCTATACTCTCCACACTGACATACCCTCCATGCTCCCGGGCTACATTCATCACATAGTTCAGTCCCAAACCGAAACCGGATACTTTCTTCTTCTCATCCTCATTCCGGGTAATGACGCGTTCAAACTTATCAAATACAATCCGTTGAGCCGCAAGCGGAATACCGATTCCATTATCCCGCACCCTGATCTGAATATACTGTCCGGAAAGGCAGGAAGTAATCTGTATATCTATTGTATCCTTAGAATATTTCACAGCATTATCTATCAGGTTACTTAAAGCCTCTTTCAGATACTCCTCATCAGCATAAGCTCCCTCTGCCTGCAAATCAACCTGAAATGTGATAGGCTTTTCTGCCTTAGCCGTGAACGTGTGTACCAACTCATCCACCATAGGACGGAGTTGAATCCAATTCTTATCCAACAGTAATTGTCCATGTTCCAGTTTAGAGATAGTCAGTACTTTATTGGCCAGTGCAAGCAAATGTTGAGCTTCCGCCTCCAGAATATCGAAGTGTTTTTCTTTCTTCTCAGGCTTACTATCTACCTTTCCACTACGAAGCACTTTAAGCCCAATCAGGATGGAACTGATCGGATTCTTCATGTCGTGAACCATAGCAGAAGAGAAATCTTCACGCATTCGTGCCAACTCATCCTGCCGGCGGATAATATCCACCTGCTTACGTATGGCAAATAATAGAAGTCCCAAAGCCACTATCGTTCCGAAGAACATATAAAGCAGTTTACCGATGAACCCGGCACGAAGATTCTGGATATAAGCATGTACTCCCTGAGTGTCATTCACAGGACATACAAAGGTATAGTGTTGCTCCAACAGTTTCCGATAATCAGAAAAATATCGTAAATCCTGTTTCAATACGATAGAATCACCGTGTAAAGGTACCGTATCCAGGCGAAACTTGATCCGCTTCAAATCCACTTCATCCAGTTCATTACGGAAAAAGGCAGCCAGATCCTTAGTTTGTCCGGCTTCAAATGCATCCGTCGCACGGCCGTAAGCTTCGTGGATATTACGTATCACTTGCTGCCGATTCAGTCCGAAACTTCGTCCTACCCAATTTCCAAGCAAGTACAGGACAGCTGCTGTTGCAGTTATTGTAAGAAGTATATAATACGACTTTTTCATCAAGCATTCTATATTTCAGGCAAATATAGATAAACTTTTCTTTCCACCTTAACATAAAGATAACATTCTGATAACCTAAATTAATTTCATACTCTTGTTATCTTTGCAGCGTAGAAATCAGTAAAAAGGAATTATGGAAAAGAAAGAAGCAAATAAGGAACCATTCAACCGCCCGGATGGAGTGGAAGTGAAACTCACAGCAAAGTCTATCAACATAAGAGGATTTCTGTTTTTCTTCATTCTGTTCCTGATAGGTAGCTATCTGTTTGTTTATGTATGGGATGAACCTTCATCCTATAGTGCCGGTCGTTTATTAGGTACCACTGTAAAAGGAATCAGTAGTCCCCAAGTTATGCTTTGCATATTTTTACTCCTCGTGTTTTATATACTAATCCAGGCAGGGATTCTTTACTGTTTTAGCGGAAAGGATAAAAAGCTCCTACACTGGCATTTTGACTGGACTGGAGTAGGATTTTCTCTGACTCGTCCTATTCCATTGAAGTTCTATCGGGTATCCTTATTATTACCGGGCATCTTATTGGGAGTGATGCCTGCAATCCATGGATTCTGTACAGGAGAGGCCAATATATTCTTTCTGGGATTATTCGGTATTCTGGGTGGTACGGGAGATTTTCTTTTTTGGTACAGCCTTCGTGCCTTTGATGACGAGGACCTGCTACTGGCCGGTAAAAAAGCCTTTCAGGCCACTATTATAAAGCGCAATTACGGAAAGAATGACTAAAGATTCCAAATCACCATTGTAATAAAGATCATCTCCATACCTTCTGCAACCAAACCATTAGGAAACATTCCTAAACAAACAGGCAATCATCTGTCTTTACCCTAGATCTTTTTGCATTCTACACTAAGCCTTATTGGGTATTAACCTTGATCAAGCGGCCGGTTAACCTTGGTTGACGAGCCTATTAATCAAGGTTAATCGGCCGGTTAACCAAGGTCAACACCTGATTATTCCTAAGCTAAATGAGATATTTCACTGATTATAAACAGAATAACAGCTGATGTAAAACAAATGAATGCCCCATTCCGTTAAGGGCTGATTATAGACCAAAACCAGGACGAGACACACAGTGAGAGTAACCCACTTACCCTCACACAGGATTTTTTACTACCACCACACTTAACATCCTAATTATTATTGATCTATCCCTAAAGTGAGGGTAGTGAGGGTAGATTGGGGAAATTTTTTATTGGTATCTATTCCTTTTCGCCGAATGCCAAATCTCCTGCATCTCCCAGTCCCGGAACAATATACGAATGCTCATTTATCTCCGGATCAATGGCTGCACACCAGATTGTAGTCTTGTCTTCGGGGAGTGTTTCAGCAATGTGTTCCACAGCCTGACGGCTGGCAATGATAGAAGCGACATGTATCTCCGCCGGATGCCCCTTCGTCAGCATAGCCTGGTAACTCAACTCCATACTGCTACCGGTTGCTAACATTGGGTCTGTAATAATCAGCGTCTTTCCGTCGATGCGCGGTGAAGCAATATATTCAATATGAATATCAAACTTCAGCGTATCCTTATATTTCCGGTAAGCGGAAACGAAAGCATTTTCCGCACCGTCAAAGTAGCTCAGAAAGCCCTGATGGAAAGGCAACCCGGCACGCAAAATGGTGCTTAATACCAATTGGTTATCCGGAGTCTGCACGGGTGCTATCCCCAGCGGAGTCTGGATATTCTTCTGAGAATAAGCAAAGTCCTTACTCATTTCATAGGCCATAATTTCCCCGATGCGTTCAATGTTTCGGCGGAAGCGAAGGCGGTCGCTTTGTACTTGTACATCCCGGATCTCGGCAACATACTGGTTCAGGATGGAGTTTGTCTCGGCAAAATTGATAATTTTCATGATGTGATTTGAATTAATATGCGCAAAGTAAACGATTTCTTGTGCAATTTGCAACATTCAGTTTGCAGATATTGTTATGGAGTTATAAAAGACTTCTCATTAAAGAAAAATTTCTCTAATCAGGTGATTGTTTCGAAAGAAAATACTACTTTTGTACGCGAAAAACAAGGGACTGTTCGGAATATGGCTTAATTCATACCGGTTTCCTTTCCCCCTTGAGATAGATAAAGGTAAAAAGAATTAGCAAGAGATAAATAAACCAAATACCAAAATTTTAAATCATTAAAAGAAATGGCAAATTTAGATTTAAGCAAGTACGGTATCAAAGACGTGAAGGAAATCATCCACAACCCGTCTTATGATGTACTGTTCGCAGAAGAAACCAAACCAAGTTTGGAAGGTTTTGAAAAAGGTCAGGTAACTGAACTGGGTGCTGTAAACGTAATGACAGGTATCTATACCGGTCGTTCTCCTAAAGATAAATTCTTCGTTATGAATGAAGCCAGCAAAGATTCTGTATGGTGGACTTCAGACGAATACAAAAACGACAACAAACCTTGCTCTGAAGAAGCTTGGGCTGACCTGAAGGCTAAAGCTGTAAAAGAATTGAGCGGCAAACGTCTGTTCGTTGTTGATACATTCTGTGGTGCTAACGAAAGTACTCGTATGAAAGTACGTTTCATCATGGAAGTAGCATGGCAGGCTCACTTCGTAACTAACATGTTCATCCGCCCGACTGCTGAAGAACTCGCTAACTACGGAGAACCCGATTTCGTATCTTTCAACGCTTCTAAAGCAAAAGTTGACAACTACAAGGAACTGGGTCTGAACTCTGAAACAGCTACTGTATTCAACTTGAAGACTAACGAACAAGTTATCTTGAATACTTGGTACGGTGGTGAAATGAAGAAGGGTATGTTCTCTATCATGAACTACAAGAACCCGCTTCGTGGCATCGCTTCTATGCACTGTTCAGCCAACACCAACATGGAAGGTACTGACTCTGCTATCTTCTTTGGTCTGTCTGGTACAGGTAAGACTACCTTGTCTACTGACCCGAAACGTCTACTGATCGGTGATGACGAACACGGATGGGATGACGAAGGTGTATTCAACTACGAAGGTGGTTGCTATGCTAAGGTTATCAACTTGGACAAAGACAGCGAACCCGATATCTACAACGCTATCAAACGTGACGCTTTGTTGGAAAACGTAACTGTTGCTGCTGATGGTAAGATTGACTTCACTGACAAGAGCGTTACAGAAAACACTCGTGTTTCTTATCCTATCTATCATATCAATAACATCGTTAAACCGGTATCTAAAGGTCCTCACGCTCACCAGGTAATCTTCCTGTCAGCTGATGCCTTCGGTGTATTGCCTCCGGTATCTATCCTGAACCCGGAACAAGCTCAGTACTACTTCCTGTCTGGTTTCACCGCTAAGTTGGCTGGTACAGAACGTGGTATCACTGAACCGACTCCGACATTCTCTGCTTGCTTCGGCGCTGCTTTCTTGTCATTGCACCCGACTAAATATGCAGAAGAACTGGTTAAGAAGATGAATAAGGTAGGTGCTAAGGCATACTTGGTAAACACTGGCTGGAACGGTAGCGGCAAGCGTATCTCTATCAAAGATACTCGTGGTATCATCGACGCTATCCTTGACGGTTCTATCGACAAGGCTCCTACTAAGGTTATTCCTTTCTTTGACTTCGTTGTTCCGACTGAATTGCCGAACGTTGATCCGAAGATCCTTGATCCTCGCGACACTTACGAATGTGCTTGTCAGTGGGAAGAAAAAGCAAAAGACCTGGCTGGCCGTTTCATCAAGAACTTTGCTAAGTTCACTGGTAACGAAGCTGGTAAAGCACTGGTTGCTGCTGGTCCGAAGCTCTAATCTGAATAAAACCAGTTTAGATATATATGCGAAAGCGGCTCTTGATATCAAGAGCCGCTTTTCTTGTTTTTATCTGTTTCGTTTGTTCTTCCTAATTATTTTCCTACTTTTGCGCTATACGTAATACCTAAGAATATGACTTATCTGGATACGGACAGGCAAACGCAGGCAGATTTGAGCATTACAGAAGGAATATATGACGAATATCCCCTCTACTCCTTATTCTCCGGAACGGAGACTAAAAACGGAAAACGCATGATGCTCGATTGGATTACCTCTCCCCTGAACGATATATCTGCCATACGAAAAAGACAAGAAGCGATAGCCTGGAAAGAGTTACCCGAACTTCCTTTGGATGAAGAAGAGCTCGACTTTATCGAATATTATCTGGAATATCGTGATCAGATCAGAAGACCTAATATTTTAGTGTCGCTGACTTCAGCATTCGACCGTTTATTAAGACACGACGCTCAACGCTATATCATCAGACGAGGTGTAACCTTAATTATCCTGTTATTGAACCGATTGGATACATTGCGAAAAAACACCCTGGAAAATGCCCCTTTACTATTGAAAGAATTAGCACAAAGCATTCAGGACACTATACATGGCAGCGAACTGAAAGAAGTTATCGGCCTCTATAAAGATAAAGAGAAATCTCCCTCCAACTATACCATCGACAAATACGATTACCTGTTTCGTTGTATCCATTTTGAACTGATCAGAGGGTTACTTTCTCAAATTTATATGCTGGACGTATGCCGCACAGCACAGCATGTAGCAATCAACAGAGGTTTCTGTTGCTGTCCGAAAATGACAGATACGATGGATTTATCTATTACTGGCTTTGTACACCCGTTCACCAAAGAGGGACGAAGTAACGACTGGAAGATGTCAAACGGCAATATATGCATTCTTACAGGCTCCAATATGGCCGGTAAATCAACAACCCTCAAAGCCATCACAATCGCTGTATGGCTGGCGCACTGCGGATTACCGGTTCCAGCCCGTTCAATGATCTGTCCTGTTTTTGATGGAATCTATACTTCAATCAACCTCCCGGACTCCCTGCGCGATGGCAGAAGTCATTTTATGGCGGAAATTCTACGAATCAAAGAAGTTCTTCAAAAAGCGACATCCGGTAAGCGATGTCTGATAATACTGGATGAAATGTTCCGCGGAACAAACGCACAGGATGCCTTTGAAGCTTCTGTCGCAGTAAACGAATTACTCAAAAAGTATTTGCATTGCTCATTCCTTATATCGACCCACATTCTGGAATATGCCAAACATTTTGAGAAAGACAGTGCATGTTCTTTCTATTATATGGATTCAAGAATTCAGAACGATCAATTTATATGTCCTTATCAACTGATTGAAGGCATATCCGAAGCACAGGTTGGATACTGGTTGGTAAGAAAAGAATTGGAATCACTTCATTACTAAATCTTTTTTGTTAGCTTTGCGAAAACCAATATTAAACAAAGCAATATGAAAAGTATCAAATTGATGTTAGCAGGTGCCAGCCTGTTGCTGTGCTGCGGATGTGGCATGCAAGTAAAAGAGAGTACAACTGTGACTGAGAAAGCAAGCAATGAAAATGCAGTAATTGAGAATATGATGTCACGCCGCAGTATTCGTAAATACAAGCCGCAAGCAGTGAACCGCGATACTATGCAGATTATACTGAACTGCGGTATCAATGCCCCCAACGGTCAGAACAAGCAGTCCTGGGCAATCCGAGTAGTGGATAATCCGGATTTTATCAATGGTATCACCGAAGTTTACAAGAAACAGAATCCGAAAGCTGCCGAAGATCCTAACTTCAAGAATATGTTCCGCAATGCTCCTACAATAGTATTTATCGCCAATGACAAGTCTTATGATCTGTCACAGATAGACTGTGGCTTATTGGGTGAGAACATGATTCTCTCAGCTTGGTCTATGGGTATAGGTTCCTGTTGCTTAGGAGGACCGACACGATTTATAAACTCCACACCGGATGCAGCAGAATATTTGAAGAGACTCGATATTCCGGAAGGATATGAGTTGCTCTATTGCATCGCATTCGGTTATCCGGATGAAACTCCGGCAGCTAAACCGAGAAATGCGGAGAAGATTAAATTCATAGATTAAAGATTCTGCATTGTCATCTCCATTTGCATAAGATTATTTACTACATTTGTAGGATAATCACTTGAAATGTATGAAAATAGCAGATACACATAGCTTATTTATAGCTCTTATCTGGATGATATTATTCTCATCGTGCTCTGATGAGAATAATACTCTTGATATCAATGGAAAAGAAATCTGGATAGGCCTACAAATCGGGCCTTCTCTGGAATATGATTCACAACCTTTAAGCAGAGCTACAGTTCAGGAAGCCGGAATTTATGCAGTGAATGTTTTCTGGAAAAAGGGTTCTACCTTTCAGCCTTATGCAACCGGACTTTTTGAAGATATTTCAGATATAAGCATCGGACTGATTGAAGGATATATTTATCGGTTCGACTGCACCTTCCTGAAAAAGAATGAACTTCCTTATAACAACAATGGATATTTCGGACTCCCATTTTCTATCACAACAGATAAACGGGTAGATGCCGCTGTCACCAATAAGCTGGTTATTTCCATCAATCCTCTAAACGAAAACCAGAATTTCCACCAACACATTTATAAAGGAGCGATGCACCTGGAAGCCAATGAGATCAGTGAACGTCCTACGGACACACATCGCTTTTATGGCAGCGCAACACTTGACTTGATCAATGCCGATCCCGTAACCGAAGGTAATCGTCCGGTAAAGTTTGTTTCTATTGAACTGAAAAGAGCATATTATACTCTGCGATTTGCAGCTGAGAACTTATCTATAGGAGATTCCATCAAAGTAGAAACCAGCAATGCCAAAGCATTTCTCATAGAATGTACCGATGCCACTACTTCCCTTTCCATGTCGGAAGAGAGGCTATTTTCTCTACAAAATGTCGCCAACATCGGAAACGGCAATATCAACGCCACAGAAAATCTGCCTATCAACGTCTATTACCGCCCAAAGAACGCTGAAGAATGGACCAGCATTATCTCAAACCAATCCATTACTATTCAACGAAATAAAAAGAATCTGATAAAGATTATAAATATAGATAAGCATTACGATGAAAATACTTCTATCTCATTTGAAGGAGATAACACCGATTTGGACCCCACAGAAGAAGAACATCAAAACATTGGATAATCAAACAAACAGATATATGAAAACAAAACATTTAATTTTAGCGGGATTAGTCGTCCTGAGTCAGATTCTGCAATCTTGCCTTAAAGGAGAAGATGTTTATAAAGAGAAAGAGCCTACTTACACTGAGCTGGACCTTAATATAGGTGGCGAGTGTTCCCTCACAGAAAAACCAATGAGCCGTGCCGATGCTTCGAAAGAGATTTTCGGTATAAATGTAGCCATGCTCATACAGAATCCCAACGGGTCAGTCACTCAAAAGCCTTATGCTTATGGCATCTTTGACAATATCAAAGCCGGGAATCTGAAGTTGAATGTCCTCGACGGATATCAATACCGCATCTCGTGTACGATGATAAAAGAAGGAAAAGACTCTTTATTGACTAAAGATGGGACACTTTATCCCCTGACACTCAGCAAAGGAAACGATCCAAAGTTAGGTACAATCACGAATAAATTCATTACAGCCGAACGACCGGATGGCACACAAGAATATCTTTTCGATCTTGAAAACTCCAAAATAGGAACCAAGGGACAGAGCAATTATACCCGTCCTTTTATTCAAAGATACCATGGTATCATCGACAAATTGACCGTAGCGCCCGACCAGACAAATACACTGGAAGTTTATCGCCGGTACTTCGGTGTACAATTCAAACAGAACGGATTACAAGCTGATTGCAAACTGGAAATCCAAATAGATGGTGCACCGACTGTATGGTTGACTCCTGATAAGAAAGAATCACCCGAGCTTATGGTTTCCATGAGAACCTTGACGACTCCTGTTGAAACAGGAAAGATTCTGACCGATAATGCCCGTGTTAAAGTCACCGTGCACCGGACAGGAAAAGAAGCCGAGGATATCTTGAACTATAACATCAACTTCAAGAGAAATTATATGCATACGATTGTCATTTCCGATATCGATCATTTTGGTACAGGAAGCAATGTCAGCATCCATGTAGAAGAAACCGAACTGGAAAACAGTGCCCAGGAAGATTTACCCTGGCAAGGAGGAAACTAAAATAAAAAAGTAAAGGTGGGCATTCGATTTGAAAGCCCACCTTTACTTTTTTCGTTAGATTTGATGAGTTAAACTCATCTCCACTATTCTTTAATTCTTATTCGCACGTTTACGTTCTATCTCGTCCAGAATCACTTTACGCATACGCATTGCCTTCGGTGTAACCTCTACGTACTCATCTTCCTTGATATATTCCAAAGCCTCTTCCAAAGAGAACTGTACAGGCGGAATCAGACGAACTTTATCATCCGAACCGGAAGCACGCATATTCGTCAACTTCTTGGATTTCGTAACATTAATCACGAGGTCGTTATCATGGGAGTGTTCACCTACCACCTGTCCGGCATACACGTCCTCCTGTGGGAAAATAAAGAACTTACCACGATCCTGCAATTTATCAATGGCATAAGCAAAAGCTGTTCCCGTTTCCATTGCAATCATAGAGCCGTTGGTACGACGTTCGATTTCACCTTTGTGCGGTTGGTATTCTTTGAAACGGTGTGCCATGATAGCTTCACCGGCAGAAGCAGTCAGTACATTCGTACGCAAACCGATGATACCACGCGAAGGCATATTGAATTCCAGGTTTACACGTTCGCCTGCACTCTCCATCTTCACCATCTCACCCTTACGACGGGTTACCATATCAATTATCTTGCTGGAATATTCTTCGGGAACATTTACTGTCAGTTCTTCAATCGGCTCACACTTCACACCGTCAATCTCCTTGAAGATAACCTGCGGCTGACCAACCTGAAGCTCATAACCTTCGCGACGCATGGTTTCAATCAATACAGAAAGATGAAGTACACCACGACCGGAAACTACCCATTTACCATCTTCTTCACTTTTACGTACGCGTAAGGCAAGGTTCTTATCCAATTCCTTCATCAAACGGTCATGGATATGACGAGAAGTCACAAACTTACCATCACGACCGAAGAAAGGAGAATCATTAATGGCGAACAACATACTCATAGTCGGTTCGTCAATAGCGATAGGCGGCAATGCTTCCGGATTTTCAAAGTCACAGATCGTATCACCGATTTCAAAGCCTTCGATACCTACCAACGCACAGATGTCACCGGAAGAAACTTCCGATACCTTCGCGCGTCCCATACCTTCAAATGTATGCAGTTCCTTGATTTTTGATTTCACAAAACTTCCGTCGCGCTTAGCCAAAGATACATTCATCCCCTCTCTAAGCGTACCACGATGTACACGACCTACGGCAATACGTCCGGTATAAGAAGAATAATCCAAAGAAGTCACCAACATCTGCGGAGTACCTTCCAACTGCGTGGGAGCCGGTATATTCTCTACAATACAGTCCAGTAATGCGAAGATATTATCAGTAGGAGTCTTCCAGTCCGTACTCATCCAGTTGTTCTTCGCAGAACCATAAATAACGGGGAAGTCCAACTGATCTTCCGTAGCTTCAAGGCTGAACATCAGGTCGAACACCATTTCATATACTTCTTCCGGACGACAGTTCGGTTTGTCTACCTTGTTCACCACAACGATGGGTTTCAGACCAATCTGCAGAGCTTTCTGCAACACGAAACGTGTCTGGGGCATCGGACCTTCGAAAGCATCCACCAACAGGATACATCCGTCTGCCATGTTCAATACACGCTCCACTTCACCTCCGAAGTCACTGTGTCCCGGAGTATCAATGATATTGATTTTAGTTCCTTTGTAATTGATAGAAACGTTTTTAGAAAGGATAGTTATCCCTCGTTCACGTTCCAAGTCGTTGTTATCCAGCATTAATTCACCTGTGCTCTGGTTGCTGCGGAACAGATTTCCCGCCAAGAGCATCTTATCGACAAGCGTCGTTTTCCCATGGTCAACATGGGCAATGATTGCAATGTTTCTAATATTTTGCATACAATACCTATATATTTGGGTGCAAAGGTACGAATTTTGCATTAGATATAGTTGCAGCAAGAGAAAAATTTCATTGAATATCATTGCAGTATAAAAGATTATCTCTATCTTTGCAGCCTCGTAAGAGAAAATTTATATATCAATTTAATTAAAAGTTATGTATTTAGACGCTGCTAAAAAGCAAGAAATCTTTGGCAAGTACGGAAAGTCTAACACTGATACTGGCTCAGCTGAGGCCCAGATAGCTTTGTTTTCATACCGTATTTCCCACCTGACTGAGCACCTTAAGCTCAACAGAAAAGATTATAGTACTGAAAGAGCCTTGACAATGTTGGTAGGAAAACGCCGTGCGTTGCTGAACTACCTGAAGGATCGCGACATCACCAGATATCGTGCCATCATTAAAGAGCTCGGTCTGCGTAAGTAATCCGTTACTTGCAGCAAAAGCATTAAAAAGGGAAGCCGTTAAAAAGCTTCCCTTTTTTGTTTCCTTCTATCCACCATTTATTGCTATATTTGTTTCCTGAAGATTTCAATGTATAAACAACAAAGTCAGCACTATGAGAAATACACTGTTTTGCTTATTAATGGTTGGTTACATTTCGACATTCGCTCAAAACGGGACCACGTTCAAAGTTGAAAACCTCTCAAAGCCTGAGAAGTTGCTTTTCATAAAATCTTATGAAGATATTTATAAAGGTCTTATACTGTCCGACCTTAAAATATACCCTTACGAAATAAAAGAAAAGAATATAAATGTTCCTTTCAATATTATCGCCAAAAGCGAAGCGCCTGACAGTTTAGTAAACTACAACTATAATTCCTTCTTCTACGGTATGTATCAGGCCTATGCCAATCACAGACCGTTTGTTTTATCTCCCGACATGATCTGGCTGCTAATCAACCAGGGATTTGCACGACACGTAAATGCAAACCAAGAATCTATGAGAGATCTTTTTGTCGACTTTTCCGGAAAGCAATCTTTAATCGTCAAAGCAAATAAGAAACTGGAAGACCCTACCCTTTCATGGGAAGAGATTTTTCCCCAATTTACCAACCAGATAAGTAATCATACAGGAAGCAACTTAGTTGAAACACTTACCTGCAATTTTTCTACAACCACTTCTCTGGAAAAGGTAGCTTCCGAAATAACAATCATGGAAGCTATGAAACCCTATTTTGAATTTATCGTGATGTATATCGTTTGCGGAATCCCGGAAATAACACTTGAAGGGACCCCGGAAGATTGGGAAAAGGTTTTAGACAAAGCCCGGAGATTGAAGGAATATAAACTTGAATGGTGGATTTCAGAACTGGAACCTCTTTTGGAGGAGTTCGTAAAAGCATCAAAAGGTGAAGTAAACAAAGACTTCTGGCGTAATATGTTCAAGTATCACTCACAAAAGAAATACGGAGCCCCCGACATCATTGACGGATGGATCGTAAAATTCTTCCCGTACGACAAAAATGGAAGAAGAAACAACCTGAAGCTGCTTGAAGGCGGTAACAGTCTGCCCGATGAGATTGTGAAAGTTGACTTGAAATATCTGGAAGTACGCAACGATACGATTATAGAAACGCCATTAGAACTATGGTCCGGCTTCATTGGCTTGCAACAGAACAAAGATAACTTTGCCCTAAGACCTCAGATCAGCTGGATGATTAGAAAAAAAGATATTGGGAATAAAGGACTGTTAAGCAAATTAAGAGTAGAAGCCCAAGAGGAAGGCATTGGCAGTGGTATATCAATCAAAGTAAAAGAATTCCCTCCCGTTCTGTTGGAACTGAAAGAGATTAAGAGCTTGAAAATAGAATTCACGAATGAGATTGATATCCCCAATGAACTCTCAGAAGTGAAAATCGGGAAATTAGAATTATCCGGAAAGATTGCAGGAAAAGGAATAGAGCGCATAAAAGAGTTATTTCCTAATACTGAAATTAAAATAAACGGAGCGCGGATAAGTAAATGATAAATCGGGCAAAAGTAACTGTTGCCATAATCATAGATATACGGGAACTTTATCACCAAAATGATTCTATATTCGCCATTTCTACAACATACACCTTTTTAAAAAGTCACAATCCAGAATGTTTTATGGATAGATAAAGAATAAGAATACGCTATATTTGCATATTCTTTCACTTATCTATGCTTCTTATGCAGAAAAGGGTTACTACTTAGAGGTGATATCATTACTACTTAGAGACAAAAGGGTTACTACTTATGGAGAAAAGGGTTACTATTTACAGAGAATACACTTATTTATGTCAGGTTCCGTACCTATTAGTACACTTTTAAGGAAGATTTCAATCTAAATAAAATGTAAATATTTCGATACCACGCTAATAGTCTATCCCTTGCAGATTTTAATTTGAATACTTTTGTATTTATGAGTGTCCGGACGAATATAACGCATCCTCAGCAGATAAAAAATACAAAATGTCAAAAAGACAATAAGGTAAAGCATCGCCAAAATTTCCGTTGAAGCGAGTCATACTTACAAAAAAATCTTTCAATGTATGTATTCCAGGCGAATCCGCAAACAGAAGGTAGTCTTGTTAATAGAATCGTAAACTGATAAAATCAATAAAAGCTTCTTTTTTTCCGCACGGATTGTTGCACCAAGTAAAAGTTTGTTTTATTTTTGTGCCTTAACAATACAATTTATAACCTAATAGGCGAAAAACATTATCAATTATGGATACAAGCAAGATTGTCGGAGAAAAGATAAAGTCACTCCGTGAAAGCCAGTCAATCAGCATTGAGCAATTGGCTGAACGTTCCGGTTTAGCCGTAGAACAGATTGAACGCATTGAAAATAACATTGACTTGCCATCACTGGCTCCACTTATCAAAATAGCACGTGTTCTGGGTGTACGCCTAGGAACTTTCCTTGACGATCAGGATGAAACGGGTCCGGCCATTTGCCGCAAGACGGAAGCCAAAGACAGCATCAGCTTCTCCAATAATGCTATCCAGAGCCGTAAGCACATGGAATATCATTCCCTGTCCAAGTCGAAAGCGGACCGCCACATGGAGCCGTTTATCATCGATGTAGCTGCTACGGAAGATAGTGATTTCGTACTCTCCTCTCACGAAGGTGAAGAGTTTATAATGGTTATGGAAGGTATCATGGAAATAAGTTACGGCAAAAATACATATCTGCTTGAAGAAGGAGATAGCATCTATTACGACTCCATCGTTCCCCACCACGTGCATGCTTATGAAGGACAGGCAGCCAAGATTCTTGCAGTAATCTATACGCCGATTTAAATTAATAATAAAGAATAAAGAATGAAGAATTAGCCATGCGGCATCCTTATAGCGCAGCTCAATTCTTCATTCTTCATTCTTAATTCTTCATTTCTATGTTATACGAAAGAACGCTCGGCCAATGGCTGGAGCATTGGGCGGAAACTACGCCCGACAAAGAATATATCGTTTATTCCGACCGTAACCTGCGCTTCACCTGGAGCCAGTTCAACCGCCGGGTAGACGACATGGCAAAAGGACTAATTTCTATCGGAGTGGAACGCGGTACCCATGTAGGTATATGGGCCGCTAATGTACCCGACTGGCTCACTCTTCTGTATGCCTGCGCCAAAATAGGTGCCGTCTATGTCACCGTAAACACCAACTACAAACAGGCAGAACTGGAATACTTGTGCGAAAACTCAGATATGCACACCCTTTGCATTGTGAATGGTGAAAAAGACAGCGACTTCGTGCAAATGACTTACACCATGCTGCCGGAACTGAAAACCTGCGAACGCGGACATCTGAAGAGCCAACGCTTCCTGCACATGCGCAACGTTGTTTATGTAGGCCAGGAGAAACATCGCGGTATGTACAATACAGCCGAAATCCTCTTATTGGGTAACAATGTGGAAGACGAATGTCTGAATAATCTGAAAAGTCAGGTAACCTGCCATGATGTAGTGAATATGCAATACACATCCGGCACCACCGGATTCCCGAAAGGCGTTATGCTCACCCACTATAACATAGCTAACAATGGCTATCTGACAGGAGAACACATGAAGTTCACCAGCGACGATAAGTTATGCGTTTGTGTCCCCCTCTTCCACTGCTTCGGTGTAGTACTTGCCACCATGAACTGTCTGACACATGGCTGTACGGAAGTAATGGTGGAACGCTTCAACCCACTGGTAGTCCTCGCCTCTATACATAAGGAACGCTGCACGGCTCTGTACGGTGTACCCACGATGTTCATTGCCGAGTTGCACCATCCGATGTTCGATATGTTCGACATGTCCAGCCTGCGCACCGGCATCATGGCCGGCTCACTCTGTCCGGTGGAATTGATGAAGCAGGTGGAAGAAAAGATGTATATGAAAGTTACGAGTGTGTATGGTCTGACAGAAACATCACCGGGCATGACAGCTTCACGCATTGACGACCCATTCGATGTTCGTTGCAATACTGTAGGACACGATTTCGAACACACAGAAGTCATGGTGATTGATCCCGAAACCGGAGAAGAATGTCCGGTGGGTGTGCAAGGCGAAATGCGCAACCGGGGCTATAACAACATGAAAGGTTACTATAAGAATCCGCAAGCCACAGCCGAAGTAATCGACAAGAACGGTTTCCTTCACTCCGGTGACCTTGGCGTGAAAGATGAAGACGGCAATTACCGCATCACCGGGCGCATCAAAGATATGATTATCCGTGGTGGCGAAAACATCTATCCGCGAGAGATTGAAGAGTTCCTCTATAAACTGGAAGGTGTGAAGGATGTGCAAGTGGCAGGCATTCCATCGAAGAAATATGGCGAAGAAGTAGGTGCTTTCATTATATTGAAGGAAGGAGCGGATATACACGAATCGGATGTACGTGACTTCTGTACCGGTAAGATTTCACGTTACAAGATACCGAAATATGTTTTCTTTATTGACGAATTCCCTATGACGGGCAGCGGTAAGATACAGAAATTCAAACTGAAAGATGTAGGGCTACAGCTTTGTAAGGAACAGGGGATAGAGATCATCTGATTTTAATCTCTGGCAGCCCTTCAAAGAACAAAGAACCTGCTCTCTAAAGTATGAAAGAGAGCAGGTTCTTTGGTTTATAATATCTTTAAGTCATCGGCAGCGTAAAGTAGAACGTCGTCCCTATTCCTTCTCCTGAACGTACCCAAATACGTCCACCCATCCGTTCCACCAGCATACGAGAAACTGTCAGCCCCAGCCCGGTACCTTGCGCAAAGTTATTAATCTTACCGAAACGTTCGAATATCTTAGCCACCCGATTGGTCGGAATGCCGATACCCGTATCTTTCACATAGAATAGTACGACATTCCCCCGAAGCTGATAACCGAAATGAATCTCTCCGGATGGAGTAAATTTAGCGGCATTACTCAACAGGTTCATCAACACCTGCATGATGCGCATTCTATCTCCGATAACATATAGATTTTTGTCAACATCATCCAGCACAAGTTTCACACCTTCATGAACCTTCATCCGGTGTTTGTCATACTCTTCAAGACAAGCGGCATACACACTTACTTTCTCCCTGGCAAACTTCAAAGAACCCGCCTCCATAGCGGATAGGTCCAGAATATCATTAAACAGACACAGCAGCAATTCCGAGTTCTGCTCGATAATATTGCAGTAGTCAGCCTTGTCTCCACTATATCTCGGATCAATAACCAACCTTGAGAATCCTACGATCGCATTCAGAGGCGTGCGAATCTCATGACTCATGTTTGCAAGGAATGCCGATTTCAAGCGGTCGGACTCTTCAGCTTTTACACGGGCGGCAGCCAGCTCACGCTGGGCGTTTTCCCGGCTCGTCACGTCCCGGCACATACACAACAAGTATTTATCTCCCAATGTACAGACCAGATTCTCAAAATGGCGCGTCTCGCCCTCGAACTGTAACGAATGCTCCCCTATACTGGGGAAACCGGTACGCATCACCCTTTCCATATTAGCGCGGATCTTACGAAATTCTGATTCCGGCACTATATCCTTCAGGTTAGGATGCGACTTATCTTTACCGGACAGACCTTCCACGTGATTGGTATCAGGAGAAGAAAGTAGTTCTATGTAGTCCAGATTACGATCAAAAACCGTCAACATATCAGGGATAGCCTCCAGTATTTCCTTGCCATATTTCTCACGGAAGCGTTCTGGCTCTTCATCCGGACAAGGATCGGTCGGCAGGGAGCGGCTTGCCAGCTGTTCTTCCAGTTCCCGGATTATCTCCAGCAGTTCTTCTTTCGTTTTATCTTTATAATCCCTCATTTCAAGGTAGATATGTTGTAGAGTGTTATTTTAGGGGAGCAAATATAACATATCTTTTCAATTATATCAACATATATTGCAGGCTTTTATTTAAAAAAAACCAATAGCTTTTGTCCTACTAATCAGAATGTTCTATCTTTGCATCACTTTTTATTTTAAATCATTGATAGATATGTCTAAAGAATTATTCTCTACTCTGCCCTACAAGGTGGCAGACATTACGCTTGCCGACTTCGGTCGCAAGGAAATCGATCTGGCAGAACAAGAAATGCCCGGCCTTATGGCTCTTCGCGAAAAGTATGGAGAAACAAAACCGTTGAAAGGTGCTCGTATCATGGGTTCCCTGCACATGACCATCCAGACGGCGGTACTGATTGAAACCCTCGTGGCACTGGGTGCCGAAGTACGCTGGTGCTCATGCAACATATATTCGACTCAAGACCATGCCGCAGCTGCTATTGCCGCAAGTGGAGTACCTGTATTTGCCTGGAAAGGCGAAACGTTGGCCGACTACTGGTGGTGTACGCTTCAGGCACTGAACTTCCCCGGTGGTAAAGGCCCTACGGTAATCGTTGACGATGGCGGTGACGCTACCATGATGATACATGTGGGATATGAAGCCGAAAGCACTGCTTCTATCCTGGACAAAGAAGTCCATGCAGAAGATGAAATAGAACTGAATGCAATTCTGAAGTGCGTACTGGCCGCTGATCCTACTCGCTGGCAACGTGTAGCAGCCGAAGTACGTGGTGTTTCCGAAGAAACGACGACAGGCGTACATCGTCTGTATCAGATGCAGGAAGAAGGTAAATTGCTGTTCCCGGCATTCAATGTAAACGACTCTGTAACGAAATCCAAATTCGATAACCTCTACGGCTGCCGCGAATCTTTAGCCGATGGCATCAAGCGCGCTACGGATGTAATGATTGCCGGCAAGGTAGTGGTAGTCTGCGGATATGGTGATGTAGGTAAGGGGTGTTCACATTCCATGCGTTCATACGGTGCCCGCGTACTGGTTACGGAAGTAGACCCGATTTGCGCTCTGCAAGCCGCTATGGAGGGCTTTGAAGTAGTAACCATGGAAGAAGCCTGCACACAAGGCAATATTTTTGTTACCACCACAGGCAATATCGACATTATCCGTATCGACCACATGACGCAGATGAAGGATCAGGCTATTGTCTGCAACATCGGTCACTTCGACAATGAAATCCAGGTGGATGCTCTTAAACATTATCCCGGTATCAAATGCGTTAACATCAAGCCACAGGTAGACCGCTATTATTTCTCTGACGGACACAGCATTATTCTGTTAGCTGATGGTCGTCTGGTGAACTTGGGTTGTGCTACCGGACACCCGTCATTCGTTATGAGCAACTCATTCACCAACCAGACATTGGCTCAGATCGAGTTGTTCAACAAGAAATACGAAACCGGTGTTTACCGTCTGCCTAAACACCTCGATGAGGAAGTAGCACGCCTGCACCTTGAGAAAATCGGTGTAAAGCTGACGAAGCTTACTCCCGAACAAGCTGCCTACATAGGCGTGAATGTAGACGGGCCGTATAAGGCCGAACACTATCGTTATTAATAACGAAATGAAGAATGAAGAATGAAGAATGAAGAATTACCATGCGGCATTACAGCGCAGCCAATTCTTCATTCTTCATTCCTCATTCTTCATTTCATAAAAGCTCCGTTTTTATGAAGAAGCTCCTCCCTGACCTTCTGGTCATCTTTATGTTTGCAGTACTTTCATTCGCCTATTTCTTCCCGGCGGATATAGAAAACCGCATTCTTTTTCAACATGACACGGCTGCCGGTGCAGGTGCCGGACAAGAAGCGACTCAGTATCGCAAAGAAACTGGTGAGTATACACGCTGGACTAACTCTCTGTTCGGTGGTATGCCGACTTATCAGATAGCCCCCAGCTACGAGTCAACCCAACCGTTGACCTGGGTACAGAAGGTCTACCAACTATTTTTGCCTACGTATGTCAACCTGACATTTATCCTGATGCTGGGCTTTTTCATCTTGTTGCGTGCATTCGGTATACCTACATGGTTGGCGGGATTAGGTGGATTAATGTGGGCATTCTCATCCTACTTCTTCATTCTGATATCTGCCGGACACATCTGGAAGTTTATCACGCTGGCTTATATACCACCTACAATAGCAGGTATCGTACTGGCTTACCGGGGTAAATACCTGGCAGGAGGCATTGTTACAGCACTGTTCATTGCCCTGCAAATTCTGTCGAACCACGTACAGATGAGTTATTACTTCCTGTTTGTCATCCTCTTCATTGCAGGAGCCTACTTTGAAGATGCATGGCGCAACAAGACCTTACCGCAATTCTTCAAGGCAAGCGGCGTGCTTGTGGTAGCTGCACTGATTGGCATATCCGTCAATCTGTCGAACCTGTATCACACTTATGAATACAGCAAAGAAACCATGCGCGGCAAAAGCGAGCTCGTAGAAACCGGTGACGCCGCCAAACAGACCAGTAGCGGACTGGACCGTGACTATATCACCCAATGGAGTTATGGTATCGGCGAAACCTGGACCTTATTAGTACCCAACTTTAAAGGTGGTGCTTCCGTTCCTCTCGCTCTGAATGAGACAGCCATGGAAAAAGCCAATCCGACCTATGCCGGCCTCTACCAGCAACTGTCCCAATACTTTGGTAACCAGCCTATGACGTCAGGTCCTGTATATGTAGGTGCTTTTGTACTATTCCTTTTCATTCTAGGCTGCTTCATCGTCAAAGGTCCATTGAAATGGGCATTGATCGGAGCCACATTCTTCTCCATTGTTCTTTCATGGGGTAAGAACTTTATGCCACTGACAGATTTCTTCATTGATTATATACCCATGTATAGTAAGTTCCGTGCAGTATCATCCATCCTCGTTATTGCTGAATTTACCATTCCACTACTGGCCATCTTTGCTCTGAAAAAGATTCTGGACGAACCGGAGGTATTAAAAAAGAAGATAAAGTTCGTTGGTATCAGTCTGGCACTGACTGCCGGTGTAGCTTTGATATTAGCCGTGATTCCAGGAGCTTTCAGTTCAACTTTCGTCCCCGCACAGGAAGCGCAGATGTTACAGAATGCAGTCAATCAGCAGATGATTCCTGCAAACGAGCTGTCCGGCATTCTTTCCAACCTGGCAGAAATGCGTGCTGCAATGGTAAGCGCCGACGCACTGCGTAGCTTCATTATCATTGTAATTGGCTGCGTGTTGCTGTGGCTTTACTACAGCGGAAAACTAAGAAAGTCATTCGTAATTGCCGGTATCGCTATTCTCTGTGTAGCAGACATGTGGAGTGTCAACAAGCGTTATCTGCACGATGACCAATTCGTCCCCCGTTCTGCCCAGGTTGACACCTTTAAGAAAACGCAAGCTGATGAAATCATCCTCCAAGACACTGACCCGAATTACCGCGTATTGAGCTTTTCCGGAGATGCATTCAGCGAGAATAAAACTTCTTACTGGCACAAGAGCGTAGGTGGATATCACGCAGCCAAACTGAGACGTTATCAGGAAATGATTGATCATCACATTTTACCCGAAATGCAGGCAGCCTATCGGGATATTGCTACCGCAGGTGGTGAGATGGACAGTGTGGATGCTTCCAAGTTCCGCGTTCTGAATATGCTGAACACGAAATATTTTATCCTCCCTGCCGGACAAGGGCAGACAGTTCCTATCAAGAATCCGTACGCTTACGGCAATGCATGGTTCGTCAACAATGTGGAGTACGTGGACAATGCCAACCAGGAAATTGATACCCTGAACACCATATTGCCAACAGAAACTGCCGTAGTAGATGCTCGTTTCAAAGATATTCTGAAAGGTATTACCACTGCCCATAAAGACAGTCTTTCCAGCGTGCGTCTGACAAGTTACGAACCAAACCGTCTGGTTTATGAAACGAATAATTCTAAAGACGGCGTTATCGTATTCTCCGAAATCTATTATCCGGACGGCTGGATAGCCACCATTGACGGAGAGCCTGCTGACATTGCCCGTGCAGACTATATCCTGCGTTCTATGTACGTCCCTGCCGGAAAGCATACCATCGAAATGCGCTTTGATCCGAAGAGCTTGCATGTAACGGAAGGTATCGCTTATGCAGCACTGGCTCTGATGGTGATAGGTATTATGATAATGGTAATTGTATATAGAAAGAGGCTGAGTTCACGCTAACTATCCATAAAAAGAACACAAGGCTATATCAGAAATCACCACAGATTACACAGATTCACACAGGTTAAAGGAAAATATTTTTTATATAGACAACCTGTGCGAATCCGTGTAATCCGTAGTGAAAAATTAGTATTGAGAACCCAATAAATCAAATCCGATCATAGCTTAACCGATTTCTTCTTCCCACCATATGAAACCGATTTCGTGAATTTCGTCGACTGAACACTCCCTGTCCCATTTTCTTTATCCACTACAACTATATTGAACTTACGTGATTTCAACATACCGGGGAAAGTACCTTCCCGATCTGCGATATTCAACGTCCGGTTTGCATCATCCCAAGTAAACTTAATGGTTGAATAAGCACCTTTCTCATAGTTATAATTATCGTTTTCATCTTCATACAACACAAATTCGCCATCGGCTCCGGGATAAATACGTATCTCCAGATTATTCCATTTCTTCTCTGTAGAATACTGTACTTTCGGCCCAAAAGGAACAATGGAACCCGCACGTACATACAATGGAATAATATCGATAGGAACCTCTTTGGTAACCATCTGTCCGCCATTCAACATTTCTCCCGTCCAAAAGTCAAACCATTTGGTTCCCTTAGGAAGATAAACATCCTGTGTTCCTGTCTTGCTAAAATCTTCATACGGATCTTTCCACTGTTCCTTATCAGAGAATACATACATATTCCTGGTTACAGGAGTCACAAGAAATGCCTTTCCAAACATATACTGATTACTGATAGTGTGTACCTTCTTATCTTCGTTGAAGTCCATGAACAAGGCACGGAGGAAAGAACCTGCATTATCAGTCACCTGCCATCCTGTTGAATACAGATACGGCAGCAGTGCATAGCGCAGGTTTATGTATTTCTCTTCCGAATCATACACCCAGTCACCCTTTTTACCCAAATTGTAGATTTCCTTTTTCACGCCACTTCCATGCGAACGCTGCATGGGCAGAAATGTACCATATTGAAACCAGCGGGTATACAGTTCATGATAAGCTTTATTTTCAGCCCCACCATGATAAGGCCAGTTAAAGAATCCACCTATATCCGTATTCCAGTAAGGTATTCCCGATAGAGAAAAGTTCAAGCCTGTAGGAATCTGCTTACGGAATGTTTCCCAATTAGACATAACATCGCCCGACCAGGTATTCGCCGCATAACGCTGTTGTCCGGCAAATGCACAACGAGTCAGCAGATACACGCGTTTATCAGAGGTTACAGCACGCTGATGCTCATAAACTCCCTTGTTACTCATCAACGGGAAAGCATTTACTACGCTGCGATAAGTTCCCATTGCTGTCGGGATATCAAAGTCTCTTTCCTGAACATCCAGATGGTCAGGTTCCGTTGAATCTGTCCACCAGGCATCAATACCTTTACTGAACAGACCTTTATTCAAGTGCTCCCAATAAATATCACGTGCTTTTTCATTATAAGCATCATAAGCTTTCACTCCCCCGTCTGCAGGCCATGTCTTGAAGTTGAACAATGCATTGATTTTCTCCAAGTCCTTGTACGGATTCGTATCCGGCCCGAATGAAGCCCATATAGAGATCATAATCTTCGCATTTTTCTTCTTCACATGATCGATCATCTTCTGAGGATCAGGGAACTCCGGATTATCAAAATTCATAGAGTTCCAGTTAGAGTTTGGTCCCCAATATTGCCAGTCCTGAATAATTCCATCCAAAGGAATCCCTAACTCACGATACTTATCCACAACTTCCATCGTTTCCTGTTGTGATTTGTAACGCTCACGCGATTGCCAGAAACCGAATGTCCATAACGGATACATAGGTGCTTGTCCTGTTAAGTCACGTATTTGCGCTATCACACCATCGGCATTACCGCCATACATGAAGTAATAATCCATACATTCTCCCACTTCCGAATCAAAGGACATCTCCTGCGGATTATCTGTATAAGTGGTTGGAGAATAATTATCCCAAAACATCCCGTACCCTTTTGTAGACTGAATAATTGGAACACTGGCATACAATGCACGCTGACGCATGAAATGTTTATGATTGCGCTGATTCAGGTCATCAACCTGTTGCTGTCCCAGACCATAGATAGCCTCATCCTTATCCAGCAAAAAGGCCTGACGCACACTGAAAGTTTGATTCCCCGCATCATTGAAAGGAGTAAACTGAGCACCATAATCTTTCTCGGTAAACAATGCCTTTCCTTGCTTGTCAAAGAAAGAAATCCGTCCGGTCCCTACATTGAAATCAACGCGTACAGCATTGCTTTTCAGGGAAACGGTTTCTCCTTTCTTCTCGGTCGTTACAGACATGCTTTCAGGGCTTTTAACCACAGAAAGGCTTTTCTTTGTAAAGCTACGTCCTTCGGGTGCCTTCACCACACGTACAATTTCAGGGCTGACGAATTGGATTTCAATATCCATTCCCTGCGTAGTACTCGTTATTCCCTGTTTGGTTTGCCGGAAAGTCTGGGCCTCGACAGGTAAGGTCGACAAGAAAGCCGCAGCCACCAGCATACTACTGATTTTTAAATAAAACTTCATGTTCATGGTTTCTTTTTTACTTGTTTATATTATGAATTACCTAATGAAAATAATCTATCTCAGTTGAGTGACCTCGGAAAATATATAATCATTTCCTTCCCGTGCCTTAACTCCGATTCTTGCATATAAAAACTTAGCAGCATCAGTAACCCCGTTATCATTCAGGTCGAAAGTGAATTCATGCTCACCCGGAATCAGATTGGTGAATGACTTCTCCGCTATCTTCGCAACATTATCCACCAGCTTTGTTTTGGATATATAGATCACGGCCCTGTCAATAGAAGCAGTCTCAACCACCTGATTTATCTTGCATTTCACCTTTACCACCTTATTCTGGAAATCAATTTCAGTATCCTTGATAAGGAAATAAGGAGTAACCTCAACATCCAATACCTGATTACCTTTAATGTTTACTTCAATCGTATCCTTCCTAGGAACCCACGGGCCTCTGTCCTGCCTCAACACAATCTTATAGAAGCCGTTATACATTAAAGAATTAAATTCGCCATCAGAGTTAACAAACAAATTGATAGCACCCTGATCTTCATACTCAGGTCCTTCCTGATAAGCATACATCATACAATCATTGTCATAGGCAGTCCCTCTTAATTGCAATGCTTCACCCTCATAGACAAACCTACCTTTAAACTCACTTTTAGGTTCATCGAAGTTATCCAGCTCGCAACCGGTTACCAGAAACAAGCCAAGGATTAATATAAGGCTATTGATATTCTTCATTTTATTTAATCTAATCGTTAGTTATTATATTACTGTAATGGATTTTTAACCAGCTTCGGATTCTTGTTAATCCAGCCATCATCAATCGAACCGTAATAACACCGCATGGTGAAGTTCCTTGCATTCGGCGCCATGTAAGATCTGCTTTTCTCAAAAGCCCACTTACCATCATCTGGCGAACCGGGTGCATACACCTTATAGGGGAAAAGGGAATACATCTGTGCAGTCGGACTGTCAATGACTCCATTCCATACAGTATGGGCAAGTCTCCAACGTTTCAAATCCCACCAACGATGATCTTCAAAAGCAAACTCAACCCTATACTCGTTCACAATGTGCTCAAAAGTGATCGTAGATTCCGTTAATTCTTTAATCCCACCACGGGCACGAACTCTGTTTATATATTCGACGGCCTTCACCTTGTTCGCTCCCCCTAATTCATAAGCTGCTTCTGCTGCAATCAGCAAAGCCTCTGCGAAACGGAAACGGGGATACCACATCTCACTATTCTGCGTATCCGATCCCGCATTGGCCGCTTCGTCCAGGAATTTGCGTACCAAGAAGCCGGTCTTATTAAATCTGTCGCCTGCCGTTGCCAACGGTCCGTCCAGTGCAGTGATTAGCTGCCCGTCTTCAGTGGTTCCACCTAAAGAACTGATTTTCGTTTTCCATTGACCCGGATTTTCTGTATCCTTAATCAGCAAACCTGCTTGTAGAGCCACCGGCTCACTTCTATAAAGTGCATTAGGCCATATCACAGTCCCCCACAATCGGGCATCTTTCATTTCGAAAGGCTCTTCCGGATTATCATAGAACACAAAGTTACCATTAGCATCATGCGTCTTTATCTCGGAGTTGCTTCCATCCTTGTTTTCAAAAGATTCCACTAAATTGAGAAGTGCTCCCAAAGCATTTCCCTGTATTCCATCTTTCAAAGAGAAAGGCATACACCAAGCTGTGAAGTTAGTCGTCACCTTATCCGTCACAGATCGGTCCAAAGCCCAAATAACTTCTTTATTATTCGATTTCTGGCATACAGCCTTATAAAAGCTCAGTCCTAAATCCTGAGGATCGGAAATCTGCAATTCATAAGGACTGTTTTCTATAACTTCCTCAGCAGCAGCCAATGCAGTCTCATAGTATTTAGTAACTAAATCAGCCGGGATACCGACTTCTCCATTATCTGTCTTCAGAGTCGGAGTAATCTTATTACCATAATTTGCAATGGAACCTGCATACACGGAAGCACGTGCCTTCAACATTAAAGCCGCCCATTTATTGACCCGGGCAGAATTTATAGTCGTTTGTTCGGTCAGCTGGCGGGCAATTTCATCACATTCGCTGATTATATAATCATAGATTCCCGCCTCTGTGGAACGTGGCACCTGGTAGGTTTCCACATCTATTCCCGATTCATAATTAAACACTTGGTCTCCAATAAGCGGCATACCCCCCAAAGTACGCGCCATGTGGAAATAATGCCAGGCACGCAGGAAACGAGCCTCTCCCTCAAAAGCCTTTTTCTCACTATCCTGAAGTGCACTACTGCCTCTGACGCCCTGTAAAAACAAATTCACCCGGCGTACAAAGTCATAATCGCGGACTCTCCATGAGTTCCGGTCATACTCCGTAAATATCACCCACGGACTTCCATAACATTTATTAGCTTCGTCCAACTGGTCGTAACTTCCATAATCTCCATTATTCTGTCCCCAGTTTACTCTGCCATACAAATTTGAAAGTACGGATAATACAAGCTCCTTATCTTCATAAATCATACTCTCAGGTATCACATTTTCAGGTTCCTGATCCAAAAAGGATTCCGAACAACCGGCAGCCCCCATTAAGAAAAGGGCGGATATGATTATCAATTTTATTTTAGTCATCTTGATGCGTATAAAGGTAATTAAAAATCAACGGAAAAACCAAAGTTCACTACTTTCATATTCGGATAAGCCATACCGTCCTCAGCCGTAATCTCGGGATCGATATCAATATCAATATTCTTCAATGAGAACAGATTCTGTCCTGAAACATAAAAACGACACCGGGATATCCCTACTTTTGACGTCCATTTCTGAGGCAGAGTATAGCCTATCTCCACATTTCTCATCTTCAGATAAGTCATATTGGTATACCAGAAGTCACTGGGCCAATGTGTACAATCACTGCTATTCCGGGTACGTAAAGCCAACGGATATTTACCAATATTAAAACCACTGTCAGCATCCCAAATATCCACAAGTCTGGTTGAGTTATCCCAAAGATATTGGGAGATATTCTTATTAGAATCGAAATATCTCAGGAATCCCTGTTGAACATACGTATATGCTGTTGCACCTACAAAATCTGCACGGAAGTCAATACCCTTCCAGTCCAGGGCCAGATTAAATGCAAAGTTCACCCATGGAGTACCTCCTTTACGATAACCAATTGCACGCCAGTCAGCATCATTAATTAAACCATCTCCATTCATATCTTTATATTTTGCATCACCGGGCTTCAAAGTAATATTACCTTGATGGTCCTGATCAATAGGGTGGTTTGCTATTTCTTCCCAACTCTGGAACTGTCCATCCGAAACGAGTGAGAACTCCACATCCGTATAACGTCCTTTTATATTTCCTGCCTGATAACGGAACTTCTGCCATTCACTGGAGAATCTGGGCTTGTACCGGTCTCCAACATACCAGCGTGAATAAGTAATGTTACCTCCTACCATATAATTCACATCTCCGATTCTGTCTCTCCAATTCACAGAGGCGTCGAATCCTCTGGCATAATTAGAGTTCAGGTTTTCCTGAGGCAGTGAGAATCCCACTTCTTCCGGAATCTGCACATCATAACGGCTTGCCAGCAATCCGGTCTGATCTCTGTTGAAATAGTCAAAAGAGGCATTCAGGCGATTATCCAGGAAGCCCAGATCAATACCGATATTCAGTATCTTCGATTTACCCCATGTGATATTATCGGTTGCCAATCCTGTAACAGTACTGCCGGTAACCAGCCCACCGTCAATCACAGCACCACCGTCATTATAATTATAGCCTACAATATGACTTAAAGCTGTACCCAATTCTTCACCTAATACACCATAAGAAGCACGGATTTTCAGATTGGTGATATTGTCTTTCAAGAAATCGACATCCTGCCAGAACTTCTCTTCCGTAACCCGGTAACCAATAGAAGCCGATGGGAAGAATCCCCAACGTTTCCCTCGTTTATACCGGTAAGAGCCATCATATCTGCCGGATAATTCTATGATGTACTTATTTGCGTAGTCGTAGTTCAGGCGGCCTATATATCCCATACGTGTCTGCGGGTTACCAATGCCATCGGTAAAAGTAGACAGACTGGTTTTATCAATATAAGGGATTCCGTTTGCTGGTGGATTTCCCAATGCATACATTCTTGGATAAGTACCTTTTTTTGCCTCAAAGCCCACAACAGCATTCACATGATGAAGTGCAAACGTATTTTCATACGACAGCTGAATATTGGAAGTCAGTTCTTCTTTCATCTCCATACTTCTTTCCGTATAACGTGCCGTACCTGTTTCCACTACATTGTAGATATCACTCTCTTTGTCATACTCATAGAATTTATAGGAGTATTCCCGGTTCGACTGTCTTCTGTTTGCCAACCAATAGCTGAACAGTCCTCTTGCTTTCAGACCTTTCAGTATTTCATATTCAGCAGTACCGTTAATCTGAATAACCTTCCACTGATCCTTATATCTCCCTGCATGCTCGTAATTCATCCAGCCGAAACTATCTTGAGCCCAAGGTGCCGATATAGCCGGATACTTAGGATTATTATTGGCATAAGGCTTTTTAGTCGGCAGGTTATTATAAGCTCCATAGATAGGCAGATTATAGTCGTCACCCGGCAATCCCGGATTATCGGTAGTCTCTATACGTCCGTTGATTGCTACACCGACTTTGAACTTGTTTGTAATATCAATGTCGATATTAGACTGCATATTGGTTCTGTTGAAGCCCTTAAAACCTCTGATATTCCCTTCCTGATCAATATGTCCCAAGCTCAGGTAATATCTGACTTTCTCCGTACCACCGGATACATTTGCATTCACATAAGATTGTGGCGCACTCACCCAAATGTACTTATACCAGTCGAAAGAAGTATGGTCTTCGTCAACCTTATCCACCCATTTCTGGTACTCTTCTTTCGTAACGGTTCTCGGAGTTCCATTTATAGTTTCAGTCTGTATGATAGCCGCCAGATAATCTTCTGCCGAAGCGGGTTTTGGATAGTTGGAAGGTAACTGCCATCCATAATACCCATTCACATTGACCTTCAACTTTTGATTCTTCTGTCCTCTTTTGGTAGTAATTACCACTACACCATTAGCGGCTTGCATACCATAAATAGCCGCCGAAGCATCTTTCAGTACGGAAACAGATTCGATATCATTGAAGTCCAGGTTATTCAGATTACCGGAATCTTTCTGCACACCGTCAATAATGATTAAGGGTGTTCCCATGTTTCTGATCTGGATATTGGGAGCGGCACCCGGACGTCCGTTATCCTGACGGAAGTTTACACCAGGGAGCTTACCTACCAATGCACCTGTAGCCGTTACCGACTTTGCATGAGCCAATTCCTGTGCACCCACAGAAGAAATTGCACCCGTGACGGAAGCCTTCTTCTGGGCAAGTCCAAAACCAGTGACTACCACTTCATCCAGCAACATACTATTTTCTTTCAGCGTCACAACAATATTGTTTTTACCGGACACCGGAACTGTTTGGGTGATATATCCTATAAAAGAGATAGTCAAAACATCATTAGAACGAACCGACAGTTTAAAATTACCTTCCACATCGGTTATTGTACCATTCTTACTTTTCTGAGCAACTACACTGGCTCCTATCACAGCTTCCCCCTGATCATCCACAACAGTTCCACTGATATTTATATTATTCTGTGCTGCCACATGAACAAAACTCAGAAGGATAATCAGTGAAAGTATTAGCTTCTTAAAATTAGATTCCGGTAAACGATACCGGTAATCTGGTGTTAAAAACAGATTATGATTTTTCATGCATTAAATAATTCATAAAACAGTTAATCAATTAAAGTTAGAAATAAAGGTAAAAAACATGATACGACTTTTAAGGTGCATTTTCCATGGCAATTGATTTATGGGTTAATACTCGGTTATTTCAATTGCAAAAGTACCGGGAAAGCGACTCTGAGTAGGGGTCAGCTCGTTGCTTTTTAGGGTACATTTCGTTGTTTTCAAAGGGAAAATGCACAGCAGGCAAGGGTTTGAGGGGAGGGAACATAGTAATTAGTTACGAGCTACAAGCTACAAGTAGCTGCGCTATGTTTCGAAAGGCACTTGTAGTTTGTAGCTCGTAGCTGATTCATGACCCTACAGTTATGAATCAATTCTCCCCAGTCATATTAGTCTTATATTGAGAAGGCGTTACACCAAACGCCTGTTTGAAGTACTTTGTAAAATATTTAGGAGTATTGAAACCAACCATATCGGCCACTTCACCTACCTGATATCCTTTATTCAGTAATTGAGCAGCATGCTTCAATCGGATGGAACGAATAAAATCAGAAGGAGTCTGACCGGCAATAGCATTCAATTTACGATATAGTACCGTACGTTCCATCCCAACATCGGCACTCAGCTTTTCTACCGAATATTCAGGATTATCTATATTCTTTTGAATCAATGAGCAGACCTTCTCTATAAACTGTTCATCAATAGAAGTGATGGTAACCTCTCCCGGATTAATATTTATTCCCTGTGAAAAAGACTTCTGACGGGCTTTCTCTTCGTTTATCAGTTTCCGGATTCTCAATAACAGAATATCCAGATTAAACGGTTTGGATATATATTCATCCGCACCGGATTCGTACCCGAACAATTTACTTTCGTCCGTAGAACGGGCAGTCAGTAATATGACAGGGATATGCGACACCTGTATATTGGACTTGATGCGTTTACATAACTCCAGTCCATCCACTTTCGGCATCATGATATCGCTGATTATCAAATCGGGAAACTTTGTAGTGGCAATCCGCTCTCCTTCTTCACCATCACCGGCCTCCAATACATTGTATTTCTTGGAAAGCAGTTCAAACATGTAATGCCGGAATTCTTTATTATCTTCAACTAAAAGTACGGTGTACTCTTTATCCGTTTGCAGGTCCTGATCACTTTCCGCATCAGGGTTCAATTCATCCCCGATGAAAGTATCTTCCTCTTCCGGTAACTCTGTATCCACTTCTACATCAGTACGCACAGGTAGATATACAGTAAACAAACTGCCTTTATTTACTTCACTCTCCACTTCTATCTTTCCGGAATGCAATTCTACATACTCTTTCACCAGATGAAGACCGATTCCACTACCTATTTTATCTTCTTCCTCTTTCACCTGATAGAAACGATCAAAAATATGGGAAAGATTCTTTCGTGGAATCCCTGCTCCGGTATCTTTCACGCAAAGATGGAAATACTGTACCCCGTCCGGTTCCTTACAGGTATCGAGAGTTATCGTCACCATACCTCCTACAGGTGTGAACTTGAATGCATTAGACAATAGATTATTCAGTACCTTTTGTATCTTCTCACGGTCGAAACTTATATATAAATCTTCTGCAATCTTATCATCTATCTCAAAAGAAATCTCTTTTTCCTGAGCCAGATAATCAAAAGAGGATTTTACCGAAGAAACAAACTCCGCTATATTCCCCTTAACAAGAAACAGTTTCTCTCCATGAACTTCCAAACGTCTGAAGTCCAGCAATTGATTGACGAGGTTCAACAGTTCTTTGGAATTACGGTAAATGGATTGTAATCTCTTTTTCAGGGCTATGTCGCCGACTTCCTTAATAAGAGATTCCAATGGAGTTATGATCAGAGTCAGGGGGGTGCGGAATTCATGGCTTATATTGGTAAAGAAGCGGAATTTCATTTGATTCAGTTCTTCTTCCTGAGCTTTTTGCAACTTCCTCTTATTCATTCGCAAATAACTGGAAAGGGCCCAATATATGGCAAGGGCAATCAACAGGCAATAAATAAAATAAGCCAAAGGAGTTTTCCAATACGGGTCCTTTACAATGATTTGTATAGTCGCACAGCTACTTCCCCACTGCTTACTGTTGTTTGCCGCATATACTTCCAGATCATACGTACCCGGAGGAAGATTGGCATAAGAGGCAGTTCCGGTCCCTGTAGGAGAAACTATTTCGTGCCACTCCTTATCCAGCCCCGTCAGCCGGTAGCGATAGTGAGTCTGTGATCTATTGATATAATTCAATGCAGAGAAATCAAACGATACAAAGTTCTGGTCATAATTCAAGATAATCTTTTGAGTTGCGCTTACAGGCTCGCTCAATAGTATATTGCCATCATAAGCCTTATCCATCTCCACCTTTTTCCCGAAAAGATGAAAGCTCACGAAAAGAGGTTTCATATCTTGTTTCACCGGAGGCAGTTTATTAATTATGAATTCGTTGAAACCATCAATTCCTCCCATCAGAATCACATCATCCTTCGTTACATATACGGATCTTTCCAGGAATTCCCGTTCTATCACTCCATCACTATGGTTAAAGTTGGAGAAAGAGTATTCTGTTCTTCCCCCTTCCTGAACTACATTCACACAAGATATTCCATAAGAAGTGGTAATCCACATCACATGGTGACGATCTTCGGATATTGCCTGTATACTGTTGTTTACCAGGCCGTTTTCCATATAAAACATCCTGATCTCTTCATTCTTCGGATTCCAGACTATCAGGCCATCCTGTGTGGCAAGCCAAATCAGATTACGGCTATCTACGTACAAATCAGAATAACGATGGATATCATAGAAATCTTGCCAAGCCTTTTTATCTTTAAACACCGGCGCTGTCAGAACCTGATTTTTATAATCATAGGTAAACAGCCCTAAATTACAGATTCCTATCAGCGTACCCTCTTTATAATTCCTGATCTGCGAAACGGAGTTGATTTGTCGTCCTCCACTTTCCTCTATCTTCTTAAGTTTTCCGGTATCAGGATTCAAAAGACACAGGCCATCTATATATGAACAGATATACAGGTTCTTATCCGGTGCTTCAAATACCTTCGCCACATCACGTACAGGATAACTTCTGCTCTTTCCATTCTGAATGCAGAACAATGCCTCAACCGATGAAAGCCATATCCGCTGCCGGCTATCTTTAGTTAACCCATTACACCGTAAATTGCGGGGTAATCCTGCCTCAACAGACAATTTGCTCTCAGATAAAGAGTACCGTAAAAGTCCCTGGCGGGTACCTACCAAGATTTCGCCATGAGTATCCTCTACAAAACACGACACACTAACTTCCCCATTCTGATCAATATTAGGGAAGAACACTTTACCTATATTTTTGAATTTAAAGCGGTTAGGATGGTAATAACATATTCCCCTGTCCAAAGTCCCGATCCAAGTTCCTCCCTGGTTATCATTAAAGACTGTGCTGACTTCCGTTTTTATCTCTTTACCATCTACAAATTCCAGCGTAGGGATGAATTGTTTGTTTTGCAGTTTTTCGTCACATACCCACAAGCCGGCCTGACTGGTTATCCATATATCGTGCTCTTTACCTACAGAAAGCACATTCAGCCTATATTCAGTCTCTAATATTACTTCCCACTTACGCAGTTCAATATCAAACCGTAAAGCTTCAGTCTTTCGCCCATTCATCAAATAGTACAAGTACTTTCCCCGGGGGACAACCAACAGGGTAGCAGACCTATCCTGCTTTCCAACCAGTGCATATTCCCGGTATAATTCCCTGGATGTTTCCAGATCATAACAGACCATGAGGCTTGAATTGTAGAACAAGAAAACTTGCCGGTTTACTACCGCTATGTCCAGAAGCCTGTCACGCATATCTCCGTTCATTGAAACATCCTTCAGAAACTCAACTGTCTTTCCCCCGGCATAATCCCTGTACAACAGTACATCATCATCCGTCAGCATCCAATAATTACCTGACTCATCTACAAAGAAGTTCACCAACGCCCCCTTTACACCATAAGACTTAAACAGATCGTCCAAATGCTGTTCAAAGCGTTCTTCATTGATGTTGATGGCCATTAGCTTATACCAGTCTTTGATATAAATATAGTCCTCATTCACATAAATGCGATGATGCCCAACATAGTCATTAAGAGGAATTATGTTACTTTTATTATAATGAAAATATTGAAAAGAAGTCCCATCGTAGATGCTGACGATCTCATTGGCATTGATTGCAATGCGCCCATCCCGCAATTGAATGATATTGCGGACTCTGTTACCCGAAAGTCCGTCACTGCAATCAATGGGAGTAAACGCATAGTGATCTTGTGCATGAAGCGGGAAATTAAGCAGTAAGACAATAAACAGCAAAAGTCTTATCACTTTGATTGTTGACAATTTCATTGTTATGTTTTCCATATTAGATTATCAGTGATGCAAAGATATAGAAAAAATATATCTGATAAAGATTCCCATAAAAAGAAAACCGTCCCCTCCCCTCACGGGGGTGGAACGGCACAGTCAATAATACATGAAAAAACGCTATTTAGAGAGAGTCTCTACAGATTTTGATGCAAATGTAAGGGAGAGAAAGAAGAGCTGAAAATAAAATCTACGAAAGGGGAGGTTTTGTCGACGGAATAGCCAAATAAGGAAACGCTATATGCAATCCAACAGCATCATAAATCCTACCCCTCTCACTGTCTTTATTTCGACACAGGGTTCATCTTCCAGATACTTTCGTATTTTACTCATAAATACATCCAGACTGCGTGACGCAAAGTAATCATCCTCCGTTTCCCAGAAACGGCTGAGTATAGCACTTCTATTCACCGTTTCGCCTCTATTTTCATAAAGCAGATGTATAATCTTCGCTTCCCTGATGGTCAATACTTTTATGAAACCGGTTTCGTCATTCCGCAAGTTAGCATGCTTGGTGTCCAGCAAATATTTACCCATCCTGCAATGGTCGGTTTCATTACGCGACTTTGCCCCTTCCTCCATTCTAAGCAATGAACGAATATGAGCATCCAGTTCATCAGGAACAAAAGGTTTCTTTACGTAGTTGTCCACTCCTATATCGTAACCTTTCGTCACATCCTTCGGCGAGCTCATGGCCGAAGCGAACAGAATAGGTGTATTGCCATCCGTTTCACGGATACGTGCCACCATTTCATAACCATCCATTACCGGCATATCCACATCGGACATAATGATATCCGGATGATGTTCTTTCCATGCCTTCAGCCCTTCGGCGCCATTGGTTGCCGTAAAAACTTCATATCCCCCAATAATTTCCTGCAATCCGCTTTGCACAATATAAAGCAAAGTAGGATCGTCTTCTACAACCAATAATCTAATCATAAGTCATTCGTCTTTAATGGTATATATAAGGTGAATTCACTGAATTCCTTTTCTATGCTATTCACTGTCACGCTTCCCTCATGAGCCTCCATCACCTGATAAACGTAATTTAGCCCCAATCCGAAACCTGCTACTTTGCCAAGTCTGGAACGTTTAAAAGCCGAAGCACGTTCAAACTTCTCAAAGATATGTTTTACATCTTTTTCTGAGATACCAATACCGTTATCACGTACTTTAATAAGAGTATGGGTAGCATTATTAAGCGAACTTATACTTATATCAACCGTCTGGTATGAATATTTAATAGCGTTATCTATCAGATTACTGATAGCCTCTTTCAGGTACTCTTCATCACCATGCACCTCTTCTGCCTGCAAATTTAAAGTGAAATGTAGCGGTTTGGCACACTTAGCGGAGAACTTCTCTATTAAGTCTTCTACCATAGGCTTCAACTGAAATGTAATTTTAGCCATTTCCAGTTTATGGCTCTCCAACTTAGAAATGGTCAGAACCTTATTTGCCAAATTTAGCAAATGTCCTGTCTCATCCTCTATAATACAAAAATATCGCTCCCTTAGTTGAGGAGTGCTCTCCGTCTTGCCACTATGCAAAAGACTTGTACAAGCCAAAATGGAGCTAAGAGGAGTTTTCATATCATGTATCATGGCATAAGAGAAGTCTTCACGAACTTTGGCAATCTTGTCCTGACGGATGATAATCTTGATCTGGTAGATGATACAGGTGATTACCATTATCATCATGATGGCGGTTGCTATCATTAAGAGACCCATACGCTTAAAGATAGTCCAATAAGGATTCAGCAGTATAAGTTGAACACCTTGAGATAAATCTGTTCGTATAGGGAATGGTGTAGATTTGACAACATCCAGAGAAGAAAGATCTAACGATTTACTTTTTTGCAGTATCTCTCTTGTATTCATATTTATCATACATATCATATACGTACTTTCAATATCATACTTCCTCAATAAAATAGAAGCGGCAATAGAATCGATGTCATCCAATGATACCTCAAGACCTAACTTCGACAAACTTTCACTGAAATAAGTAAGATGGGGTACAGAATCATTCGTTGAGCCCCCAATTATTTGTGTTTCTTTAGGAGTACGATCAATCCTCAATTCAACTTCCCTATCTAAAGATTCTTCTAAAGTGTCAAAACTTTCCTTTAATATATTGTTTCTCACAAGCACATAAGTATTAAACAGCCATATCGTCTGTAATGTCAATATAGCTACCAAACCCAGTACTGTAAATATTCTAATATTCTTCATATCGGATGCAAAGGTATGTATTTATCTCCGTATTTTAACCTAATGATAACATTTTAATAACAAACTAAAGGGAAAAAGCGCAATATCTTTGCAATACCAAAGTAAATAGAATATATAACTAATAAAAAATAATCTTATGAGTAATCTTATCGTTGAATTAAATCAAGAAGAAACAAGAGGCATTTATGGTGGAGCAAAGTATGTTTGGATTTATATAGAAGGAGTAAAAAAGTTAGTAGCTATAAGAGAATAAACTATTAACAGAGCAATAACATAACTCCAAAAGCAAACCCTTTAACTTTGCAACATCGATCAGAACAAGAAAACAAATTAAAGAAAATGAATCATGGAAAGCAAGAAGTATCTAAACGACCTGGATGTTTGGGAAACCAAGCAAATCTTAGGAGGTTCCAAGGTTTGTACATTATATAATGTATCGAGCGAATTCTTCAGAACAGATCAAGAAAATATTAACCTAACGATAACAAAGTAATAACATAAGCACTGAAAGAAACCGCTTAACTTTGCAACATCAATCAGAAATAAAAGTAACAAACTAAAAAAAAGAGATCATATGGAGAGCAAGAGATTTTTAAACTTCAATACCCGTTCGAGAGATTGTCCGAACCACTAAATGTACTAAGCAAACCCTCAACAAAACAACAAGAATTAATTAACATAACGATAACAAAGCAATAACATAAGCACTGAAAGAAACCGCTTAACTTTGCAACATCAATCAGAAATAAAAGTAACAAACTAAAAAAAGAGATCATATGAAGAACAAGAGATTTTTAAACTTCAATACCCGTTCGAGAGATTGTCCGAACCACTAAATGTACTAAGCAAACCCTCAACAAAACAACAAGAATTAATTAACATAACGATAACAAAGCAATAACATAAGCACTGAAAGAAACCGCTTAACTTTGCAACATCAACAAGAAACAAAAGAAATATTTATAAACAATTTAACAACTAAAAAAAACAATTATTATGAAGACAAACACAATTAAAGCGCTCAGCGCAAATGAACTGAGAAATGTAAATGGCGGATGCAGCAACTGTCAAATGAACAAACTTTTTAAAGGAATATATGGAGAAAACAATCCTTTCTTTCCTACCGACGATACCTGTCATACGGATATGGGCAAAAATTTCTCCAACCACATTTAATTATTAACCTAATGATAACAAAACAATAACACAACCACAGTTATAAAGCACTTAACTTTGCAATATCATACAAGAAACAAAAGAAATATTTTACAAATGAATTAATAACTAAAAAAACAACAATTATGAAGACAAAGAAAATGAAAGCGCTTAGCACAAACGAACTGAGAAATGTAAATGGCGGTCACAACATTCCGATGCACATCCATTGCACTAAGCCTGCACCTGGCACCTGCGAATGTGTCCCCCTAAAAAATGGAGAAATCAGAGAATACTTCAAAATGCTTGACTTCTAAACCTTTAAGAGCAAACATTTTACAGAAACGATACACAAGAAAACCGATGAAAGCACTAACTTTAGAAGAATGTATCAATACGTATGGCGGCTGTTACAACTACAGCGAAAGTACCAGTATAATCAGTGTATTTGTAACGCCCCATACTTACCAAAAGTATTATCAATAGAAGACATTCACTAAAGCATTCAAAGAAAAAAATTGAAACTTTTTTTTTATCAAAAGCCATCCTAATAGGAGATTTTATTAACAATATGTATTACTAAAAAAATTATTAATTATGAAACATTTAAAGAGCCTAGGAAATGCACTTGGCATTCAAGAAATGAACACAAGTGAAATGAGAATGACAAACGGAGGAAACTGGCTTGTAGTAGTTGCAGTAACAGCCATAACTGGTTTCATCTATGAAACACTGACCAATCCCAAAGATACTGCAAATGCACTTAAATCTGGAGCCGATAGAGCAGCAGCTATTAATTTCTAAAGTACTATTTGTATGAAAGCTAAAATGTATAACACAGAAGAATTGTCTCAAGAGGAACTCTTCGAGATAAAAGGTGGTTCATTGTCAGAGGTTGCATATGCAATATGGGATTTTATCAGTTTTTCCGGTACTCTGAATTCCAGACTAATGGACAAAAATGACCGAGTACATGAAAATTTCTATAATCATTAACTGGGGAGTTAGTTGTAAAAGACAAATATTCTGTCATTTATAAACTACCAAGAACAAGAGGTTGTCTCAAAACATACTTTTGAGTTCAGCCTCCTTTCAGACTCTTATTTCTTTTTTCTGGAAGCAGTTCCAACCTCTCTGTCAATTTACGTACAGACGAGTCCTGAACAGAAATTAATTATTTATCAGAGGCACATTATAATGAAACATACTAAAAAACATATTATTGCAATAATATTGGGATTTATAATAATGCTAACAGGTGTTTTCTTGTCAAATACATATCGACCATATATTTATAGAAACCATTTATTTGATTTTCATATTGCAGACACAATCAGCAGTTGGATACTTGTTCCAAGCACTACTTTGATAGCATGGGGAATAATCAAAGGAAGAGATAGTATAAATAAAATACTAATATGTTGTGTCATCGTTCTTTTCATTAGTGAGTTTATATTTTCCAATACTTTCGATATATTCGACCTTATCGCTACAGTTATTAGTGGCAGTGTTACATATATCGTTTATGCTTTGTACATGGCCTCAAGGAATAAACACCCAAAGAAATAAGTTCTTATGTCACAACTCTCCCACTGAAATCATTGAAGATACCGTAAAGTGCTACCATGCACGAATAAACAAGAAAGAGAGTATAGCCACACAGGATATTTGTACAGTAAAATTCCAACTACTATATGAAAGAAAACAAGTTTTGGATACTAAGGTATGTACATTATATAATACCCCAGAAAACCAGAAGCCTAATGATTACAAAGCAATAATACAAGCAGTGAAACAAAGCTCTTAACTTTGATCAAGAAGAAGAAGATGCCAACACATGTATGGGGCTGTTAGAAATACAACGAAAGCACTAGCCTAACCAGCATAATTGTAACGCCCTCTATTTTCCCAAAATAATTTTAATATTAATATAAAAATCAAACACAGTTATGAAAAAGAATGAAAAGTACATGGTAAAACCATTGAATGAGAAAGAACAGAGAAATGTATCGGGAGGATTTGTAGATACCCGTAGCCCGCTTGATATTCTTAATGAAGAGAAGCTGAATCCTTTTAAGAAGCCCAGTCATGGAGAGGACTTCACTAAATTCTGGTAAAGCTCTGCTCTGTTGATAACAAACACTATTTTAGTAACAATTAAAAAATGAAGAATTATGAAAGATTCAAAGAAAAATGAATTGATACAAGAAATGGGTATCAGTGAAATGAAAGGTGTAAGTGGCGGCATAGGATTCTTGCCTCTCCCGATTATGCCCTTAGAAGTTCTACAAAAAGTATTTGATGCTATTATGAATAGCGAGAAAGCAGCGTCCTAACACAAGGAGTTATATTTAAAAGAAAACACAGTAAAGTTTATATTATGAACAATTTAAAAGAAAAGAAGGTTATGAAAAATTTAAAAGAAAATGCAATGATGCAAGAAATGAACTTGCAAGAAATGAAAGAGGTAAATGGTGGTCTTGACTTTGGTTTGGCTCTAGCCATAATTTCCGCAGGAATCTACATCTATAATGAAGGAGGCGATTTTATTGAAGGATTTAAAGAAACTTTCAACAAATAAAAAAGGAGGCAATTATGAATTATATGGAAAACTTAAGCAAAGAAGATTTAATCACCATTTGTGGCGGTGATAATTTTACAAGAGATTTTGGGATGCTATGTGGAAGCATTGCAAGAACAATAGTGGACGGTGCTAAAGCAATTGCAGATAATATCGCATCACTGCAAGGTGCCCCAGCAGTATCAGTTTGGCAATAAATGAACTAAATAAGAGAAGTAGAAAACAAGGATACTATCACAATATAGTTTCAATGAATTAGCTCCCAAGGTTCAATTTGTGTTACCAATAACAGATAGTAGGAGATGTTATAGTATGTCTCCTACTATTTTCTTAATTAAACAGACTTTCCTGTCTTTTTATTAGAATATAGACTAATACTACTTGAAATAAAAGCTTTATATTATGAGTATTTGTGATTTCTACTCAAAGAAAACGACCGATAAGAAAAAGTCGAATAATCATATTTTTAATAATTATAGAAAATGGACAACAAAGAGAAAAAGCTGGAAAAAGAAATCCAACGTTTAAAAAGAGAACGATTATTTTTACTTATTTATGTAGGAATAAGTGGCATTATCATGCTATATAACGCAATAATGCAATAAACGATCACCCGAAATTTCCGGTGCATAGATTCACCTTAAAAAATACTTATAGGTAATTGAGACTTCACTTCGCTACTGTTGAATACAGGAGGAAAAAGTTAGATGCACCGGAAATACCCTAAAAAATGGAGAAATCAGAGAATACTTCAAAATGCTTGACTTCTAAACCTACAAGAGCAAACACTTTACAGAAACGATACACAAGAAAACCGATGAAAGCATTAACTTTAGAAGAAGGCATCAATACGTATGGTGGCTGTTACAATTACAACGAAAGCACCAGCTTAACCAGTATATTTGTAACGCCCCATACTTACCAAAAGTATTATCAGTATTAACAAATAAAAATCAAACACAGTTATGAAAAAGAATGAAAAGTACATGGTAAAACCATTGAATGACTCGGAGCAGCCGTATCAGGCAAAGCATTAGCTATTGCAACAGCTAGCGTTATTTTTTTAGCTGGAGTTTACGTAGGTTGTAGTCAAAACAGTAATAGTAGTGTTGTAGCAATTTATGAAGCAGGAAAAGCTACTGGTGAATTCATTGCAGAGATAGCAAAGTAAACAATTCCAACATCCTATCGAAATCTTTTATATTTCGATAGGATGTCATTAACTAATATAATTTATGTATTATATAGAAGAAAAAATAATTAAGCTCAAAGAGCTTTTTATGCAAAATGACTTTTTTAGATACCTCATTATTATAGGGTGTGCAGCAGCTATATTCTATTTATTCTATTACGGCGGAAAAGAAGTTGGTAAAACAATAAGTGCTCTTCAAAAACAATAAGGCAACCTGTTGGCGGAATTAATTCATATCCTTTTCGGTTATGAATCTTTTCACCACAGAGTAACACAGAGTATCACAGAGTTTAATCGATTTGAAATCAAAAGAATAGAACTCCGTGATACTCTGTGTTACTCTGTGGTGAAAAGTCCATTACTATTTCGAATGGAACCTGAGTATTATTCTGACATTTTGTATTATCAGTCCTCCGAGAATCGTTTCTTTACGCCCAGAAGGACGTTGCAAAGGAAAGACGGGAATAAAAATCCGCAATCTGCTATTCTACAGTTCGATACAGAAATACGTACAATTATTCTACAGTAAAATAACAAGCAATCTGCTGCATCGGAACAAGCAATGTGCCAAGTATTAAGATATTATCTACAGGATATCAACATCCAATGTGTTGGATCTCTATATCCAACGCACAGGAAATAGAGACCGAACGCACCGGATATAGAGAACTGACTTGTAAGATATATAGATACGGAGATTCAATTCTCCATATTCGGTAAAAAAGATGTAAATATACTGCATATAAAGACAGAAATCCGGTGGATAAGTCCTTATTTTATACTCTCTAAAAACAGTAGTTGTAAGTTTATAGTCTATTCTGATGACTCTTTGCAACTATATTCCTGATTTTTCAGTCACTTCGCTTTCTTTCCGGAACAGGCTCTTCGGCATTATTGCTTAAAGTTCTGAGCCGGATGACTGTATTAAATGAAGTAAAAACATATAATTCAACTCACGAACTATTTAACATAGCGATAACATACCTATAACCTATCTTCCGCCGTCAACCCCGTACTTTTGCTTCACAGAAAAAAAAGAAAAGTATAAATCACTAAAAGACAAAAAGATATGCTATTACCAAACGAATGGATAGAAAACAGTTTAGAAACTTACATCTATCAACACACCACAAAGTCCCAGATTATTTATTGGGTCGTTCTATTAGCCATTACGGCTACTATGATTGCACTTCCCTTTATTTATGTAGACATTTCCGTACAAGGCAGCGGAATAGTCCGCCCCGTAACGGAAAAGACTGAAATTAAATCAGCTATCACAGAACTGGTAGACTCTATTTATGTTCGCGAAGGCGAACAAGTCAGCAAGGGCGATATCCTTCTGCGTTTCCGCACAAACAGTTCCGACTACAAAATCAACTACCAGACTAACCGTCTGAATGATTACGAGGCACATCTTGCCGACTTGGCATATCTGGCAAAAGGCGAGCATCCTGCCACATTCCGCTCTCCGGTTCGCCGGCAGGAGTACACTTACTTCACCAAAAAGAAGAAAGAACTTGAAACCTCCCTGGCACAAGCGGAAAAAGAGTATAAACGCAACAAAACATTGTTTGAAAAGAAAGTAATTTCAGAAGAAGAATATGACAAATACTACTATCAATATCAAACCCAGCAAAACGAACTGGCTTCATTGACACAGAGTCAACTTAGCACTTGGCAAGCTGACTTGAACAGCTACCGCAATTCACGCAATGAGATGAGTACCAGCCTCAAGCAAGAGGTAAAAGACCAAGATATGTATATCGTCCGCAGTCCGGTAGACGGCACGCTCGACCAGTTCTCCGGCATATATCGGGGAAGTAGCATTCAAGCCGGACAATCACTGGCAGTAATCAGTCCCGACTCCACACTCTGCCTCGAAGTATACGTCACTCCCCGGAATATCGGTTTTATGAACATAGGTATGCCGGTCAATATACAAGTGGAATCTTTCAATTATAACGAATGGGGCACACTACCCGGAAAGGTAAAAGAAATCTCCTCCGACTTCCTGACGGACAATCAAGGCAACTCTTTCTATAAAGTGAAATGTGAAATGGAACAAGATTACCTGACACTGAAAAACGGACAGATAGGAAAGCTGAAAAAAGGTATGACCGCCAGTGCACACTTCATGGTGACACGCCGCTCCCTGTTCGATCTGCTTTATCAGAAGATTGACGACTGGGCAAATCCAAGACAATACATGGCTAATGAGATGATAGCCCAAAAACAGTAAGTAAACATTAAGTAGCAAATAATAAAAACAGAGATAAAATGAAAAAAGGTACCAAGATCAAACAACATGACATCACCGATTGCGGAGCAGCCTGTCTGGCTTCCGTATGCGCCCACTACGAACTGCGCTTCCCGGTATCGCGCATCCGCCAATATGCATTCACCGACCAGAAAGGTACGAATGTATTAGGACTGATAGAAGCCGCCAACAAACTGGGATTGTCCGCCAAAGGCGTCCGCGCACAGTTCGATGCACTGTACACGATTCCCAAGCCAACCATTGCACATGTGCTGGTAAATCACAAACAACTTCAACACTTTGTCGTAATCTACAAAGTGACGAAGACACACATCACATATATGGATCCCGGAGACGGACGGATGCATAAGGTTTTACACGAAGACTTCCGGCACGACTGGACAGGCATACTCGTATTGATGGAACCGGAAGAGACTTTCAAAAAGGGAAATCAGCAAACCAGCATGAGCAAGAAATTCCTTTCATTGCTGGCACCCCATAAGTCCGTAATGCTGCAAGCCGTCTTCGGTGCACTTGTTTTCAGTATTTTGGGATTATCCACTTCTATCTATGTAGGCAAAATCACAGACTATGTACTGGTCGACAAAAACACCAATTTGCTGAATCTGATGGGAGTGATTATGCTCATTATCCTGTTGCTGCGCACCTTCATCGGTGCAATGAAAAGCATTCTGGCACTGAAAACCGGACAAAGAATCGATGCAGCCCTGATCCTGGGATATTACAAACATCTGCTGACCCTGCCTCAACAGTTCTTCGACACCATGCGCGTCGGTGAAATCATTTCACGCGTGAACGATGCCGTGAAAATACGTAACTTCATCAACAACGTGTCTCTCGATCTGATAGTGAATATTATGATACTGGTGTTCTCCCTGTGCCTGATGTTCATTTATTCCTGGAAACTGGCAGTCATGACCCTGATATCCGCACCGCTATTCCTGCTCATCTTCTGGGGCTTCAACAAGCTGAACCGGAAATACCAACGCAGCATCATGGAAAGCAGTGCCGATCTGGAATCCCAATTGGTAGAGTCCATCAATTCCATTTCAACCATTAAGCGTTTCGGCATCGAAGAGTATGCCAACCTGAAGACAGAAAGTCGTTTTGTACATTTATTGAAGAATACTTACCGAAGTATTTACGGTTCCATCCTGGCACAAGGAGGCATCCAATTCGTATCTACAGGAATCACAATCGCCATCTTGTGGCTGGGCAGCATTCTGGTTATCGATCAGGAGATGACACCCGGCACGCTCATGGTATTCTATTCTCTGGTCGGTTACGTCATCTCGCCCATCGGTTCGCTGATATCATCCAACCAGACTATTCAGGATGCATTGATAGCCGCCGACCGTCTGTTTCAGATTATGGATTTGGAAAGAGAGCAGGACAATGAACAAAAGATCATTCTGGAACCGGACATGATGGGCGACATCATTTTTGAGAATGTTTCTTTCAGATACGGTTCACGCAAAGAAGTATTCAACTCCCTGAATCTAACCATAGAAAAGGGCAAGACTACCGCCGTCATCGGAGAAAGCGGTTCGGGTAAAACAACACTGATTTCCCTTTTGCAGCACATCTACCCCATTCAGTCCGGACGTATCCGCATTGGAGACTATGACATTGCACAGATTGACAATCGCAGCCTCCGGCGTCGGGTAGGCACCGTCCCCCAGCAAATCGAGCTGTTTGCCGGAACCGTCACCGAAAACATAGCACTCGGTGATACACAACCGGACATGAAACGTATTAGCAGTCTGGTGAAACAGCTTGGTCTGACAGATTTTATAGACAGGCTGCCTAATGGCTACATGACTCAAGTAGGCGAACACGGCGCCACCCTTTCCGGAGGCGAGCGTCAGAGACTTGCCATAGCCCGCGCCCTGTATAAAGAACCGGAAATCCTGATTTTCGATGAAGCCACTTCGTCACTGGATTCCATAGCCGAACGTTATGTAAAAGAAACACTGGATGCATTGGCCGGAAAGGGGAAAACGGTAATCATCATTGCCCACCGACTGACTACAGTGAGATGTGCCGACAACATTGTAGTGATTGACAAGGGTAAAGTGGCAGAAACCGGCACACACAGCCAGCTCTACGAGGCAGGCGGACCATACTTCAGGCTTTGGAACGAGCAGTTTGCCATGTTCGAATAACCTTAACATAGCGATAACATTTCTATAACATCGTTTGAGCTGTCAATGTTCTATTTTTGCAACAACAAAGCAATAGAATCATACAGTAATCAAACGATGTTATTTTTATGAAGAAATTAATGATGATAAGCGTGGCAATCACGACTTTCGCCTTTATCGGCAATGTACAGGCACAAAATAGAAGATGGTCTCTCCAAGAGTGTATCGATCACGCCATCCGGCACAATATTGAAGTAAAACAAAGCCGGAACCGCATTGAAAAACTAAAAGTAGAAAAAAGCGCTTTAAAAAACAGTTTCCTGCCCGACCTCAGTGCCGGAACCTCTCAAAAGTTCGACTTCGGACGCTCGCTCAATCGCAGCAATGCATACGAAGACAGCAATACACAAAGCTCCTCCTTCTCCGTAAGCACAGAAATGCCTCTTTTCACAGGTTTCCGGCGGAGTGCATCCGTATCACGCAACAAGTTCGACCTGATGGCAGCCGAAGCTGATAAGGAACTTATAGAAAACGATTTATCACTGAATGTCACAAGCTGCTATTTCCAGATTCTGCTGAACAAGGAAATCCATAAGATTGCCCGGGAGCAAATCCGTTTGACCCGGGAACAAGAAGACCGGACATTGCTTCTGATAGAAAACGGCAAAGCACCGCAATCCCAACTATATGATGTCAAAGCTCAATTGGCTGACGATGAACTGACGGCAACGGAAGCCAAAAACTCGCTCCGTCTCTCCCTCCTCGACCTCATACAGCTCATGGAACTGCAAGGGCATGAGGAGTTCGACATTGATTCTCTTGATGAGAACATATCCCGGACAGATACCATCATGCCCCAAACCATCTATGCAGCCGCACTGAACTGTATGCCTCAAATAAAACAGGCCTATTATTCACTGCAAAGCAGTTCAAAAGCCATCAAAGTGGCCAAAGCAGGATACTACCCCACGCTTTCATTGGGTGCAGGTATCAGTACCGGCTATTACCATTCGGGGAACAGCATAAATCCATCCTTCAGGCAGCAACTCCAAAATAATATGCAGAAAAGTGTCTATTTATCACTGAGTATCCCTCTTTTCGACCGATTTTCAACCCGGAATGAAGTCCGCACCGCACGAATAGAAGAGAGTAATGCCCGTCTGTCTCTGGAAAATGAGAAAAAGAACCTATATAAGGAGATTGAAAAAGCTTATACGGATGCAGTGAACGCATTGGAAAAATACGAATCGACCTCCAAAGCCGTCGTTGCCAATGAAGAGGCGCATCGCTATGCTTTGGAGAAGTATGCTTCGGGGAAGTCAGCCGTATATGAATACAACGAAATAAAAATGAAACTGGCAGAGGCATTATCGAAACAATCACAAGCAAAGTATGCGTATCTGCTAAAAGAGCGAGTATTGGCATTCTACTCATGCAGAGAATCAGCACTAAGCCATTGATTATTTTTTTTTGCCCGGTTGTTTCTCTATCTCTACAGTAAGCATTACCGGGTGTTAACCTAGGCTGACAAGCCTGCCAACCTTGGTTAACCGGCTCGTCAACCAAGGTTGATAGGCCTGTTAACCTAGGTCAACACCCGGCTACCCCTAAGGATAAAGGGATAGATCATTGGTTCTCAACACAATAACCCCTGATATAAAGTAAATATATGCATCATCCTGATCCGGATTGATTGCAAGAGTGAGAGCTCCCTTTTTGCTCTCACTCTTAAAAGTTGCTCTCACTAACACTTAAGATTCTTATTATTACTGCTTTATATACAAAGTGAGAGCAGTGAGAGCAACTTGATCCAACTTTTTGTTGAACGCATTCTGTCTAAAACCCACACTTCACTCCGGCGGAAAAGTAAACCGTCGGATTGAAATACGGATCATCTTTATCACTGAACATATTGTCTACAAACCCTTTAAGCGTACGTTTAGTCAGATCTCCAGACCTGAGCCAATTGCCCCCTATCCCCAAATACAGGCACGACTTCTTACCTATTTTGTATTCCGGACAGAGATAAGATCGCATCATAACCGAAGCATATATCATAGACTTCCCCTCTACATCCATCACAGAAGATATTCCATCCATTTCCATTGCCACCAGCCTCAGCTTAAACCGATCTCCCAAACGTACCGCCCCGGACACTTCAACACCGGAAGAGAGATTCACATTGACCTCATAATTACCGGAAAGCTGCCAGTTAAGAAAGAACATCGGCATGGCAATAGGTACTCCAAATGAATTCGTCAATCCAGCCCCAACACCTATATCCAGATTTTTCCTGCATTTATACACAAAAATCACTCCCCCATTCACCAATACACTCTGCCAGGTAATTGCATCCGGTGCCGAATAAATACCTGCTCCCAAACTGGCTATCATGTACCACTTCTTCGACAAGGGCCGTACATGTGTCAGGTTAAGGCTGCCACTCAACACCTCATCCGGATGTATATCCAAAGCCATCTGTCGATTATTAAGCATCGCATAAGTCCCTCTGACCGATGCCGACCACATGACAGGTTGTCCCGATGCATTCTGCTTCAGCGAAAAGGGCAGCGTATATGCTCCAGTGAATTTTAATAAATCGCCCGACCCCAATTTATTCCCCGCTTCATCTCTGAAAGAAGAGGCAGGCATATACTCCGTTTTAAGAACTCCTTGTGCAAAACCGTCGATTGCTGCCACTAAGAGCAACAGAAATAAAAGATAAGAGAATCGTCTCATTGCTAATAAATTAGATTATTTTATTGCAAAGAAAAGAGATTAGCTTGTCCGGTATAAGTCTTTTCCGACGAACTGCATGAAAGACCTGTTGAATTTCATTATCCCAAAGATGGAACAAAAGGAAAAAAGAAGATTATTCGAGGAAAGGGACTCTCACCACAAATTCTGTAGCATTTTTCACTATATCAATTGCTTTATCATACAAGGCGTATTGCTTTTCCAGATTCCCTAATCCTACACCTCCCCTATCTACCGAACTCCGCAGTTGCAGATTATTGGAAACCATGATCCCTTCACCGGTAAAACCTATCCGAACAATAAGTGGATTCTTTAAAGTAGCTATATTATGCTTAATCGCATTTTCTACCAGCAGTTGCAAGCTGACGGGAATGATCAATCTGGTTCCGTACAAATCATATTCGTCTATCTCGATGAACAATGTATCTTCAAAGCGAATCTTCTCCAGAAATACATAGCTTTCCAGAAAAGCCAGTTCTTCCTTCAAAGTAACCACCGGACGATTGTTTGTGAACAACAGATAACGGTAGACACCTGACAGCTTTTTAGCAAACAGATTGGTCTTTTCCGCATCACTATAGGCCAGTGAGGATAGCACATTCAGGCTATTGAACAGGAAATGTGGATTTATCTGGGCTTTCAAGGTTTCATACTGATACTGAATCTTCTCTTTCTCTATAATTGCCAGTTTCTTCTCTGCTTCCATTTGGCTTTGCTGATAAAAGAATATCTCAATCAGAAGAACAATCATGCTATTCCAAAGTACTACCGGCAGAGACATTTTCAGCAGAGCATAATCTTCCGGCCAAGATTCCTCCAGAATAATGGACAGGATATAATTTGCCGCTATGCCGAAGCCACTCACCCACACGGATGCCAACAGCAAATCGATAAATATTCTCATGGTATTGTTAATGTTGTCCAGCTTCTTATGAACAATAATAATGATGAGAAAGTCAACAATCCCCACAAAGATGCATGCAGGTAAATTGAGCAGATACTGTGTCTCCAAACTCAGGCTCCGGGGAGCGTCAGAAAGAAGCTCCGCCACATACTGGAATGCAAACAAAGAAATTGCAATGATCACTATGAAAAGCAGGATATACCATTTATTCTTCATCCCCCAAACGCATTTTAAAGTACACCATCCACCCACTTCAGGAAATCAGGAACCCGCACACGACTGATTAAAACCTCGTGCGGACATTCAGGCTGAAAGCTCAACTTCAACCGACTATTGAAGTACTTGGATATCTTACGGATGGAATTGATATTGGCAATGCAATTGCGGGAAACACGGAAGAAAGTCCTTTCATCCAGCAACTGCTCTATCTGTTCCAAAGTATAGTCCACAATATAGCGTTTATCTGAAAAGGCATGCAGAAAGACTACTTTTTCTTCACTGTAGAAGAAAGCGATATCCGAAGTCTCCACATAATGATATGTATCACCTTTCTGGATAAGGAAACGGTTCTTTTTACAATTACTCATCAATGCTTCTTCCAGTTTCCTGTAATCGGTAGCGGGAGGTTGCACAACCCTGAACTGTTCAAATTTCCTCAATGCCGCCAGTAAATCATCTTCCTCCACAGGCTTCAGCAGATAATCCACACTATTCACCTTGAATGCCTGTATGGCATGCTCATCATAAGCAGTAGTAAAGATAACAGGCGTCGTAACCTGCATCTGCTCAAAAATGTCGAAACTGTATCCATCCGTCAACCGGATATCCAGCAACATCAGATCTACCGGATGATGTTTCAGAAATTGTACGGTCTGCTCCACAGTGGCTGTCCATGCCTCCAATTGATAATCGGGGCGTAACTTCTCCATCATCCGCTTCATTTCTTCGTAAGCGAAACGTTCGTCTTCTACTAACAGGTATTTCATCATCCGTCACTCAATTTATAGGAATCTGCCGTAACCGAAAACTGACATTATTTCTTCAGTAACCGCCGCGTCAAATAGTGCACCGGATACCACACCGAAAGGAATCCGACAGTAATCACCGTAATAAATATCAGTATTACATCCGTTGCATGCACACTGACTGGATAAGCATCCACAATAAAGCTGCCACTACCGCCACCTAAGGAGATGATGCCGAAACGCTGCTGGATATAGCAAAGCAACAGCCCCAAAACAATACCGGAAAGTGCACCGAACAGGGAAATAAGCCGACCTTCAAACAAAAATATACGGGCTATCAAGCGGTCATCAGCTCCAAGATTACGCAGAGTCTCCACGTCTTCGCGTTTATCCAGGATCAACATGGAAAGAGACCCGATCACATTGAAACAGGCTATCGCAAGAATAAATGTGAGAAAAAGATAAGATATGAATTTCTCTATCTCCATAATACGGAACACATCAGCCTGCTGCTCATAACGGTCCAGTACCACAAATTCATCACCCAGGATACGGGCAATCTTTCTCTGCACAGCCGTGACATCTGCCCCCGGCTTCAACTTCAATTCCACAGCCGACACCTCCGTGTCATAATTAAAAAGATTACGAGCAAAGCTAAGAGAAGTAAGAATGTAGCGCGCATCATACTTCTGCTGATTGACCACAAACACTACACCGGGAGAAAAAAGGTAATCACGATTGAAAGAAGCGGAAGGATTAGCCATATTCACGCGTACATTCCGTTTGGGAGCATACACTTGAAGAGGATCAACAAACTGAAGTCCTGTTCCCAACTCAGATATCAGCTCCACACCCAATACGCCATAATCTACGATAGAGTCATGCAGGATAAATTCACCTGCGCCGTACAGCAAACTATCAATAGACGTAAGCTCCTCGAAATTATCTTCCACCCCTTTAATAATAGCCATAGCCTGACGGTCCTTATATTGCACCATGGCATTCTCCTCCAGCGTCTCTGTCCAGACATCAATCTCCGGCAAAGAGCGCACTTCCTGAAAGGCTGCCCCCTGCGGTTCAAATACTTTTCCTTCACGAACCGTAATTTTCAATTCCGGATCAAAAGCTGTAAAGAACCCCGCCACCATGTCCTGAAAACCATTAAACACGGAGAGTGTACAGACCAACGCCAACGTAGCCAATGCCACTCCGCACACCGAAATGCCGGAAATGATATTGATAGCGTTGTGCTTCTTCTTGGAGAAGAGATAGCGCCGGGCTATGTAGAAGGGAAGGTTCACTTCAACAATTCATCTATTTTCTCAAGATAATCCAGCGAGTCATCCACAAAGAACTTCAATTCGGGAATGATGCGAAGCTGATGGCGTACACGCGTTCCCAACTCATAACGGATAGACTTCATATTATCATTGATATTCTTAATCATTTCTTCCGCCTTTTCCGAAGGGAAGATACTGAGATAAGCACGTGCCACGCTCAGGTCGGGGCTGATGCGCACTGCACTGACCGACACCAATATGCCCGGCATGGACTTAGTTTGTAACAAGAAGATTTCGCTCAACTCCTTCTGGAGTAAACGACATATTTTGTTCTGTCTGGTAGTTTCCATACTATATATTTCTTTAATTTAGAGACAAAGTTACTGAAATATCTCAGTTAGCTGATAAATTATACTTTTTTTAGCACGATTATCAAGACAATCAATCCATAATAAAATTATCTTTGCAGCGACACTAATCAAACAAACATGAAAAAGCTTGCCTTCATACTACTATTTCTGCTTTCTTCCTTTCTTAGCAGCCATGCCAATCAAGATAGTAAACAAGATAGTTTGTGGAATGTTGCGAATCAGTACCTGCAAGAGCAACAATATGAAAAAGCTGCCAATCTATACAAAGAATTAGGAGATAAGATTGATACCGATTACAAGGAAATCAATTCTCACAAGGTAAAGGATTTACGGAAGACATACTCCATTGATGAATTGCAACTGGCTAACAACCAGCAACAAAACCATTTACTATTATTAGCCCTTATCATACTACCCTGCCTTATCATTGTTGCCGGCATTTGTTTTCTCTACTTGAAAAGACAAGCAAAGAAATTAATGCTCTCAAAGCGGAAATTGCAGAAAGCAGAGAAAGCCGTAGAAAATTCAATACGTAATAAAAGCCTTTTCATTTCAAACATGAGCCACGAAATCCGGACTCCGCTAAACGCTTTGTCCGGTTTTTCAGATGTATTGACCACTCCGGGGATCGATGAAGAAACCCGGAAACAATGTAATGACATCATTCAGTTGAACTCGCACCTGTTACTAAACCTCGTGAATGATGTAGTAGACATATCCTGCCTTGATGTAACAAACATGAAATTCAACCTCAAACAATGCAACGCAGTGGACTTGTGCGAAGGAATCGTCCAAACCTTGGAAGGCATCAAGCAAACACAAGCTGAGATCTTCTTCAAAACAGCACTTACTTCTTTAGAGATTGAAACCGACACGCTTCGGCTGCATCAGGTACTGATCAACATATTGGTTAATGCAACCAAGTTTACAAAGGAGGGAAGTATCACTCTGCAACTGGAACAAAACGAAAAAGGCATGGCGCAATTCTCCATCACCGATACCGGTTGCGGTATTCCATTAGAGAAACAAAGCAGAATATTCGAACGCTTCGAAAGAGTAAACGAGAAGTCGCAGGGAACCGGCCTCGGACTGGCCATCTGCCAACTCATCATCAGCCGCCTCGGTGGTAAAATATGGATAGACCCGCAATATACCGATGGTTCACGTTTTGTCTTCACACACCCATTAAAACAGGAGGCCAGAGCATGAAGAAAGCAATATTAATCTTCTTGTTTATGATGGGAATATTTTCCCAGACAAAAGCAAACTCACCAGCTTCAACAGAAGAACAATTCCGCGATAGTATCTTTCAAGTTGTTAACTCTAAAACAAACGATACTCTCCGCTCAAAGATATTGAGAGGGGCGTTTCAACAATATATAGGCCAAAAGGCAGCTTTAGAATATCTGGATTCAGCCCTTGTGCTTTCCAAACGGAAAAGAATACATGAAGAAGAGTTATACACGCTCTTTGACTACTGTCGTCACTATGAATACCGAGGTGAAGCTTCTGAAATGGAACAGTATTTCCTGAAATTAAAAGAAGCCGCCTATCGATATAAGGATTACTCACTCTATTATACAATCTGGTTAAGCGTGCTCCAAATCAGATGTGCCCAGGGAGATACGGAATACGCCATCATGCAAGCCAAAGAAATGCAAAAGGAGGCCATCCGGATCAAGTATGAAAGTGGAGTATTCGTTTCGCTCATAGCCTTAGCACAGGCTTTGGATTTCGCAGAGCAGTATGATGAAGCGATTGCAAACTACAAACAAGCTTTGATAGTAAATCCGAATGCCAACAATTATTCTCTTTTATTGATACACCAAAATTTGGGAGGAATATATCTGGCGCAGAAGAAGTATACAGAGGCTCTCAGTGAATTAAAACAGCAACAAGAGGTATTGAACAAAATGTTGAAAGAAGATCCACAAGCAATAAACACATTGAAAAGCATTTTTCTAGAAATGGAGGTATCTTTTGGTTGGGTCTATGCCAAAATCGAAGACAAAGCAAAACTTAAGTTGCATTTGACAAGAGCCGAAAAATATTATGATGAAGAAAGCTTTTTCAGTTACTATATTGATTACCATGCTCTATGGGGTACATACCATAAGCTGGAGAAAGACTGGGACAAATGTTTCCACGAATTCAACCTGGCCATATCTGCCTGTCAGGGAGCAGAGCCGTTTCATGAAAACAGCATCCTAAAAATGAAAGCAGAAGCTATGATGGAAGCCGGCCTACACGAAGAAGCAGCCAATATCTATAAAACAGCAGTCTTAAAAGGAGATTCCCTCAACCAGGATATGTTGCAGCGACATGAAGAAGTATATCAGGCTAACTATAAAATTCAAAAAGCATTATTAGACAAGGAACTGATGACCAAGCAATACCGTTGGATATATGTCGGGGCATCCGCCATCATACTTATCCTGATGCTTCTTGCCATCATGCGCGCTTTCCGCATTCACCTACAATTACGCCGTTCGGAAGAAGAAACCCGGCAAGCATTGAAAACAATAGAGGCAGCGGATAAGATGAAAGAGTATTTCCTGCAAAACATCACTTACGAAATCCGCATACCATTGAATACAGTCGTAGGCTTTTCCGAACTGCTGTCCTCCGAGCAGGACCTCCCCGAGGAAGAAATACAGGAATACTCGGTTGCCATAAAGAATAATTCAGAAAAGCTACTGGCTCTGATTAATAATATCCTCGATCTATCACGCCTTGAGGCAGGAATGATGCGCTTTAACGTACAGGAATGCGATGCAGTACAACTTTGCCAGGAAGTGAAAATGATGGTAAATATGCAGACCACAATGGTGAACCCACACTTCCATACGGAGCTTGAAGCACTATCCATACAGGCAGACAGCAGATGGTTCCTCAAACTGCTCTCATCACTATTGTCCGTGCCAAGGTTATATACCGGAGAAGTTTGCCAGGTAGAATATGCACTGACCCAGGAAGACCAATATCTCAAAATCACGGTAAAAGGAAGTCCTCTCTACCAAATATGGGAAGACGAACAGGAACAACGTATCCTGCACGACATCAACCGGCTTTATTTGGAAGCATTTAAAGGAAGCTATCAGATTTCAGAGGGAGAACAGAAAGTGGTTACAATTACTTATCCCCTGTCTTAGCCTGAATAATTCACACTCCGGAGTAAAAGGGATAACTCCCTTTAACTACCCTGCTATGAACAATGTAGGTTAGAGATTATTTCTTGCGGATAATTGTCAGGCCGTCACGCAAAGGAAGAATCACCTTCTCTACCCGTGAATCTTGTGCAACAAGGTCATTAAAGGCTTTAATACCTATAGTTTGCAGATCAGTGCGATGTGGTTGTTCTTCAAGCACATGCCCGTCCCACAAAGTGTTATCAGCAATGATATAACCACCATCAGAGAGACGGGGCAACACCATTTCATAATAGTCTATATATCTGCGCTTGTCGCCATCTATAAAGGCAAGGTCAAAAGTAATATCAAACTGTGGAATCATCTCCAGTGCATCACCTATATAGAATTTGATTTTGTCTGCATAAGCAGAGTTCTCCAACCAAGGCCGGGTAAAGTCTTCCTGCTCATCATTGATCTCGAATGTATACAACATTCCATCTTCCGGCAAACCCTCGGCCATGCAAAGAGCCGAATAACCGCTATAAGTACCTATTTCCAAAATACGACGAGGACGTATCATTTTGACAAACATCTTTAGCATCCGCCCCTGCAAATGGCCCGATGCCATACGCGGATACAACAACTTAATATGTGTATCCCGATAAAGAGCCTTCAGATATTCGCCTTCATCATCAATATGCTGCAAGATATATTCGTCTATGGTCATAGAAATGAAGAATGAAGAATGAAGAATGAAGAATTACTATGCAGCAAGTAGCGCAATCTAATTCTTCATTCTTCATTCCTCATTTTTAATTTAGTTAAAGGTATCTGTTTTTATTCGGCAACACACTTTCTTCAGAATACTTCAGGGCATCTCCTACAACATTTATTTCGAGGAAAGAAGTATGTGTTCCGGCTTTACCGCTACTCAGATAGCCCACCATATCTGTTTCAGACAGACGACCTTCTTTCAGCAGACGGCGCAGAGCTGCGAAATAGTACTCCTGTCCGTTAGCAAGTTCCGGCATGTAAATAGCTTCCACACCGTAAGAAAGTGCCAGATGGCGCATTGTCTTTTCTTTATAGCAAATAGCCAGCACTGGATATTTACCACGGAATGCAGCAAGGTTACGGGCAGTGCGTCCGCTATAGCTATCGGTAATAATGGCACGTATCTTCAACTTAGAAGTAGCTTTTACAGCTTGCTTTGCCAGGAAGGCAGTCACGTCATTACTGTTTTCATCCAATGGAATACGGATATCATTATCTGCCAGTTTATCTTTTTCTGCCTGTGCGGCAACTTTCGTCATGGTCTTCACAGCGTCCAGCGGATATTTACCATAAGCTGTTTCACCACTCAACATCAAAGCATCCGTACGATAATAAATGGCGTTAGCAATATCCGTCACCTCTGCACGGGTAGGACGCGGATTCGTAATCATCGTATGGAGCATCTGGGTAGCTACTATTACCGGTTTCTTAGCCAGAATACACTTACGGATAAGCAAACGCTGGATGCCGGGGATACGTTCCTGCGGAACTTCGATGCCAAGGTCACCACGAGCTACCATCACACCATCGGCTACTTCCAGAATCTCGTCGATGTTATCCACACCTTCCTGGTTTTCAATCTTGGCAATGATGCGGATATCACTGTTATGAGCGTCCAGGATTTCCTGTATATCAAGAACATCCTGTTTGTTGCGCACAAAAGAGTGTGCTATGAAGTCAATATCTTTCTCGATGGCATAAAGGATGTTATTGCGGTCCTTCTCTGTCAGAGAAGGAAGGTTTATGCGTACACCCGGTACATTGACGCTCTTGCGGCTTCCCAGCGTAGCTTCATTCTGCACCTCGCACACTAAATATTCGGGAGTCTTATCTACAACTATCATTTCCAGATCGCCATCGTCGATAAGAATGTGGACGCCTACCGACACATCGTGCACAAAATTGGGATAAGAAACAGAGATGCACTCACGGGTAGTGGGAATATCAGGATTGCCTACCACTTTCACCCTGTCTCCCGTTTTATAAGGTATAGGTTCTTCACTAATAGTGGTGCGGACTTCCGGACCTTTTGTATCCATCAGGATAGCAATGCGGTTGGACACCGTACGAACATTATTTATCAACTTCTCAAGGCCGTCATACCCAAGATGCGCCGTGTTCATACGCACCACGTTCATACCGGCTTCAAACAAGCCTTTTATAAAATCAACGTCACAACGCTTATCTGAAATGGTTGCAACGATTTTAGTCTGTTTCAATAACATAATCTTATACCTATTTATTTAATCATTTATCACTTATCAACGCTTCGAGCGCCAAACGGTAGGAGTTTAAGCCGAAACCGCAAATCACACCTTTACAGGCGCAGGCAATCATAGACACGTGCCGGAAAGCCTCACGGGCATGCACGTTGGAAATATGCACCTCGATGACCGGAGAAGTCACTGAACGGATGGCATCTTGCAAAGCAATGGAGGTGTGGGTGTAGGCACCTGCATTCAGGATGATTCCATCTACCTCAAAACCGGTTTGCTGGATTTTGTCTATCAGCTCTCCCTCTATGTTTGACTGGAAATAGTCTATTTGCACATCAGTGTACTTCTTACGAAGTTCAGCAAGGTAATCCTCAAAAGTAACACTGCCGTAAATGGAAGGTTCACGCTTACCCAATAGATTGATATTCGGGCCGTTAATTATTTGTATCCTCATAACACAATTTTTTATACCTTTGTCTCCCGAAAGTATCAACTCCGTACGAGGTCCGTACCAACTCCGTATAAAGTCCATACGAACTCCGTGTCAGGTCCGTAGCTGCTCCGTAGCAAGTCCAAGCCTATAGATACGGAGCAGGTACGGAGGAAGTACGGCTCAGATACGTCTGAGAAACGTTAAAATCAAGCTGTAAAGATAGTGCAGACTGAAAGCGGAAACAAATTCGCATTATTCCGCCGGGTTACCGCCTATTTTCACGGTGCAAAGGTAGAAAAAAGAAATGAAATTAGACGAAAAAACAGTAAATAAGGAGAAACAAGCGTTGATAATCAGAAAGTACCAACGATATCTAAAGTTAGAAAAAGCACTTTCTGCCAATACGCTTGATGCCTATCTGACCGATCTTGACAAATTGCTGCGTTTTCTGGAAGCAGAGAATATCGATATGTTGTCAGTCACTCTGGACGACTTGCAACGTTTCGCCGCCGGCTTGCATGACATCGGCATCCATCCCCGCTCCCAGGCACGCATCATGTCCGGAATAAAATCATTCTTCCACTTCCTGATTATGGCAGACTATCGGGAGGATGATCCCAGTGAGTTGCTCGAAGGTCCTAAAATAGGTTTTAAACTACCGGAGATATTGACCGTAGAAGAAATAGACACCATCATAGCTACTGTAGACATGAGTAAAAAGGAAGGCCAGCGCAACCGGGCCATTCTGGAAACCCTATACAGTTGCGGACTGCGCGTTTCGGAACTTTGCAATCTGAAGCTGTCCGAACTCTATTTCGACGAAGGTTTTATCAAGGTAGAAGGGAAAGGCAGCAAACAACGATTAGTCCCTATTTCCCCCCGTGCCATCAAAGAAATAAAATACTGGTTGCTCGACCGTAATGTTGGTAAAATAAAGAAAGGATTTGAAGATTATGTATTCCTTGCCCGCTGGGGAAACAGCATCTCGCGCATCATGGTTTTTCACCTGATAAAAGAGTTGGCGGAGAAAGCCGGTATCACCAAAAATATCAGCCCGCACACCTTCCGTCATTCCTTCGCTACCCACTTGCTGGAAGGAGGTGCAAACCTGCGTGCCATACAATGTATGCTGGGACACGAGTCCATCGCAACTACCGAAATTTATACCCATATCGACCGGAATATGTTGCGGAGTGAGATCATTGAACACCATCCAAGGAACATCAAGTACAGAAAAGAGACAGGATTTCATTAAATTATAATAAAATTGGCTATTCCTTTCAGATTGTGCCGGGAGATTTAATATCTTTGCGAGGCTATTATTATGTGGTAATAGGCACTAAGAGAAACCAATAGACTAATTTCAATTACAAACAATTAATTTATACCTAAAATGACTAAGAGATTGTATCTGCCTTTGTTAATGGCACTGGTTGTTGCACTTTCATCTTGTAGCAGCAAAATGGGTGAATTATCTTCTGATTATTTCACCGTGACCCCTCAGGTTCTTGAAGCTGTTGGTGGCAAAGTTCCCGCCACTATCAACGGAAAATTCCCTGAAAAGTATTTTAACAAGAAAGCTGTAGTAGAAGTAACTCCGGTTCTGAAATGGAACGGTGGAGAAGCTAAAGGACAGTCGGCCGTATTCCAGGGAGAAAAAGTAGAAGGTAACGACCAGACCATCTCGTACAAGATGGGTGGTAACTACACTATGAAAACTTCTTTCGACTATGTTCCCGAAATGGCTAAATCAGAGTTATATCTGGAATTCAAAGCCACAATCGGTAGCAAAACAGTTACTATTCCTGCTGTGAAAGTAGCTGACGGTGTGATTTCTACTTCTGAAATGGTTGAGCAGACACTGAGCAGCGCTACTCCTGCTAACGGTGACGACGCTTTCCAACGTATCATCAAGGAAAAACACGATGCTAACATCATGTTCTTGATTCAGCAAGCTAACGTTCGCGCCAGCGAATTGAAAACTGCTAAGGAATTCAACGAAGAAGTGAAGAACGTAGACGGTGCTGTAAACAAGAAGATCAGCAACATCGAAGTTTCCGCTTATGCATCTCCCGATGGTGGTGTAAGTCTGAACACCAAGTTGGCTGAAAACCGCCAGGACAACACTGCAAAGGTTATCAACCAAAACTTGAAGAAAGCAAAAGTTGACGCTGCTATCGATACAAAATATACTGCTCAGGACTGGGAAGGTTTCCAGGAATTGGTATCTAAATCTAATATCCAGGATAAAGAACTGATTCTTCGCGTTCTGTCTATGTATTCTGATCCTGAACAAAGAGAGCAGGAAATCAAGAACATTTCTTCTGTTTACAAGAACTTAGCTGACGAAATCTTGCCGCAATTGCGTCGTTCTCGTCTGACTTTGAATTATGAAATCATTGGTAAGTCTGATGACGAAATCACTAACCTGGCTAACACAGATGCTAAGCAACTGAGCCTGGAAGAATTGCTGTACGCAGCTACTCTGACCAACGATCCGGCTAAACAAGAAGTAATCTTCACTAAAGCTACTCAGATTTATCCGAACGACTATCGCGCTTACAATAACTTAGGTAAACTGGCTTACCAGGCAGGTAATCTTGACAAGGCTGAAAGCTACTTCAAGAAAGCTGCTTCTATCAAGGATGCTCCTGAAGTAAACATGAACCTTGGTTTGATCGCTTTGACAAAGGGTGATAAAGCTGCTGCTGAAACTTACCTGAGCAAAGCTTCCGGTGCAAAAGAACTGAACGAAGCTCTGGGTAACCTGTACGTCGCTCAAGGTCAATATGACAGAGCCGTAAGCGCATTCGGCAACACGAAATCTAACAGTGCCGCTTTGGCTCAGATTCTGGCTAAGGACTACAACAAAGCTAAAAATACTTTGGCAAGTGTAGAAAAGCCAGACGCTTATACTGAATACCTGATGGCTGTATTAGGTGCAAGAACTAACAATTCTTCTATGGTTACCAGCAGCTTGAAGAGCGCTGTAGCTAAAGATTCTTCATTAGCTAAGAAAGCTGCTTCTGACCTGGAATTTGCTAAGTACTTCACGAATGCAGATTTCATGAGCATCATTCAGTAAGAAGCCCTTCACTAATTACGATTAGTGATTTCATGTAGTAAATAAATAAATATCTATAGAATGCCCGGCATTGAGAAATGTCGGGCATTTCTTTTTTATTATCTGCAAAAGCCGTACTTTCGCAAAAAAGTATTTAGAGATGAAGAACGTCTGTCTATTATATCTTCTATTAATCGGCCTCTCTGCCTGTGGTGGAAAGAAGACCGATAGTATCAGCCTCAGCGGAGAAATCAAAGGATTGGGGAATGATACCATCTATTTATATGGTGCGGACAGAATGCATGACCGCATGGATACACTGATTGCCGAAAAAGATAAATTCTCCGCGACACTTTCTGCTGATACGTTAGTCACCACAATCTTATTATTCAGTGATGGAACGGAGTACCCGCTTTTCCTGAATAAAGGAAATAAGATACAAATAAAAGGCTCCATGGCCGAACTATCCTCTTTACAAATCAGCGGCAATGCCCCCAATAAAGAATTAACAGACTTCAATCAGGACCTGAAAGGATTGGGTACCCCGTCCGGAAAAGCTTTGGAAGAGAAAGCAGAGAAATTCATTACTGAACATCCTGCTTCATTAGTCAGTATCTATCTGCTGGATAAATACTTTGTGCAAAACCCTCAACCCGATCTGACACAAATCCAGAAACTGGCAGACCGTATGACTGGAGAACTGAAGGACCGCCCCTTTATGGATGCATTACTGAACCGGATTGAAGAAGAAGAAAAAGTAGCTGTAGGAAAATCGGCACCCTACTTCCGACTGCGCAATGCGGAAGATAAAGATATAAGTCGCTCCAACTTTAAAGACCAGTACCTGCTCATACAGTTTTGGGCTTCGTGGGATACGGTCAGCCGTGCAAACAATGCCATGTTCCGCCGTATTTATAAGAAAGAGCAGAAGAATAAGAACTTCGCATTGCTGGGCATTTCTCTCGATCTTGATAAAAAGAAATGGCAGGAAACCATCAAAGCGGATACGCTGAAATGGGAACAAGCCTGTGATTTCTCCGGATGGAGCGGAGAGATTATCAAACAATTTGCCATACAGACGCTTCCTACCAACATACTTCTCAGCCCTACGGGAAGAATAGAAGGTAAAAATCTGGATGAAAAAGCAATTGAGAACAAGCTAAAAGAAATTGCTGAAAAAGAAAAGGAGAAGAAAAAAACTACTCACCACTAATCACTAATAAACACGTGCTAATCAAAGTTTTCGGAGCAGCTGTGCAAGGTATCGACGCAACTCTCATCACCATCGAAGTAAATAGTTCAAGAGGTTGTATGTTCTATCTTGTCGGACTACCGGATTCGGCCGTCAAAGAAAGCCACCAACGTATCATTTCCGCACTACAAGTGAATGGATACCGGATACCTACCAGCAATATCATCATCAATATGGCACCTGCTGATATCCGCAAAGAAGGTTCCGCCTATGACCTCCCACTTGCCATTGGTATGCTTGCCGCCGGAGAAGTAATCCAACCGGATAAGCTGAACCGCTACTTGATGATGGGCGAACTGAGCCTTGACGGTAGCCTGCAACCCATCAAGGGGGCTCTGCCCATTGCCATCAAAGCACGTGAATTAGGATTCGAAGGAATCATAGTACCCAGACAGAACGCTCTTGAAGCGGCAGTAGTCAATCAGATTCAAGTATATGGAGTTGAAAACATCAAAGAGGTAATAGAATTCTTCAATGGGAAGCAGGAACTCACTCCTACCATCGTCAACACCCGCGAAGAGTTTTATGCACAACAAAGTAGCTTTGATCTGGACTTCGCGGATGTAAAAGGACAGGAAAACGTAAAACGTGCACTGGAAGTGGCCGCGGCAGGGGGACATAATATTATTCTGATTGGTGCCCCGGGAAGCGGAAAATCCATGCTTGCCAAAAGATTACCATCCATTCTTCCCCCACTGTCCCTGGGAGAGAGCCTTGAAACTACAAAAATACATTCTGTGGCAGGAAGACTGCAAAACAATACGGGGCTTATTTCAAAACGCCCGTTCCGCGATCCGCATCACACTATCTCCACAGTAGCCATGACGGGTGGAGGCAGTTATCCACAACCAGGAGAAATCAGCCTTGCCCATAATGGTATTTTATTTCTGGACGAGTTGCCGGAATTCAATCGCAGCGTACTGGAAGTCCTCCGCCAACCGCTGGAAGACCGGAAGATCACCATTTCCCGTGTGAAAAGCAATGTGGAATACCCTGCCAGTTTTATGCTGGTAGCCTCTATGAACCCATGCCCTTGCGGATATTACAATCATCCGACAAAAGCTTGTGTATGCAGTCCGGGACAAGTACAAAAATACCTAAATCGTATCTCCGGCCCTCTACTTGACCGCATCGACCTACAAATTGAAGTAGTTCCTGTACCTTTTGAGAAAATGTCCGATGCACATCCGGGAGAAGCAAGTTCCAGCATACGGGAGCGTGTAATCTCCGCCCGACAAATTCAGGAAAACAGATATGCAGATATTCCGGGCGTTTACTGTAATGCACAAATGAGCAGCAAACTACTTTCCCTATATGCTCGTCCGGATGACAAAGGTCTTGCCTTATTGAAAAATGCGATGAACAGGCTTAATCTTTCCGCCCGTGCCTACGACCGTATACTAAAAGTTGCACGTACCATTGCCGATCTTGAAAACAGTGACCTGATACAGCCCTCACATTTGGCAGAAGCCATCGGATACAGGAATCTGGATAGAGAAGACTGGGCGGGATAATCCAGAAAAAAACGATAGTTCACTATTTTCCCCCTAATTTGCATCATTTTCTCCCTAACTGTAACTTCATTGGCTTAGATTTGCGGTAATCAAAATCTAAAATACTATGGAGGCAAAGACATTATCCCGTTTTTTCCCAAAGTTGTCACTTATAATAAAGGACAATATGGAACGACCGCCTTTATTCTTTACATTACATCTATCCAAAGATAGTAATATAAAGCAAATACCCTTTTGTCTCTCATCCAGTTCAATCAATTGTATATCAAAATATTACAGTAATATTGTAATATACTTGAAATATATCTGTAATAAGTACAACCTACTTTTGCAGCCAGAATAATATTTATAAATATATAGAAGAAGAGAACATAATTTATAACTAAAACTTTATTTTATGCTGAATGTACAATTAAAAAGAAAAAGGACATTTGCGCAAAGCGTGCTCTTTGTAGTGTTCTTGCTAAGTAGTACCTTAGCATTTGCCCAGAACAAGGTTACCGGTACTGTTACAGACAAATCTGGTGAACCATTGGCAGGCGTCAATGTATTAGAAAAAGGCACCACCAATGGTTGTATCACCGATCTTGACGGTAAATACTCTATAGAAGTGAAAAGAGGGCAAACCCTCATATTTACTTTCATTGGCTTTACTAAAAAAGAGGTTCAAGTGAACCAAAGCGCTATTAATGTAGTAATGGAAGAAGATTCCCAAACACTAGATGAAGTAGTAGTAGTGGGGTATGGTAGCATGACGCGTAAGGATGTTACCAGCTCTATCACAACAGTGAAAGCAGATGATTTGAACGTAGGTGTCTACACTAATCCGGCGCAACTGCTACAAGGAAAAGTTCCGGGATTGACCATTGCCAATACCAGTGACCCTAATGGCTCGGCATCTATCTCTCTGCGTGGTACATCTTCTTTACGCGAGGGTGCAGCCATGGAACCATACTACGTAATCGATGGCGTCCCGGGTGTCAGCCTGTCACTTATTGCTCCAGAAGACATTGAGAGCATCGATGTTCTTCGTGATGCCAGTGCCACAGCCATCTATGGTTCAAAAGCCGCTAATGGTGTAATCATTGTCACCACCAAGAAAGGTAGCAAGAATGGTAAAACCAATGTAAACTACAGTGGTTATGTAGCTATAGATAATACCTTGAAAACTCTGGATATGATGAATGCCAGCGAACTTCTGGCCTATGCCAACGCAAATAATGTCGACCTTTCCCCCTACTACGATGCAAACAACCCGGCCGACACCAATTGGCAGGATGAAGTATTGCGTTCCGGTTTCAGTCACAATCATAATATCTCCATCAACGGTGGCAATGAAAAAACTACCTATAGTGCATCTCTCAACTACATCGACCGAGAAGGTGTTGTGAGAGGAACTTCAATGGATCGCATCACAGCCCGTTCTTTCTTGCAAACCAAAACTCTGAAAGATCATCTGGATTTGTCGGTTAGTGTAAATGCAAGCATAACCAACAAACAGACGGCCTCAACCGAAAATCAGGGACGGAGTGTACTGGATGCCATGTATTATTACAATCCGCTGGTTCCTGTAAAGAATGCAGACGGCTCCTGGTACGCTAATACAAGTATTTCACAAAGTTATAACCCGCTGTCAATGGTCTATGAAGACCAATATAAAACAAAAGAGAAAATGTTACAAGGGATTGCCAAAGCAACCCTTCACATCATTGACGGACTGGATTGGAATCTGAATCTTTCTTATCAGAACGAACAGTATATTTACAGTAACTACAATACTACACAGTCACAACTTCCCAACATCTCTTCCCGCCACGGTCAGGCTTCACGCAGCACCAAGGAAAACATCAAGAAGCAGATGGAAACTTACGTCAATTATGACCATGTATTTGCCGACAAACACAAACTTAGTTTGATGGCCGGTTACTCTTGGGAGCAAAACGATGATAATGATGGTTTCGGCTTAACTGTATATAACTTTTACGACGATTACCTGAAATATTACAATATGGGATTGGCCAACAATATGGATATTGACGGTATTAATAGCGACAACCTGCTTTCCACCCTGCGCATGATTTCATTCTATGGTCGCGTAAACTACAGCTTTAACAGCAAGTACCTGTTCCAGGCTACCATACGCCGCGATGGTTCTTCCGCTTTCGGCAAGAACAACCGCTGGGGTACATTCCCTTCCGTATCATTGGCATGGCGCATTACGGAAGAGAATTTCATGAAGAACCAGAAAGTGTTTGATGACTTGAAGTTCCGCGTAGGCTATGGTGTAAGCGGTAACTCGCTGGGATTTGATGCCTATACCGCACAGCAAACTTACGGTGCATCGGGTTGGTTCACTTATGTGGATCCCGTCACAGGATCATCCTCCAGCTACCGCACACTGGCCGCTACAAAAAATGCCAATCCAGACCTGAAATGGGAGCGTACAGGTATGTTCAACGTTGGTATTGACTTCGGATTCTTCAACAACCGACTGACCGGTACCATCGAATACTACGACAAGCGCACAAAAGATCTGATTTTTGATTATACAGTTTCTACCAACCGTTATCCTTACGGTACAATGACTGCGAACGTAGGTGAGATTAGCAACAAAGGTATCGAGTTAACCATCAACGCCACCCCTGTAGTAACAAGAAACTTTACCTGGAATACTACTTTGAACATTTCACACAACAAAAACAACGTGGAATCGCTGTCTAATGATACTTACTCAGTAAATTACAGAGACTATGGCAACCCGGATTTGGGAGGTTATGCCACCACTAACGTGCAACGCCTGATGCCTGGTAGTCCTGTAGGACAGTTCTACCTTTGGGAATGGGCAGGATACAACGAGGCAGGCGGTTCCGTCTTCAACGACTATGACGAAGACGGCAATCTGGTAGGTACCACCGATTCTCCTAACGACGGCGACCGTCGCAAGGCAGGTTCCGCACAACCCAAAGTAACCTTCGGGTGGAACAATACTCTCAACTACAAGAATTGGTCACTGACCGCCTTCTTCCAAGGCATTGCAGGAAACAAGATTTTCAATGCCACACGTGCTTTCTACAATAACGTAACTCTGCTCAATACAGGTAAGAATATCTTGAGCGAAGTGGCTACCATGCAAAAGGCTACCGACACACGTGCGCAAGCTCCTTCCGACCGTTATATCGAGAATGGATCTTATCTGCGTCTAGCCTCTTTATCATTGGGCTACGATTTCGGTAAACTGGGCGACTGGGTAAACAGTCTGAAAATTTATGCTACCTGCAACAATGTGTTTACATTGACCGGCTACAAGGGTGTCGATCCTGAAATCAATCTTGGCGGTTTGCAGCCGGGTATCGACTGGCGTAATACCACTTACCCCCGTACCCGCACCTTTATGTTTGGTGTAAATATTAACTTCTAATCTCTTAAAAGAAGACATAAATATGAAAACAAGATATATTATTTCCGGTGCCCTGATGGCACTTGCAACCGTCGGTTGCACTGACCTGGACGTGGATATCAAATCGGTCTATACGGAATATCCCACTGATTCGGAAATTGCTATAGAAGCTAGAATCAGTAATGCTTATTTCGCCTTCCGCGATGCCATTGGCCGTCGCTACGATGAAGGTATCTCATGCAACTCTGATGAATATACAGCAGTCAGCTTTGGTGGTGACTACTTAAATGACCGCGACATGGCAAACTTCTCACTTCACAGTGTAGATCAGGATGCCTGCAAAAACCAGTTAAACGTTTATAGCGAAATTCAAGGTGGTATAACTAAATGTAACCAAATTCTCATGGATTTAGGAGACGAGAATGTATCGGTTTCCGCCCCTGTACGTGCAGCGCGTGCTTTCTATACTTTTTTACTGATGGACAATTGGGGTGACACCCCCATCATTGACTATCGATTACTGGGAGCTGATGGAATAGTAGACCGTTCTCCACGTGCCGATGTAGCCCGTTGGATTGAAACCGAACTGCTGGAAGTGCGCGATGACTGCCCTACGGAAGTATCTTCCGAAACCTACGGCACACCCACCCGTTGGATGGTAGATGCTCTTCTTGCCAAGCTATACATCAACTGGAATGTCTATACGCAAGATGTCACCAGCGCCAGTTGGTCATCTACCGCTGCCAATGAAAAGCTGAATGATTGTGTTGCAGTGTGTGATGATGTAATTAAATCCGGTTTGTTTGATTTGAGCGACGATTATAAAAAGAAGTTCATGTATGACAACGGCCCACATATCAAAGATTTCATCTATGCAATGCCATTCGATGCTATTACCCAGCCAGGCATGACGTATGCTCGTTTCCGCACTTGGCGTCAAGGACAGAAAGATAACGGCTTCTACTCTGTTCCATTGGCTTCTTCCGTGGGTGGCAACATGGCATTAACTCCGGAATATGCAGAATTATTCTGTCTGCCGGGCGACCGCCGCAACGATGTGATTGCCGGTGATGCGAATGCAGAGACATTTGATGTTTATCAGTACGACGCCACAACTGGTGAAAAGACGGATGTACGCAACACTTATCAAGGCACTCCTGTCGTTTTCACCAAAAAGATTACACTGGCTGCACAAGATGGAGACCTCAATACAGGTAAAAATCTAACCGGATGGGTTCAAGGGTATAAATCCATCAAATTCTTCCCCAATGTAGAAGAAGTGAATGCCCATAGCCGCAACCAGAGTAACGACATACCTATCTTCCGCTATGCAGATATTTTATTGATGAAGTGCGAAGCCATCGTTCGTGGTGCATCCGCCACCAACGGAGACACCCCTCAAAGCCTGTTTAATCAGATTCGTTCGTATGTAAATGCTCCCACGATGTCTTCCACCCCATCATTGCAGGATATCCTCGATGAACGTGGACGTGAATTCCTGGATGAACACTGGCGTCGCAACGACCTGATTCGTTTCGGTGACTTCGAACGCGAATGGGGCTTCAAGTATTTGAACCCGAATGCCAATGCTTTGACCAATCGCTTGTTACCGTTAAGTCGTGACATTTTGAATGTCAACACCAATTGGAAACAAAATAACGGATATTAAGTAATTGTTTTCTTTTAGAGTTTCTAAAACCTAAAGCCCCGCATTGCAACTGATACACCCAAATTAGTCAGTTGCAGTGCCTGGCTTTTTCATTCAAACAAAAACTTCTACCAATGAAAACCAAACTAATCACACTATCCTTCCTATTGTTATTCTCAGCAAAAGCCTCTGCACAAGACACCGGACTTACCAATTACGTCGATCCGCGTATCGGTTCCGAGGGACTGGGCCGCGTCTTCATCGGTCCTTCCTGCCCCTACGGAATGGTGAAACCCTCACCGGACTGCACCCCACGTCCCAACAGCGGCTGGTTGCCCATGCCCGAACAGGTGGACGGCTTCTCCCAAGTACACGTTAGCGGAACAGGTGGCGGACCCAAATACGGCAACATCCTTGTAATGCCTTTCTGCAACGGAATGGACCGCATCAATCACATCGACCATCGCAAGGACGAAACAATAAAATTAGGATATTACTCCACCCAATTCCAGTCTTCCGGTATACAAACAGAAATTACCACTGCCCCCAAAGCATCGTTCTATCGGTTCACCTACCCCAAAGACTCCTTGAAATCACTGGCCATCGATGCCGGATTCTTCTTAGGTGAAAGCCCCGTACCCGATGGCCGCGAAGCTCAGCAATTCGTAGGTTCCGAAATACAAATCATCTCCGACCATGAAGTCATCGGCTACACCCGTATTCGTGGCGGATGGAACAATGGACGTGCCTATACAGTCTACTTTTACGCAGAAACCGACAAGCCTTTCATAAATACAGCTACCTGGAAAAGCGATAAGATCACAGATGAGAAGTTCCAATACGACTCACATCAAAAGACCGGAGCCCTGTTGCGCTTCAACTCTTCTGAAGACGTTATACAACTGAAAGTAGGTATCTCCTTCCTCAGCTCACTGAAAGCACGCCAGAATGCCCGTACTGACATTCCTCACTGGTCATTCGAAACTGTACACAAACAGTTACTGGCTCAATGGGAAGATTTACTCCAAAGAATTGAAATCTCTCCCCGCACCCCCGAAGCACAGAAACGTATGTTCTACACCGGCCTCTATCATACCATGATTATGCCTGTAGACCGCAGTGGAGAGAATCCTCTTTGGGCAGATGACGAACCTTATTACGATGACTTCTACGCCATCTGGGACACTTACCGCACTTCTACTCCACTCATCACCCTGATAGACCCGAAACGTGAAACAGACATCGTCCGTTCACTTATCAACATCTACAAACGAGACGGCTACATGCCCGACGCCCGTAGCGGTAACAGCAATGGTCGTACCCAAGGCGGTTCGAATGCTGAAATCGTAATAGCCGATGCTTTCGTAAAAGGTCTGGAAGGAATAGACTACGAACTCGGTCTGCAAGCCATGCTGAAAGATGCAACCGTCTGCCCCGGCGACCGCCATGAAGCGGAAGGACGTGGCGGACTGATCCCCTACCTGGAACTCGGCTATATCCCCTACGGCATCCCCCGCGCCGGAAACCGCACCGTAGAATATTCTTATTGTGACTATGCCATCTCCCTGGTTGCCAAAGGTCTGGGAAAAGAGGACCTTTACCAACACTACCTGAAACAATCCGGAAATTGGAAGAATCTCTGGCGTGACGATTATGAACATGCCGGTGCCAAAGGTTTTATCATGCCCCGTGACGAAAAAGGTAATTGGCTGGATGAAATCACTTTCGGAAAATCCAAGATACAAAAACCGACCTTTATCTATACCCCCGTCACCTTTGAAGGCCCCTGGTACACTCCCTGGTGGGACATGTTCTTCTATGAAGCTTCTTCGTGGGAATATTCTCTGAGTATTCCGCACGATGTTCCCGGACTGATTGAGAAATGCGGCGGTGCAGAGAAGTTTGAAACACGTCTGGACATTTTCTTCGACAAGGGCTTCTTCAATGTAAACAATGAACCGTCTTTCCTCTCCCCCTGTCTTTATCATTGGTTGGGAAAGCCCTACCGGAGCAGCGACCGTATCCGCGAAATCATTTCCAGGAACTACAACGATGGTCCTGTCGGACTGCCGGGAAATGACGACTCAGGTGCCATGTCGTCCTGGCTTGCTTTCCACATGATGGGATTATATCCCAATGCCGGACAAGATTATTATCTTATCAACACTCCTTTATTGGAAGAAACAATCTTCCGGCTGGATAACGGAAGGACTTTCCGGATTTCCACCCAGGGGCTTTCGGACAAGAACAGATACATACAATCCGTCACACTGAACGGAGCGGCTTACCCTTACTCAGCTATACGGCATAAAGACATCATTGCCGGTGGTGAACTAATCCTGAAGATGGGAAAGAAACCAAGTGAATGGGGGCAGCAATTATTGTTGAACGAAGAAAACAAGAAATGATGAAGAAACATATAATTCTATCCGTCTTATTGTGCCTGGGCTTCACCGGAAGCCTGTTGGCACAGAGCATTGTACCCGATACGCTGCTATTTGTATTCAAACTGCACGGACAGACACGGAAGTACGAAATGTCTTTCCGCGAAAAGCAGGATTCAATCTGTCTGTATTGGGGAATAGAACGCAACCTGAAATGGCAATCGGGAAGTTATACCATGGGACCTAAGTCCATAGAGCAGGCCGTACAGCTCAGTTTCCTGCAACCGGAAGACGGTAAGCACGTACAGCTCTCTCCGGAGGAAACGGTTTACTTCCTTTCCCGCTCCGCCTATAAACAACTGAAGGAACAGAATACACTTGTATACAATCAGACAACATACTCCGTTCTGGATAGCAATGAGAGAGCTTTGGGTTATCCACTCATTCATGTGAAAGATGCTGTGGAAGGATGCGAAATGTGGATACTGGATAATCCAAAACTTTCGTTAGTATGGAGAATGCGCAACAACCCGTTAGGGATTAACTGGGAAATAAGTACTCCTGAATTACCTTCCTTATAAAAAACTTTATTTATCACATGATCCTCTCATATAGAAGGTGGCATCTTTCGTTACAAAAGATGCCACCTTCTATCAACAAGCTTTCAGAATTCGTCATCCTCTCCATCCAGTCAGCTATGTGAAAGGTTCTGTATATAAATATCCAGACTATCTGTAGCAGATAAAGCCAATTTAATCTTAATACGTTGTTTAGCCTTCAACACAGATCGGGGGTGGCACCATTCTTCCTCACTCGTCACAAGACCATAAGATGGGAGCCGATGAAGTCTCAACAACTGCCCCATCGCCAACATTAAAGAAGAAGAACAATCCGTTAGAGCCAATGTCTGCTGATAATCTTTCAGTTGCCTTGTCAGTTGTTTATTCCGATGCAATAGGCAAGCGTTGAGATTTTTATCATAAGTATCCATAGCTTATTATAATGTCACCGGCTCCGCCTGATTGCTGACAAACACCTGCACTCCATTCTCTATATGAAACACCTGTTCTTCCTCTCCTCTAGTCAGACAATGCAGATGAAACAACGCCCCTTTCGGCATATTATTATGTTACATCCATTATTCTCCAACTTAGTAATGACTAAAAAATAACTTGGTACAGATTATGCTGGTTTTATTAGGTAACACTTAAAAAAACAACTTGGGACGGATGAACTCGGGACTATAAAGTTATTCAAGAGTTTCGCAAGTAGCCTGAAAGGTTACATGCGAAACTTGAGTAAAGTTACTTTCTTACTTTGTCAGGACATACTTTTATTTTCATTTTTATCTTTCAGTTCTTCAGCCTATTCCCGAATCGCCTCATTTATAAGCTTTACGGCTGAAACCTCCGCTGAATGAGCTGAACCATCCCGGAATCACTCAGTGATGCGACCGATATGTCAATATGTCAAATTGACAAATTGATAATTCTAACGTGCGAGAATGCTTTCTTTCAGCACTGTCGGAGGGGAAGAAGTGAAAAAACGCAAGGAGAGCGTTTAGCAAAAACGTACAATGATTGCTGTCTGCGAGAAAAAGAATCACTATGATCTTTTTATCTTCCGATCCGCTTTAAATAGTCTTTATGATTAACAGTATTACTGCAAAATGAAACTTGCCGGATGGTTGGGGATCGTGTTCAGATAGAACAGAATAAACCGGTTTTGGAGAAGGCTACACCCTTTCCTCCGGATGGTGTCACCCTTTTTGCAGGATAGCTACACCCTTTTGGGCAAAAGGTGTAGCCATTTTGCAAATTACATAGTTAGTTGTGCGCAATTACATTATTAGTTATACCTTATTACATGGTTAGTTATGCTCAATTACATGGTTAGTTCGAGGCAAACAGATGGTCTGTTTCAAGGAAAATGAGGATTCATTGAGCCAGAAGAGCCTGTTTGCATCAAGCACATGTTAGCGGAATGCACATAATAATATCTTTATGCTTGCAGAATGAAAATATTAGCATCATTATTATTATTCCATTAAGTCCATTCGTTGCACACTTGCGAAACTCTTAAGTCGTTCATCAACAATAGGCGTGACCCACCTATATATCGGACCTGTTGGGTCTATAGATCGGACGTGTCGCATCTATAGATCCAACGTGCCGCATCTATAGATCCAATGGCACCCATATATAGATACTAGAAGAACCGGCTGAAAGACTGAAACTAAAAATCCTGTAATTATAGTTTGCCAGTATATGCATTTGACGGAATTCAGCCATTTGATGTTGACACAAATCCAAAAACTTATGACAAACAAAGACCCATTGATGAATCTCTATCATCAAAACAAATTTCCCATTCAACCGGATCAGAATCCGGGTTGAATGGGAAATATATTCTTTAGATTTCGTTTCCTATTCTATCACAAGAAGAGTAGCAGAATTACTGATTACTCCCACCAATTGATATTGCCGTTTTCCACTGCTGCCTGGAAATTCGGATACTTGATTTCAATGTTCTGCCGTTCATCAGTCCACTCACAGGTAGTCGGGCAGCACAGTTTCCCTGGAGCTTTCCCCACTTCTGCCGGCAATATCACATCATTCACGCGAACGGGTATATCTTTTATATCGTTATATCTGTTCTTTAGTCGGAATATTACCGGAGCTTTTGCCTGCTTGTCATAAGTATTCACCATTGTGGATTGAGAAACACCAAACAGTTCGTGTACTTCATTGTCTTCAATATACAAAGGCATTGTACCACCGGCTGCCTGTAAGGTCACCACAGTTGCACCATTCACGGTTACGGCATCAAATACAACATCATTGAAATCGAAATCTCCACCAGATATTGTAAGGTCTTCCGCCATGATTCTTTGGGCTTTTATATATTTAGCCGGAACAATTCGTACGATCCAATCGCTATAATCTCCATCCGGTGGAGTGTTTTGATTCATATAGCACTCAAAATCAAGTCCAACATAATAATCTCCTTCATAGAATATTATTATATGTTCATCATATCTGGTGCCTCCTTCGCCCTTATAGCTGAATGAACTTGTACCGCTGTCATACATAAACATGATACTTCCGGCTGATTTATTGAAATTGTAAACTTCATCCGGAGTCCCATTCTTCTCCTTATGTACAGCCAATTGATTCATATTGTCCTTATTTCCATAGTAGACATGCTGAACAAAGAAATCCGACCAATTCACACTCTCTATAACAGTGGCCTTTGAAGGATCTTTGAAAAGCTCTACAATTTTATTTATTTTCTCAGAAGTAAGATCATCACTTGAGGGAACTTCCACGAAGTCCTTCCATTGATTGCTATTAGGATTGGAACTACGTGTTGTTGTCCCTCCAAATCCCCAATTCTGATTAGAAGCAATTGCTCCATACTTTCCTACAAAAGCTGCTTCATACTGAGCAAGCTTTATATCTCCTGCTTTGTCCGGATCGTATAGACTATCGGAACTACAAGAATACAAGGCGCCTACAATGACACTTAAAAGTCCCAACTTAAGAATTCTATTCATACGCTTCCTGTTTTTTATGTTAAACGATTCTTTTATTGCCTGTTACTTTAAAGTAAAAGCATATTCTCTGATACAAAGATATGTATTTTTTGCGCAACTTGTATTTATATTAGGATAAAAAATACAACTTTTAGTCAAAACAGGAGTTGATTGCTCTATAAACGCCGAGATTGGGTGGTAATCCTTTATATATTCTTACTTTACGGCTATTCTTTTCCTATTATCTCCGCCAGGAAAGTTTCAACCTCTTTCCATGAATAATAAGGAACCATTTTGCTCTTCAACGGCAGTGTCACTTCACACTCGTTCAACAGGAATTTCACCAGTATATCATTCTTCTTATCGCGATAGAAAATCAGTTGAAGATTAGCTCCCATAGGAGAAACCCGGTAATCTTGCCAGGCAAGATGAAACTTCTCCATATCCACCTCCTGATTACTACATCCTTCTATCTGCATCAAAGCAAGCAGACGAATGAGATGAGTATCATGTCCGAAACGGAGATCGGCCGCAGGGGTTCCTTTCTCTATGGCGGCATCCGCACTTTCCAGGATATTACGCAGCAAAGGTACGGCACAACGAGGCATCAGGCCGCCATTGAGCGGAGCAGCAGCATTGCAAACATACATGCGGGCATTCACTGTTTTCCAGACTCCTACTAATTCCTCATATTCAAAGATATCATAGAAAGACAAATCCAACTCAACATTCTGCATATCAGCGGCAATCCAATAAAGGCTGCGCATCATGGCGTCTTGATCCGTTATCGCTTCAGGCTTCACAAACAGGGAGGCCATCAGACGTTCGGGACGGACGTTCTTTTTTTCAAACTCTCTGAAGCTACGCCTCCACGGAGCCTTCTCAGAAGCAAATTTCTCACCTTCGGGGGATGTATAGGCGATATAATCCATATACCGATGGTAAGCTCTACGGTTTACTTGCAGGCCAGGATTCAGTTCTTTCAGGCGTTCGGTGAAATAACTCATACTCATGGCACAACGCAGGGAAGTGGATGAGCGGGCGTCAATGAAAGCGTCCCCCCGAAATACTTGCGGAAAGTTATGATACATCCGTTCGGCTATCTCACGGTGCTGGCGCTCGCCAAGTGGGGTGATACTTCCACTACATCCACGGGCATCTTCCCAAACCTTATGCAGACGTTCGCGAACATCCACGCCAAGGGGAGTCAGTTCGGAACATTGATAAAGGGAATCAAAGACGCAGATAACTTCCGTATAACGCTCATCCGCCGTCATCCAGCGGGAACCGTGACGACCGTAGTGACTGATGTAGAAAGGCTCATAACCAGTAGGGGCAGGAGTATAGGTGGATGAAGGAACAGGATAAGCATAATAAATACTTCCTGTCTGCTCCGGAGTTAATGCAGACTGGGAACGAGCTGTGAAAGTACACAGCAAATACAAGATAAAAATTATGCTTTGTCTCATCTTCGTGACGAATTTAAGTTATTAATATGAATCAGTAGCTTGTAGCTTATCACTTTTATTTCTTTATTTTCAGATTACGAACATCCCTCTGCCCAATGCCTTCTGCTGCCTGATCGGGACGGATATCTCCCCAAGTAACGGTGCAATCATCTATCAGAATATCAGATGCCGTATCGATATAAAAACCATACGTCTTATCATGGATAAACCCTTCGCCCACACACGGACGTTTATCATAGATACCACCCTCATAAGCCGTACGCTTTTGCAATAGCAGATCTACGTCTTCAAAGTAGATATGATTCACTTTGTCTTGTGTATCCCCACCTACAAAGATGCCGTTCTCGCTGGTGCATTTGATATTTGTGAAGTAAATACGGCTCACCTCTCCGCAACGTCCTTCGGTAGCTCCCTTCGGGAAACGCCAGCCGGCATCTTTATGATTGCCTACGGCACGCGGATAGGAAGTCACGTAAATAGGTTCCGCCTTTCCCCACCAGACATCGGAGAAGAACATGCAATCCACAATCATATTAGAGAAAATCACATTGGTAACCGTTCCTTCATCCCGGTTCTGAATACCGATGCCACGGTTACTGTTCTTGATGATACAGTTATTGAACAGTACATTATTAATCTTATCCATATTTTCCGAACCTATCTTGATGGCACAGGAACGGGAAACCATAGTACAGTTGGTTACAACTATGTCTTCGCACGAACCGTATTCTTCAAACTCACGACGATTCTTCAGACAGATGCAGTCATCACCCGATTCGATATGGCAATTGGCTATACGTACATTCTTGGAATGGTCTACATCGATGCCGTCACCGTTGCGTATCTTCAAGTTATTCAGGATAGAGATGCCATCGATGGAGACATCGTTGCAACCGATGAGATGAACCGTCCAATAGGCACTGTTGCGGATTGTCACATCACGGATCACTGTTTTCTCTATATTGATAAGCGTCAGTACATGCGGACGGGGATCAAAGTCGGTCACCGGTTTCAGTTCATAAGAGTCTTCCAGTTCCTTACCCATAAAGGAGACACCGTTTCCATCTATGGCTCCTGTTCCGGTGATGGATACCTCTTTCAGATCTTGACCATAAATCCACATCATGCCTTCACCACGATTATCACGGAAAGCGCTCAGTGTATAGGCAGCCTCATCAGGATTGGCAAGCAGACAGGAATTAGGTTCCAGATGCAGTTCCACAAATGAGGCCAGATGGAAAGGGCTGCACATGAAAGTACGCCCTGCCGGAACCAGTACCGTTCCGCCACCCGATTTGGAACACTGATCGATAGCAGCTTGTATGGCCGCGGCGTCATCGGTGACACCATCACCTTTGGCTCCGTAGTCCATAATGTTATAAATAGTCCCTCCGGTCTTCGGAGTGCCGCATGCCCCTAACAGCAAGATGCTGCACAGGACAAACAAAAATGCTTTTGCTCTCATATAAGTTATCTTTCTTAAAATTAAGTTACGAGTTACGAGTGCTGCGCTATATAGTCCTATAAGCTATCAACTATTATTTTATACTAACATACCGGAAGGCACTTGTAGCTCGTAGCATGTAGCTCATCACTCAATCACCGTCGGCGGACAGTCTTCCGCTGCCGTTCCCCACTCCTTATTCGGTTTATCCCCCATCACAAACTTCATCACACCACCGTTCACTATATCCTGATGGGTAATGTAATTACGCGTATAAGGTTTTCCGTTCAGCGTTGCCGACTGAATATAGATATTCCTCTGCGATGCGTTACGGGCTTTCACTGTGAACTTCTTTCCACTCTCAAGATTCAGCGTGAAGCTGGGGAATGAGGGGCTGGCAAGTATATAATACGGAGTACCGGGACACACCGGATAGAATCCCATAGCGGCAAACATGTACCAGGCCGACATCTGTCCGGCATCGTCATTGCCGGAAAGTCCACCCGGTTCATTCAGATATTCCGTTTCCATAACGTGGCGGACAGCACGCTGAGTCTTCCAGGGTTCACCTGCATAATTGAACATATAAGCAACCTGATGACAAGGCTCGTTTCCATGCCAGTAACGTTGTTCACTGAACATGGAATCCAACTTAGCTACATACTTATCTTTCCCTCCCATACTTGCCATCAGTCCGTATGGATCTTGCGGCACGTACCAGGTATAGTGACAGGGGGCACCTTCAGTAATAAAACGGGCAAAATTAAAAGCATTGGCATCATTCAGAAAAGTACCATCGGCATGGCGCCCCTGGGCATATCCCGTACGGGGATCTATCACATTGCGATAATTGGCAGCACGCCGTATCAATGCCTGGTAATCATCCGTCTTACCCAAAGCTTTTGCCATCTGTGCAAGGGCAAAGTCATCATAAGCATATTCCAAGGTACGTGATACCTGTTCCTTTGTATGAAAAGCATCAGGTACACCGTCCTCAAGAGGAATATATCCGTACTCCAGATAAGAGGTCAGAGCTCGACGCCCCATACCATTTTTATATTCATCAAGGTTAGAAGGAGTTTCAAAGGCATTCTTACGCATTCCTTCATAAGCCTTGTCCACATCGAAATTACGAATCCCCTTACAGTATGCATCGCTGATGGCGGAGATACAATGATCGCCTATCATAGCGGCAGTATAGCTATTCCAACAAGGAAAGATGGGCAACCAACCACCTTGTTCATATTTATGCACCAAAGATTGCATCATATCTCCCCCCTTTGTCGGAAAAAGCAGATTGATCATCGGATGCAGGGCACGGTAGGTATCCCACATACTATAATCCTCATAATACGTTTCTCCTTCAGGAAGTTGGCATATCGGAGTACCATTCGCAAAAGAGGGATAACGGCCATCTATATCATTGAATGTATGCGGCAGAAAAGAAGCACGATAGAAAGCACCGTAAAACATTTCCTTGTCTGCAAGTCGTTCGGTCTCTACATCAATAGCAGAGAGATGTTTCTCCCACATCTGTCTTAGCTCTGTGCAAGTCTGTCCAAAGTCCCAATGAGGAATTTCAGCTTTCAGGTTCTTCAAAGCACCATCCCGGTCGGTAAAAGAGGAGGCAGCTTTCACCAATACCTCTTCACCTTCGGTCACATCAAACTCCACATAGGCACCTATCTGCGCCGCATCTCCTATCTGAATGACGCCGGGAGACAAAGAATCTCCCCTGAACACACCGTAATCCGTCAGCTTCTTTTGGAACTGAATGATAAAATATCCGCTATACCCTGCCGATTTTCCCCAACCCTGATAAATGCGGTGAACAGGATTATATCCGTAAATCTGATTGTTAAGGGGGTCGATGCAGATATATCCCTGACCTTCATCACTGTTAGGGTTTACCACCAGATAACCTTTTCCCGCTTTGCTGTATGTGAAACGGAAAATTGCGGAACGCGAACGCCCCGTCATTTCGGCATAGATATTCTCATCCGGCAGGGAAACCGTATAATAAGCCGGTGTTGCCGTTTCTTTCTCATGGGAGAAACGGGTGGAACGTGCTTCCGGCTGGCAACGCAATTTACCGAAGAGCGGCATCAACGTCATAGAACCGTAGTCCTGCGTACATCCGCCCACAATCCAGTGGGAGTTACGAAAGCCTTGCAGCAGAGTATCTGCGTAATAATAGGGTGCTATGCATTTCTCCTCCGTGTCCCGCGTCTGCGCAGTCCAGAAGTTCATTCCGTTGGGTTCGAGTACCGCCGGGAGGGTTTGCCCGTATTCTTCCGTATCCCTGCCAAACAACCCCGCTGTATGGGTCGCACTGGGGGCGGTACCTACACGAGTATCGATATAGGATAATCGCGACTCGTCAACAGTCCCACAACGACTGGTACACGAAGTAGTACCCGGCAGCAACACAGTTGCCAGTAACAGAGAATAGCATGTATAGATTGTTCGTCTCATCATTATTATATTTTTATATAGATTTTCTTTTTATACAATGGATAGCCGCACGCTCCCATCAGCAGTGTAAAGGCAAGGGCGTAAACGGCAGATGCCAGATAAGGATCGGTTATCAGAAAATGTACCCCTTCGTAAATCACCGGCTTACTTCCGGTGGCACCAATGACAATAGCCGCTACCTCGCTGAGTACGTAGAGAAACAAAGGGTTAACACCGAATATTTCAAAGAAACGACACCAGTTCTTCTTTTCCTTCATATCAATGAAATAAATCAGCACAGACTGAAGCATGGCTGCCAATCCACATGTTACCAACACAAATGTAGGCGACCAGATACGCTTATTCAACGGTAGGGCTTCTGTCAGCACAAAACCACATGCCATCAGAATAAAACCTGCAACAAACAATTTCAGTGTTTTCTGTTCCAAAGCTTCCTTAGCCAGAATGATTTTCCCACAACAGAAGCCGATCAAGGTATGAGCGATAGCAGAAAGGGTACTGGTAAGTCCTTCCGGATCTATCGTGCTTTTATGATAAAGGTGGTCTGCACCTAATACATTCCGGTCTATGATAGCCAGAAGGTTTGTATCATCCGGTGCATATCCGTTGCCTATACAAAGCAAAACGGCATATCCGGCGATAAGGCAACCAATGATCCAGCCGATATATTTATGATTGACATACAAGGCTACAAAGGAAACTACACAATAGCACAAGGCTATACGCGGCAGCACTCCCGTAAGCCGAAGATGGGCAAAAGGGAAGAAATCTCCATCACAAATAAAGTGAAACCAGTGAATAGCCCAGCCGATGCATAAAATGACAAGAGTACGTTTCAGTATCTTACGGACCACTGAACCAGATGCTTGAAAATGGAACTTGCCCAAAGCAATATAAGTGGAAACTCCCATGATGAACAAAAAGAACGGAAAGACCAGATCACAAAGAGTCAGCCCATTCCATGCAGAATGTTGTAAAGAATCATAAGATAACTTCCCACCGGAATTATTGACGAGAATCATACCGACGACAGTAATTCCGCGCAGCACGTCAAGAGACAAAAGTCGCTTCTTCTGCGGGGAAGTGGAAATTGGGGGGTGAGAGTTTTCCATATACTTTCTAAATATCAATATGCACAGTTGGTTGTATCTCAGTTATACTATCTCATTGCCTTCTCAAACACTTCTTTCGCCACATCCACACAGCTTCCTTCAGGAACCGAACTATACGGATTCTTTGCCAGTGTCCAGGGTTCTTCCATCGCATAATAATCCAGCTTAACTTCGGGTTTACCATCCAGTTGGTCCTGAAGAGTTTGCCAGTAGGCTGCCCAACGTTTATAATAGAAATCGCGCAGAATACCGTTCCATTCCTTATGGGCATAGTCGCGCAGACCACCGTCATCAGCGCAAACACGATTGCCCCAAGTGGTTATCTGCACGCGGGCATTCCACTCGTACAGGTCTTTTTCTTCGGGAGTAGTCCCCAAATTGCGTGCCTGCTCTATCCAACGGCCTACACGGAATTCACTACGTGTACCCAGCAATTTATCCTGCAACAGCAATATATCCAGGAATTTCCGGGAGTCACGGGCAAAACTGCGTTTATCAAAGCTTTTGAAGTCAGCAATGGTCCGGTTATAAACAATACGTCCTTTATCGGAAAGAGACTGTCGTACGATGTCTACCAGGTCATATTCAAAGTTATTATTACCACGATATTTATCGGCTACTTCCACCATCAGCCGTGCTGCTTCTTCCGTAACGGTAGGATCATAATAGTTCTTCATCTTCGACCAGCTCGATGCCTGGAAGTTATTCAGCGAAGGACGTCCGCAGAAAATAGACTCATGAGGCCCTTGTTGGTTATTTCCGAAAGGACAGTTATAAATGGTATTGGCAAGCAAAGTCCATGCTTTTTCTATCTTCTCGTCTCTTACACCATAACGGGCAAAGAGATAATCTTTCAGCCATTCTTCTTTCGTGAATTTCTCCGGTCGCCAGGGAAGTTCGCACATCAGTTCAAACATCATGGGGTTATTCTCTGCACCTTCCATGGTCAGACCTATTCCTTTCAGGTGAACAGCTAACGGATTATTCTTAGTCAGGTAGAAATTATCGAGTAACTGGTCCATACGACCGTGAAGTCCCACATTGCCACCGAAATTGAGCAACATACAGAACAGCCAATTGTGCTGTTCATACCCCTTGTCACGCTTCCAGATGGAAGGGATTCCCCACATAGGACGACATTCACTGAACAGGTCCAGTATCAGCAGATCTCCATTCTGCATATTCTTTATCATCTCGGGACGAGGATTCTCTGTCCAGCCCTGCACTACCCAGGTGGCTTTCGGATTCACTTTTTTCATAGCCGCCATAATAGCTTTCCCGGCCGCATCGAAATCTACTGAAGCGGCATTCTCAGCTTCATGAAAAGGGTCCATAGAATAATAATCGACCTTGCCGAAAAGCTTCTCCTGTTCCTGATAATATAAATCGGCAATCTCGGCAAAGCGGACATCGGTAGGTTGCAGGAAAGCAGGACGGGTAAAGCCGTTCCATAAATCAGACTTGGTCAGGTTCAGTCCCAACTTCTCATCAGCATCGTGGGGAACCATACCTGAATATCCCGGAAATACAGGTTTAATGCCATATTCGCGCATACGCTTCAAAATTTTCTTCTGCAAAGCTTCCTGCTGTACATACCAGGAATCCGGATTAGGTCCGCCCCATCCTTCCAGATTATTCATTGCCCACCAGGCAAGAAAAGCAGGGCCGGCAATGAATCGGTTAATTTCATCTTTAGAATATCCCAGTTTTTGAAGCATATTGAACCAGATACATTCCTGGCCTACGGCTGCCAAAGGGAGATTGATACCATGTAGAGCCATCCAGTCTATTTCTTTCTCCCAGCGTTCCCAATCCCAAAAGGCCATGGTGTAGGAATAGGTACAATAGTTGAAATCGTAACGGAGTGAGAGGGATGTTTCGTGACGCTCTTTTCGGGGGACAGGAGGAAGTACCTGCGGCAATTTCGCCTGCATACCATTCCATGACAGTTGGATACCGGCATAATATTTCAGATACCAGTTGATACCCGTCGCTATATTCACATAGTTATTACCCCGGACTACGACTTTAGTTCCTTTCTGGTCCAGTTCGAAAAAATCATCCGCACCTTTCTTGAATTCGATAACAAATTTCTTCGATGCTCCCTTATCAATTCTTTCGAGCAAACCGTTTATAGGGTTGGCTGATAACTGAACGGATAAGCCTACTATTAACAAAATGAGTAAACAGAGTTTGGTTTTCATGGTATTCATTCTTCTGGGTGATGTGCAAAAGTAGGCGTTTATTTTTTTATGTAAGGAGAAAATAGAAAAGTTTGGGACGAATATAGTAAAGAATGAGACAAATAGTGACGAGCTCGTCACTTTACCCCTTCTTCCCCAGCTTCGAGCTCGGCAAATATCCGAAGAACTCTTTGAAACACTTCGTAAAATATTTAGGATCGTTGAATCCTACAGCATAGGCTATTTCGGAAACATTCACATCTCCCGATCCTTCCTGTATCATCCGTTGCGCCACGTTCAGACGGTAGTTCTTCATAAACTGTCCGATGGGCTGTCCCGTCAGGTCCTGCATTTTCTTGTTGACCAATGTCTTGCTGTAGCCCATGTCGCGTACAAAGCGTTCCAGGTTATATTCTGCATCGGCATAGTGTTCCTTCATCAGGTTGACCGCATTCGTAATGAATGTCTTGTCTCTCGATTCTTCCTTTACATGCAGTTCTTCCACATTACTGCTGGATGAGAACATCTTCTTATATTTCCTTCGCAGACTCAGTATATTACGGATACGAAGCCGGAGCACTTCTTCATCAAAAGGTTTGCAAAGATACTCGTCCACACCTATTTCAAAGCTTCTTTTCTCTTGTACGTCCGAGCGAAGCGCCGTAAGCATTAGGAAAGGAATGTGCGAAGTCGCCAGATTCTCCTTGATACGGCGGGACAACTCCATACCATCCATCACAGGCATCATCAAATCACTGACTATTAAGTCGACGGTATGTTTCTGAACGATTTCAAGGGCCTCCTGCCCGTCACCTGCCTCAAACAAACGATAATCCCCCACAAGCAGTGTGCGGATATACGAACGCATATCTTTATTATCTTCCACAATCAGGATAGTCTCTTTCTTCTGGGTATCCTCCGGTTGCAAAGTATCCGGTAGATATACACTATCAGGCTGTACCCACTCCCCATTCGTCTCTACCCGTTCTCCGGGAATCAGCGGCATCAACATACGGAATGAAGCCCCCTGCCTGTGATTATTGCGGGCAAAGATTTCTCCGCCATGCAAATATACAATCCGCTTGCACAGGAAAAGACCGATGCCTGTACCGCTCTGCCCGTAAACCGGATATTTGGTACTCTTCTTAGACTGGTAAAAGCGGTCGAAAATCTTTTCCAGATCTTCTACCACAAGGCCATGTCCCGTATCGCATACATTCATATAAAATAGTTTCTCCCCGTTCTTTCCTTTAACAGATGCCACAAATATGTCAATACGACCGCTATCCGGTGTAAACTTAATAGCATTCGAAACCAGATTCACCAACACCTTGCGCATATATCCTGTATCGATCATCAGAAAGGGATTCTCCAAACGGAAATAAGTACATATGTCGATATGCCTTTCCTTGGCAAAGACTCTGAAAGGTATCAGCAACTCAGACAAAAACTCGATAAAATGCGAGGAACGCTTATCCAGCACCACCTTGTCTATGTCCAGTTTCCGGAAGTCCATCAGTTCATTGACTAGAGAAAGCAAATACCGTGAATTTCGCTCGGCTATCTGCAACTGTGCCTTTACAGCCTCATCCTGCGTCTCCTTTAAAGCATGTTCAATGGGGCCATGAATCAGTGTAACCGGAGTACGGAATTCATGAGTGATGTTCGTAAAGAAAGCAATCTTCTCTTCCGTAATCTCTTTTACGTGTTGAGCCATGGTTTCCAACTGTTTGTTCTGGACAGCCAGTTCCTGCGTGCGCAGTTCCACTTCTTTTTCCAATCGCGCTTTCTGTTCACGATAACTCCGCATCTTCCGCTTATAGAATAAATAAATAGCAAGGCAAATAACTACGACAAGAAGCAGATAGAATCCAATGGATTTATAAAAATAAGGAGTGATCCCCACTTCTATGTCGGTTATTTCATCCGACCAACGCCCCAACTCATCCGTCGCACGCACTTGCAGGGTGTAGTTCCCCGGCGGGACAGCTGCATATCTTGCCATACAATCACCCGGTTGAGTTTCATTCCACTCTTCCTCGTATCCCTCCAGACGATAGGCAAAGCGAATACGGCTGCTGTTTCCATAATTCTGTGTGGTAAATCCTACGGAGAAACGATTCTCCCTTTCATGCAGGAAAATACCGGAGGCAAGGGTGATATCCTTTTGCAGATAATCACCACTGGAAGGATAGATAATATTTCCTCCAATTGCCAGTGAAGAGAGTTTCACATGCGAATCCGCAGACGGCGAAGTTTCATTATCAGAATAAATAATGACCAGTCCGTCTATAGTAGCCATATAGATAAAGTCGTGCTTTGACGAATAATGGATGCCATTCCAGTAGAACTGAGTAGCAGGCAGGCCATCATCCTGCGTGTAGTTACTGAATGTCATCGACTGGATATTCAGACGGGACACTCCATCATTCGTAGTCAACCACAAGTTTCCCTTCCCGTCTTCAGCCATACCGATAATTGTATTATTAGGCAACCCGTGACGTGTGGTATAGTTTTTAAAGACAAAGTGATTATTCTTGTCACTCGTCAACTGATACAGTCCGCTTCCATTGCCACCCAGCCAGATAGTACCATTCTTGTCTTCCAAAATGCTATTAATCTTTTCCAGTTGTGTTGACTGTGGATTATCCAGTTTATACCGAAGATATTTATAATCAAAGCGCTTGTTCGACTTAGCAAAAGAAGCAAGGTCTACAATGAAGACACCTTGCGTGGTTCCCACCCACAAACGTTTATTTCTATCAATCAACAGGGCGTGAACCGCTTCGAACTCATTATCCGACTGATCGAATAATACACGGATGAAAGTATCTTTCCGCTTATCGTAGAAATGCACTCCACGTGTAGAGCCGAACCATATTCCGTGATTGATCACATCTTCACAGGCACTATTAATAAAGTCACCTTCCAATTCGGGAATATTCTCACGGGTATAACGCTTAAAGGTACGGTTATTGGAAATATTCAGGTTCAGTTCGTTAATGCCCACACCCCAGGTATATGCCCACAAACGATTATCGGAGTCAATCAGCAGTCCGGTAATAGTGTTATTACTGATGGAAGTAATATCGTTAGGAGAAAAAAGATGATGGGCACAAATCTTTTCCTCCTGATTCCATTTCATCAGTCCACGTTCTACTAATCCAATCCAAAGATTGCCGTCTTTATCTTCACCTACAGCATTAACAGGTGTAGGAGTATCTGTTTCTGTGACAGAAGTGCCGCATGTCCATAATTCTGTTTGCAAACGCTTCGGGGAAAGCAGGTTAATGCCTCCGGTTTCAGTACCCAGCCAGATGGTCTCTCCATCGGTGAACAGGCAGTTGATGGCATTACAGTTAATGGTTACTCCACCCCGGTCACTGGTCTGACGGATGAATGAAAAAGTATCCGTATCTTTGTTATACACATTCAGTCCATTCAGGGTAGATACGATCAGGTATCCCCGTTCCGTCTGTTTGATATCCGTTATATAGGCTTGGCTCAACATTCCGGGACGATGAGTGGAGTAGCGATACCTCTTCAGACTTCGTTCGGCATGATTATATCTGAATAGACCACGGTTAGAGCCAATCCACAAAGTATCCCCATCCGCCTGCATACAGGAAATCCGCCAATCTTCACTGAAAGAAACCAAACTATCGGACAAGATATCTGCCTTTAAGAGATGATCCGGTTGCTTCTCAACACGATATACCTGGTTGTCAATACCTGCACAAACTGTCCAGCCTATATCAAGAATGGCATGTACGGGAGATTCGCATTCGCTCTTCAGACGATACCAGGTCTTTATATCTCCCTGATCGTCCAAATCAATACACCACAGTTCTTTATTGCCGGAAATCCATAAATCTCCCTGTCTGTCTTTATAAATGGTACTAACGTTTTCATTCAATAACTTTTGCAGCGGACTATCCGGTGGAACAGGGAGTTTTACCAAAGCATAAGTATCCAGGTCGAGGATATCTATCCCACCTTCGGATGCAATCCACAATCGCCGGAAGTTATCTTCACAAATCTTATGGACAAAGTCATTCTTTAAGCGTATCGGTTCCGTTTGTGTACCATAATTCAGGAACTGATAACCATCATATCTGCCTATACCATAATGTGTGGCAACCCAGACGTACCCTCCGGAATCTTTAAAGATATCACTTACAAAGCTATAAGGCAGCCCTGCATTTTCAGTGATAAACTTAAAGTTGTACTGGCTGAAAAAACGATCCGCACTTTTCGGAAAAAGCGCCAAAACATGTATCAGACAGATGAGAAAAAGGAAAATACGTTGTTTCATTTCTTTTCGATTCGGATACGCGCGTCTACTGCAATCACATATTTTTCCGTTGCCAGTAGTGGGTTGATATCCATTTCCTTGATCTCCGTTGCAAAACGCAACAAAGTAGAAAGGCGTACGATAATCTCGGCGAATTTATCTTCATTCACCCCCTTTTGTCCGCGTGTTCCCTTGATAATTTTGTAAGCACGAAGGGAATGAATCATGGAGTAAGCCTCTTCATACGAAAGCGGTGCCAGACCGGAAGAAACGTCCTTAAGCACTTCCACAAAAATACCACCCAAACCACACAGCACTACATGCCCGAATTTCTCTTCATACTTGGCGCCTACGAAAAGTTCCGTACCCGTCAGCATCGGTTGTATCAGGATACCTGTCACTTCGGGAATCTGCATCATACGTTCAAATTCAAACGCCAGATGCTCTTCTCCCTTGATGTTAAGCACCACACCGCCTACGTCGGATTTATGAACAGGTCCCACTACCTTTGCCACTACAGGGAAACCCGTGCGACGAACAAAAGCCAGCACCTCGTCTTTATTGGCCGACACAAATTCCTCAACTATGGGAATGCCGGCAGCATGCAGCAATGCCTGTACATAATGGGGCTGAATATATCCATCTTCGGGGATAGAGTCTATAATACGACGAATACGCGGCACATCCACACCAAAGAGTTCGATCTCATTGGCGGCAGGCCGGGAAGCATTCATAATGCGAGACAATGCGGTACCCAATGTCACTTCGTCAGCAAAATTCACATGGCCTTTAGCAAGGAAAGCGGCAACTTCCGCTCCGGCAGTATTGATGGAGGGAAGAATGGGAAAGATCGGTTTACTGCATGTCTGCATCTTCTCGTGCAACACGTCATACATCTCGAACATGGTAACCAGTCCCGGTGTCCCGAAGATAGCCAGAACAGCATCAATATTATCAAATTTCTCTTCACAATATTCCAGGCAAAGACGCAAATGGTCGGGAGTTCCCGTAGCCAGGATATCAATCGGATTTCCTACAGCTGCACCGGGGAAGAGTTTACTTTTCAATTCGTCCACAACCGGGCCTTCCAGCTTGGGCACATTCAGTCCGCCTTTACTCAGCGCATCAGTCAGCATAACGCCCGGACCTCCGGCATGGGTAATGATGGCAAAATTCTTTCCTTTTAGTTCCGGCAGGGTGAAAATACAACCTACCGTCGTCAGTTCCTCGCGCGAATAACAACGTACAATACCTGCCTTACGGAACAAAGCTTCCACTGCCGAGTCCGAACTGGCAATGGCACCTGTATGCGAAGATGCCGCACGACTACCACTTTCACTGCTACCTGCCTTGATGGCAGCAATCTTACAGCCTTTCTTTATCAGAGAGGATGCATGGAACAACAGACGGTCCGGGTCACCGATACTTTCAATATAGAGCAGTTTTATTTTAGAATCTTTATCTGCCTGGAAATTCTCGTCCATATATTGCAGCACATCTTCCACACCTATCTGCTTGGCATTCCCCACAGACCAGACAGAATTGAACTGCAAACCTTTTGTTACGGCACTTTCCAAAATGAAAACGGCAGTCGCACCGGAGCTGGATATCAAATCGACTCCTTGAGGATGCAATTGCGGAATGGGTTGACTGAACACACTATGATGCCAGGTATTCATCAGTCCGATGCAGTTCGGCCCTATCAGGGAAGCACCGTACTTATTTACCGTTTCCAGAATACGGTCTTCCAGCAGAGCGCCCTCATGTGTCTCTTCACCGAATCCGGCGGAGAGAATGATAAACGCCCGTACCTGCTTCTCAGCTGCAAGCACTTCCACGGCATCAGGACACATCTGTGCGGGAATAGCGAGTATCGCAAGTTCCGTATCGGGAATGTCCTTCACATCAACATAAGCTGTTACACCTTGTACTTCTGTCTCTTTCGGATTCACGGCACGAAGTTCACCGGTATAACCACCATTAATAAGGTTACGCAGGATAGCGCCTCCCGGCTTGTGCACATTATTGGATGCTCCCACCACTACAATACTGGCAGGACGAAGCAATTGGTTTGTTATCATAGTCTGTTCACTTTAAGTTCAGGATACAATGTGACAAATATACGTCTTTTATGCAATCCTGCAATCGGAAAAGAAAAGAAAAATGGAAGTGTAATCGGGAAAGGGGTTTTCAAGTAAGCAGTCTTTTTGGATGGCAGAACAAGAGATATTGCAACAATTCAAAATAATTGTCAGTATTCCGTATAAAGATTTCATATATTTGAAGCCTCATTCTAAAAATGGAGACATAACGAAACAGAATTATGGACATCAGAAACAGAATACAACAACTATTAACCGCCATCAACCAAGGGGTTTATGAGAAGGATACGGAATTAGGCTTGTCATTATTGGCTGCACTGGCAGGCGAAAGTGTTCTTTTGCTGGGTCCTCCGGGGGTTGCCAAATCCATGGTGGCACGCAGACTGAAGGCTGCCTTCAAGGGAGCAAAGGCTTTCGAATATCTGATGTCACGTTTTTCTACTCCCGACGAGATATTCGGCCCTATCAGTATCAACCGGCTCAAGGAATTCGATAAATACGAACGTGCCATTGAAGGATATCTCCCTACGGCAAGTGTAGTATTCCTGGATGAGATATGGAAAGCAGGGCCTGCCATACAGAATTCATTACTCACCGCCATCAATGAGAAAATTTACCGGAACGGAGACAGAGAAATCAAACTACCGCTTAAACTTCTGATTGCCGCCAGTAACGAGTTGCCCGCGCACGGCGAAGGACTCGAAGCATTGTGGGACCGATTTCTGTTACGCATCATCTGCACCTGTGTGAAAGATGAAGCGACCTTCTACAACATGCTGCTCGATGATAATGATAAGGAAATAAGCATACCTGCAGATCTGCAAATCAGTGAAGAAGAATATGCAGACTGGCGCAGAAAGATAAACCAGGTTTCACTATCTACCGAAATACTACATTATATTACAAATATCCGCCATCAATTGAAACGTCTTCCGCTGGATGATGAAGACACAATTCGAAACGTATACATAAGTGACCGACGCTGGAAGAACATCGTGCAACTATTGAAAGCCTCAGCCTTCATCAACGGACGCACAGCCGTGAATTCGGCAGATTTGTCGCCTCTATACCATTGCCTATGGAACGAGATAGACGAGTGCGAGCCCATTCATCAATTAGTTCTCCGTGAACTGTTCACTTCCTGCCTTGAAAAAATGGAAGAAATCACCGAAGCGATTAAGAGTGATATACGAATCAGCCGGGTGCGCCAGGCGCTGGAAGATTTTAAAAACAATTGCTCGCCCAAGAATGACCTTGAAATTACGGATTACTTCTACTATCATGTAGCAGAACATGACACAGGTCATACCTATATCTTCGCCGTAGACTATCTGGCACTGAAAGAGCAGAAGAGAGAGAATGCTCCGAGACAAGCCGTCATCTATCCCGATCCGTTGAATCCGGGACGCTCAATTATCCGTTGTTATCCGGGTGGAGCACCCTCAGGCGCAGTTCAGCAACGGGTGAACCTGTACAGAGAGGGAACAGAATACCTGTTAATAGATGGTGTGCGATATCCGATGACGCAAAATAATAAAGGAGAAAAAATGACTAAAGCATCTCACCAGTCCGAACAAACTTCCCAAAGCCTGTTCGACAAACTGCCCCAGATCACCTCCCGCAATTACCGGGATGAACTGAACCGGCTCTTTCAGCATCTTCTCACCCTTACCAACTCCTTATGCACGGACAATCTGTTCGTCAGCCCCGCTGACAAAGAGTTAATCACCCGTTACTCGGACGAAGTGTTGAAAAAACTGCGGAACGTAGAAATCGAAGAGGAAAAGTTACAATTCAACTTGCGGCAATATGGCAGGGCTGAGCAAAAGGAAGTATGATATCCAGTTCTATGTAAAGGTAGTCGAGAAGTTCGTACAAACGGGAGAATGTGCCAAGACGCTATACGGTGAAACGGAAGATCCCCTGCTTCTCTATCTGCTGGCCATCATGAACGATCCGTCCATCAGGGTTCTGGTGCTGGGCGATGAGGTCCGTGCACGCATATTCTACGATATCACCACGCAATTTGTCTGGCAGTTTCTGGAACAAGAGAAATTTCAGATGCAAAGAGCACAATCCGAACTTGGAGAAATGGAAAGTGCCCTGAACTGGATTAAAGAAAAACGGGATGGATGGCAGGCCCTACTGAGAAAAATCAAAGATGACTATAAAGAGAATGCCTTCGATGAACCATTCTACGAACATATGTTCGGGGACAAAGACAAGCAACATGATTCCACCGTTTGGGAGAAGATGCTGAAAGACTGGGAAGATTCTTTTCAACAGAAGCAGAAGGAACAGAAAGAGAAAAATCTGGATGCCAAGAAAGACTTTCTGGAAAAGAAACTGAAAACCAGCCTGAACAAGATACCGGAATACCTGGAAGAGCACCAAGTGGACAAGGAGGAATTCTATCAGGCATGGAGCATGATGAACGGATTGTGGAATACCATCGATTTTGAGAATATCCGGAAGATTGTAAAACTGCAAAAGGAATACCCCGAACTGCTGAAGGTAGCCAACCGTATGGGAAGAATAGCCGACGATGAAGGCAGCAAACAGGTATATGTAACGGAAGGCAGTGTCTACAAACTGGCTCATTCCCAAAAGAGCGATATTCTGGGTGTCACCATCGGTAACGACCTGAACGCCCTGCTTCCTTCGGAATTGCTATATTATGCAGACAGCGAACTGCAAGATGTCTTCATGCTGAAATACTTCACGCAGAAGCTACAAACCTTCCGTTATAAATCGGAAATCATGCAGCCTTCCAGACGTCTGGAAGCAAAACCGGCAGTTCTGAAAGGGCCTATGATCGTATGCCTCGACACGTCGGGCAGCATGACGGGGAAACCGGAGCGAATGGCCAATTCCTTGCTGATAAAACTGATTGAAATAGCTGAACTTCAAAACAGGGAATGTTTCCTCATCACATTCTCCGTATCCACCAAAACCATTGACATACGCCGCGACCGGCTGAAACTGATGGAATTCTTCAGCCACCCCTTCACCGGTGATACGGATGCCACCCAAATGCTGAAAGACACTTTCAGAATGCTCGACGAGAACCGCTATATGAATGCTGATGTCTTACTTATCAGCGATTACCGCATCCCCAAATGCAAACCTGAGCTATTAAAACAAATGAGCGTACACCGGGAAAAGGGTACTCTCTTCTATGGTCTACAGATTGGCATTGCTCCGAATGAATGGACAGAGCATTTCGATCACATCTACAGGATAGAGTATCATGTAGATCGCAAATATTAAAGCCAATCTATCAGTTCCGCAATAGCCATATTCCCATAAAACGGTCATAAACCATATATCCACCGGTCGATTTATAGACAAGTTCTTTCTCTACCAACGACTTCAAAGCGGCATTGACACTGCTCGGAGTTTTCAGCCCATGCCCCAAAATGAACTCTCCACTATTGGGTGCCGTCACTTTCCCTTCATGCGCAATGGCTTTCATCAATGCCAACTGATTGTCCGTCAACATAATAATCAGGTTCTGATAGACAGGTGTATTTTCTTCAAGAAGCCCCATCAGCACTTGCTCTGCCTGAGTGATATCTACAACCGGTTCATTTCGCTCATACAACCGATTCAACATTGCCTGCATATACCAGGTATGTCCCTCAAAACGGGTATATATCCAATGAAATACAGATTTGTCCAACTCTTGCCCCCGCAACTCAAAAAAGTTCCTTGCAAACCGATAATAAGATTCTTCATCAATCTCACGCAGCACCATCAATTGCGTACTCTGATAGAAAGGACGCTTGGCGGAAACAAACATTTCCTGCATCAAATGCTGACTGCTACCTGCAAAGATGAAACGGACATTCGGGATAAACTGGATATAAGAGCGAAGCAAAGCCTCTGTACCTTCTTCAGGATAAGAAGTGATCTGCTGAAACTCATCAATAGCCAGATAGCAATTCCTGCCGGAAGCAGCCATATAGTCAAAGATTTCCTTCAATGTCTGTTCAGACTTGTCGACAACAAAGTCTAAGGTTACTGTAGGAACTCCCGTCAACTCATCTGCACTAATCACCGGTCGGCAAGAGCGAAAAAAAGAAGTCAGCTTATGCAAAGCACTTTCGCTGAGCGTATCAAGCTGCCCTAGTACGGTTTTTGCCAGCAGGCGAACGAAAGAAGCTAAATCGCGCGTTGCAAAAATATCCATATAGAAACTAACAACTTCCGGTTTCTCCTCTTGCAGGGTATAGAAGACATTTTTTATCAATCCCGTCTTACCCATACGCCGAGGCGCTATCAATGTCAGATTCCGTTCATTCTCCAAAGCCGACAACATCTGTTGTGTTTCAGCTTCACGGTCACAAAAATAACGAGGGTTCGCATAACCATACACTAAAAAAGGATTCCGGGGTTGCATCTTCTGAGGTTTCATAAGCAACATTACATATTTTACGTTACACTTTTTATGTAACACAAAATACGGAATAAATATCGGATAAAGCAAATAGATGCGAATATTTAACCTGCATCATTAAAGCCAGTCCATCAGTTCCACCAGACTTTTCATCTGTTTCAATCTGGGATGAGCGAATGTATCCACCACCTCATGCTGCCACATCACCTCAAAAGGAATGTGTACCCCGTATCCTCCAATAGCCAGTACCGGTTGAATATCGGATTTCAAGGAATTACCAATCATCATGAATTCTTCCGGAACGACCTGAAGGATTTGTAGCAGGCGGGTATATTCTTTCTCCGTCTTATCAGACATTATTTCAATATGATCAAAATAAGAGGTCAACCCGGAGCGGTGCAATTTACGTTCCTGATCCAACAAGTCACCTTTCGTAGCCACTACCAGACGATAACGGCCTTGTTCCTTCAGAGCTTTCAAGGTCTCTTCCACACCGGACAGCAACTCAATCGGCATCTGAAGTAGAGATTTACCTAAAAGAATAATCTGTTGTATCTTATCTGCTGACACCTTCCGTTCACTCACCCGCAAAGCAGTCTCAACCATTGAAATAGTAAACGCTTTGGCACCATAGCCCAAACATTCCAGATTTTCCATTTCTGTTTTAAACAGTTCTACCGAAATCTCCTTTGCGTTACCATATTCACTTAATAGCTCCGTATACTTTCGTTCCACCTCCTGAAAAAAAGGTTCATTGCTCCAAAGAGTATCGTCTGCATCGAAAGCAATGACTTTAATAGTATGTTTCATTTCCTGAGTCTCCATCCGGTTCATTACATATTTTACATTACACCATTTATGCAATGCAAAGTTCCAAAGAAATTACAGATAAAGCAAAGGAGTACGGACTTTTAACGTCTTTATACTCTGAAATAAAAACAGATCAAAAGACTATGCAGCATAACCTGAGCCGTACTTGCTCCGTACCAACTCCGTAGCTTCTCCATATAGAGGTACCTCTGACCGAAGAAGGTACGGAGCAGGTACGGCCCAGATACGGTTCGGGTACGATTCGGATATAACTCACATCGAGTTTACACAAGACTTATATATATTTTAAAATATAGTTACATTATCATAAAGAAGTTTTATTATCCTGTTTTTTATAAAAAGCTACCTATTTTTGTATGTATTAAAGCATTAACAACAAAAACAAACGAATACATGAAACTAATCAAGCAATCACTTATCATTACCTTTTCACTATCGCGACTCCACTCATGTGAGCGTATATAAAACTCAAACTATGGAACACAGAATTAAAGAACTGGACTATCTGAAAAGCATCTTTATCCTCCTAATGATCGTTTTCCATCTGGTATACATTAGCGATAAGTATCCTTATATAAAGCAAATCGTATATACATTCCATATGTCCGCTTTCTTAATCATATCCGGTTATCTGGATAATGTTCAGAAAGACATCAGAAGTTTTGTAAGGAAACTATTCTGGATTTTTGTTCCATACATGTGCATGGAGGCAGGCTACGTAATTATGTCACATATCTTACCGGTCAGGGAAAGTATACCAGAAGTTACTCCAATTATATTATTACACAAGATATTTATAAAACCATTAGGTCCCTACTGGTATCTTCACACCTTGATTATTTGCAGTCTCCTACATTATCTGGCCTTCCGTTATACTCACATGAAAACAATATCACAGTTGATATTGCTTGGCCTTGGTTTATTTGCTACCGCATACTGGGGTGGACTCATAGTATTTGCCAATGCCATTTATTTCCTTGCAGGAATCATTATCAAACAAAGTAAATTACCATTCACTCAAATCTTTCAACCCTCTTTTTTAGCCCTTATTCCTATTATGTTACTATGCTACTTCCCTAACAATCTGGACAGAGGTACATTAGCAGGCATTGCAATTACTTATCTGGTCATCATTATATCATTATATGCGCACAACTATCTGCCTAAAGATATCAAAGAATACTCTTATTTTATAGGCAGGAACACTCTTGTCATATTCCTGTTCTCCCCCATTTTTACAATTTTATGCAAGCTTTTCCTACCCTTCCTATTCTTTGATTCCACCGGAATGCTTTTCATGGTGATATCTGTCATTGTTACCATAAATGGATGCATAGCGATAGCATGGAGCATGGATAAACTGCACTTTTCCCGTTTCTTTTTTGGACAAGACAACATATTAAATTAACAGTCGCATAAACCCGATAGAATCTAAAAAACAAACTTAATATAAATATCATGCAAGAACGACAGAAAAACAGAAGATTATATTTTGAGGAACTTTCCATAACAAGCAGGAAATATTACATCCCATATATATCAAAATACAAAAAGATTAAAAAGGGAATGAATATTTTAGAAATAGGGTGCGGAGATGGAGGTAATTTATTACCTTTCACCGAACTGGGATGCAACACGACAGGAGTCGACTTATCAGCAGGAAGAATAAAAGATGCCATCCTGTTTTTTGAAGAAAGACAAATAAAAGGGAATTTCATTGCCTCGGATATTTTCAAATTGAAAGGACTTGAACATAAATTCGACTTAATCATTTGTCACGATGTTATAGAACATATAAAGGACAAAGCGACATTCTTATCAAATCTTCCCAAATACATTAATCCTGAAGGGATTATCTTTATGTCATTTCCCGCGTGGCAAATGCCTTTTGGAGGACATCAGCAGATATGCAAAAGCAAAATAATTTCCCACTTCCCTTTCATTCATTTACTGCCAGCACCTATATATAAAGGCATTTTGAAGTTTAGCGGTGAGAGCACCGGTTGTATTGAAGAACTTCTCTCTATAAAGGAAACTAAAACCTCAATAGAATTATTTGAAAAATTAGTGCATGAGAAACACATTACAATTATAGATAGGCAACTGTTCTTCATAAATCCTCATTATGAAATAAAATTCCGATTAAAACCCCGGAGACTATATGCCATAATTGCCGGCATTCCATATCTGAGAAACTTCTTTACTACCTCATGTTTCTATACTCTAAAATGAAATTCTCCGTATTACTCATTCAAAGTAAACTGCCAGGCGCAACAGCAGCTATTATCGGTAATATCCGGATAGCAGCTAAGACATTCGCAAGTAATGCGTTCATCTATTGTTTTAGCAAAACCGCTATATTCAATTATACCTACCGATTTACAAGGATGATACTCCATCTGTTTTCGTTTGCGGGCTGTTTGCACATGACATTCAAGCGTGCGATACACCAAAGTTTTATTGTCTTTCCCCAGAATAATCTCATCATTATTTATATTCGCATAAAAACGTAGCTGCAAGGCTTTTGCCAAGCCCTCCAGTCCTGCATGTTCCGGCAATCCGAGGAATTGTTTTATTCTTCTCGCCTCTGTTATCGTGAAAGACTTCCATGCTTCCCTATCGTGATGCATGGCTTCATCCATTCCAAATTTCCGTTCTATTGATTGAAACCACACGCCATCCATAGCCAACCAATTTTTGGAATAGGCTTCGATGAGTTTTATCAGTTCTTCTTTAGTGAGGGAACTTAAAAAGTTGTTTTGTTTCATTGCAAAAAGATTCGTATAAATAACTATACAAAATGGTTGAATAACAATACTGAATTATCAGACCAAGCATGCAAATGTATGAAATTAATCTAAAAGTTAAAGAGTATTGCCTTTATACTTTGTGGAGACATATTCAGAAGCATTATTAAGATTCATTGTTAATTAGTGAATGTCAATGCTGTAACATCTCAATTATTGTCGGAGATTTTAAAATAACAATTTTGCGATTATCATCAGTAAGTGCAGAGTCCCAGAACAATAAATTGTCAGATAATAAGTGTAAACAACGACAAGTAACACGAAAGTCGAAAAAACGAATTTCACTCTTCAACTTCAACAAAAGTTTATTACCTTTGTATGCTAAATAACACTAACGACTAAAACAACACGCGTATGAAATGGCCTGAACCGCTACTACTAATCATTCTCTTACCACTTTACTTCCTCTCCTGTGACAGTAAACCTTATCCTCAGGTCTTACAACTTGCTGATTCTCTCGCAAATACTTGTCCGGACAGTGCTATCGTATTGTTAGAACAATTCAAAGACAGTACACATCAAGAATCTAAAGAGGCACAAATGTATTATCAGCTACTGACCATAAAGGCCAGAGACAAAGCGTATATTACACATACCTCCGATAGCTTGATACTGGAAGTACTGCACTATTATGAAAAGAGGAAAGATAAAAAACACCTACCAGAAGCATATTATTATGCCGGACGGATATATAGAGATTTGGGAGATGCACCGCAGGCGCTGGAATATTTCTTCAAAGCTATTGATGCATCAAATGCTTGCATGAACTATAGATTAACAAGTCGCATCTATAGTCAAATAGGAACCCTTTATCTTTATCAAGAAGTATATGATAAAGCACACGATGTATTCGTCAAAGCATATCAATATGATATCTTGGCAAAGGATAGCATCAGTATTACTTACAGCTTACGAGATATCGGCCGGACGTTTAGCACACTGAACAAGGTGGACAGTGCAATATATTACTACGAAAAGGCAGATAAATTAGCTGACAAAATAAAGAACATAAATCTGAAAAGAATCGTCAACAGTGAACTATCTGAATATTACACTAAACTGGGGATGTATCAAAAAGCTTATCAAAGCATGCAAATTGCCTTTGAGCAGATCAACACTATCAATTTAGCTCCCCGTTATTGTACGGCAGCGCGTTATTACTACCATACAAATCAATTAGACTCAGCTACTTATTATTACACCCAATTGTCACTCATGAACCGATATAGCTACAAGGCAGAAGGCTATCAGGGATTGGGCTACATTGCACGTCTAAAAGGAGAATATAAAAAAGCATTAGAGTATTTAGACAAAGATTTAGCATATACAGATTCTGCGAGAAATATTATTCAGACAGAAACAGTACGCAAAATAAACTCATTATACAATTACCAATTAAAAGAAAAAGAAAACAACCGATTGAAAGACATGGCTAATAACCAGAAGATATGGAATATTATTTTCATCTCCTTTCTCATCTCTCTTATACTAATCTTTGCTGTTTATTGGCAATATCATAAGAGAAAAAAACAAGAAGAATTAGCCCAACAAAGGAGAATAAAAAGAATGCAAGAAGAACAATATAACCAAAGTTTGGCATGCATTGAGGAAAACAGGAGGCAAATAAAAAAACTGGAACAATCGCTACAGAGTGCAGAAAGCATAAAAAGTTCATTAAATCAAGATTTACTCAATCTCCAGAAAAAGCTCATTGAAAAAAGCAATGAGCAAATTATAGCTAAACAAGAATTTCGTGAACAAGGTATCTCTATTTTAAAGAAATCACCAATATACCACAAATTTCTAGAGGCGGAACAAGGGATAAAAATTAAAAAAGAAGACTGGCAAGAACTGACTCATAGCATAAATGAAGCCTATACAGATTTCACGCTACGTCTACTTGATCTCTATCCAATGAAGACAATAGAGATGCAAGTTTGCCTACTCATAAAAATAGGAGTACCTCCTACCCAAATTGCATATATAACCTCACATACCAAGCAAGCCATTACATCCATACGAAAAAGGTTATACAAGAAGGCTTTCAATATGGATGGAAGCCCCGAAGATTGGGATATTTTCATTAGCTCAATGTAGTCAGAAGCGTACTTGTTGCGTACTATTATTATTGAGTACCTGTAAAATGCGTACTTATTGCGTACTTTATTATCGCATGATTCTTACACAAAGTCCCTACATTTGTAAAAACTCAAAAATTATAAAGTAAACGTCAATCTATACAAACTTTATAAACACCCTAATTATGATGAAACTATCGCATTTCTTTTTCCTGATATTAATACCGGTTCTGTATTCTTGCTCATCCGATGAACATTATCTTGATTTCACCATTGAAACACAAGATATAAAAATAGCAAAAGCATTTTGGGGAAGAATAAAAATATTAAGCGGTAATATGGATTATAGTATAAATAACTTGAACTCTAATATAGCTGAAGCATATATCTATGAAGACGGGGAATATGGCAACATAGTCATAAAACCGATTCAGAAAGGTAAAGCAACTATTGAAATAACAGATAACATTTGCCACACTAGTATTATTATAAAAGCAGAAGTTGTAGACAATGAAATCGGAACCATCATACGTGAAAGCAATCACCCTTTATTGAAAGAAGGCGGCTTTTTATGGTTCAAGGAGGATGAAAAGCGCTCATTTCGCATAACCGTTCAAGATGTGGACATTGCAAAAGGGCTATATTCAATATACAAATTCGAGAAGAAATACTACCTCTCACTCGCCTATAAGAACGATGATGGCAATGAGGCTACGGAAGTTTATGATATAGGAGAAAGCGACTATGTAGCGTTGTATATGTTGGACACTGTTTTAAACTTAGGTTTATTCGAAACAACAAGATCGGCTCCTCCTCCTAAGGCTCACTGGCTGAGAATGAAAGGGATTAACAACGAATATAACATCAATTGCATAGCTTCTACCGATGAAGGATATGACATAGAAGGGGAAACTCGATGAAGCACCCAATTTATCGCTTTTTATCACTGTCAATATAAAAATTAAAATATGAGACTGAACTACACTTTATTTGGGGTACTGTTACTGCTTTGGAGTGGATGTGATTTTTCGGAACCGGAACCAGAAATCGAACCGCCGACTGTAGTAGAGAAAGATCCTGTTGATATAAAAGTATTTATAGAAACAGTAACGAACGATAAAACCTATGATTACATAGACTTATTGGGCAGAGGATTTGACTGTAAAAAGAGTACCATAAAGGGATATATAAATGTAAAAGGCAAAGTTATTGATGTAGAACGTCTGTTAGCAGGTGACGGATATGATTATGTAAAGCAGGAACCAATTAAACTATACCCTTATTCTACAGTAGAAATATTTTTGCTTTACAATGGGGGAGGTTGGGTTATAAGTGAAAATCGAGACTTGAATAAATATATAGATAATATCTATTTAAATAGCCAAGTGGAAACAAAGATAGGGGATGATGTTCTTAGGCTATTTACCGAAGATATAGGAAATATAGAGGAAAACTTGCAAGGCAACTATTTTCACAAAGCGGAATGTTTTCACCCTACCAGCAGATATACCCTTCCCCATGTTTGGCCACATTATTTGTGTTTTTTCTTGTCTAAAGAGTTCCTGAATGATTTAGAGAAGAGTAACGGGGATGAGATAGTGAAAAAATATGGTACCCATGTTCTTACCGATGTACTCTTTGGGGGATATACCTCTCTTTCTTATGTTGCTCAATATAGCTATATGCTATCTGATGTGGATTTTAGGAAGCGGGTTCAAGCTTACACCAACTATTTTAATGCATCTCGTTATCCTCTGGATGTAAACCCAATTTTTGAGGAATGCAGTAAAGTAAATATTCATTTTAAAGCAAATGGAGGAAACCCGTCACATTTTGTTGCCGAAGGCGATAAAATCATGGGCTTTGACAAGTGGATTAAAGAAATTAATAATCAGGTGGGAACTTTAATCGGAATTGGAAATTCTACCACTCATATATTTTTAATAAGTGATTTTGTGAAAGATGAAAAGAAGAAAACTGAAATAGAAAAAGCGATTCTACGGTATTGCAATCAATAACCGATACACAATTTCTGAATCTTTTTGAATACATCATTGGACATTTCATTGTCTTCTCTTTTTCTTTGAGTGGAAAACCGTTATCTTTGCACACCAAAATGCGCTCATAACAAAAGAGATACATATATCACAATGGAAAAGAAATTCAAACGCACTACCGTTACGTCGGCATTGCCCTACGCTAACGGCCCGGTTCATATCGGACATCTGGCAGGAGTTTATGTACCCGCTGATATCTACGTCCGCTATCTGAGACTGAAAAAAGAAGATGTAATCTTTATCGGAGGTTCGGACGAACACGGAGTACCCATCACAATACGCGCCAAGAAAGAAGGCGTAACACCGCAAGATATAGTAGACCGTTATCATACGCTTATCAAAGAGTCTTTTAAAGAGTTCGGCATCTCATTTGATGTATACAGCCGCACAAGTTCAAAAACTCATCACGACACCGCTTCGGAATTCTTCCGTAAGCTGTACGATAAAGGCGATTTTATCGAAAAAACCAGCATGCAGTATTACGACGAGGAAGCCAAGACTTTCCTTGCCGACCGCTATATCACAGGCGAATGTCCCCACTGCCATGCAGAAGGTGCCTACGGTGACCAATGCGAAAAGTGCGGTACGAGCCTCAGCCCCACAGACCTGATTAATCCGAAAAGCGCCATCAGCGGAAGTAAGCCCGTAATGCGCGAAACGAAGCATTGGTATCTGCCACTTGACCAACATGAAAGCTGGTTGCGCCAATGGATTCTGGAAGATCATAAAGAATGGCGTCCCAATGTATACGGTCAGTGCAAAAGCTGGCTTGACATGGGCCTGCAACCCCGTGCGGTAAGCCGTGACCTTGATTGGGGTATTCCTGTACCCGTAGAAGGAGCAGAAGGAAAGGTGCTGTATGTATGGTTTGATGCCCCTATCGGCTACATCAGCAACACAAAAGAGTTGCTGCCTGACACTTGGGAAACCTGGTGGAAAGATCCCGAAACCCGTCTGATTCACTTCATCGGTAAAGATAATATCGTATTCCACTGCATCGTATTCCCTGCCATGCTGAAAGCAGAAGGAAGCTTTATTCTACCTGATAACGTACCGAGCAATGAATTCCTGAACCTGGAAGGCGACAAGATTTCGACTTCACGCAATTGGGCCGTATGGTTGCACGAATACCTGGTAGACTTCCCCGGCAAGCAGGATGTGCTTCGCTATGTGCTGACAGCCAATGCACCTGAAACTAAAGACAATGATTTCACCTGGAAAGATTTCCAGGCACGCAATAACAATGAATTAGTAGCCGTTTACGGTAATTTCGTGAACCGTGCCCTGCAACTCACCAAGAAGTATTTCGATGGTGTAGTACCCGCTGCCGGTGAATTGACAGAGTACGACCGCGAAACACTGAAAGAATTCTCTGATGTAAAAGCAGAAGTAGAAAAGTTACTGGATGTATTCAAGTTCCGTGATGCACAGAAGGAAGCCATGAACCTGGCCCGTATCGGAAACAAATATCTGGCAGATACCGAACCCTGGAAGATTGCCAAAACGGATATGGATCGTGTAGCCACTATCCTGAACATCTCCCTGCAACTGGTTGCCAATCTTGCCATTGCATTCGAACCATTCCTACCGTTCAGCAGCGAAAAACTACGCAATATGCTGAACATGGACAGCTTCGACTGGGCTACTTTGGGCAGCACTAATTTATTGCCGGCCGGACACCAGTTGGCTACTCCTGAATTGCTTTTCGAAAAGATAGAAGACAGCGTTATTGAAGCACAGGTACAGAAGTTGCTCGATACGAAAAAGGCTAATGAGGAAGCCAACTACAAAGCCAATCCTATCCGCCCGAATATAGAATTCGACGACTTCATGAAGCTGGATATTCGCGTGGGTACCGTATTGGAATGTCAGAAAGTTCCCAAAGCCGATAAATTACTGCAATTCAAGATTGCCGACGGACTGGAAAACCGTACTATCGTCAGTGGTATCGCACAACACTACAATCCGGAAGAATTGGTAGGCAAACAAGTATGTTTCATTGCCAATCTTGCTCCGCGTAAATTGAAAGGCATCGTCAGCGAAGGTATGATCCTCTCTGCCGAGAACTTTGACGGGTCACTCTCCGTAGTTACAACCATGAAGGAGGTGAAGCCGGGTAGCGAAGTGAAGTAAAAATAATCTTAATGCCGAATGACAACTCAAGAACTCATATCTGCACGTAGCAACGAAGCCAATCTTGGCCAGGAAGAATTTGCGTGGTTGTTATTCGGCATTCATGATAAGACTCACGCTGTTTTAGGCAGCTCATATAAACCGACACGTCCCTCGCTTGACGCCCTAAAAAGAGAAATAGCCGAAGGGACCAACTGTGGCATTACTTTTACGGAAATACATGAAATCATGTATCAAGGGAAAAGAGTTATCATGTTTCAAATTCCGGCAGTTCCTAAAGGAATCCCGACTTCTTATAAAGGATACTATTATGGGCGCGATGGCGAATCATTATCAAAAGCTTATTGAAGGAAGAAAGCCGAACCTATTTATAGCAAAACCGGTTGCTCAGCAATTAGATCAGAAAACAGCCTATTCCAACAATAAAGGATTTGAGGACAGTTATTATTGTGATTTAATTTTAAAAGCACTCACTGAACACGGTACGCTTACAAAAAAGGAAATAACAGAATTACTTTGGAATAAGTTGCCAGATGTATTGAGCGAAAGCCAAAAACACTCAAAAGTCAGAAACCTACTTACCAAACTAAGGAAGCAGGATAAGATTAGAAATGTATCCAAAGGCATACACTCGGATTGGTTTCTTAATGCGGATAATTTAAACGCAATTTAAACGCAATTTAAACGCAATTTAAACGCAATTTAAACGAGGTTATGAATGTAACATGCTAATAATAAGCAATATGTATTTTAACATTTACGAGCAATTTATCCGAGATTTAAACGCAATTAAATGATATCTTAATCATAAATCGAACAAGGAATGACAGAAGCATCACTCAAAGAGAAAACAGCAAAAGGATTATTCTGGGGCGGAATAGGCAACGGCGCCATGCAACTGCTAAACCTCGTCTTCGGCATATTCCTTGCTCGGTTGTTATCCACAACAGACTATGGCATGGTGGCCGTATTGACCATCTTCTCCGCCATGGCCGGAATTTTCTCGGAGAGTGGCTTCATCCTGGCACTTGTCAATAAGAAAGAGGTAAAGCATGAGGAATATAATTCCGTATTCTGGTTCAACATCAGTATCGGCGCATCACTTTACCTCATACTTTTTCTTTGCGCTCCTTTCATCGCCGATTTCTACCATACACCCGAGCTTACCCGGCTGGCCCGTTTCCAATTTCTGAGTTTCTTCATCGGAAGTTTCGGTACTGCCCCTACGGCCTATTTTTTCCGTAATCTCATGGTGAAAGAGCGTAGTCAGATACAGATAGCCGCCATCCTCATTTCGGGTATTACAGGTGTCAGTTGTGCCTACCATGGCTGGGGATACTGGGGAATTGCCGTACAGACCGTTGTGTATGTCAGCACCAACACTATCCTGCTTTGGATATTCTCTCCCTGGCGACCTACTTTTTCGTTCCGCTTTCACCCATTGCTGGAATTATTGCCTTTCAGCAGTAAATTACTCTTTACCTCGCTCTTCACTCATATCAATAACAACATCTTCTCCGCATTGCTGGGACGTTTCTACACCATCCAGCAAGCCGGTTACTACTCACAGGGAAGCAAGTGGACGACGATGGGATATTCCACCATTTTCGGAATGATAAACAGTGTAGGGCAACCTGTGTTCAGGGAAGCCTCGGAGGACAGGCAACGATTGCAAAACATATTCCGCAAGCTGATGCGCTTCACCGCCTTTGTCAGTTTCCCCGCTATGTTGGGGCTCGCCATTGTTTCTCAGGAACTGATCGTAATAAGCATTACAGAGAAATGGCTACCCTGTGTACCCGTCATGCAGATACTGTGCGTATGGGGAGCCTTCATGCCTATTTCAACTCTTTACTCCAACCTGATGAATAGCATCGGCCGGCCGAACGTATATATGTGGAACACCATCGCACTGGGCATCTTCCAGCTATTATGCGTGTGGGGTAGTTACCCGTACGGTCTGAATATCATGCTGATAGTCTATACAGCAGCCAATATCTTCTGGCTACTCATCTGGCATTATTTTGCTCATAAACATATCGGAATTTCCCTGCTTAATACACTGAAGGATATAGCTCCCTATCTCATTATATCTGTAGCCGTAATGACTTTTACTTACTGGGTAGCAGGTTATGTGAAGAACATCTATCTTTCCTTACTGGTGAAAATCGCTTTAGCTGCCTCACTCTACATATTCCTGATGTGGAGCCTGAAGTCGACCGTATTCAGGGAAAGTCTTCAATATCTATTTAAAAAGAAAACCATACAATAATGACACTGCAAAATGTAACTGTAATCATCCCTGCGCACAACCGTCCCGAGCGCTTGCGCAGATTGCTCGACTACTATAGCCGCACAGATATCAAGGTTCTTGTTCCCGACTCATCCGACCATCCGTTTGCCGATGCGGAGAAGTACCCGGACATCACTTATCTGCACCGTCCTAAACTACATTTCCTGTTGAAGCTGAAAGAAGTGCTTCCGATGATTAGTACACCCTATGTGCTTTATTGCGCTGATGATGATTTCGCTGTTCCCTCCGGCATTGCGCAGATGACCGCCTTTCTAGACGAACACCCAGATTACAGCACTGCACAGGGACATTACCTGACCTTCACTCCCCATAAAGGGAAAATATCATTCTACCCTCGCTATATCCGCTACTTCGATAAACAAGTAACAGGCGACACTCCCCGGGAAAGACTTTTGCAAGAGAAGAACATGTATGCCTCATTGCTCTACTCCGTCATCCGGACACAAGCTTTTCAGAGGATGTATGCAGCTTGTTTCAACCCGGACGGAAGCCTGCGTTTCCGCAACCTTTTCCTGGCTGAAGAGTTCTTTAACCATGCTGCGCTTATCTTCGGCAAATATGCTACACTACCCTATTTCTACAGTGCCCGCGAGCGTATCAGAGGTTCCGCCACGGAAACCACCGTACCTGTTTCAGTTATCAAAACCTCTCATAAATATCGGGAGGAATATCAAGGTTTCCTTCTGGCGTTATCAGAATTACTGGCAGCCCGGGAAGGTGATACGCTTGAAGATGCTTTCTCCTTTATTTGCAGCATCAGCGATATGCCTAAAGACACTGCCGAAATCTCTGGCAAAAGGAAGATTATGGAATTCACTCATAAGCATCCCCTGTTACGTTGGGTAAACAGGCTGGCTGACTGGAGATATACTCAGAAAGGATTGAAAGCGGTACAAGGTATGCAAAGCTACCCCTGTACATTCTCCACACCGGAAAAAGAAGAAATTATCAAAGCTATTGAACAATCTTAAAGACACGCAAAAATGACAAATAAAACTGTTTCCATTATAATAGGTACTTATACGACACCTACCTCTTTCCGGGAAATCAAGGTCTACAAAGTAGGGAAAAAACCTCAGGATAGAAACTGCTGAAGCACTCCTTCAAGCATCCCATTATCAGAAAGCAGTTTCTCCACAAACTCACGAAAGGCACCAAAGCCCCCATGCTGTGCGGTGACGTAATCGACCTCACGTTTCACATAATCCGGTGTATTACTGGGGGAAGCGCTGAATCCAACCTTACGGAGCAGCGCCAAGTCGTTCACATCATCACCGATGAAGGCAACATCCTGCAACGTAATGCCCAACTCACGACATAAATCTTCCGCCTGTGCCACTTTATCTTTCACCCCCAGGTAGCAGTAATCTATCTTCAGTTTATCAGCACGCTTCTGAACAATCTGCGTATTCTCACCCGTCATAATGGCTACAGGTATATTCAGCTTGCGAAGGAAAATAACTCCCCAGCCGTCTTTCACGGAGAAACGTTTCATCACATCGCCCTGTTCGGTATAGTACATTCCACCATCAGTCCACACACCATCAATATCGGTAATCACTAACTTTGGTAACATAGTTTTTTCTTTTTATTCAGATGATACAATCATTTATTTCCACTTCCCGCTCTTTCCCCTCAGCCCATCGCGATAGCCACACAGCAATGCCCACAACTTACTGAACTTCTGCCGCTCATACAGTATGATAAAAACCACACGCTTATAAAAATGATAGCGCAAATGCGACTTCAAATTCAACGCCTCTGGATACAGACGATGCAGGAGAATACCATTGCGCACATTATAGTAGGAACGGGCCGGACCGTATTCATTAGGAAATACTTCTTTTCCCAGCAAACGCCTTTTCTTCTTCTGATAACCCAAATCGTGTGTCAACAGAATATTCTTGAAACATAAAACGGGAATATCTTTCCTTTTAGCCCTCCAACAAAACTCACAATCCACTCCCCAGACAAAGAGAGATTCCATAAAGTCGCCCAAAGTATCGAACAGGCCAACCGGATATATACTTCCCGAAGTCATTGCCGAATACACTTCATCCACAGAGTCCGTTGGCGGATACATGGTGGTTTGCTGGGATTTAATGAAATAATTGGTAGAGAAAATGGCAGCCTTGTTCTCACCATAGCTACGGATTGCCCGAAGGTAGCTTTCGAAGTTCCGCCCACCGAAACAGCTATCCTGATCCAAGGTCAGCAGATGCGTAAATCCATTTGCACGGGCATACGCCACCGCCTTATTCAGCGCAGAACCAATGCCCAGATTTTCACCGCAACCATCCAGAATGATTTTCCCTCTCCCGTCTTCCAAAGAATCCAAATCCAGATCCCTGCGATCTGTTGCCGGAGTATTATCCCACAACATCAATTCATCCAGTTGAGCAAGATAGGTAGCGATATTCTTTACTACCGCATCATCCGGATAATATAAAATGACTATGCCTAAGAGTTTCATAAATTATCGGATGACATCCGGATAGATAATCTCATTCCGGGGAATTTCTTTCAGTACTTTATGCCCTACCACTTTCGCACGCTCCACCCACTTAAAACCGTCACCGGGACTCAACAGATGGATATCTTGTTCGGTAATGATATCTCCGGGATGCAGCGTCTTATTCGTTGCAATGGAACGCTCCAGTTTCACCTTTGCCGAGGCAACGGAAGAGTCGATATACAGTTCTTCTTTTCCCAGCCAACGTTCGGCAATACGGATATCACGTATCATGCGGTTCACACCGTCGGGGCCAAGAGAACCTTGCTGATCGGTTCCCTTCATACGGCGGTCGATGGTGACATGCTTCTCTATGATTTCCGCACCCATACCCACGGCAACGATAGGAGCGGCAATACCGATGGTATGGTCGGAGAAGCCGATGCAATACTGCCCATAGTGCTGTTTCAGATAGGTGATAGTCTTCAGATTCAGATTATCAGGCTGGGTAGGATACTGGGATACACAATGCAAGATAGATATGTTGTTATGATAACGGGTAATCACCTCCAAAGCATCATCCAGTTCTTTTCTGCCTGCCATGCCGGTAGACAGAATAATGGGTATCTTGGTTTCAGCCATCACTTCCAGCAACGGCAGGTTGGTAAGATCGCGGCTTGCCACTTTCAGACGGTCGGGCGTGAAGAGTTTCAGCAAAGAGAGGCAGCCTTTGGAGCAAAGTGTTTCCACGAAATCAAGCCCTAAAGACTTGGCGTGCCTATACACTTCGAAGTGTTCTTCGTCCGTCAACTCCAGAAAAGCACGATGTTCGCCGTAGGTACGTCCGAAAGAATGAGGGGAATCATACGGACGGTTCATCTGTGAGTCCGTCAGTTCTTCATTCAAATCCCGTTTAGTCAATTTCACCGCATCCATCGGACGAAGTTCTATATTGAACACTTCTTCACGAACAGGGCGGGACACCAGGTCTACGATCAGTTTGGCTATATCGACGGAACCGTTATGGTTCTGTCCGATTTCTCCTATTATATAAGTACTATTCATTTACGAATTATAAATTACGAATTACACTTGGCTGCACGACGGTAGAAGGTATACATGAGCTATTTTTCATTTCTTGCAATATTCTCCAACATTCTGGCACGATAGTCGGGATGCGATTGCACCAGTTGCAACAGGGCATGCACACTACGGTCGGTCTTCTCATGGAAGGTGGCATAAAGTTCCTGTAGCAAGGTGAAGTCTTCCATCGTATCGAGAGTGAAACGAAGATCGAAACGCCCTTCCAACTCAGCCGGCAACGGAAGCAGACGCACCTTGAATTTTTCGGGATGCGTATAGAGATAGATAGTGACATGCTCGATGTAAAGTTTCTCTTGCGTAAAAACGGCGGCACGACGCAGAGCGTCAATCGTTGTCAACTCGGAATATAAGCCCAAATGGGATTTGATGGTAGGACGCCCATCGGCAAAGCCATAGGCGATATAATCTGCCGGACAGAAATTGTGTTCGGCAAAGAAGGTATTGAAAGTTTCGGGACGAAGGAACGGATTATCCGAACAAACACGGATAAAGCGGTTGATACCGAAAACTTCGGCAGCACGGATAAAGCGGTCGAGTACATTGTCCTCGTCGCCACGAAAACTGAGGATACCCGCCTGACGGGCGGTTTCAGCAAGCACGTCGTCCTGCGGGCGATTGGTGGTGGCAAGTACAATACATTTGTCCGGACAAGCCTGTTTGATATTGGCTATCAGAATGTCGATGATGCGCTGTTCGCCATAGAAGGGGAGCAGAATCTTGTTGTGCAGCCGGGTAGAACCGGTGCGTGCCTGAATGATTATTCCATCTTTCATAATTTCATCCGTTTAAAAGCGTCGATATAAGAGCCGGGAGTGACATTGATAATCTCCTTACCCAGCCGGCGTGCGTAGGTTTCGAGTATAAAATAGGACTTGAAGGCTACGTGCATGTGATAGAGAATAATGTGGAGCCGGGCACTGTTCAAGTTCTCCTGTTTCACGGTTTCGGCCTGCGATTTATTCTGGTCGTAGAAGTGCTTTTGGTGCATCAGTACTACGTTGTCGTCCGTTACGGTGATCTCCGGCAACCAAGAATGGTCAGCACCTGCCAAATAGATTTTCTTGAAAGGCAGGCGCAATCCCATAGCGATAGAAGGTATCAGCACGTTATGCGGACGGGGAACGCCCCAGCCTTTGCGGAATATCCAGTTGCAGAAACCCTGGAAGCCTTCGATAGGCGTTGTATTATAAACATAGAGCTTGATGTGGGGGTTACCCGCCAGTAAGGGTTGCCATTCTTTATTCTTCAGGGCACGGGCAGGGACAAAGAAGTTCATGTCCCAGGTAGTCTTCTCGGCCATTGTCTTGAAAAGCTGTATACGCTTCTCGGGAACGATCCAGAACAGCGGGTCTGCAATCAGATAAAGTTCGGGGCGGAGACGCTCGAACATAGGAGAACTTACACAGAAGTTCACTGCCAACAAGGTTTTTCCCTTGATGAAATCCGTCGAATCTTCTACCGTGCGGTTCAGCGAAGGGCCGTTAGCCAATATCAGCAATTCATCCGGATTACTGAAAGAAGACGGCAAGCGCGTGCGCCACTTGGACTGCAACAGGATTTTCACTATACTGAGGAAGCACTGCCAAAGCTGTTCCAACCATTTCAAACCTTTTTCTCCCATATTGTTATAAAAGTTACGAGCTATAGTTTATGAACTACAAATACCAAGTACTTTCAGACTACCTGCGAACAATTATTCACCCTACCATGTGGCATCATTTAAACGGCAGATTCACAACGCTTATTCAGTTCATTTGCAACACTTGCAATACATTTACGTAACACCTGCAATACATTTCCACAACACTTGCACGGTACAAATCAAACACTTGTGTCCCGTAATCATCCTCTTGAACACTTACAAACAGAATCTTTTCCCTTCAATCACAACGCAGCCACTCGTAGCTCGTAGCCTGTAACTTGTAGCTAATTTATTCTCCTGCAAAGATAGATACTTTAGCGGTTACTGGCTAAAAAAACCGCGAATTTGTGGATAGAAAGCGGTAAAAGCTGTACTTTTGCCAAAACATTCCGCAACATGAGAGTACTTATAATCAATACGTCCGAGAAAACAGGCGGAGCCGCCATTGCCGCCAGACGCCTGATGGAATCGCTCCATACAGCGGGAACAGACGTGAAGATGCTCGTCCTGCACAAGGAAAGCCAATCGGAACAGGTGATCCCTGTAGGCAAAGACTGGCAAAAGAAATGCACTTTCCTCTGGGAAAGACTGGTTATCTGGACGAATAATCTCTTCAGCCGGAAGAATCTCTTTACTGTCTCCATAGCCAATACAGGCTTCAACGTCACCAAACTGCCTGCCTTCCGGGAAGCCGACATCATACACCTCCACTGGATAAACCAGGGAATGCTTTCACTGAACAATATACAGGAAATCTTCGAATCGGGCAAGCCCGTTGTCTGGACCCTGCACGATATGTGGGAATGTACCGCCATCTGCCACCATGCCCATACTTGCACCCTCTTCAAAAGCGAATGCAGAAACTGCCGCTTCCTGCGCTTCCCAGGCAACAATGATCTGGCGCACCGGGTATTCAAGAAGAAACAAAAACTATTCAGTCATGCCAGCCCCCTGAATATCGTCGCAGTCAGCACATGGCTTTCCTCACAAATACAGCAAAGCACCCTACTTAAAGAGAAACCTGTATCCGTGATCCCTAATACACTCTCGCCCACCGACTTCCGGATGATGAACAAAGAGCTGTCCCGAAAGGAACTGTCCCTGCCCGATAAACATATCATTCTGTTCGGAGCCGCCCGCATCGACGATCCGATCAAGGGAGTGGAATATCTGCTCCAGGCCATCCGGTTATTGATTGAAAAGAAGCAATTCCCGCAGGAAAAACTTCACCTGGCACTATTCGGCAAGATCAAATATCCGGAGAAACTTCTCAACTCCATCCCCGTCAGCTACACCTATCTGGGACGAATAGGCGATACAAACAAACTCTCGCAACTATATTCCGCCGCAGACGTCACCGTATCCGCCTCTTTCTATGAGACATTCGGTCAGACTCTGATCGAGGCCCAAGCCTGCGGTTGCATTCCGGTTTCTTTCGGCAACAGCGGACAGGCCGACATTATCCGCCACAAAGAGAACGGCTTCCTGGCCGACTACCTCTCTGCCGACAGCCTGGCAGAAGGCATCCGATGGGGAATATCCGAAGCCCGGACAGCCATCTCCAAAGAAAATATGCGAAGCGAAGTATTCAGGAAATACTCCGGTGAAGTCGTTGCAAAGCAATATCTCAATCTCTACCAAAACTTAATCAGAAGAAAGGTAACACAATGAGAATACTACTTATCAATACAACAGAAAAGATAGGCGGCCCCGCCGTAGCCGCAAGCCGCCTCATGGAAGCCCTCAAGAATAACGGCATCAAAGCCAAGCTATTGGTGCGCGACAAACAGACCGAACAGATCACCGTAGTGGAGTTGCCCCACAACCTGCGCATGGTATGGAAGTTCGTATGGGAGCGAATCGTTATCTGGAAAGCCAACCATTTCAACAGAAACCACCTCTTCGCCGTAGACATTGCCAACGCCGGCACGGACATCACCAACTTGCCGGAGTTTCAGCAAGCGGACATCATACATCTCCACTGGATCAACCAGGGGATGCTTTCTTTAAAGAACATCGAGAAAATTCTGGCTTCGGGCAAGCCCGTAGTCTGGACCATGCACGATATGTGGCCCTGTACCGGCATCTGCCACTACTCCGGCGGATGTACGCATTACGAAGAGGAGTGCCATCATTGCCCCTTCATCCACAACGGAAGCCGGAAGAAAGACCTCTCCCACCGCATCTTTCTCAAAAAGCAAAAGTTATATGAGGGCCGTCATATCAACTTTGTAGCCTGTAGCCACTGGCTGGAAGAACGCGCCCGGAAGAGTGCCCTTTTCAGCGGACATGCCATTACCAGTATCCCCAATCCTATCAACACCAATCTCTTCAAGCCGCACAGCAAAAAAGCCGCACGGGAGAAATGCAGGCTTCCGCAGGACAGCAAACTGGTTCTGTTCGGTTCAGTGAAGATAATGGATACCCGGAAGGGAGTGGAATACATGATTAAAGCCTGCAAACTCTTGGCAGAGAAGCATCCGGAACTGAAAGACCAACTGGGTGTAGTGGCCTTTGGCAACCAGTCGCAACAGTTACAGAATATGTTGCCTTTTAAGGTTTATCCGCTCGACTTCGTCAGCAATGAACATCAGTTGGTAGATATCTACAACGCCGTCGACCTCTTCGTCACCTCATCGCTGGAAGAGAACCTGCCAAACACCATTATGGAAGCCATGTCCTGCGGTATCCCTTGCGTAGGATTCAACGTAGGCGGCATACCGGAGATGATAGACCATCTGCACAACGGCTACGTGGCACAATACAAATCAGCCGAGGATTTTGCCAACGGCATCTACTGGATACTGACCGAGCCCGAATATACCACCCTCTCCGAGCAAGCCTGCCGGAAAGCCGTTTCCAATTATTCGGAAAGTGCCATTGCCAAGAGATACATCGACGTTTATAACAAAATAACCGGAAGACATGCATAACCGTCCCACACCCAAGTTCAGCATCATCACCGTGACCTACAATGCCGAGGCCGTATTGGAAGACACGATACAGAGCGTTATCTCACAAACCTACCACCACGTAGAGTACATCATCATAGACGGTGCATCCAAAGACCGCACCCTCGCCATTGCCGAAAGGTATCGCGACCGTATCACCCTGCTTGTCAGCGAACCGGACAAAGGACTGTATGATGCCATGAACAAAGGCATCCACCTGGCAACGGGCGACTACCTCTGTTTCCTGAATGCCGGAGACAGTTTCCATGAAGACGACACCCTGCAACAAATGGTGCATACTTTAGGAATCGGCGAACTGCCGGACGTACTATATGGCGAAACCGCTTTAGTAGATAAAGAAAGGCATTTCCTACGTATGCGCCGCCTCTCCGCCCCCGAAGTGCTGACATGGAAGAGTTTCAGGCAAGGTATGCTCGTTTGCCATCAGGCATTCTTCGCCAAACGGAGCCTGGCGGTACCATACGATATGCAATACCGCTTCTCCGCCGACTTCGACTGGTGCATCCGCATCATGAAAAAAGCGCGGACGCTGCATAACACGCATCTCACGCTTATCGATTATCTGGAAGAAGGTATGACGACGCAGAACCAAAAGGCTTCCCTGCGGGAACGCTTCCGCATCATGGCGAAGCACTATGGACTGATAAGTACCGTAGCGCACCATGCATGGTTTGTATTCCGTCTGCTGCTGAAGAAATAGTACCTGGCTTTCAACACCTTACGGCAAGTAATCCGCAACCCCGCATTCAAGTTTTAGTTTCATGCCGTGAAACTCACAATTTCAAGGCATGAAACTGTTGGTTTCACCTATTGAAACAGGAAGTTTCACGGCATGAAACTAACAGTTCCAAATGGAGAAACTGATAGCATCAAACAGACAATAGTTTCTTCAGCTCCTTCACTCCTTCCGAAGCACCCTTCTGAATGATATGTATCTGCCTCATTGAGTGCGTATCCACCGGTTTCGGATCAATCAGATATACTTCTGCCGTTCGAGGCACATAGTTCAGCAGTCCCGCTGCCGGATATACATTCATCGAAGTACCTATAATCACAAAGATATCTGCTTTCTCTACATAGTCGACAGCCGTTTCTATCTCCGGCACCGCCTCACCAAACCAAACAATAAACGGACGCAACTGCGAACCGTCGCCCGCCTTGTCACCCATCTTCACCTCATATTCTTCCGGTTTCAATTCCTTTACGTAGCGAGGATTGTAAGGGTCACGACTGGAACACACCTTCGTCAGTTCACCATGCAGATGAATGATGCGCGTGCTCCCGGCACGCTCGTGCAGATTATCCACATTCTGCGTAACCACCGTCACGTTGAAGTCCTTCTCCAGCTCGGCAAGTCCGATGTGCCCTGCATTGGGCTCCACATCAAGCAACTGCTTACGGCGCTCGTTATAAAAGTTTATCACCAGCTCCGGATCGCGCACATATCCTTCGGCACTGGCTACCTGCATCACCGGATATTTGTCCCACAATCCGCCTGCGTCCCGAAACGTACTGATACCACTCTCGGCACTCATACCGGCACCGGATAAAATCACTAAATTCTTCTTCATACCAAAATCTCCTTTCTATTATAGCAGTTTCTTTTCTACAAAAATACAGAAGATTGCCGAAGTTGCCACAGATATAAGAAAATTTAAAACCTAAAAGCATAAATCATTCAAATAAAACACTTACTTTTGCGACTTGTAATTTTGCAACTGATTGAAAGAGATTATACTTTCAGTCTCAACCCCAAAGATATATGGATAAATTCAGTTACGCTATCGGCCTCGGAATAGGTCAAAATTTATTAAGTATGGGTGCAAAAGGCATCGAAGTAGATGACTTTGCACAAGCTATCAAAGACATACTGGAAGGAAACAAAACCGCCATCTCACACGCAGAGGCACGCGATATAGTAAACAAATACTTCGCAGAACTGGAAGAGAAAATGAATGCAGCCAGCATAGAGCAAGGCGTACAGTTCCTGGAAGAAAACAAGAAACGCCCGAATGTGGTTACTTTGCCAAGCGGTCTGCAATACGAAGTCATCAACGAAGGCAAGGTAGGCACTTATGCAAAAGCCACCGACCAAGTGAAATGCCACTACGAAGGCACACTGATTGACGGAACCCTGTTCGACAGTTCTATCAAACGCGGACAACCCGCCGTATTCGGTGTGAACCAGGTTATCCCCGGCTGGGTGGAAGCGCTTCAGTTGATGCCCGAAGGTGCCAAGTGGAAACTTTATATTCCTTCCGATCTTGCCTATGGCGCACAAGGTGCGGGCGAAATGATACCGCCTCACAGCACATTGATTTTTGAAGTGGAATTACTCGAAATATTATCCCAAAAATAAAAATAAACAGTAAAAGCAAAATGAAAAAAGTAACATTTATCATGGCTCTTGCAGTAGGCGCAGGTTTAGCTTCCTGTACTGCACAAAGCCCGAAAGCAAATCTGAAAACAGATGTTGACTCATTGTCTTATGCCATCGGTATGGCTCGTACAGAAGGTCTGACTCAGTACCTGATGCAACAAGGCGTTGACACTACTCAGATGGCTGAATTCATCAAAGGTTTCAACGAAGGCGCTGCTAAAACCAGCAAGAAAGACGTTGCTTACATGACCGGTATGCAAATTGGTCAGATGGTAGGCAAACAATGGGTAGAAGGCTTCAACCAACAAATCTTCGGTAGCGACTCTACTCAGACTATCAGCCGTGAAAACTTGTTGGCAGGTTTCATCGCAGGTATCACAGACAAGAGCAACGTTATGACTAAAGAAGCTGCTACAGCTTACATGCGCGACGGTATGGAAGCCATCAAGGAAAAAGCTTTAGCTGTCAAATACGCTGACAACAAAGCTGCCGGTGAAAAATACCTCGCTGAAAACAAAGGTAAAGAAGGTGTTGTAACTACTCCGAGCGGTCTGCAATACAAAATCATCACCAAGGGTACAGGCGCAATCCCTGCTGACACCAGCAAAGTGAAAGTAAACTACAAGGGTACTTTGATTGACGGTACTGAATTCGACAGTTCTTACAAGCGCAACGAACCTGCTACTTTCCGTGCCAACCAAGTTATCAAAGGCTGGACAGAAGCCCTCACAATGATGCCTGTAGGTTCTAAGTGGGAACTTTATATTCCGCAGGAACTGGGTTACGGTGGCAGAGAAACCGGCGGTCAGATCAAACCGTTCTCTACCCTGATCTTTGAAGTAGAGCTCGTCGGCATCGAAAAATAAGTATCAGCCGAAGATTTTTTCTTCAACGGTACAGACTTAACGGGCGAAACGGATGTAAACAAAAACATCTGCTTCGCCCGCTTCTTTTTTACTCTTTCCCTATTTTTTCCTCCTTTTATATAGAGAAATTAAAATAAAGTCCTATATTTGCTTACTATTTGATAAAAACAAGAACTTACACAAATTGATATTATGGAAAAAATAGACAATCTTGACCGGCAGATTCTGGAAATCATCTCTCAGAATGCCCGCATTCCTTTCAAAGATGTAGCTGCTGAGTGTGGCGTATCACGTGCTGCCATTCATCAACGTGTGCAACGTTTGATAGATTTAGGCGTCATTGTCGGCTCCGGTTATCATGTGAACCCCAAATCTCTGGGCTACAGAACCTGCACGTATGTAGGTATCAAGTTAGAGAAGGGTTCCATGTACAAATCAGTGGTTGCCGAAATGGAGAAAATACCGGAAATCGTGGAATGCCACTTCACTACGGGTCCTTACACGATGCTGACGAAAGTATATGCACGCGATAACGAGCATCTGATGGACTTGCTGAATAACAAAATGCAAGAAATTCCAGGTGTAACCGCTACCGAAACGTTGATTTCACTGGAGCAAAGTATCAAGAAGGAAATTCCTATTTGCCCGGAGAAATAACAGATAATTTATGGAATTCTTAAACGAATATCATCTTTCGGGACTGTTCATCGGCATTTGTACATTTCTTATCATTGGATTGTTTCATCCTGTGGTAGTGAAAGCCGAGTATTATTGGGGTACCAAGTGCTGGTGGATTTTTCTTGTATTGGGCATCGGGGGCGTTGTGGTCTCGCTTTGCGTAGAGAATATCTTGATTGCGTCCCTCTTGGGCGTATTTGCTTTCTCTTCGTTCTGGACCATCAAGGAGGTCTTTGAACAAGAAGACCGCGTAAAGAAAGGTTGGTTCCCCAAGAACCCCAAACGTACGTATAAGTTCTAAAAACAAAGCAACAAACAGTATATTTTGCCCGAAAGGTTTGCATATTTCAACTGAATATACTATTTTTGTGCCCGCTATCCGATGAGGATAACACCGGACTTGTAGCTCAGTTGGTTAGAGCAACAGACTCATAATCTGGAGGTCCCTGGTTCAAGCCCAGGCTGGTCCACAAAGAAAAAGGCTGATTCCTAAGGGAATACAGCCTTTTTTCTTTATGGAGACCTCCGATTAAGGGTCTGTTGCTTTAGTAGATTTAGTCTCAAGTTAGACAATTGTTGACCTATTGTTGACCCCAAACTAAGTAGGTAATGCTAACAATTAAAGCAGAAGTCCAACAGGACAAACAACGAAGTGACAAGACGTATAACGTCAAGGTAAGATTTACAATGGACAGAAAGGTGAAAAGGTTATCCACAAGCCTGTTCGTAACCTCCAATGAACTCACTAAGGACTTTAAGTTTAAAGAGAACACTCCCACCAAAAAGGAAATTGATAACCTTGTGATGTACTACAAGGAGCAATGTCGCAATTTCCAAGTAGACCAACACAACTACTCCCTAGATGAAATTTTCGACCTCTTAAACCATGAACAGGAGAAGCAGCAGACCATTGACTTTATAAAGTTCAGTCGTGAATGGATTTCTTCTGCCACAATTAAAGGTGCGCCCAATTACACCACTGCCATTAATGCCTTGGTACGGTTTGTTGGTAAAGAAGAATTGGATGTAAATCTGATAACCTTAGATTTCTTGGAGCAGTTCAAAGTATTCTTGATTGGAGAACGTGAAGCACGTACCAAGAAACTAATGCAGCAGGGTAAGCGTGTTCCTTCTAATCGCTCACTATCCCTTTACTTGATAAGCATTAAGAAACTGTTCAAAGAGGCTCAAAAGAAGTACAACAAAAGGGAAAAGAATCTCATACTCATACCCAATTCTCCATTTGCAGACTTCGAGATACCTAGACAAGAAGCAACCCGTAAAAGAGCTATTCCAGCAGACATCATCAAAAAGGTATGGAAGCTACCCTATAAAGACATGAAGAAGGGGTACAAATCAACTTGCCGTTACAACTTGGCTAAAGATTGCTTCATTCTATCATTCTGTTTGATGGGGATTAATTCTGCCGACCTTTACAATGTCACGGAAAGAACAGGTGACACCATTACTTACAACAGAACCAAGACCAAAGCTCGTAGATTAGATGGTGCAAAAATGATGGTGAACATTCCAAAAGCAATTCTTCCACTGGTTGAGAAGTACAAAGATCCAAGTGGCAAACGACTCTTTAATTTCTATCGCTACTATGCAGATGAAGGAAACTTCAACAAAGCCATCAACTACGGCTTGAAAGAAATTGGTGGATTGTTGGGTGTAGATGATTTGGAGTACTACGCAGCCCGCCACTCATGGGCTACCATTGCACTCAACAAAGTAGGGATTGACAAGTACACTGTACACGCTGCATTAAACCATGTTGATGAATCAATGAGAGTAACTGACATCTACATTGAACGAGACTTTGTAAATGAGAACAAGGCTAATGCAAAAGTCATTAAGTACGTGTTTGGGAAGTAGCTTTTAACTAATCCCGCTTACAGTAATGTGAGTGGGATTTTTTAACTTTGTAGTCTAAATGTAAATGCATTATGACAAGTTACACACTACCAATTCCAGAACTTAAAAGACTGGAACCAATTCTAGAAGAACTCTTTGGCTACAGACGTGCCATGTTTGAAAATGAGCTACTAAACGTTTACCGCACCAAGTACCCTAATGGAATCAGTAAAGAAGTAGCTAATAATTACATGATTGCCTGTCCATTTTTAAATGAGATTGCAGTGGATAATGGTGCGTTTGATTACCACCGTTACGCACCAAGACCAGCCTCAACAAGCATGGAACTTGATGTGAAAAATTTCATTATGGACACAGAGCATGAAATTACGATTGTTCTTTCCAATGATACCATCTTAAAACAGTTAGACAAATTGTTGCAGGACTATGGAGAGAAGGACAGCAGCGAAACAATCAGAACAACTCTTTTTATCGTAGCTGCCATTTACGACAAGCATGTAAAAGGGGAACTCTACACAGAAATTACCACGTCTGAGAATACGCTTCCTTATCTCCAACAAGTCCGTCCAGAAATGTTAAAGCTCTTTGAGTTGCTTAACACTAAGAGATACTCACCTAGCAAGAAGAAAGAATTAAGAGTGTTCAATCCTATCACTATTGATAATGGAGTTAAGAAAGTCACCCTTGAAAACTCATGCCATTGGCTGACTGACTTACTGGACGACTACCTGCAAATTTACTTGGGAGTTAAAAGTCTGGAAGAAGCCCAAGCAGAACTAAAGGAAGTGTATGCAGAGAAAAAAGGCAGGAAGGCAGATAACATGTCTTACAATTTAATCATGTATGGGACATTCCATTTATTACAGCAACATTCCTCATTAAGCGCTAAAAGCAAGCTGTTAGACTTTGTTTTAGGATACCTAAAGTTACTTGGTTTTTTTGACATTATGCGCAGTAAAGAAGAAGACAAGAAGAGTAATAAGGAATACATTAATGCAGCTATTGCTTACTTAGTGAAACAAGGGTACAAACCACAATGGAAGCCCAAGCAGATTGAAGACTACAACTTCTCACCCAACAATCAATCTACAGAATACCTCTGGTAATTAATAATCTACCAATCCTCACAGACTACCATGTAATTGCATGGTAGTTTTTTTATGTCCTCAAATGAGCTAACTCACTGATAACCTACAATCTAAAGAATACCCCTCAAATCGCTTCTTATTCTTTATGGTACACCTTCTAAGTATTCCCCAACTTTGCAACGTAATCGAAAGACAAACGGTGCGCACCACTCTCGATTAGATAAACAAAATGTGAAATTTAATTATAAAAAAATCATGCAAGAAATGATTATGACAGCAGGGCAGACTGCAATGGAGAGTGGTAAAGAAGTTAATAATACTTCAAGTGTAGAACTTACTAAGACCTTAAAGGTGGATAAGGACGATGAAGGTAAGCTAAGAATTACCTCAACGAAGAATGAGCCACCAGCGTATGTTGATTTGGCTGTAATAATCTGGCTATTTAATGCCGTATTTAATTTCGCCAAAATAACGGTTGTACCTTACAACACTAATGGGAAAGCATACTTCTACATCATTGCCGAACTTGATGGCATAGTGGAAAAGAAAGGCACATACGTGAATGGCAGAGCCACTGAAATAGTACTGGACTTACTCAGAGGAAAAGGTATCAACCCTAAAGACGAGTTCTTCAAACAGAAGCAAGAAGTGAATGATACCGCTAACTTCCAACTGGAACTTCTGCAACGTCTAAGAGACGACTTCAAGCGCCTCTACCGTGAAGCAGACAAAGAAAGAAATGGTGTCACTCACTTTCGTGGAAGTTTCCAGTTCTATCGAGGTGAAGTAAAGTTTGACATTCCACTTACAGATGATGTCAAAGAGTTCATTCACGAGAAGCTGACAATTAATAAGACAGACTTCTTTAATCTGTAATAACAATGATGAACGGGGAGTTCGCTCCCCTTCATCTCCAAATCTCAAACTTAAACATACTTCAACATTAATAACCCCAGTTAGGAGCAAATTTGTAAAGTGCCCATACAAGCAACTTTTAATAAATTTCATCCCTACACAAATTATAAGATTATGAAACTCTCATTTACACTAATCAACCTTGAACGTGAAGAACTAACAATCAGTAAAGGTGAAACACTCTTAGACCTTTATAAACGAGAAGGCTATTCCGATAACGGTACTCCAACCAATCGTATCATTGAGAAAGTAGAACCGGGTATCGGTGCTACTTATGCCGAATTGGAATGTAAACGCAACTCTGTGATTACCGAACCTAACGTACCCGTGATTATCGGTAAGACGGAAGGAACTGATTACTTGGGCATTTATGAAGAAACTACTTCAAAACAGATAGAAGCCTATTTACAGAATGACAAATGTATGCCTAAGAAGTTAGTTACTACTCCCGAAAGCTACAAGACCAAACTAATACCTGCATTTAAGAAGTTAGGCATTGACTGGCATAAGGAGTACTTTTGCCTGTACGATGAATGCGAGAAACTAATACAAGACAATGGTTTCAGACCTACGATCCGCATTAAGGACTTCTTCGATTACGAACGTAAAGCGTATGTTTCAGCTACTCCGTTAGGGACACGTAACCGTAAATTCTTAAATGGTGGTTTTAAGTGGTTGAGAATTGTGCCTGACTACGATTACAAGAAGGATGCAACTCTGATTATCACCCGTTCATTCAACAGAACTCTACTCGAAGAGTTAAGGAGATTGCTCTCTACTTCCAAATGTATCTGCATCTTCTATAAGACTACTGACGGTATCGCTCGCATTGTACAGAATCTATTGAAAGAAGGATTGATTAAGGACGGGGATTACAAGGTATTTTGTTCAGATAAGAGCGTAAAGAAGCTAAAGAGTATGGAATTGCATCATACACATGACCATTTAGAACTGCCATTAGCTAAGGTTAATCTCTTCACCTCACGCTTCTTCTCAGCAGTGGACATTAAAATTAAGAAGTTAGTGGACATACTTGTACTTAGTAATTACAAGCAAGCCAACCACTCAATGATTGACCCGTTCACAGAAGCCGTTCAGATACAAGGACGTTTCCGTAACAAGCTGGACGGTGACAGAAGATACAACTCTCTGACATTCATAACCAATACCAATGACGAATTGGAAGTTAAGAGTGATGAAGAGATTGAAACAGAGATTACCACCCTACTCAAGACCTATGCTTCCATTAAAGAAAAATACAACAATGCTACCGATGCAACCGAGAAGGAAGCCATTCGAAAGGACTTAAAAAAGCTTAGCTTCAATGAGTTTTTGGATGATGATGAAGAACTTTCGGAGGAAGTCATAGACCATGTGTTTAACGAAGAACGAGTAAAGAGTTACTACCAATCACCAGAAGCACTAATCAAAGCTTATAAGGAAACGGGACACTTCACTGTGACAGTAGATAATAATAGTGATGGAGTTGGAGAGGATGACAAACTGACATTGAAGAAGCTTTCAACTAAAGATGTATGGAAGTACCTTATAACCCAGTTGGAGCGACTGGAACGTAACAAGCAAGACAAGCCCGATTTTGATTTCGATGCGGAAGTGCGGAAGTTGATAGAGATGCATAGTGAACACTACTTCATCATTGAGGCTTACTTGAAGATAGGTAAAGCACCGATTGAGGCAGCTAATTATGTCAAAAGCAAGATTGAGAAGGAATTGAAAGCATACAATCTCCAGCAAAGCGAGAAGTTGCGTTTTAGTCCAAATGTACTGGCAGAGGTAGAAGAAGAGTTCAGAAATGAAGTTCAAACCCAATGTTACATTGCTAAGTCTGAATTCATCAAAAGACTTGGGCAAGTATTAGAAGCTAACGGCATCACCTTCAAAGTACACGGTGACGGTAAGAAAGGAAATGAGGTAATGTGCCAAATTACAGGACACTGTCCAAAATTTTGTGTAAATGGAAACAGGATTCAGTTATAAGTTTCTCCTTATATCTGGATTCTGTTTTCA